>Ga0163147_10000035_pt1 | contig 166087 bp, 153 predicted proteins | sample OliLakLV19MP6G1_FD_148597 | JGI IMG/M metagenome (GOLD analysis project Ga0163147, IMG submission 148597) | Freshwater microbial mat bacterial communities from Lake Vanda, McMurdo Dry Valleys, Antarctica- Oligotrophic Lake LV.19.MP6.G1 | ecosystem: Environmental > Aquatic > Freshwater > Lake... | reverse complement strand
CCATTCGACCAGGGCTGTCCACCGCTGCCGACGTACCACAAGCCATCGCGCCCCCCGCTCCAGCGCACCGCTGACAAGCTGAAGGTAGGATTGAGAACGCCGCCGCTGCTCACACGCAGTTCGTACACAGTTTCAGAGGTCATATTGGCGTATGTGAAAAACAGATATACGCGGTCGGTGCCCGCTGGCAAGCCGCGCACGACCGAAACAGGCATTCCGGCGTCGTTGACGGTGGGCGAAAAGAACAGACGAGAAAAAACAGGTGCCCCGGTCGGCGCTGTGAAAGGCACCGTCGCGGTCTGCGACTGTAGATCGAGACGCAGTGTCGCCGCACGAAAGAGGGGACGCGCAAAATTCGACGGACGCAGCACGCTGATCTCGCCGCCGAGCGGGACACAACGATCGCCGGAAGTGATCACACCATCGTCATTGGTGTCCTGCAACGACAAGCAGCGCGAATCAGGGGCAACCTGATCAAGTGGGACGGTGGTGGGGATGCCGACCAGCCGTCCGGATTGATCGTAAGCACCTGTGCCTGTCATAGTGCCGGGCAGGACGGTATTGGTTTTGATCCAGGCGCGATCGCCCCCGATAGGCTCGGCGCTGAACCCCGTGACCGTGCCGCGCACCAGACTGACCGACGAGTCGCCCAGGTCGGCGTAACCAACTACCACCAGCGTATCGTCGAGTGCGAGACTATCGGAATCAGCGAGTTCGACGAATGGCAGCGACAGCGCGGTCGGGTCGATCAGCCGTCCGTCGATCTGGCGGTCGATTTGTAAGAGGGCGATGTCCAGACCCGGATTGGACTGTACGATCGATGCGCGAAAGGTCGGGACTGGCGGTGCGTCCGGCTCGCTGGCGATAGCGATGATCAAATCGTCGCCTGGACAGGCGTTGTTGGGTACGGTCGGATGGGCATTGGTCAGAATCAAGCCTGTGCGTGTGACCAGCGTGCCCGATGCCGCGCACTGGATGATCGGGGACGCACCGGTCGTATCGACCTGCATCACGAATACAGTGGCACGACGGATGCGATCGGCGTCAAAATTTGCATCCTGTGTATGAACGGTCGTCGGCAATGAAAGGACGCACACAACGGCGAACAGCAGTGCGCGCGCGGCGATCGCGCGCTTAAAAGACAAGTGCATCGAGGAACCTCTGAAAAACCGGATAATTGCTGTCGTAGGTGTCGGAGTCGGACAAAAACGAGATGATGATCGCCTGCCCGCGCTGGAGAACGATGATATCCAGCCCAGAGACAACATTGGGAATGGCAGATAAAAACACATTGTCACCCGGCTCGACATAGGCATATTCCAGCGCCAGCGCTTCACGTTCGTCGGACAGGCTGATCGGACTGCGCGAAAGGGGAGTATAGGCGGCGACGCGCTGTGAGCGCGCCAGCGTCAGCGCATCGACGATATTGCGTGAGGAGGCGGTCGGCGCGACCGGCTCGATAGCGACCTGGATAGTCGTCTTGTAGCCGCCTGCGCTCAAATCGCGCACGCGAAAGACATAATCGCCGTCGGTGTCGATCAGCCAGCCGCGCGGGTAGAGCGCTCGGATTCCAGCGGTGGTATTGCTGTATGCGACGACCGCATTCACCGACGAGTCGCGTAAATTGATGCCGATGAGCAAAGCGATCGCGGCGTAGAACACAGCAAAGTAATGCCCCCAACGCTGACGCTGGGTGATGCCTGACTGTGAGGCACCCCCGATCTCGATGACCGCCATCAGCGTCCGTCCTTTGTTTTAGCGAGATCGCGTTCACGTCGTTCGATCGCGCTGTAGAGGAAGGTGACCATCGCCAGTACGCCGAAAAACAATGCCGCCGTGAAGCCGAACCCGACCAACGGACGATCGAACACGCCGCGTACAGAAAAGATCGCATTGACCAGACCAGATTGCAGCGGCTGCGTCGTGCCGACCACAAAGGCAGCCAGCGCCAGCATGATCGTCATAAAAAATGGACTCGGCGTCGAAAAGCGAGTCTCAGCGAGACCCAGACTGATAAACAAGGCGCCCACCAGGTTGAGGGCGACATTCTCGACGACTCGCAGAGCCACTACATCCAGTGACGCGCCGGGATTAGCGATTAGAAACTGGATGTTGAGCGCAAAGGCATAGCCGAGCGCGGACGCGACGCTGTAGGCGACCGCGTCGGTGCGGATGCGCAGCAAATCCTGCCAAATCGTGTAGCGCAGCACCAGGTATTTGGTCGTTTCCTGCATGATCCCGATTGAAAATGTATACCCGATGATACGATTGATCGCATCTTCCAGCGGCAACCAGCGTCCCGGCTGTAACACGCCCTCGATAAAAGGCAGCGTGATTGCGTTTGCAGCCAGCGCAGTGATGACGAATACCACGATCAGGCGTTGACGCGGCTCGATGGCGCGACGCTCTGCCAGTACCGACAATAGCAGCCACAACAGCAGGGGCAGCACGACCATGCCTACAGACAGTACAGGCACCAGCGCGGTCGGCGGCGCGACTCTCAGTATATCGACCAGGATGAACACCAGCCCCGCAGCGCCAAACAGAATCACGACCTCGACGGTCAGAGCGCTCCAGACGCGGCGGTAACGGTTGGCGGGATCCGCTTCACGGATCGGGTCGAGCAGAGCCTGACGAGGGACGGACAAAATCGTATCCTTAACTGCCATGCGAAACAGGCTTATTATAGCGTCTCACATGGCACAACCTACCCAGAGAGATCGATCGGTGATGATGATCACGACAATTTTCAAGCGTGCGACTACCACAGTGCTGTTACTGACATGCGCGCTGATAGTCAGCGGGCGCGACATGACACGCGCGCAGGATGATTCGCGCCGCATCGTCTACGGACTAACCTTTCAACCGAGCGGCTTCGATCCGCACATCAATGCGTCGTCGGAATTGGGCATCCCGCTGCGCAGTGTCTACGACACACTGGTTTACCGCGATCCGGTCAGCCAGGCATTCGTAGCAGGTCTGGCGGAAAGCTGGGCGATCTCCGAGGACGGACGCGAATATACGTTTACGCTCAGGCAGAATGTGCTCTTTCACGATGGCACGCCGTTCAATGCCTCGGCGGTAGCGGCGAACCTCGACCGTATCACCGACCCGGCGATCGCCTCGCAAAAAGCGGTATTTCTCCTGGGCGGCTATGCTGGCTACAGCGTGATCGACGATCGCACCATCCGCATCGCGCTCAATGACCCGTATAGCCCACTGCTGGACAGCCTGAGCCAGGTCTATCTGGGCATGGCGAGTCCGACCGCACTGGCTGCCTACAGCGCCGAACGCTATCAGTTCTATCAGGTGGGGACGGGTCCGTTCGTGTTCGTCGAGTATGTGCCGGGGGATCGGCTGGTGCTGCGCCGCAATCCAGCCTATGTCTGGGGACCCTCGTTTTATCAGCCTGTCGGCGCTAATGCGGTCGAGACAATCGAGTTTCGCTTTTTCACCGATCCGGTCACGCGCGCTCTGGCGCTGGAGAGCGGTGAAGCCGACATCATGGGCGAGCTGCTGCCGCTGGACGCGCGTGCGCTCAACGCCAGCACCGAAGTTTCATTGCAGCCAGAAATCATTCCGGGACAGCCGCTGCAATTCCTGATCAACAGCGCGAAATTTCCGACCGATGAATTGGTGGTGCGGCAAGCGCTGCTGGTTGGAGCCGATCGGGAAGCGATCGCCGACAGCATTTTCCAGCGCTTGTCACCGGTCGCGTGGGCGCCGCTGTCGGCGGCAACTCCGTATTACAACGCCGATCTGGTCGGCGCCTATGCTTTTGATCCAGCGGCGGCGCGCGATGCCCTGATAGGGCTGGGCTACAGCGATAGCAATAACGACGGCGTACTCGAACGCAACGGAGCCGAGCTGGAAATACGGGTAATCACGCCTGTGTGGAACGCGATTCCTGATGTCGTGCAGCTTTTAGAGGCACAGTGGCGCACCATCGGCATTCGCACGGTCATCGAGCAGGTGCCGAGTCGTGGGGCGCTGTTCGAGCAGGTCGCTGCTGGCGATTATCATTTGGTGGCCTGGTACGAGTATGGCAGCGATCCAGCCTATCTAAGCCGCTATTTTACCAGCATGGGCGACCTGAACTGGACGGGGTACAGTGCGGCAGAATTGGACGGTTTGTTGATCGAGGCGGGACGCCAGTCCGATGACAACGCCCGTCGCAGCCTGTATGGACAGGCGCAGCGGATCGTGATGGAACAGGCGCTGATCCTGCCCATCCGCGATTATGTCAATCTGAATGGGTATCGGCGCACGCTCAACCCGGTCGAGTTCGACGCTTATGGCTGGTTTCCGCTGCTGCACAATCTGTCTTTTAGTACTTTTAGTGGGGAGTAGGTGCGCGCGATCGCCCGGGCGCTGATTGACGCGCTGTGGGCGGGGCTGCTGGCTGCGTCACTGCTGTTCCTCGCACTGCGCGCGCTGCCTGGCGACGGTCTGACTCATCAGCTCATCGAGAGCGGCGCCAGCGATGATGTGATTCAGGCACGCCGCGCCAGCCTGGGTCTGGATCAACCCCTGGTCACACAGGTTGCGGGCTATCTCGCCGGACTCGCGCGCGGCGATTTGGGGGTGTCACTGCTGGATGGGCGACCGGTGCGTGACGCGCTGTACGATGCACTGCCACACACGCTGACATTGGCGGGGCTGGCTTTGGGAGTCGGTCTGGTGGGCGGAATCACGGTCGGTACAGCGGCGGCGCGCACACAAAATGCTGTGCGTCCAGTGGCACGTCTGGCGATCGCGGTCGGACTGAGCGCGCCGACTGCGTTGATCGGTACGCTGGCGATCGTGGTGTTCGCGCTCTGGCTCGACTGGCTGCCGGGCAGCGGCGCCGGGACGATCGGACACATCGTTCTGCCAGCGAGCGTATTGGGGTGGCACAGTGCCGCCGCCATCGGACAGGTGACAGCGGCAGCACTGCACGACGTGTACAGCGCGCCTTACCTGATCGCCGCGCGTGGACGCGGACTGTCGTCGCGGCGTCTGCTGGTTCACGCGCTGCGCGCCTGTGCACCCACGATCGTCACTGCCACGATGCTGCAGGCGGGATTTTTGTTCGGTGGCACCGCAATCACCGAGGCGATCTTCGCGCGTCCCGGCGTCGGTCGGCTGCTGGTCGATGCGGCACTGCGTCAGGATTATCCAATGGTGCAGGGGGTAGCGCTGTGGTGCGCGGGGGTGGCGATTGGCGCCGCGCTGATTGGGGATGCGCTGTCCGCATCGCTCGATCCCCGTCTGAGAGATGTTGAATGATCTGGGATCGTCACCGTGCAGCGCCTCTGATCGTGCTGGTGCTGGTGCTGCTGGTCGCGCCTTATTTCGTGGGTGACCCGCTGGCAACTGCGCCGTCAATGCAGTTGACCCCGCCCGGCTTCGCCTATCCATTAGGGAGCGATCTGCTCGGTAGGGATATGCTGGCGCGTACCGTCTACGGTGGGCAGCGCACGCTCATGAGCGCGGGGGCGGCGACTGCGATCGCGGTCGGCGGCGCGCTGTGCCTGACCGGGATCGTCGTAGTGACGCCGCCGGGTGGACGGAGATGGCTGCGGCTGCTGACGCGGACGCTGCTGGCGCTGCCGCCGCTGGTATTCGGATTGATCATCGTCACCCTTACCAGTGGAGGGGAATGGGGTGTGATCGCCGCGACCGGACTGGTGCATCTGGCGCCCTATGTGCGCGTACTGGACACCAGCGAGACGAGCGCACGTCAGAATGGTCACGTCGAGGCAGCGCGGGCACTCGGCGCGGGGGAATGGCGCGTCTGGCGTGCGCATCTGCTGCCGATCATGCTGCCAACGCTGCTGGCGCAAGCGGGCGTGACCTTCGCTGGGGCAATTCTGACCAGCGCGGCGCTCGGATTCCTGGGATTTGGCGGTGAGGTCAGCGCGCCAGAATGGGGACGCATGTTGTACGACGGACGACAGGTGCTGCGCGTCGCGCCCTGGGTGCCGCTGGCTCCCGGCGTAGGGATCACGCTGTTGGTGATGTCTGTCAATTACGCGCTGGAGTCAGGCGAGCGTCGTGTTCGTCGTTGGCGCGAATGAGTGTGCCATAATCGGCGCTTCCGTCGAGTACGGACGCTATCTGTGTCGGCTCTCCGCCCATGATGCGGATCGACAAGCCTGGCTGTGCCGTCACCAGCCTGAGCATGTGGGTCACTTTGCCCAGCATACCCCCCGTCACGTCAGTGCCAGCGGAACCTCCCAACGCATGTTGAATCGATGCGAAACGGCTCGGCGTGATCAATGGAATAATTTGGCGCTGCTCGTCCCACACTCCATCGACATCGCCAAGCAGTAGAATCTCTGTGACAGGCAGATGTGCGGCGAGGTAGAAAAATACGGTTTCGGTCGAGATGATGGTGCCGCCTCGCACGGTATCGAGTGCGACATCCCCGTAAACCAGTGGCACCAGCGCATGATCGAGCGCGGCACGGATCGGATCGATCGCCATGGTGGTCAGCTCGCCGTCGGATGCCAGCGCGGATGCCGACGGTTGCAGCCGCCACACTGGGAGACCGACCTCGCGCAGCGTCGTCGTCACCAGTCCATTCAGGTCGGCGGCTGCGCTGGCGACCTCGGCAAAACCGCGCCACTCATCGGGCGTGCGCACGCCGTCGATGGTGCCGTGACGCGCGGCGACGACATGCCCAAACGAGCCGCTGCCATGTCCGATCAATATCCGGTGGTCGGGATCGCGCCTCAATACGTCATGCAGCGCCATGCCCACCGCGCGTACCGCGTCGGCATGATAGCTGCCTGCCCTGCGTTTATCCGTGATGAGCGAGCCGCCCAATTTTACAAATGTGAGCTGGTGCATAGATAGCAAATCCTCTCTAACGAATCGATGTCGTCAGGATGCGCACCGCACCCGCCCGGATCAGCGCAGCCGCGACGGTATGGCGCGTCGCGTCATCGATCAGGGCGATCATGATCCCGCCGCGCCCGCCGCCGGACATTTTGGCGCCGAGCGCGCCCGCAGCGAGTGCGGCATCGACCAGTCGATCGAGTTCAGCGGACGAGACGGTCAGATCGCGCAGTACGGCGTGATTCTGAATCATGAGCGCACCGAGCGCGGCGGACGATCCCGACTCGATCGTCGCGCGTGCGCTGATGACCAGTTGTCCGATCGAATCGAACAGTCCACGCACGCGATCGGGGTCGGCATTGAGCAGCACGCGCACACCCGCGACGGCAGTGCGGGTGGACGCGGGATGTCCGGTATCCGCGATCATCAGGTCGAACGGCGCGCCGACGGTCAGCGGGAGCGGGTCGGCACCGCGCACAAAATAAACAGGTTTCTCGTACACGATCACGGTATTGTCGATCCCGCTCGGCGTACCATGATGCAGCTTTTCGACTTCGTACACGATCGCGTTCAGGTCGGCATCGGACAGCGCCGCCCCGACGTGCGCGCACAGCGCGCGCGCGACAGCGGTCGAAACAGCGGCGCCGCTGCCCATACCGCTGGCGATCGGGATGTCCGATCGCACCGTAATGATGGCATCCGGGGTCGCAGCGCCGATCGCGTCCAGGACGAGTCGTACAGTGAGCGCAAAAGCATTATCCACCACGCCAGCGTCGAGACCTGCCGGCATATCCGTGTTGACCCCAGGCGCGTCGAAACGCAGCCCGCTGCCCAGGGATGCGGGTGTGATATCGGCGGTAGCACGCACCGATGACACCGGCGCCGCCAATGCTGGGAAGCCGTGTACGACGGCGTGTTCACCGAACAGAATTATTTTGGCAGCAGCGCTGGCAGCGGTCATGGTTACAATCTCTCTTGACATGGTTTCGGAACGTGACAGCCGTATGCCAACGGCGAATTATAGCGACCGGGCAGCGTCTTGTATACTGATGCGCAGGGTAGGGTGTAATTTTCCAAGACGAAACGAGCTGGACACGATGATGATTGGACGGGCACGCGCGCAGGCACATCCAAACCTGGCGCTGGTGAAATACTGGGGCAACCGCGACGATTCGCTGCGCCTGCCGGCAAATGCGTCGGTGAGCATCAACCTGGACGGGCTGCTCACCACCACCGAGGTCGAATGGCACGGCGAGGATGGCACGACGGACTCGCTGCACCTGAACGGTGCGTTGCAATCGGGCGAGGCACTGGCGCGGGTCGTGCGGCACCTGAATGCACTGCGCGAACGATTACATGTGCGCGGGCGGGCAGTCGTGCACTCGGAGAATAATTTTCCGACTGGAACGGGAATCGCCTCATCCGCATCGGCGTTCGCGGCGCTGACGAGCGCTTTTTGCGCGGCGGTGGGCGTCGCTGTCGATGAGCGCACGCAAACCACGCTGGCACGGCTCGGTTCTGGATCAGCAGCGCGATCGATTCCAAGCGGATTTGTAGAGTGGCACGCGGGCGATACGCACGAAGAGTCGTTCGCGGAGAGCATCGCCGCGCCCGATCACTGGGATTTGGTGGATGTGATCGCCATTGTCAGCACGCAGCACAAAGCGGTGGGATCGAGCGTCGGGCACCCATCGGCACAGACCAGCCCATTCCAGGCGGCGCGCGTACAGACGGCGCCAGCACGATTGGTGGAGTGCATAGGGGCCTTGATGACGCGCGACTTTGCTGCGTTGGCGGAGGTGGTCGAGCGTGACAGCACGCTTATGCACGCGGTCATGATGACCAGCCGCCCACCGTTGTTCTACTGGCTGCCGCCGACGCTGGCGATCATGGCGGCGGTGCGCGAGTGGCGCGCCGACGGTCTGCGTGTCTGCACGACGTTGGACGCAGGCGCCAACGTGCACTGTGTGTGCGTAAGCGCGGACGCCGAGGAAGTAAGAAATCGGCTGGCGGTGCAGTCTGGCGTTGTAGCAGTGCGCAGCGCGCCGATAGGTGGCGCGACGCACGTCCAACCCCTCACGACGATCTCAGATTAATTGAGCCTTATCTGCTTTATAATCATCGCATCATCCTATCTTTAGCGATGGGTTGTTGTGCAGATTTTCTATCGACTCGCAGGATTAGCGTCCACATGCGCTCAGACAAGGACGTTTCATGTTCGATTTCTTGTTGGACAATCAGTTTCTCTCGGCGGTAGTGGCGTTCGTGCTGGTATTGATCCCAGCGGTATTCGTCCACGAACTCGGTCACTTCCTGGCGGCAAAATCCGTCGGCATCACCATCCTGGAATTCGGGATCGGCTTTCCGCCGCGCATGATCAAATTGTTTTCCGCCGGAGGGACGGATTATACCTTGAATTGGCTGCCGCTCGGCGGCTTTGTACGTCCATTGGGGGAGGACATGGTGCGGCAGATGGGGGAAGAGGCGGTTGCGGCAGATCGCATCGAGGCGAATGCGCGCGGGGTGCCCAAAACCATGTCGGTCAATGAGGCGCGCCCATTGGCGCGGATTTGGTTTCTGGTGGCAGGAGCGTTGGTCAATTTTCTATTCGCAATCGTGCTGTTCACCGTACACGGATTGAGTGGGGTGGTGCAGCCTGGCGGTGCCCTTGTGAGCGCGATTCAGATTGACGGTGGATCGGCATTGGCTGAAGCGGGCGTGCTGCCTGGTGATGCGATCATTGGGATCAATGGCGATGTGAGCAGCGACTCTGGAGTGGCACTCATCGAAACCCTGACCAGCTCCGACGTGCCGCTGACGCTCGACGTGGTGCGCTTCAATCCAACCGATGGCAGCGAGCAGCGGCTATCCCTGGATTACAGCGCCGATGCACGCGCGCTGCAAGATGCGAGCGTCCATCCGATCATCACACAGGTGGCAGCGGACTCGCCGGCAGACAGCGCCGGAATGCTGCCCGATGACTTGGTAACCGCTTTCAACGGGGCACCTGTAGACAGCGTGGAGACCCTGCAACGGCTGACTGGGGCGTCGCTCGACCAGGTGGTGACGCTGACGGTGCTGCGCGCTGGCGAGGAAGTCATCCTCGACGTGACGCCGCGCAGTAACCCACCTGCCGGACAGGGATCGATGGGTGTGAACATCACCCAGGCACAGCGCAGCGCCACCCTGGGATTGATCTATCAGGAAGAGGTACAGCGCATCGTCGCGCCGCTGCCTTTCGGTGAAGCGGTCGTTTACGGCTTCAACCGCGTTGGCGATTTTTTCGCCGGAATTATCGCGCTGCCGGGCGAGCTGCTGCGTGGTGATATACCAGCCGCCGCCCTGACCCCGGTCGGACCGGTCGGAATCAGTATGTTAGGCGCCGATCTGCTGCGCGACAGCATCAATGGAGTGCAGACGCGCGGAATCAATCTGATCGAGTTTATGGCGCTGATTAGCCTGTCGCTCGGCTTGACCAACCTGCTGCCGATCCCGGCACTGGATGGCGGGCGGGTGCTGTTCGTGCTGATCGAGGTCGTTCGAGGTCGTCCGATCGCGCCAGAACGCGAAGGGATGGTTCACCTGGTCGGGCTGGCACTGCTGCTGTCGCTGATGGTGGTAGTCATGATCAACGACGTGGTGAATCCGATCACCAATGCGCTGCCGTAAGCCAGTGCAATAAACAGCAATCTTGTGGAGTGGATGATGGGCGCCTGATGGGGCGCCCTTGCAGCGTACAGTGAAAGGAATGACGACGTGATGATGCAAAATGCGATGCCTTACGACGATGACGACGATGAGGACGCGCTGGATCACTTCGACGACGAATTCGACCCGCTCGAAGAAGAACCAGCACGCGAACCTATTCCCGTCGAGACAGTGATCGCGGCGCTGCGCGAGTCGGAAGCGGGCGATGGTGAAGCCAACGAAACGATCTACTACGGTCTTTCGGGCTTGAGTTATGAAGACATCGCTGTCTTACGCCCTGCATGGAATGCACTCGACGTGGTATTTCGTCAGCATTTGTTGAATGCGCTGATCGAGGCGAGCGAGAGCGTCTACGACCTGGATTACAGCGCGCTGGGGCGGTTGTCACTGAGCGATCCAGAGGTGGAAATTCGCGCTGAGGCGGTTGGTCTGCTATGGGATGACCTGTCGCTCACCTTCATGCGCGAACTGATGCACATGGCGCAGCACGACGAGGGCGACGCGGTGCGCGCAGCCGCGGTTGGAGCGCTCGGTTCATTCATCCTGACGGGTGAGCTGGGCGACCTGCCACTCGACCAAACCAATGAGGCACAGGCGCTCGCCACGCGCATTTACGAGGATGGCGACGAATCGATCGAGGTGCGCCGCCGTGCGTTGGAAGCCTTGTCCAATTCCAGCAATAGCAACGTCAATCCGGCGATCGAGGTAGCCTATGCCTCCGACGATGACCGCCTGCGTATCAGCGCGGTGCATGGGATGGGCAAGTCCAACGATCAAAAGTGGGTGGACATCGTATTGGAGCAATTGGACAGCCCCGACCCGGAAATGCGCCACGAAGCAGCGCGGGCGGCTGGGGAGCTGCAAATCGAGGACGCGATCTCCATCCTGGGGGGTCTGATCGAAAACGACGACCGCGACATTCAGGAAGGGGCGATCTGGTCGCTCGGCGAGATCGGTGGGAGCACGGCGCTGCGTATCCTGACCGAGGTGCTGAGAGTGGCACAAGAGGAGGAGGACGAATCTCTGATCGAAACAATCGAAGAAGCGATCGCCAGCGCCTCGTTGAGCGGCGGATCACTGCTGACCTTCAGCCTGGATGATTGACGAACAAAAGACGCGGGCACTTCTGATAGTGATAGTGCCTGCGTCTTTTTATCAGCCGTTGTTGAGCAATGGTATCAGCTTCATCGCCAGCCCGGTGTCGCCTTGAATCTTGATCTTGCCCATCATGAATGCCTGCATCGGATTCAAGCTGCCACTCATCATGCTGGCGAAATCGTCGCCAGTGGAGCGCAGTGTCATTTTCGGGTTTTCGGAGGCACCTTCTCCGGTTTGCAGGGTGCCATCAGCGATTTTCAACCAATACGAACCGCCGTTGTCGCCCGACAGCTCGAACTGGATGACGGCATTCACGCCTTCGGCTTTACCAGGGTCGAAACGCTGCGCCATTTCAGGGAAGATTGCGGCGACCTCGTCGCGTGTTGCCATGAACGATACTCCACGATAATCCGCTGGCGCGGATGCGAAAACAGATGCGGGTAGTATACAATCGATTGATGGGCATTCCCATAGGTGAGCCGATAGGTTCGTCGTTCGTCGAGAAGAAGGATACGCTTCATGAAGTCGTGGCGAATTCTGGCAGGCATTTGTTTGTCTGTTTCCTGGTGGGTCGGTGGCGCTGTGCGTGGACAGGAAAACGAACCCGCGCCAGGATTGATTGCATACATTGGAGCGGATTTCAATCTGTATACCCTGGCGCTCGACGGGGAGGCGGTGCCGCTCACCAGCGACGCAGGCGTCAACGAGGACGCGACGCGCCTCAGACTGTACCAGATGCCGACCTGGGCAGCCGATGGGCGCCTGGCGTATTTTGCGTCGGAGATCACCCGCGATGGCGACGCCACGCTCGATGTGTTTGTATCAGCTGATGGCGTGACGCCTGGAGCGGGCATACAGCGTTTTGACGGTAATACTTTCACGTATGGCGCATGGGCGCCGAGCAATTGTAATGCCGAGAGCGACTGCCGCGATCTGGCGCTGCTGCTGTCTCGCCCTGGGGTAAATGGTTTTGTCGTGGAGCTGGTGCGCGATCGTGGTTCCTTTGCGGACGCCGAAACGCATCGGATGATCGGCACAGGATCGCCTTATTATTTTAGCTGGAATCCGAGCGCCGATCGCATGGTGTGGCACCGCAACAATCGCCGAATCGATGTCTATGATGTCGGCACCGAGGCACTGACAGAGCTGGAGCAAACGCCTGGCTTTTTCAGCGCGCCTGCGTGGTCACCCGTTGATGATACCTTCCTGGTTGCGGTACAGGAACGCGCGAGTCGTGAGTCTGCGATCGTGATGGGGGGCGGCAGCGGCGAGCGCGGTCTCGTCAGCGGTCTGAGCGGACCCGTATATTTCACCTGGTCACCGGACGGCACGAAAATCGCCTACACCGCCCGTCAAGGCGCACTGGTGGTCATCGACGCGGCGAATGGCGCGGTGTTGTCCCAGACCTCGAACGACAGTGTGCTGTCGTTCTTCTGGTCGCCCGACAGCCAGCGACTGGCATACATCACGCCCGGAGACCTATCCGATTCTTTCGATGCGCAGGCAGATCCAGGAATGCGGATAGCGGCGATGGCGCAGGAGGTCGGCATCGCGTGGTCGATCCTGGAAATAGACGACGACTCGATCACGACTTACGCGACCTTCACCCCGACGCAGGGATTGACCTACATCCTGAATTTCTTCGATCAATTCGCGCAAAGCCATTCAGTATGGGCGCCAGACAGCCGTCATCTCGTCTACAGCGAGCTGATCGGCGCCGAACGCGAGGTCATCCGCGTTCTGGACACGTCGGCACCGGAAAATGCGTCCATCATCGTGGCAGATGGCAGCCTGGGGATATGGAGTCCACGATAAGACGCGCCTGGATAATTCTGATACTTGCGCTGCTGGCGGGCTGTTCGTTGGGGCGCCCGTCGGAGACGCAGACGGTAATCGTGATCACGGCGACCTTTCCGCCGGCGCCCGTTTCCGGGCAGCCAACGCCGACCGTGTTTCAATTTGCCGCGCCGACTCCGACGCGCGCACCCAGCAGTGCTTTCGAGGCGCCAACATCGGAGGGGAATGCGCAAGCGGTCTTGCGCGATTACGCCATACAACCGGGCGATACGCTGTTCGGGATCGCCGCGCGCTTTGGACTGACCGTCGAGGCGTTGATAGCGGAAAACGCGCTGACGGATCCCGATCGTCTGGAGGTAGGTCAGGTGCTGCGCGTGCGCACGCTGCCGGAACAGCCTGGCAGCGATTATCGCATCGTACCAGACAGCCGTCTGGTACGTGCGCCCGGCGCACTGGCATTCGATGTAGCGGCGTTCGTGGGATCACAGCCAGGCTACATTCGTCAGGCAGTCGATAGCGTCGATGAGGTCGTGTACACAGCGGGGCAGTTGGTGGAGCGCGTGGCGGTCGAATACAGCATCGATGCGCGGCTGCTGTTGGCTCTGTTGGAATATCAGGGACGCTGGCTGTCGGCAGCCAGCCTGTCCCAGGAAGCGATCGATCGACCGCTGCGCGCGCCCGCGTCACCGAACGGATTCGACCGGATTGGCTTGTACCGCCAGTTGACATGGGCAGCCGACAACCTCAATCGTGGTTATTACGGATGGGGGCAGGGGCTGTTTCGCTGGGTGCAAACCAGCGACTCGCAGCGTCTGCTGCTGCCCGATGGTCTCAACGCCGCGACGGTCGGGGTGCAGCATCTTTTCTCGCTGACTTCCGACGCTGCGACGTGGCGGGCACACGTCGGCGCAGACGGTTTTTACGCGCTGTATGTAGGCTTGTTTGGCGATCCATTCCGTGATGCGCGCGATCCGGTCGTGCCGTCAGGGGTGATCCAGCCGCTGCTGACGCTGCCGTTCGCGCGCGGTGAGACATGGTTGTTCACGGGCGGACCGCACGGCGGCTGGGGATCGGGCAGCGCGTGGGCGGCGGTCGATTTCGCGCCGCCAGACGATCCCAAAGCGCGTAACACCTTGTGCTACGTCTCGGAGTTTTTTGTCACGGCACCGATCGATGGGGTGATCGCGCGCAGCGGCGATGGCGCGGTCGTGATCGATCTGGATGGCGATGGCGATGAGACAACCGGGTGGACGCTGCTGGTACTGCATCTGGCGACCCAGGATCGGATCGCGGTCGGTACACCTGTCCGTGTTGGTGACCGACTGGGGCGTCCCTCGTGCGAAGGGGGTTTTTCGACGGGGACACATGTACACATCGCGCGGCGCTATAATGGGGAATGGATTCCGGCGGCATGTGATGGCTGCACCGACGCCTATCAGCGTCCGCCGCTGGTGATGGGTGGGTGGGAATTCGCCGGGCTGCCGCGCCAGGAATATCAGGGGTACATGGTCAGACAGGGCGATCGGCGTGTCGCGGAACAGATGCGCGGTGTCGCCGATAATGAAGTCTCTTGGTGAGGTTGAAACGACTCGATGAACGACAATAAATCATATTTTCACAGCATGGCGCGCTGTCTCAGCGCGGTGATCATCGGTTTGATGGTACTGACCACCTACGCCCAGGACGCCACCCCCACACCCGGGATTGTCAATTTATCGCCGTTGATGCCGACGAACGCGCAGCCCGCTGATCTATCCGTGCCGACCGCGCCGCCGACTCAGGTCAGCCTGGTAAGGCTGGAGGCGAAAGATTTTGCCAATGTGCGCAGCGAACCGAGTACCGAGTCCGCGACATTGGGTCAGATTCGCGCTGGCGACAGCTACACCGTGCTGGCGCGCTACGCCGCCTGGATCCAATTTCAGTTTCCAGCGTCACCGAACGGGCGTGGATGGGTGTTCGGTGAGCTGATCGACATGACCGGGGACACCACAGCTATCCCGGAGATCGACCCTTACGCTCAGGGCGACAGCGGCAGTACGAGCGCTTTGGATGCAGCGATTGGCGGGACGCCTGCGACGATTTTGACCGTGACCGGGGCAGCGCCCAACAACAGCCAGAATGGATTGCCGATGACGGCGCTGCCGACTTTCACTTATCCGCCAGGGCTTGCAGCCTTGGCTCCGACAGCGGACAACGGCTTGACGTTGCTCACGCCGAGCGCGCCAGTCAGCCCGTCCGATACGCCGCCGATCGTCCCCATTCTGATCCTGGGCGGGTTAGGATTGGCAGGACTGGCGATCGGCTCATTCAGAAAATAATACAGAAAATAACAAACACCCCGCCAAACAACGGCGGGGTGTTTGCTCTACGGCGGACATGTACAAATCATGCTGTGTCCGATCATCGTAATGCTTGTTTTAGTGACTGCAACTGCTGCATCCCCCCGCGCTGGCGGAGGTATCAGCCGTGTCTTTGCCCTTGAACGAGGTGCCACAGCCGCAAGAGGAGACCGCATTCGGGTTTTCGATGCGGAAACCGCCACCCATCAGGCTGTCCACATAATCGATGCTGGCGCCTTCCAGATACATCAGGCTGGTCGGGTCGATCACCAGGCGCACACCCTCACCGGCGTCGATGACGGCATCGAAGTCTTTCGCGGCAGGCTCGAACGCCATGCCATACTGCATACCGGAGCAGCCGCCGCCTGCGACGAATACACGCAGCGCATAGCCGGGAATTTGACGCTGTTCAAGCAGATTGCGAATGATCGAAGTCGCAGCCGGAGTGACAGTGAGGATCTGCGCTTCTTCGGTGACAACATCGGTCGTGGTGGGAAAGGTGATCGCCATCGGAGTCTATCCCTTTTATTGAAATTTTTGTGCGAACGCACTCATTATATGCCTACACTGAATTTGCGTCAATAAAACAAAAGCCTGTCAGCAAAATTCAGTAAATCGTGGATTCGGTAGCCGTGTAGGGACGCATAACAATGCGACCGCAGAGAAAATCGCGATTCGCTGAAATTGGGATCATTCGGCAGTAACCGGGATTGGAAGAGGAATCAGATAGGAACAGGTGGCGTCGCCATTCGAGATGCGTTCCTGGCGGCGCGGGATCACGCCCAGCAAGCTGCTGATCAGGCGCATGTCCATTGTACACAGCGCTTCATCGGTCTCGGCAATGTTGTGGTAAGGACAATTGGCGGTGTGCAGGACGTAACCCAGCGCTCCAGGCAGCCAATACGCCTGATACCCATTGGCGTTCAAATAATCGACCACGCGATCGAGGCGCTGCTCGAAAGTGCCGTCCAGGTGTTCAAAATCCTGGGTAAGACGATCGGCGACACCCTCAAAAATGACGTTGATACTCGCTGCCGGCAATTGCTGGCGCAGCTCGTGCAACAGGCTGGAAGCGAGTCGTTCGTAATTGTTGGGGAAATGGACTTGTGCTTTGTCGGTCAGGACATAGACGTACTGAGGACGCCCCGGCGCGCTGCGACGACGCAGTTCCGATGGGTCTATCAAGCCGTCCTGCTGGAGGAGTTTGAGATGATGACGCACAGTCACGGCTGTGATCGCGCCCCGTCGCGCTGCCAATTCTGTGACGATATCATCGACGGTCACCTGACCCCGATGTTTGATAATGTCCAGAATGAGGCGGCGTGTTTGCTGCATGGCAAACTGAGAGTCGCTATTGATACGATAAAAAGAGTGTAACATCGCGCAGGGTGTCGTGTCAATTTTGCGCGTCCACGTCCCCGTCATTGACTGAAAAATGCGCGCATGTTACCCTTGCCCATCTGCTTTGCCGTATCGATGAGACACCATCTAAAGCCGCGACTCAGCTCGAATGCCAACATCGCGCAATTGCAAAGGACAACTCGTGAGCAATCTCGTCGGCTTTCAAGGTATCCCAGGTGCTTATTCTGAACAGGCGATCCGTCAGCATTTTGGCAGTGATGTCACCGTGCATCCCCGCCCAACACTGACCGCCTTATTCGACTCGCTGACCCGGCGTGAAATTCCTTATGCGATGCTGCCCGTCGAAAATGCCTGGGCGGGCGCCGTGAGCCAGGCATACGAGCTGCTACTGGACTCGGACATGCGCATTCAGGCAGAGGTTATGGTGCATGTGCATCATATGCTGCTGGCGCCAAAAGGGGTGCAGCTCGATGACCTGCGCTCGGTGCGTTCGCATCCACAGGCATTGGCACAGTGTGATCAGTTCATCCGTCGCCACAATTTAGTGACCGTCCCCTGGTATGACACCTCCGGGTCGGCGCAAGACCTCTCGAACGATCCGCTGGATGGCAGCACTGGGGCGATCGCCAGCGAGCTGGCGGGTGAGCTGTACGGATTGGATGTGCTGGCACGCAATATCGAAAATGTCAGCTTCAATTACACCCGCTTTTTCCTGATTGGTGAGGATGATCCGCAGCCAGGGGAGTACAACAAGACCTCGCTGGTGTTTGCGACCCGCAATCGTCCCGCCGCACTATACGAATGCCTGGGCGAGTTTGCACAGCGCGGTCTCAATCTGACCAAGATCGAATCGCGCCCACGCGGTAATCGTCCCTGGGAACCGGTGTTTTTTGTCGATTTTGAAGGGCACTGGCAAGACGCGCCCTGTCAGGCGGCACTGGCACGTCTGCTGCAGCGCGCGTCATTTGTGAAAATGCTCGGATCATATCCATCCGTAAAAGCCAACTGGGTAGGGATTTAATCATGCAGAAATTAGCCGTCGCTATTCTGGGCGCGACCGGTGCTGTTGGTCAGCGGTTCATTCAATTATTGGAAGGACACCCCTGGTTCACCGTCGCAGAAGTGATTGGATCGGAGCGCAGCGCTGGACGCACCTATGCCGAGGCGGTACATTGGGTACTGGACGGCGATATTCCGGCGTCGGTGCGTGATCTGGTGGTCAAGCCGCTCGATGCCACGCTGGAGTCGGCGTTAGTATTTTCGGCGCTGCCTAAAGAGGCTGCTGATTGCGAGATGGCGCTGGCGGCGGCAGGACACATCGTCTGCACCAATGCCTCGCTCAATCGGATGGTCGAGGATGTGCCGCTGCTGCTGCCCGAAGTCAACGCCGATCATGTGCGTTTAATCGATGTACAGCGTCAGCGGCGCGGCTGGACGACCGGTGCGCTGGTCGCCAACGCCAACTGTACCGCAATGCCAGTGGTGATGGCGCTGGCGCCGCTGCGTCGTTTTGGCGTGACGCGCTGCCTGGTCGTGAGCGCGCAGGCGATCAGTGGCGCTGGCTATCCCGGCGTGGCATCACTCGATATTCTGGACAATATGATTCCGTACATTGGCGGTGAGGAAGAAAAGCTGGAAACCGAGCCGCTGAAAATGCTCGGCACCTTCGAGGAGGACGGGATCGTACCGCTCTCCACCTTGATGAGTGCATCCTGCAACCGTGCCCCCGTCATCGACGGACATTTGGTCAATATTTCGGTCGAACTGGCGGATCAGCCGAGCATGAACGAGATCATCGAAGCATGGGAATCGTTCCGGGGTCTTGACCCGGTGGGGAAGCTGCCGAGCGCACCAGCCCAGCCCGTGATTTATACACGTCAGGTCGATCGTCCGCAGACCCGGCGCGATCGCATGAACGGGAGTGGCATGGCGACGACGGTCGGTCGGCTGCGCCCGTGTGCGTTGCTCGGATACAAATTCGCCGCGCTCTCGCACAATACCATTCGGGGGGCGGCAGGGTGCAGCATCCTCAATGCCGAGCTACTGGCGGTGGAGGGCTACTTTGCAGAATTCACCCCGTCGATCGCACGCATCCCGGTGAGCTGAAGCGCGCAAAACCAGCACGGTTCCATCTACCTGCAAATCATGCAGTGCGATAAACGAATCGGATCGCGCCGTATGGGGTTATAAACTCAATATCAAACTGACAATCAGGCATTTCAGGGTTCGGAGGCAGTACATGAAGGTTTTTATCGCCGGGATCGACGGCTATCTCGGCTGGGCGCTGGCACAATATCTGACGGCACGCGGTCACGAAGTCGCCGGAACCGATCGCTATCTGCGCCGGGAATGGGTAGAAGAGATGGGCAGCGTGAGCGCGCTGCCGATTGTAAGCATGGAAGAGCGCCTCGCTGCCTTCCGCGAACGCTACGGCAAAGACCTGATTTTCCGCGAAGGCGATCTGCTCGATTATCCGTTCCTGCGCGACTTTTTCGCTGACTTTCAGCCGGACGCGATCGTACATCTGGCGGAAATGCCGTCGGCGCCCTACTCGATGATCGATCAGGCGCATTCTGTCTGGACTCACACCAACAACGTGAATGGCAGCCTCAACGTGCTGTGGGCGATGCGTGAGGTGTGTCCCGATGCGCATCTGGTCAAGCTCGGTACGATGGGCGAATATGGCACGCCCAACCTCGATATTCCTGAGGGGTTTTTCGAGGTCGAGTTTCGGGGACGCAAGGAACGTCTGCCATTTCCACGTCAACCAGGCAGTTTTTATCATCTGACGAAAGTGCATGACACCCACAATACCATCTTTGCCTGTCGTGTCTGGGGGCTACGCTCGACCGATATCATGCAGGGGGTGGTGTTCGGCACCCAGATCGACGAAATGGCGGGCGATCCGCGCCTGGGCAGCCGTCTCGACTTCGATCAATGTTTTGGTACGGCGATCAACCGTTTCTGCTGTCAGGCGGTCATCGGGCATCCGCTGACGTTGTACGGCAAGGGCGGACAGACGCGCGGATTTTTGCCGATGCGCGACTCGATGCAGTGCCTGACGATCGCTATCGAGAATCCTCCTCAGAAGGGCGAGTATCGCGTCTTTAATCAGTTCGAGGAATGCTACACCATCGAAGAACTGGCGTATAAAGTGCAGGAAGCAGCCGCGTCGGTCGGCTTGACAGTCGAGATCGCGCATTACGACAACCCGCGCAAAGAGCTGGAGACACATTATTACAATCCCGATCGGCAAAATCTGATCGATCTGGGTTACAAACCGTCGCACGATGTCGTCGCGGAGATGCAGATTATGCTGCGCGATCTGCTGCCCCACAAAGAACGCATTCTGGCACATCGCGCTATTCTGGTGCCCGATATCCGCTGGGATGGCACGCGCCGCAAATCGGATATTGTCACTGTGGCTGCGGGGGAACCTGTCAAGCCGTGACCCAGACCGCGACGACGATCCAGTTTCTGACACTCGCTACCCTTGAAGAAGAGCAGTACGCCCGTCTGCTAAAACGTGCGGAAACCGACATTCGTGAGCTGCTGCCGCGTGCGCAAACGGTCATCGACCGCGTGCGCACCGAGGGCGACAGCGCGGTGGTCGATTACGCACGACAGTTCGATGCGCCTGGATTTGAGGCGTCGATGCTGCGTGCCACCCCGCAGGATTTCATCGACGCGCGCGCGCAGCTCGATCCAGCCGTGATCGCCGCCATCGAGGCGGCGCACATCAATATCGAACGTTTCCACCGTGAACAGATGCCCGAATCGATGTGGTTCACCGAAGTGCAGCCGGGCGTGATGGCTGGCGAAAAAGTGACGCCGATCACCAGCGTGGGCTTGTATGTGCCGCGTGGGAAGGGCGCCTTTCCGTCGGTGATGCTGATGCTGGCGACTCCGGCGAGGGTCGCCCAGGTCGAGCGGATCGTCGTAGTGTCGCCACCCGCACCAAATGGCAAAGCTGATGCTGCCTCGTTGGTGGCGGCAGAGGTGTGCGGCATTCACGACGTGTACGTGGTCGGCGGGATGCAGGCAGTGGCGGCATTGGCATATGGCACCGAGAGCATCCCGAAGGTGCAAAAGATCATCGGTCCTGGCAGCAGCTACGTATCGGCGGCAAAGCGACTGCTGTTCGGTGTCGTCGATGTCGGTCTGCCGGCGGGTCCGAGCGAGTCGATCATCCTCGCCGACGAACATGTCGATCCGCGTCTGGCGGCGCTCGATCTGCTGGTCGAGGCAGAACATGGACCGGAGTCAGCGGCGCTGTTGGTCACGCACAGTGAGGCAGTGGCGCACGGCGTTTTGGAGGCATTGCCAGCCTTTATCGCTGAACTCCCGGAATGGCGCCGTAAATTCGTGGAAAATGTCCTGGGTAATTACGGCGGCATCCTGCTGACGGGCAGTCTGGCGGAGTCAGTGGCGTTCGTCAACGACTATGCCCCGGAACACCTCGAAATTCTGACGGCGGAACCGTTTGTGACGCTGCAACAGATCAGGAATGCGGGTGAAATCCTGCTCGGACACTACACACCAATCCCGATCGCCAATTACTGCCTGGGATTGAACGCGATCCTGCCGACAGGCGGCTTTGCACGCTCATTTTCGGCAGTGAGCGTGTGGGACTTTCTCAAGCGCACGGGGGTAGGCTATCTCTCGCGCGAGGGCTATCAGGCGCTCCAGGGCATCACCACGACGCTGGCAGACTACGAGGGCTTTCCGGCGCACGCGCTGGCGATCCGTAAGCGCAACGAGATTTTGGGCGTATGACAGACGACCTCCTGGCGCACGTCCAGCAATTGCAATTTACCGATCGACGGGCAGCCGAAAAGCTGCTCGTCCCGTTTTTGCGTGAGGCGTTTCCGCTCGATGTGCGCTCGGTCACGCTGCGTCCGCTGGCGGTGTCGCTCAATTCTTTCAACGGATTTGCGTCGTTAGCCGACGGCTCGCAGGTGTTTTTCAAGACACACATCGAGGCTGATGGCGTGATCGACGAGTACTACAATGCCGATCTGCTGCATCAGGCAGGCTACAACGTCTTGCAACCGCGTCATGTCTCGCGCCAGGTTGGACGGCAAATTCTCGTCTATCCGATGATCGATTGCCCTTCGGTATTCGACGCGGCGTGGTCGATCGAAACAGGAGAGCTGCCCTGGGATGATCGTTTGCTGGCGGCGCAGCATCAGACCGACGCGCGGCTGTACACCATTTATCACAGCACACTGCGCGAACAGTCCGCTGTCGATGCCGCGCGTGCGCCCATTCACCAGCTCTTTTATCATCGCCTCACTGGGGGACGCCTCGATCGCTTTTACGGCGACGGGACGCAGATCACCTGGCAGGGCGAGGCGATCGCCATGCACGCGGTGCGCTCGGCGCGATGGGTGATCAACGGACGTGCCTACACGGATACGCTGGACGATTTGATTGCTAAGGCGATCGTGCTGCTCGATCCAGTGCGATCAGGTGCGGCGGTCGTGGGACACGGGGACGCACATAACGGCAACGTGTTTTACTGCGCCGACCATGCCGAGCTGACCTATTTCGATCCGGCATTCGCCGGGACGCACGATCCGCTGCTCGACCTGACCAAGCCGTTGTTTCACAATGTGTTTGCGATGTGGATGTATCATCCGCGCTGGTTCGAGGAGCGAATGTCCCTGACCGTGAGTCGAGAAGGGCAGCTATGGCGGGTGGATCACGATTATGTTCCCCACCCGATCCGTACCCAGTTTTTACAGAGCAAGGTTGCGCGTGTTTTGGCGCCGACTCTGGCTCTGCTCAAAATGCGTGGTCTGCTGCGACCAGATTGGCACGCTACACTCAAGAGCGCGCTGCTGTGCTGTCCGCTGCTGACGATGAATCTGACCGACAGAGCGCGTTTTCCTGAGTCGATCGCGCTGCTCGGTCTCGCCTATGCGGTCGAGATGGGTTCGAGCGCGGACGGCGTATTGAACGCGATCGATCACGCGCTGGCTATGGCAGAGACAATGCCGTCGTCAAACGCTGATACGTCGGCGAACTCGCCATAAAAGCGTAACGGATGGGTGTCACCGTCGTCTGTGCGGCGCCGCACAGACGCAGATGATCGACGGCGGCGAGGACATCGCGGCTGCTGACGATCAGCGTGACGGTATACCAGCCGCGTTCGATGCCGTAAATCGGCGCGACGGTCGGACCTTGCAAACCGCGCGTGATCGGATTTGCGGCGATCTGTTGTCCGATACTTTCGGCTTCCTCCCCGCGAATGTTGACTGTCAGTTGATAGTAACGCTTGCCGCACAGTGCCGCATCGGTGTATTCCAGCAGCATTCGCGTGGACTCGCGCACGATCGGCATATCGGTGAGTGCCGATTTGCTGCCAATCAAGCACGCCTGCGACTCCAGGATGACCCCATCGTCGAGGGGCTTGAGATGATTTTCGCGCAGCGTCGTCCCGGTCTGCATCAGGTCGATGATCACATCGGCATAGCCGATCGTCGGTGCTGCCTCGATCGCGCCTTCGGCATTGACCAGCGTGAATTGGTGAATGCCGTGTGCGTGCAGGAACTGTCGCGCCAGATGCGTGAATTTGGTGGCAATACGCAGATTACGCCCTTGTCCTTCTCGAAAATCGATCGCTATTTCGGCAAGGTCGATGATGCTGGTGACATCGACCCACGACTCTGGCACCGCGACGATCAGCCTGCAATGTCCGAAACCGAGGTCGTTTTGGATGACGACTACATCCTCGAAAGGATGTTCATGCACGACATCCAATCCGGTGATGCCGAGCTGGGCTGTACCGTCCGCCACCTTGTATAAAACGTCGGTGACGCGCTGAAACAGGACATCGACGCTGGCAACAGCGCCGATCACGCCCGTATATTGACGCGGGTTGGGCTTGTCCACACGCAAGCCGCAATCTGCCAGGAATGCGAGGGTAGGGTCTGCCAGGGCACCCTTGCTGGGCAGTGCCAGAGTCACACGTTCAAGCATTGCCGTTTGCTCCATGCTGTACGATCGTTGACAGATCATCGACGTAGAACGCCAATCCCACCGACGGGGTATCGCTGCCGCCCATCAGCCTGACCAGCTCGTCATAGCGACCACCGCCAGCCAGCAGCGTGTTGTCGGAGGCGCGCACTTCAAAGACGGCGCCGGTGTAATAATTCCAATCGCGCGCCAGCGTCGGCTGCACGATGATACGATCCGCTGGCACGCCCGCTGCTTCAAGCAAATCGACCAGGGTTTCGAGCGCGTCGAGTGCCACCTGAGCCTGTGTCTGTCGTGCGTCCAGTAAGGCGCGAACACGGACGAAAGCGGAAGCAGGCGTTTCAGCGATATGGTGCAGCGCTTCAAGTTGATCGAGTGCGGTGACGACGACCCCACGCACTGCCGATCGCTGTGTCTTGCGCTGGAGGCGGTTGAGGATGTCTTCACGGCTGCGACCGACGAGCGGGGTGTTGTTTTGTAACAGCACTGTCAGCTCCAGTCCATCGGAGTCCGGACGCGCTGCACCCAGCGTGGTCATGCGGTCAAAGCGGTCGAGGATGAACGCCTTGCCGTCGGTGTGCAGATGCGCGATGTGTTCCATCAGGAAACGCAGCAGTCGCGAGTCGAGATCATACCCTTCAAAAAGCGCGCGCAAAAATTGTACGCTGCCCAGGATGATGCGCGCGTCGGGCACGCCGACGGCACGCACGCCGCCAAATGCCAGCGCGATCGTCTCCGCATCCGCTCGCGGACTGCTCCAGCCGATCAATTCCGTCCCGACGCTGTAACGCTGCTGTACCTGACTGGATTCGGGTGCATCTGCAAATACCGCGCCCGCAAACTGCCAGCGAGTGGGTGTATCGGAATGCGTATCCATTTCCGCATAGGCAGCCGCCGCCGACGCGGTGAATTCCGGACGCAGTGCCCACTGCCGACCAAAGCGCTCGAAGGTGAACAAACGCTGGATGAGTTGATCACCCGCTTTGGTCAAAAAGAGATCGGCGGGCTGCAAAATCGGGGTTTCCAGCCGCTGATACCCAAAGTCATCATTGTGGGCTTGTAATGTTTCGACAAGCTGGTGCAGCCGCGTCTGTGAGTTGATCAACGCCACGTTGGTACGCCTCGTATGCAATAAAAATGAGTCTGCGTGCCTCAGAGAACAGCCTGAAAACAGCCGCTTTCACGAAAGTGCGAGAGCGGCTGGGCTGCAATTCAACGCGGATGATAACTCAGGCGTGAGACTAGCGATAGACTCCACTGCTGTAGACATAGATTGCCGCGCCCGTGTCTCCTGGAACAGTGGTGTCGATTTCACTGCTGCTCCAGTTGTAGAGCCAGGCGGAGTCGGTGATCGACAGATTGACGCAGCCGTGACTGTGACGATAGCCAAATCCGTCGTGCCAGTAGGTGCCATGCAGCCCGATGTCGCCGTCGAAATACATCGTCCAGGGAACCTCTTCCAGATAGTAGAAATCAGGAAGACCGTCGGCGCCGCTCATGATGGTGCGCGGAAAGCGCACATAGACATGAAACAATCCCTCGTTGGTGGGCCACTCATTCAGACCAGACGCGATCAGGGTCGCAAACACGGGACGATCGCCTTCATAGGCGATGGCGACCTGTTCGTAGAGATCGACGCTGACCCATTTCGCCGTGTCGATGTCGGCTGTGCGTGTGACGGGCAGCACGCGGGCGATGAGCCGCTGCTCGACCCATTGGTCGATTCCGATCTGGAACCACACCCACCCGTCGATCTCGGTCTGGCTGTACAGATTGACCCTGGTATAACGCAGCGTGGCTAGATCGCCGTCGGTCGGCTCCGTGCCCGGTGCGCGGCTCGGCACGACATTGATCAGTATCCAGCCGACAGGGTAGGGCAATCCAGCCTCCGGCAGCAGCATACCCGCAAAACGTGACGGCTGCGCGGCACGCAGATGTTCGTCGGGCACCCATTCCTCGCCATTGACCTGTGTCCAGCCGTCCTGTTTAGCGCCAGTGGTGAGATAGTTGAAGCCCTTATCGAGGATGCGCGTCGGCGACCCGTTTGGCGCGTTGAACAGTGTCACGCTCTCGACGACGCGCTCATAACGACGATCGTACAGCAGTGCCTCGTTGGGCAGCAGCGCCTCCACCTGGGGCGCCGGATAATCGAGAATGGCTTGATCGGGGACACCGAGTTCATCGACCGCGGCTACCTGGGCAGCGGTCGAGAATGAAAGCAGCACGACGATTAAAACGATGAAGCTGAACGATTTGATCATGATCTGGTTCCCTGACTGTCTTGTATACCGAGAAGATAGCTCACTTATAGCCTGATATGGCAGTGCGGCTCCACACTCGCGCACCTACGGAATCACGACGGATCATTGACGATCAGGGTATACCGGGCAGAATAGGCGCGTTTGCCCATTCTGACATATACTCTAGAGATTGGTGTCGTTGTAATCCGCGCATGTTTCTTACCTGGGTAGCAACGGGTAGCATTGGAGTGCTGTGATGGCTTCTCAATCGAAACGGCTGTCGATTTTCCTGTTCGTCCTCATGTTGACCAGTCTGGTCATGGTGCAAACGAGCTTTGCCTCTGTCAGTGAACAGGCACAGCTCGCCATTCCTAAGCTGGTCGTCAACACGAGCTTTCTCAATGTGCGCAGCGGCGATGGGCCACAGTATACCGTTGTAGCGACGGTGGTTGGCGGGACAGAGCTGCCTGCATTGGGTGTCAACGGCTCTGGTACATGGTTTTTGGTTTCCACGCCCGTCGGTAATGGCTGGGTCGATGTCTCGTTCACGCTGCCGCGTGGCGATTTTCGTTTCGTCCCGGTGATCAACGTCCAGCCGCCCGCAGCGCCTACTGGTGCGACGCCGCTGTCGATAGGGTTGGTCAATCCGCCCGCCCGCAGCGTCAGCGCGGTGTCAGTGGCATCGACGACCAGCAGCGAGCGCGGCAAATTGCAGGTGATCTCGGTCAATCTGCGCGCGCAGCCTGACGATGCAGGCGGGATCATCACCACACTCTACGTCGATAACAACGCCGAATATGTGGTCGTGGGACGTGCTTTCGACAGCCGTTTCGTGTTGTGGACGGCGATCGTCGTCGCCAATTTTGGCACCGGTTGGGTCGAGGCGGACAAGCTCGCCTACCGTACAGTACAAGGTGCTGCGCCGAGTGTGGGCATTTCGCAGCCCGGCACTGGCTCGGGACTTCCTGTCCCGCGTCTGGGTGGGTCGGTGATCGTCGTCAATACCAGCTTCCTGAATATCCGGTCGGGCGCGGGCGGACAATTCGCCGCGATCACCAGTGTTCCGGGCGGCACAACCTTCGTCCCGCTGGGCATTACGCCTGATCTCGCCTGGTATCTGGTGAGCGGTGATTATGGCTTTGGGTGGGTCTCCAGCGAGTTCGTGCTGTTCCGAGGTGATTTCCGCACCGTGCCGATTTTGCGCGATCTGTACTAAAATCATGTGCGTTATCTGAGAGACCTATTTCGAGGACAGTGGCAGAAATGCACATCGCTTATGTTGAGGACAATCTAGGCAATGTCGCTCTAGTCGAGCGGATATGCCAGATGACTCATGATATTTTGACCACCTACGCGGATGCGGAGACGGCATTGTCGTCGATCAAATCGAATAACGCCGATCTGATCCTGATGGACCTGCATCTCGGTGGACGCAGTATGGATGGCTTGCAGTTGACACGTCTGCTGCGGCAAAAAGGTATTCTGGTGCCGATCATTGCGATTACGGCGTTCGACGCGATGGGCTATGCCGACCAGTACATCGACGCTGGCTGTAACGATTATGTGGTCAAGCCTGTATCGGTCACAGACATGATCGCGTTGTTGGACGGCTATCGCGCTTAGGTTTTTGCTGCTTCAATTCAAAAACGCCGTCTGATATGCGACGGCGTTTTTGATTCGGATGCTCTCGTGTGCTTTGACGCCGCCAGCCATACTAGTATCCCTCTGGCAACATACGCGCGTATATAGTGGGGCAAACCCGTTATTTCTGTTGGTCGGATTGGATGAAGCATGTTTGCTCCACTAAAACCCCTCACGAAAAGCGCAGCAGGCAGTCGAATCTGGCTGATAGTCACCCTGATAATAGTTGTTTGCTTTGCCTGGGAAGGGCAGGCACAAGAAGAGATCGACATTCTGGAGTCGCTGGCACCCTCGCTCGTCATTACTGATCCGGACAGCGTACCGCCGCCGATGCCGATCGTCGATGAGGGTGAATACGACATCGTACATATTCTGCTGTTGGGCAGTGACACCGCCAATCCGCTCAATGCAGGACGCACCGATGTAATGGTGATCCTGTCGGTCAATCGCACAGCAAATACCGTCTCGATGCTGTCACTGCCGCGCGACCTGTATGTCTACATTCCTGGTGAGCGCGTCTATCGTCTGAACAGCGCCTATGGGTTTGGAGAACAGCGCGACATCGGCGGCGCGGCGCTGTTGAAACAGACCATCGCCTACAATCTCGGTCTGACCATCGATCATTATGCGCGGGTCGATTTCAGCGACTTTCGGGCGATCGTCGATGCCCTCGGTGGTATCGACATCGCCGTAGACTGCACAATCGAGGACTGGCGTCTGACAACTCCCGACCTCGATCCAACCATTGAAGCCAATTGGGAGATGTTCACGCTGCCAGTGGGTGTTCATATGATGGATGGCGATCTGGCGCTGTGGTATGCGCGCAGTCGCCGCACCACCAGCGACTTCGATCGGGGGCGCCGTCATCAGGCGCTGCTGCGCGCACTGTGGCGCCGCATCAACGACCTGGGGTTGACAGGGCAGGTGGCAGAGCTGTGGACGCAGGTCGTTGGCGCAGTCGAGACCGATATGAGTCTACAGGATATGATTAGCCTGCTTCCCGTCGCGGCGGCGCTGGACAGCGCACACATTCGCTCGTATACGCTGCGACCAAATCACGAGGTACGTTCGTGGTTGTCGCCTGAGGGATCGAGTGTGCTGGTGCCAGAGCGTGCCGCATTACAGCGCCTTGAAGAGACGATGATGCAGCCGCCATCGCAGCGACAATTTGTCAGCGAATCACCGCGCGTCCTAATCGTCAACGCCAGCGGCTTTGGCGCGCTGTCGCGGGTCGCCGCCGATCGATTGGCATGGGAGGGATTCGCGCCGATCATCGCAGACGAGTCTGCACCTTACCAGGATCGTACTACGATGACGGATTACACAGGCAGGACGAAGGGAAGCAGTCTTTCGCTGCTGCAACGGGCGCTGCGTATCGATGAGGGTCGTACCACACTGGAGCCAATGGCGGAACGTGAAGTCGATTTTCGGATCGTCCTGGGTGGACAATACAGCGCGTGTACGTATGGTTAGGGTTAAGCCATTGACGTTAACTGCATAAGTCGGACGCATTGTTTGTTGCACGTCTCTGCCCCCGCATTCGTAGGGAAGTGTAAAGACATGTCCTCTCAAATGAATTCGACTTACTGGCTTAGTCGAGCAGCACCGGCGTCACCGCGCCAGACGACAGCTCGATCAGTGCCGCGATAAAAGCTGCCGACCGCTCGGTCGGCAGCACGATATACAGACTCACTTCACCAGAAAATGTTTGATCTTCGATCTGAGCCTCATGCTCTGCGAGCAGCCGTGTTGCCAGCTCGTAAAGCGGATAGGGTAGATCGAAAGCATAACGCGACTTCTGTATTTTGCGTTCCAGAGCCAGCGCCGATAATACCATCCGTGCTGCCTCGCTGTAGGCGCGTGTCAAACCGCCCGTGCCCAGCTTGGTGCCGCCAAAGTAGCGCGTGATCACCAGTACCACATCGCCAACAGCGCTGCCACGCAGTACAGCCAGCGCGGGCGGACCGCTGGTGCCGGAGGGTTCGCCCGCGTCGCTCATGCCTTCGATGACCGACGGTGGAAAGCCCACCCGATAGGCATAAACGTGATGATTGGCATCAGGGAACTCTGCACGCATTCGCTGAATCAGCCCTCGCGCCGCCTCGACCGTTTCGGCGCGTTCAGCGACGGTGATAAAGCGCGAATTTGCCACCATCATCTCGACACGCGCCGATGCCGCTGGGATGAGATACCCCTCCATTGGCGACTACAGGTCCGCGCTGTGCGCGATAAAATAGCGCAGCACGGGGGGTTCGACGATGAGCGCATTAAGCGCGCGATCGAGCCGCAGCAGCCGTTTTTGCAGCAGCATCGAGACAGCATCTTCGCTGGCGCTGTCGATGTTGTACGACTCCAACCGGGCAACGGCACGTAACACAATTTGCTCGGAAAGGTTGAGGCCGTCCCAGATCGTGCGACACTCTAAGCGGATCGATTTGCGGGCACCCAGGAAAACAGCGGCGTCCTGCGCGTTGGTCGGCGTGTAATTGTTCGCCATCTCCAGAATCGACCAACCTGCACGGATCATGCCGGCGAAACGTCCAGTGGCGTCAAGGAGGGCAGCCACCGTCGAATCCGATAGAGGGCGGCTGCTGCGTTTAACGAGGACACTCACCATATCGGCTGCATCCTGGGTGCTGTACGGTCCGATGTAGCGTACATGGTCGTTGAACAGCTCGACAAACGGCTCGATCGACAGGGCGTCGAAACCGATGCGCTCGATCAGTACAGGCAGGGGAGAACGTGCAAACGTGATATAACTCAACTGTCCTTTGTAAACATCACGTAAACCACGCAGCGCCAGGAAGAATTTGACCGGCATTCGATCGAGCATCGTCTCGAATTCGTCGAACAGGAACACCAGCTTGAATCCGCGTCGCAGAAAAAATGCTAATCCAAGTTCAAAATAACGCAGCCCCATCGAGGCATACAGCGGGTTGCGCCCGTCCTGCAGCGATTGATAGGTGGTGAAAAAGCTGCGTGCGTCGTCAGCGCTCAGTGCCTCGAACGGATAGAATGCCAAAAACAGGCGGTGCATCATCAGCTCGAACCCCGTCCATGCACGATGCGCCTCATCATCCTGTCCAGCGGTGAGCAGGGTGAGCATGTTGGCATCGATATTGATCAGCTTGAGCATGTTGGCGCTGTCGCCACCGAGGTAGTGAATATGCACCACTGGATTGAGCAGGTGAGCGATCAGGTTCGATTTGCCGATGCTGCCCACGCCGACCAACGAGCATGAGGTGCTGGCGTTGACGCGATCGAGAATATAGGTGACATCTTCTTTTCTGAAGTCGAGTCGATATTGTCTTTGAGTCATCGTTGGCTTACGATACGGAATCTGAAAGTAAATGATGGGCTTATGATAGTCCGGAACGGAGTAAGGCGATAGTGACTCGTGATGTGACACCGCGCGCTTATAAATATCTCGATCTGGTGACAGCGGGTTTTGTCACCGTGCTGCTGTTGAGCAACTTGTTGAGCAGCGCCAAGATCATCGATTTAGGCGTGTCATTGGGACCGCTGGCACTGGTCTTTGATGCGGGGACTCTGGTATTTCCGATCTCGTACATTTTCGGCGATATCCTGACTGAAATTTATGGGTATCGACGATCCCGGCGTGTAATCTGGATGGGTTTTGCCGCCAGTGCGCTGATGGCGGGCATCGTCGCGCTGACGAGTAGGCTGCCTGGTGAAGCTTACTGGGAGGAGACAGTAGGGCAAGGCGCGTTCCAGGCAGTCCTGGGTGGGGTGAGCGGGCTGGTTGTAGCGAGTCTGGCTGCCTATTTCCTGGGCGAATTTGTCAACAGCTTCATCCTTGCCAAGATGAAAATAGCGACAGAGGGACGTTGGCTGTGGATGCGCACGATCGGCAGCACGCTGCTAGGTCAGGGTGTCGATACAGTGGTATTCTTCGTTATCGCAAGTGCGCTGGGCGTTTTCCCAACCGATCTGCTCTTGGCGCTGATCGTGACCAATTACATATTCAAGGTGGCAATTGAGGTGCTGCTCACGCCGATCACGCTGATCGTCATTCGCACCTTGAAACGCGCTGAGGATGAAGACGTATATGACACGCATACCGACTTCAACCCCTTCAAAATCTGACGCCACCCCATCCACAAACATCTAAGCAGATTTTGAGCGGGTCTATGCCATCCGCTCAAATGTATTTTTGGATTAGTCCGTGATAAGTGACATTATCATGAGTAATCGTCGGTGCTGGAATTCATGTTTCCGGCACCGATCTGGCGACAGTCTGCCAACCCTCGTCCATACGTTGCTGTGTTTGATCCCAGCTGCGAACACCACTGGTCGCATCGGCGGCTTCAACATTGCACGCGCCGATAGCACACATCCACCGGGCACAATCAGCGAGGTCGAATCCGCGTAGTAAAGCCAGCAAAAGCGCGCCGTATGCCGCGTCACCCGCGCCAGTCGTTCCTGCCACCACTACATCGAATGCCGGATGATAACTATGCGTACCTGGTGCAATGCCAAGTGCCACGCCACGCTGTCGCAAACGAGTCAGGCTTTCAGCAGATCCGCTGCGCAGATACATCCCCTGTTCACCAAGTTTCAGACCGACGATCGCCATGTCCCCAAGCTCGAACAATACGTCTGTCAGTGAATGCAGCATCGCTAAACTTATATCACCTTCGTCATACGCCCCCTTTTTTATTGCGCCCTGATTCAGTACAAAGCGCGCCTCATCGATACTAGGCACGAAAATATCGACATGCGGTAAGGTGCGCTCCAGAATGCGCCACCAGTTCGCTGCTCCGCTGGCTGCCTGACGATCCGGCAGCGACATATCCAACGAGGTAACTACGCCTGTCGCTTTTGCATCGGCAAACAGATGCGCCAGCTCTCTCCCCTCATCGGCATACATGCGTGGCAGCAGCGGCGGGTAGCCCAGGTGAAAAATTTTTGCGCGCTCCAACAATGTGTAATCGATCTCAGCTATGCCGAAAGTGGCGTTAGTCCCCGTGCAGTGCAAAAATACACGATCGATATTTTGTGGTGACAAAACGATCGTGTATGAGCTCTGTTCTCCCTCGCGCACGCGAATGTGGCGTGACAGGTTGGGGTCGCGGTCGCGCAAAAACGCCAAAATCATCTGACCGAGCAGATCGCTGCCTACCCCTGCCATGAGCGCCACCTGTGCGCCCAGACGATGCAGCGCCAGTCCGGTATTCGAGACGGCGCCACCTGTAGAAATATCCAGCGCGCCGATCTCGAACAGCTTCCCTGGAGATGACAACGCTTCTGGCGCGATGTGTGCCATTTTTGGCAGCAGGTCGAGACACAGGTGTCCGCTGACAATGATGTCGATAGGCTGGTTCATAGGCTGGTTTCGTCCAGCGTGATCGCCCGTTTCTCGCGGTGCGAGGCAAGTGCAGCCGTCAAAATACGATGATGCACAGCGGTTTCATCCGGCGTCGCACAATAGAACGGTTGACGCATCCCGTCGCGCCCATTGATGACCTGATCGCAGAAAGCTGCCCACATTTGCAGGATGGAGTCGGTGAAGCCGAATTCAAAGATACCGCCCGTAATGGTGGGATAAGCCGATGTATAACCCAGGTCGAGTACCTGCCATGTCTGTTCGGCGCCAGACTCATACGGCATCCAGCGCAAAGTGCGCGGGTACTTGGTCGAATACTCGATGCTGTAGGATGTGCCTGTTATCCGCAAGTACCACGTATTGGTTTCGCCTGGCGCGATACGATAGGTCTGGATCGTCATGGGAAAGGCGCTGCCGTCCTGTTCGACCTCGCACACTAAGGTCGCGTTGTCCCAGGTTTCACAGGGGACCAGCTCCCCTGCCCCATTGTAGCGCTGCGTGACGATTTTGTTCAAAGATGCATAGACTTGTTTTGGTGTCCAGCCAGCACGCAGCGGAATGTGCAAAGGATGCAGTCCGAGGTCACCCATGCAGCCATACTCACCATTGAGCGCGACCATCCGTTTCCAGTTGATCTTCTTCATCGGATCGAGATCGCTGGAATGCAGTAAACCCGCCTGAACTTCAACAATCCGCCCGAAGCGCTGATCCCGAATCGCCTGGATGACCCGCTGTGCGCCTGGAAAGAAGGGGAATTCTGAAGAACAGGCGACGCACAGATCGGGATGCGCTGCGATCGCCGCCAGGATCGCAGTATTGGCTGCCCTGTCGATCCCGAACGGTTTTTCGCCAAGCAGGTGCTTACCAGCATTGATGATGTCGATATACATCTGCTGGTGCAGGTTGTGCGGTACAGCACAGTAGATGGCGTCCACATCGGCGCTGGACAGCAGATCGTGATAGTCGCTGGTCATCAGCCCCGTTCCGATGTCGTTGCGCTCGAACCAGTCGAACAAGGCTGGATTGGTGTCGCAGATCGCCGTGATGCGCGGGATGAAATCCAGATCGAGTAAATGGCACCAGCGCGCGGCGGCACTGGCAAATTCACGCCCCATCAGCCCCAGTCCAATAATGCCAAAGCGAATCGTTTTGCGGGCGGCACTCATAGCAGCAGCTCCAGATCGGCGTGGGCTGCTTCGGGTGATGTGCCGTCGTGGACGACCGCCATCAACGCGCGGGTGATGCCGGCAGGAGACGGGTGCTGAATGACGTTGCGTCCATAGACGATGCCCCGCGCGCCTTGCATCATCAACGCGGATGTGCGCTGTAAAATCTCCAGCGCCGATACCTTGCCACCGCCGCGCACCAACACGGGTTTACCAGCAGCGACCTCGATCACGCGATGATACTGGCTCACATCGTCGCACGGATCAGCTTTGATGATGTCGGCGCCCAGCTCGACCGCCTGACGCACCAGCGTGACAATCTTTTCCAGATCACCATCGACCATGTACCCACCCGCTGACTGATTGTCCTTCATCACCAATGGCTCAATCATCAGCGGAAATCCGTACTGTTCGGCGGCGGGCTTCAGCCGTGAAATATTTTCGACGCACTGACGATATACGTCCGGCTGCCCTGGCAGATTAAACAGGTTGACCACGACACAGGCGGCATCGAGACGCACGGCTTGCAGCAGTGCATCATGGATGACGTGCGAATACAACGACGAAGGCAGTGTCTTGCCGTAGACGTTGGCGATATCCGTCCGCAATACCAGCGCGGGTTTGGCTTTGCCTGGCAGCGCCTGCAGCAGTGGCGCGTGTCCGATGCTCAGTTGAATCGCATCAGGAGCGGCGTCCGCGAGTGTGCCCACGACGCGCTCCATATTTTCGATGCCGTCCAAAAAGCTGCGTTCACCAAAAAATCCGTGATCGACCGCGACATCAAAACACTTTCCGTCTGACGCGAACAAGCGGTTCAATCGTGGTTGGATACTCAAAATAATTCCCTTTCCGAGAAAATGAAAGCAATCGCAAGTGATCGCAGCAGATTCGTGCCGATTGTACCGAGATATTCCGATCCAGGCGATAAGGCATTGCAGTTGGTGTTTCTGCCTGCATGAGTAAATTGCGAGAAACGAAGAATGATATACCAGCGATCGACGCGCTTTTGAGTAGAATAAAAACATCTCTTCATAGACAGGTTGAGTGACGCTATGTATCGGCTACCACTATTTCCGCTGAACACCGTATTGTTCCCGAAAATGCCCCTCAGTCTTCATGTCTTTGAAGAACGCTACAAGTTGATGATGCAGCGTTGTTTGAGCGAGCGCAAGCCGTTTGGCGTGGTCTTGATCGAGTCAGGCGCCGAAGTCGAGGGCTTTGGCGGGCAGACCATCCCCTATACTGTAGGCTGCACAGCCGTGATCAACCACGTCCAGACCCTGCCAATGGGTCGGCTCAATCTCACCGCGATTGGCGAACAACGATTTTCGGTCACCGGTCTGGAACCAGGTCAGCCTTACCTCGTCGGTCAGGTCGAAAATCTGACATTGGACATGACCGCGAATAGCGCGCTCATTCGCACGCCTGCCGATCGACTGCGACTGTGGATCGAGCGTTATCTGAGCGTGCTGGAGCAAACCGAGCGCGTGCAATTCGACCGCGCCCAGCTCCCCGTCAACAATGCCGACCTCGCCTATCTCGCAGCGGCGATACTGAAAATACCGAACGAAGAAAAACAGGCACTCCTGGCTGAAAATGATCTGCTCGCACTTTTGCGCAGTCTGCGTAAAATCTACCGGAAAGAAGTGACCATTCTCGATGTCATGCTCGAAGCCAGCGAAAAAGAAGAACCGCTTCCTTTTTCGCTGAATTAAGGCATCGGGTGCATCGTTATGATCACTGCACCATTTAACCAGACACCGGATCGACCGGAGCAACGTCATGAACCCCAACCCTGCTCGCTCGAACGCCGTGCGTGAGGAGAGTATGGTCGCCCTCTCACGCATCCTACCGCGCGTGCTGCCGACTCTCGCCAGCGACGCCGATCGCGCGGTTTTCCGCGAACGAGTGGAGACACATTTTGCCGACGCCTTCGAGATGTTTTTGCATCTCTATGGTGATCATTACGACTGTCACTATCATTTAGAGCAAACCTTACTGTTGGTCGCGGAGTATTTTGCGACGCGCCCCGCGACGATGCGCGCGCGCGATACAGAACGCGCCGGTGATCCCTTATGGTTCACCTCGCATGAGATGATGGGTGCGGTCGGCTATGTCGATCTGTTTGCGGGGACACTGCATGGGCTGCACGATCGGCTGCCATACCTGCAGGAATTGGGCATTACCTATTTGCATCTGATGCCGCTGTTTGTCGCGCCGCAGCCGCACAACGACGGTGGCTATGCTGTCAGCAGCTTTCGTGAGGTCGATCCCGATCTGGGCACGATGGCTGAGTTCGAAACTGTGGCGACGGCATTTCGGGCACACGGTATTGCACTGGTATTGGACTTTGTGTTCAATCACACGTCGGATGAACATGAGTGGGCGCGCCGAGCGCTCGCTGGCGACAGGCACTATCAGGCTTACTATCATATGTTCGACGATCGCACCAAGCCGGATGAATATGAGCCATTTTTGCGAGAGATATTCCCCGATCAGGCGCCGGGCAGCTTCACATATCGTCCAGAAATCGACAAGTGGATATGGACGACCTTCAACCATTTCCAGTGGGACCTGAACTACGCCAACCCTGATGTATTTCGCGCCATGCTGGGTGAGATGTTGTTTCTCGCAAATCGTGGTGCCGATGTGCTGCGGCTCGACGCGGTGCCGTTCGTCTGGAAACAACTCGGCACTCCTTCTGAAAATCTTCCGGGGGTGCATTGGATCATTCGCGGCTTCAACGCTTTTGTGCGCATGGCAGCACCCGCATTGCTCTTCAAGTCCGAGGCGATCGTGCATCCCCGTGACGTGAAAAGCTACATCGCCCCAGGAGAGTGCCAGCTGTCGTACAACCCGATCCTGATGAGCCATCTGTGGGATGCCCTGGCGACGCGCGAGACCTTCCTCATGCGTCACGCCATGCAGCAGCGCTTTGCCCTCGATCCCGGTACAACCTGGCTCAATTATGTGCGTTCTCATGACGATATAGGCTGGGGTTTTGCCGATGAAGACGCAGCGGCGGTCGGCATCGACGGAGGCGCACACCGCACCTTTCTCAACAATTTTTATACTGGGCAGTTTCCCGGTAGTTTCGCGGCGGGAGTGCCATTCAATTACAATCCGCGCACTGGAGATATGCGCGTATCCGGGACGACTGCGGCGCTGGCAGGTCTGGAACGCGCGCTGGCGGATGGCGATGTCGATGCGCAGCAGCAGGCTGTACAGCGAATACTACTCATCTACGGCATCGTTTTAAGCATTGGCGGCATTCCGCTGTTGTATCTGGGGGATGAACTGGCAGCACTCAACGCTGTAGCGTACAGAGATGATCCGACTAAAGCGGATGACAGCCGCTGGATTCATCGCCCGGCGTTTCCTGATGGACGTGCCGCGCGCCGCCACCATGTGGATACCCCGGAAGGCGCGGTATTTACGGGGCTGCAATCGCTGATTCAGCGGCGCAAAATGCTGCCAGCTCTAGCGGGTAATGACGCACGTTTTCACGATCTGCAAAATAAGCACATATTCGCGTTCAGCCGGGCGCGCGAGCTGTTGGTATTAGGTAACTTCTCCGAGTTTCGCCAGACCTTCCCGACCAATACGCTGCTCGCCGTCTTAAAGGCAGACGACGTCCGCCTGACCGATCAGCTTTCCGGTCGCCTTTACGCAGTCGGTGCCGATTCTGCCTTCACGATGGAGCCTTACGAGCTGCTTTGGCTGAAGTCGTAGTTGAGCTGTCGGCGCAGAACGTAGATCCGGGGATGCAGTCCGCGCAGCGTGATTGGAATCTCGCGCTCGACGCGCCACGAGGTCTGTTGTGCGATGAACGTCTCGATCAGACGAATTTCGTGAGTCAGAATGACGAAGGTCGCCCCTGGCTTGGCGATGCGCGCTGCTTCACGCAGCAGGCGCGGATACAGGGTGATATTGGCATTGTGCGACCCAACGCGCTGTCCAAACGGCAGATCTGCGCACAGCGCGTCAAAGCTGGCGCTGGCGGCAGGGAGTGTGGCGGCGTTGGCGAGAATAAACGTGATAGCGTCGAGCGTCCTCGATGCGGCGGCATTTTGCAGCGCGCAGGCGATAGTTTCTGGGTCAAGGTCGATAGCGATCGCCTGCGCATCCGGTCGCTTGATGGTGTGTTCGATGGCGATCGTGCCTGATCCACTGGTGAGATTGCACAGCACACCCGCATCCGGCGCCGCCAGCCGACTCATGACGTGCGCCACTGTCGCGTTGAGCGCGCCTACCATATCGCACACACGCCAGTAGCGGGTCGCTGAGGGTCGTGGTGTCAGACGTACCAGCGACTCCCACACAGCATCGTTATCGGGTGCTTTGCGCACGCGCAGCAGCAGATCGCCGCTGTCTTCATCCACCGGGAGTGCCAGCGCCTCGGACAAAGCTGCTTTCAGGCGGGTCATGACGGTCGAATCGGAGCCAGCAGCCGCGAGGTGAAAGCTGGTGAAGCTGCCGCGCGGTTGACTGGCGACGACTCCTTCCAATTGTTCGCGCAGGCGCCGAAAATGCTGATCGCCCAGCAGTGCTTTTGGACGCGGCACCGCGAACTCGACCAGGCTGTAGACTGATTGCACGGTGCGCAAATGCAGGAGTGTCTCCGCGCTGCGCGTCGTACACACGAGGTCATGCGCACCATGTCGGGCGATCTGATCGGCTTCAAGACGACCCAATTCGATAAATTCGTTCAACTCTGCTTCGACGAATTCTGTCAGTCCAGGGAGGCATTCCAAAAGATAGGGCTGCGCGGGCGCGCTTTTACGACGTTCGACCATGTGATTTATCTCGTTCAGTTCATTTACTTGGAAAACAAACGAACCAGCAATTGCTGGTTCGTTTGTTTGCGGCAGGTGTGCCCCCAACGAGATTCGAACTCGTGTTTTAGCCTTGAGAGGGCTGCGTCCTGGGCCTCTAGACGATAGGGGCAATACAAATGGATCATAACAGCCTGACAAAGCCGACGCAAGCGTCGAATTTCCATGCCATCAGGTGCGCCCAGAGAGATTCGAACCCCCGACACTTGGTTCCGAAGACCAATGCTCTATCCACTGAGCTATGGGCGCTGATAGATGTATTGTATATCAGCCCTATATGAGGTCAACTGGCAAACCTGCACCTATTCCTGGCTTTGTTCTTTGATGACCCGACGCAATTGACGATCACTGTCGCGTTGGGCGTTGTCGGCGCGCTTGTCGTACAGCTTTTTACCCTTTGCCAGCGCAATTTCGATCTTTGCCCTGCCCCGCTGCAAGAACATCATCGTCGGTACGACCGTATAACCACGCTCGCGCATCCGTCCTACAATCTGGGCGATCTCTTTTTTATGCAGCAGCAGCTTGCGCGGACGCAGCGGATCGGTGAAGCCATAGATGCCCGCCTGCTCATACAGCTTGACATGTACATTCATCAACCACAGCTCACCTTCTCGTTCCTGTACAAAGCCGTCCTGCAGGCTGACGTTGTTGGCGCGGATAGATTTGATCTCTGGTCCCGTCAACACCAGTCCGGCTTGAAAGCTGCGCTCCAGACTGTACTCGTGCGAGGCTTTACGATTACGAGAGATCACCTTTATACCGTCAAGACCTTCATTGCTCATGTGCTTTCACTTTCATCGCAGATCATGCACGCCGTCTGAGGCGCGGATTGTAAGTAGACGATCGCGGCTGCCAGATCGAGATCGCGTCCATCGGTCGGAAGTTCAACCAGAATATCTGGCTCAATTCCGATTGCGTCCAATGGGCGCTCGGACGGTGTGAACCATTCGGCTGATGTCACATGCAGCGAAGAACGATCAGACAACGCAAAAATTCTCTGCACTGTCCCTTTTCCATAGGTTTTCCGCCCGATCAGGATAGCGCGATCGCGGTCACGCAGCGCTCCGGCGACCAATTCGGCGCCGCTGGCGGTCATCTCGTTGACCAGCAGCACCATCGGCAGATCGAGTGATGCGCCCCCCGGCTGTGCGGTGAAATCGGTTTGTTGTGTCGGCTCCGACTGGCGAACGATCAAGCCGCTGTCCAGAAATTCATCCGCGACATCGATCGACTCTTGCAGCAGTCCGCCTGTATTGCCGCGCAAGTCGAGAACCAAAGCGCGTATCCCATCCGCGCGCAGTGCAGTTAATGCCTCACTCACCTCGTCTGGTGTGCGCGCGGTGAAGCGCAGAATATGCACATAACCGAGCGACGAGTCTTCAGCAAGCACGCGCCAGATAACCGATGGCACATTGATGATACCAAACGCGATGAAGCGTGTGAATGAGGTGCCGTCGGCTTGACGTACCGTGACCTCGACGCCGAGACCAGGCGCCACTTCACCACGCATCAGTTGATCGACGGCATCCTGCGATTGCGACACGCTGATCGGCTGCCCATTTACGGCTTCCAGCAAGTCGCCATTTTGAATTCCGGCTTGCATGGCGGGACTGTCCGCGAACGGAAAGAGGATGAATTCCCCTGTGGACGACCGCGAAATCTGTACACCGATTCCGCCATATGTCCCGGCGAGAACGTCCGACTCGCTGGCAGCGACAGGCGGATCGATGAAAAATGTATACCGATCGTTCAGGGTCGCCAGTACAGCGCGAACCGCCGCATGTTGACGTAAAGTCGCATCCGGCTGTTCGCGCAGGTAATGGCTGTCGAGAATTCCCTGCACCTCGCGCAACAATGCGTAATTCTCTACATCCGCAGCCGATGAACCCGGTGCGTCGATTAGATCGTGCGCGAAGAAGCCCGCAAAGAACACAGCTGCCAGCCCTGCCCCAATCAGAGTGCCCAGCAGGATCGAGCGGCGCGTGGAACGATTCGACTGATAAGACGACGGTTGCATGAAGGTTGTATTCGCTGATATGATCGAATTAAGCGGAAGTCGTATCATTATATCATCGTTGTGTCGCTCGACTGAGCCTGAGTACTGGATACCGTAAAACCACTATGGCGCCCATCCAGCGTGAAAAACCATTTGTCTTGATTGTGGACGATGAAGTCAATACCACCATCATGCTGCAATACATTTTTGAACGCGAAGGCTACATCGTCGAGTGCATTACCGATGGCGAATTAGCGGTCGATGCTGCCAGAACCTTATTACCTGATCTGATCCTTCTGGATATCATGCTGCCGCGTATGGGCGGATTCGAGATTTTGCGCCATCTCAAAGCGGATGCGCTCACCGAGTTCATCCCGACTATCCTGATCACCGCCAATGCCCGCGAACCCGCTGATGTCGTGCATGGGTTGACCCTGGGCGCCGACGATTATCTTTATAAACCGTTCGCGCCGCAGGAACTGCTGGCGCGCATCCATAGTAAGCTCCGTGCGCGCCAGCTGGAAGAAAGCCTGCGCCGCCGCACCCGCGAGCTGGAGTCACTGTTAGCCGCTTCTGAACGGCTCAATCAGCTTGTGCAGCGCGAGCAGCTTGCTGAGGTCGCAGTCGAGCTGATCAAGGCGTTTTTCCCCGGCGATGTGGTCATAGCGCAGTTGGTAGATCAGCCTGGTTCACGCATTCAGTCAGTCTGGACTCGTGATGATGATCTGGTTCACTCGGCTGACAATTCCCTCGTCGATGATTGGCTGGCAGCCGATGAGCCAGCGCGCCTGTGGAAGCTTGGCGAGGCGCCCTCGCATCCGCTGTTTGCCGTGCTGTCGTCGAACGGTATTATCGTGGCGGTGCGGCAGCATCCGCATATTTTAGGGGTGTTGATCGTTCAGAGCAGAACAGAATTATACACTCAGGCGCAGGTACGCCTGTTGGAAGCGCTGGGACGACAGTTGGCGATGGCAGTCCGCAATGCCCAGCTTTATGAGTTACAGAATGCCTATGCCCAGGAGCTTGAAACAACCGTCAAAATCCGCTCGGAAGAACTGATAGCGGCGAATCGGCTGTTGATCAGAAACGAAAAATTAGCCTCGATCGGTCATCTCGCCGCCAGTATAGCGCATGAGATCAACAACCCACTGATGCCGATCGTTCTGTTGCTGGAACAGTTAGAAGAAACGCTGCGAGCGGCGAACGTCCCTATAGACCTGCAAGACCTGGTGATCGTGCGCGAAAACCTGCAGCGGATTCAACGGATTGTGCGCAGCTTACTCGATTTTTCGCGCCAGGAAACCGGGCTGCGACGGCTGGACATTAGTCAAAGTCTCGATGCGATGGAAAAGCTCAATCGACACAGCTTCCAGATGGAACGCAAAACTATCGAATATCAGATTGAACCCTCCCTGACGATCTATGGCAGCAAGGATCAGCTCGATGCGGTCTTCATGAACCTCATTCTGAATGCGCGTGCCGCCCTATCCATACACGGCAGATTGATGATTGGCGCATTCAGCACCGAATCGGACGTGGTGATCAGCTTCAGCGACGATGGCAGCGGGATCGCGCCGAAAAATCTCGATCGCATCTTCGACCCGTTTTTCTCGACAAAACAGCAGGGAACGGGGCTTGGTTTATTCGTGAGTTATAGCGTCATCGAGGCGCATCAAGGCACAATCAGCGTACAAAGCGAGATGGCAGTTGGCACCACCTTCACGATTCGACTGCCGCGCTGGCGCGACGACAAGGCGTCGGATACCCACACGATCGCGCGTGACGCCGACCTGGAGACGCACAATGATCAGACTGTATCGGAGGTGTAGAAAATCGATTGAATATTTCGTGGCTGATCATGCATAAACTCGACAAAAAAAGCCTGGATTAGCGCTAATCCAGGCTTTTTTCGAGGGCACAGTCTCTATAGATTTTAGCGGATCGGCGTCCATCCGCTTGCAAACTCGCGCGCATCGATCGCGCCTTGCGCGAATTGTTCGGCGGTCACGCGCGTAACCGCTAATGTTTGCAGCGCCGAGCCGTCGTCGCAGTTCACCAGCCGCACCGCGAGCGCCTCGATGGCTGTGGGCAGCGCCTCGGCAGCCTGGGCAAACGCTTCCATTGCCTGTGGCAGCAGCGTGCGGGCAGCACGTCCTGGTTCCAGGCAAATGTGCGCAACCGCAGCTTCTCCGATACTGAGTGTCTCTTGCGTGATAGCCGCCTCTGCCAGCGTAAATCCACTCAAAGTCTCAGGAATTACAATCCCGCCTGTCTCAGGAGCCTCGATTGTCGCTTCGACCGTGACTTCGGCTATCAGCGTCGGCTCGACCGTGGCAGTTTCATCGATTATCACGAGAGGAGTCGCTATTTCCTCGGTCGCGCTGAGTGTCTCGCTCATGGCATCGACAGTGGCGGTCAGCTCGGTAACGACGGGCAGCTCGGTCAATGCAATCGTGGGAACGCGCGTGAATGTCTCCGCGCCAGCCGCGGCGATCGAGGTCGGGGTGCCTGAACCAGACTCCGGGGTTGTACCAGGGTTGTTGAACAGCAGCAGCGCCACAACGATGACGGCGACCACGATCGCAAACACGGCTATCGTCAACCACGACGAGCGCTGACCTTCTGCAGGGCGTGGACTATCAGAGTTGTCCATCGGCGCACTGGAACGGACTGGCTCGCCAAATGGGGTTTCCATATCGGCGCGCAGTGGGCGATCCAGTGAGGCTGTACGTCCAACAGAGGTTTCCAGCGCACCCGACGCTGGTTCTGGTTCAGGAACAGACATGGGCGGCGGCGGCGGCGTGAGCGACCTGATTTTGGGTCGCATCTCGTCGATTTGCGGGGCAGGTGCTGGATATTCTGTATCGAGCAGTGTCATCATCTCTTGCGCCCCCGGATAATCGGGCGCGGTCTGCAGGACATTTTGCAATGCGCGTCGTGCGTCCTGTGGGTCGCTCACGGCGTGCGTATAAATCCACCACGCATCTACGTTGGTTGGGTCGGTGTCGAGGATAGGTTGCAGCACGGCAAGCGCATCATCGAGCCTACCCGCCTCAACGTGTTCATACGCTGTGTTGAGCCTCGACTGAATATCGTCACTCATGCAGATTATCCCCTTCAAACTGGGCGCGAATACCCCTGGAGTGTACAACAACGGGACTCACCTTGCAAACGACCGCAACCCCTAAAACGCGAACGGACTTCCTGAGGATGGGAAGTCCGTTCAAAAACCAGTGATTGTGTTGGTGCCTCGGAAAGGATTCGAACCTTCACGCCTTGCGGCACACACCCCTCAAGCGTGCGCGTCTGCCAGTTCCGCCACCGAGGCAATTTCTCCGGTATTATAGCGTCTGGCGCGTGTGTGTCAATCCTTTTACACTTTCATCCGAATCAGTCGTCTCTTATAGGTAGGGAAAAGATGAGTCTCAATATTGCGGTCGATGCGATGGGCAGCGATACCTACCCTGCCCCAGACGTAGCTGGCAGCGTCCTGGCAGCGCGTGAATATGGCGATCACATTTTATTGGTCGGTGACGAGGCGGTCGTGCGCCCAGAGCTCGCCAAACACGATCTGCAAGGACTGAAGATCGAGGTCGTCCATGCGCCCGACGTGATCACGATGCACGATAAACCCGGATCGGTCGGCAAAGAAAAACCTAATTCTTCTATGCACATCGGTATGGGTCTGGTGCGTGATGGACGTGCCGACGCCTTTGTCAGTGCGGGCAATACGGGCGCTGCGCTCAGTATCGCCACGTTGTTTACGCTGCGGCGCATCGCTGGCATCAAACGTCCTGCATTATGTGGCATTATCCGTATTGGAGAGATCGCGGTCATGGTACTCGATGTCGGCGCCAATACCGACTCGAAACCAGAATGGCTGGCACAGTTCGCGCAGATGGGCGACCTGTTCAGCCGTCTGTCATTGGGCATCCCCAAACCGCGCATTGGACTGCTCTCCAATGGCGAAGAGGATGGCAAAGGCGATGAACTGGTGCGCACGTCGGGAGCGCTGCTCAAAGCGCTTCCGCTGAACTTCATCGGCAATGTCGAACCCAAACACCTGTTGTCTGGTATGGTGGATGTGGTCGTCACCGACGGCTATGTTGGCAATATCCTGCTGAAGTCGATGGAAGCTGCCACGCGCCTGATGGGACAGACGATCCGAACGGAGATCAAACGATCACCGCTGACGACACTGGGCGGCTTGCTCGCCCGCCCTGCCTTTCGCAGTGTCGCACGCATGGTCGATCCAGCGGAAGTAGGTGGCGCGCCTCTTTTGGGCGTCAATGGGGTTATCATTATAGGTCATGGAAGCTCGAACCCATTTGCGATCAAAAATGCCATCAGGCAAGCGCGCAAGACCGTGTTGGGTAAGGTGACCGAGGCTATCGCGTCTGAAATACATGTAGCATGACATCGAGAGGAGAAGACGGCGAATGAAGTGCCGTCGATAACATGGATTTACTGAAAAATGGTCGTCATCGTGTGGTGATCAGCGGCATGGGTGCAGTCACCGCATTGGGCAATGTAAAATCGCTCTGGGAAGGTCTCAAGGCGGGCAAATCGGGTATTCGTCGTCTCGAAACGATCAATATCGAGCATGTGCCGGTGAAAATCGGGGGCGAAGTCCGTAATTTTGATCCCACCCAATATATCGAGCCGAAGGAAGCCCGGCGGATGGGGCGCGCCTCCCACTTCGCGGTGGCGGCTGCCAACATGGCAGCCGAAGACGCGGGCTTGACGAAGGACGACATCGAGCGCGAGGGCGAGCGGGTCGGCGTGGTCATTGGCACCACCCTGGGCGCACACGAAATGGCGGAACAAAACACCTTCAAATACAAGACTTCCGGGTTTCGCAAGCCGAATCCCCTGACGCTGATCAATTCACTGCCGAATATGCCAGGGCATTACGTCAGTCGCTTCATGCGGGCGTTTGGTCCTCTGATCGCGCCCTCGACTGCCTGCGCCGCCGGAACACAGTCGGTCGGTGAAGCGAGCGAGCTGATCCGCAATGGACGCGCCGACATGGTACTCACGGGCGGTGTCGAGGCGGTGCTGCAGGATTACGCCATTGCTGGTTTCGAGGCGATGGATGCGCTGGCGACAGGATTCAATGACGATCCCGAAAGTGCCAGCCGTCCATTCGACAAGAATCGGTCGGGTTTCGTCTTTAGCGAGGGCTGCGCTGTATTCGTCATTGAGAGCTTGCAGCACGCGCTCCAGCGTGGCGCGCGCATCTATGCCGAGATTCTGGGGCATGCTTCTTCGTCGGATGCTTATCATATTGCCGCGCTCGATCCAACTGGCAACGGCGCACTGCGTTCGATGACATGGGCGCTTGAAAATGCCTTTGTCAACCGCGATGAAATTCAGTATATCAACGCGCATGGCACCTCGACCCAGGCGAATGACGCCATGGAAACACTGGCTATCAAGCGGTTGTTCGGCGAACAGGCATACAATATCCCGATCAGCTCGACCAAGAGCATGATCGGTCACGCGCTCGGCGCATCCGGCGCGATCGAAATCGCAGCATGTGTCATGAGTCTGGTAGAAGGGGTGCTGCATCCCACCATCAATTATCGCACGCCCGATCCCGACTGCGATCTGGATTATGTGCCCAACGTCTCCCGCGAAATTCGTGGACTGACACGCATCCTGTCCAATTCGTTTGGGTTGGGCGGTCAGAACGCCTCGATCGTTCTCGGTGCGATTTAATCGACCCTCGCGGTTGCTTCATTTTGGTTCTGGTGAAGGCGTCACCCTCATTGGTTGACGCCTTTTTCCACATACCTTTTTCCATATAATGAAACCAACTCTCTACCGACGAGGCGTGTGGTGAACGAACCGACCCAGGTACAATTCGACTCGTTCGAGCTGCTGCTGCATAAGCGCGACTATAAACGCGCCGAGGTTTTGGTCGCTAAAGCGCTGCGGGGCAGCCAAACCACACCAGTCCGCGTGCTGTGGCTGGCAGCACGCGCCCGATTGCGATTGCAAAGTGGGCGCGTGGATGATGCGCTGCTGGACATGCAGAAAGTCATATCGTTGCAACCGGACGCGATCGATCAGCCGCACTGGATGGAGCTGCTCGCTGACTGTCATCTCGCGCGTTACGAGGTGGCGACCATCGGCTTTGCCGATCGGGGCGACGCGGAAAAAGCCCGAATCATCTACGAGCGACTACTCGACCTTCATGCCGACTATGGCAACCTCGGATGGGTGCGCTATCAATTAGGTCGGGCGCTGTTGATCGAATATAAGATGGACAGCGCGGTGACTTGTTTTCAGATCGCGCTGCTGGAAGCCAGTACCCTCCCTGCACTGACCGCATACTGTTATGAACGCCTCGGTTTCATTCATTTTTATGAGCTGCGCCTGCTCGATCGCGCGCTGCATTTTTTGAACAAAGCGGTCGATACCTATCCGATGTCCGAAGCGCCTTTTTGGTTGGTACAGGTACACATCCTGCGCAGTCGCGTACTGCGCGAATTGAAACGCATCGATGAGGCGATCGACGCGGCGCGCACCTCCGTCCTGATCGCTGGAGCGAGCGAGTCCAAGCGAGGTATGGCGGATGCGCTGTTGAGCATTTCCGAGACGCTGGCACCGCTGCCCAATCGGGAACGTGAGACCATCCAGTATTTGCAGCAATTCGTGCAGACCGCGAAAAAGCCCCTCAGTATCGACGTGACCTGGGCGCGGGTCTATGAGATGATCGGGGATGCTTATCTGCGTTCGAGTCAATACGTCAATGCCTTGAGCGCCTTCGAGGCAGCCCTGGTTTACAACCCCTACACCCCCTGGGAAACCTCGTTGCATTATCGGCTGGCGCGCAGCGCGTATCAGGCAGGTGAATACCGACGCGCGCTCAAAGCGCTGGAACGATTACTGCACGCCACCCACGCCGATGGTGACGCAGTGACGGACTATCGCATCTATATGCTGTTGGGGAGCAGTCATTATGCGTTGAATCACTATGCTGAGGCAGTCGATGCCTATGCGGTTGCACTCGAAATGACCCCCCTGCACGATCCCGACCGCTTACTCATTCAACAATATCATCAGCGCGCCTCCGAGCTGGCAGGTCGGCTGTAAATGCGCCCACAAGCGCTTGTTCGCGGTCATCGAACGTGGGATAATACGTGGATCGCCTAAAAATGAATCGACATTTTTGGTGTACGAAAATTTGAAAATGTGAAAATGGTTGAAGGATTACGATGGCAACCAGCGTGTCGGTCATTGGCGGCGGGTTAGCGGGTACAGAGGCAGCATGGCAGCTCGCTGAACGCGGCTTTGAGGTTTCGTTGTACGAAATGCGCCCAGCTCGACAAACAGGCGCGCACACCAGCGATCGCCTGGCTGAATTGGTGTGCAGCAACTCGTTTGGGTCAAAGCTGCCCGATCGCGCTTCTGGATTGCTCAAAAATGAGCTTGATCTGCTGAAGTCGCTGTTGTTGTCCTGTGCGGAACGTGCCGCCGTGCCAGCGGGCGGCGCGCTGGCGGTAGATCGGGAAGTATTCGCGCAGCTGGTCACCGATAGGATCGCTGCACATCCACGCATCACGTTGATTCGTCAGGAAGTCGAAACCATCCCCGATACCCCTGCGATCATCGCAACCGGACCCCTCACCTCTGAAGCGCTGGCGGCGCGTATCGCCCTGCTGACCGGACAGGACCACCTGTATTTTTACGATGCTTTGGCACCCATTGTCGCTGCCGACAGCATCGATATGACGATCGCCTTTCGTGCCAGCCGCTATGGGCGCGGCGATGAAGATGAAGGCGATTACATCAATTGTCCACTCGACCGCGCAGAATACGAGCGTTTTGTCGATGCAGTGCTGGCGGCGGAGCGCACCGAGCTGCGCACTTTTGAAACCGAAGACCAGCAGTTTTTCGAGGGGTGTCTGCCGATCGAGCAGATCGCCGCGCGCGGACGCGACTCGCTCGCTTTTGGTCCGATGCGTCCGGTTGGGTTGACCGATCCGCGCAGCGGACGGCGTCCCTATGCGGTTGTGCAGCTGCGTCAGGACAATCTCGCTGGCAGTCTTTACAACATGGTCGGTTTTCAAACCAATCTGCGATGGGGACAGCAGGAAGCAGTGCTGCGATTGATTCCCGGCTTGGCGAACGCCGAATTCGTGCGTATGGGTCAGATGCATCGCAACACCTTCATCAATTCACCCAGTCTGCTGCATCCAACGATGGCACTGCGGCAGCGCGATTCACTGTTTTTCGCTGGACAGATCACAGGCGTGGAAGGATATATGGGCAATGTCGCTACCGGCTTGGTGGCGGGTGTGAACATGGCGCGCTCGCTCGCCGGACTCGCCGCATGGATCCCCCCGTCAACCACCATGCTCGGCGCGCTGTGCCATTATGTCACCCATGCCGAACCCAAATATTTCCAGCCTATGAAAGCCAATTTCGGCATCATTCCGCCGTTGGAGAACCCCGTCAAAGACAAGCGCGTGCGCTATCAACGCTACGCAGAGCGGGCATTGCAGGATATGCACCTCTCGATCGAGAGTCTCAACGATAACATGCTCTCCCAATCTGTCATTGCCGGACTGGAGCCAACCTCTTGAGCCGTTTCACCCGTATTTTGTTCGCAATAGTGTGCTTGTTTGTTACGATGACCGCATCGGCACAAGAGACAGAGCAGATCGACCTCTATTTCGAGGGAGAGACTGCCCTAGCCCATGTCGCCGCGCACGTTGGCGTAGGTCCGCGTCCGCCCGCGACGGTTGGCAATGTCGCCGCTGGCAATCTCATTCTGGATCATCTCGGTAATCTGGAAGGCTGGCGCACGCGCGAGGATTGGCACGTGATCGGCATGGGCGATCGCGCGGGTTTTACGCCAGAAGCCGTGCAGACCTTCGAGCTGTGGCAGCCTGTGACCGTCGATGGCTTGCTGACCGATTACTTTTCCGAGCAAGGGCACCCTGTTGATTTTGAATCAGTCTTCATTCCGGTTCGTAATCTGGTAGGCAGCTACGGCGGCGGCCGCACCATCATCATCGGCGCGCATTACGATTCGCGTATCCTCTCGGACAAAGATGTTGACGAGTCGCGTCGTCTGCTGCCTATGCCCGGCGCCAACGATGGCGGCAGCGGCGTCGGCGTACTGCTGGAGATGGCGCGCGTCCTGAGTGAGCATTACACCCCAAACCAGGAGATTCGCTTCGTCTTCTTCGATGCCGAGGATCAGGGCAGCATCGAGCCATTCCCAGCATTGCTCCCGTCCACGCGCGGCTATCTGATTGGCTCGACGCTGTACGCCAGCCGTCTCGACCTGACGACTGAACAGATCGATTACATGCTGCTGGTCGATTTGGTCGGAGAATTCGATCAACAGTTCCCGATTGAGGGCTATTCCAATCAGTCGGCACCGGAGTTGGTGACAGACATCTGGAGCGCTGCTGCTGAATTGGGCTATGCCGAACAGTTTCCAATGGAAGTGCGTTCCGCCATCATCGACGACCATTTGCCCTTCATTCAACGAGGTATCCCGGCGGTGGATATCATCGATCTGAACTATGCCTACTGGGACACCAGCGAAGATACGCTCGATAAAATCAGCGCTGACAGCCTGGAGCGAGTCGGACGGGTGCTGGAGTATTACCTGCTGACCAGCGGAGCGATCACACCCAAAGTGAGACCGTAACCATTTTGACTTATTGCAAAGGATTTAAGTGATGCCGAGTCCCGCCGCTCGTTTGGGCAGTCTCCCCCCCTACCCTTTCGCAGCGCTCAACCAGCGCGTCCGCGAATTGAACGCCGCTGGTCACGATGTCATCAATATCGATGTCGGCAACCCGGATATGCCCCCACCTGATGCGGTGATCGAAACATTGCAGCGATCGGCCGCCTCGCCGCATCATCATGGCTATTCGGGATATAAAGGCATACCAGAATTTCGCGCCGCGGTCGCGCGCTACTATCAGACGCGCTTCGGTGTGGCGCTCGACCCCGAAAAGCATGTCCTGCCGCTGCTGGGCAGCAAAGAAGGAATCGTCAATCTCACCCTGAGCTATCTCGACCAGGGCGACTCGGTGCTGATCCCCGACATCAGCTATCCAGCTTACAGCCTGGGGGCGACGCTGGCTGGCGCGACGACCTGCTATGTGCCAACCCCGCGTGAACAGGGTTTTCATGTCGATGTCGGTACATTGGAGACGCTCGTCACACCGACAACCAAGTTGTTGTGGGTCAATTATCCAAACAACCCTACAGGCGCGGTCTGTGATTTAGCCCATTATGCCGAGCTGGTCGATTTTTGTCGGCGGCACCGGCTGCTGCTGGTGTCGGATAATCCCTATGTCGAGGTCACGTTCGAGGGCTATCGTGCCAACAGCGCCTTGCAGGTGCCAGGCGCGCTCGATCATGTCGTCGAATTTATCTCGTTCTCGAAAACGTACAATATGGCGGGCTGGCGTCTGGGTGCAGCCGTTGGCTCACCAGAGGCATTGAACAACCTGCTTGTGGTCAAGAGCAACATGGACAGCGGACATTTTCAGCCCGTCTACGACGCTGGGATAACCGCGATCGATGACACCCCGCAAAGCTGGATCGACGATCGCAACGCCATCTATCAGCGCCGACGCGATTTGATCCTGGCAGCACTGCCCGCTGTCGGTCTGCACGCGGATAAACCGCTCGGCTCGCTCTACATCTGGGCGCGCACCGATCAACACGACGGGATGTGGTATGCTGAACACGCACTGACCGAGGCGAATGTCTCGCTGGCACCCGGTGCCATTTACGGTCCGGGCGGCGCGCACTATGTACGCATGAGTGTGGCTGTCCCTGAAGCTAGACTTGAAGAAGCATTGAACCGACTGAAGGCGTGGTATGCAAAAAGATAACGAACTCGAAAGCTCGACTCTCCAAACTGACGCGGTGCAACCTGCCGACCGCCGCGAGGTGACTCGCGCGCCGGAGAAAGCCTTTCTCGTCGGCGTCGGCGTCAAACGCAGCCGTCCACTGCTGTCTGTAGACGAGTCGCTGGATGAGCTGTCGCTGTTGGCGGACACGGCGGGCATGGTGGTGGTCGGACAGACCTATCAAAACCTCAACTCGATCGACTCCGCGACGATGGTGGGTGCAGGCAAGGTCGAGGAGATCAAAACCGCGATGCTGGCGCTTGATGCCCAGGTCGTCATTTTCGATGATGAACTGTCACCGCGCCACCAGCGCGAGCTTGAAAAGCGTCTCGGTGAAACCATCAAGGTGCTGGATCGTTCCGCCTTGATCCTCGACATCTTCGCACAGCATGCCAGCACCCGCGAAGGCGCCCTGCAGGTCGAGCTGGCACAGTACGAATATCGACTGCCGCGTTTGACACGGCAATGGTCGCATCTCGCCCGGCAGTCGGGCGGCGGTTCTGGACGCAGCGGTGGCGCGGGGGTCGGTCTGCGTGGACCTGGTGAGACGCAGCTTGAAGTAGACCGCCGTGAGATTCGCCGCAAGATCGACAAGCTCAAGGAAGACCTGGAACAGGTACGTTCGCACCGCAGCCGCCACCGTGCGCAGCGCGATCGCTCTGGTGTGCCCCTGGTCGCGCTGGTCGGCTACACCAATGCTGGCAAATCGACTCTCCTGCACGCGCTCAGCGGCGCCGATGTCTATATTGCAGATCAGTTGTTTGCTACGCTCGACCCGACTACGCGGCGCTTCGAGCTTTCTTCCGGCAGGTTGGGGCTGATCTCGGATACAGTCGGCTTCATTCAGAAACTGCCAACCACTCTGATAGCCGCTTTCAAAGCGACATTGGAGGAAATTTCCGAGGCGGATATTCTGTTGGAAGTTGTGGATGTCAATCACGCCCACGTCCTGCAGCATATCGAAACGGTCGAGGACATCCTTGCCGAGATCGATGTGCCGCCTGTGCCACGCATCTTGGTGTGGAATAAGATCGACCAGTATCGAGGCGATCTCCCGAACGTGATCGATCCGGATCGCTACACCGACATCGTGCCAATCTCCGCTGTCACAGGGGAAGGACTGGATAAACTACTGTCCGCGATCGAAAAAGCGCTGACTGCCTCACTCTACACCCTGAAAATGCGCTTTCCTTACGATCGAGGCGATCTGGTGTCGCTGCTGCACGATCAGGCTACTGTTGAACATCAGTTACACGGCGCCGACGGCATTGAAGTGACCGCGCGGATGTCCGCAGCCCTCTATGAACGTTTGCGCCCATACCAAATCTAACCATCGAGGTCGCAGAGAAGATGCTGAAGCGTTTTGATCGTTCCCCTGCTATCGCGCGGCTGTTGGAAACGCTCTCGTCGTCGTTGGCACGTCAGCGCGGTTTGCCGGTCGTGATCGGGGTCATTCTGATTGCGATCAGCTTTATCATTCAGTTGATCGATCTCGCTGTCGGATCGCCTGTGCTGGCGCTGCTGTGGAGCATTACCCATCACGTCGGATTGATCACCGCGTTCATCGGCATTCTGATGATCGAGCCACTTGGACGATGATCCCTGGGGTTACCTACGTCGTTCTGGAAACCCCAGCGGACTTCGAGCGCGCAGCCGATGCCGAAATCGCCATTTGGGGTCTCGAACCCCGTGACGCGGTGCCAGCACATTTGATTCGTGCGCTCACGCTCAACGATGGCGTGATGCTCGGCGCCGTGCTTGACGACTGTCTGATCGGGGTATCGTTCGCGTTTGCCGCGTCGCGCGGTGATCAGCGTATCCTGTGGTCGCACTTTACCGGCGTGCTGCCGGAGTATCAAAAGCAAGGGGTCGGGGATGGACTCAAAAACGCACAGCGTCAGTGGGCAGTACAACATGGTTTTGACGCCGTTCGCTGGACATTCGACCCGCTTCAGCGCGGCAACGCCAATTTCAATATCGCGCGGCTGGGCGCGATCGTCGATCGCTATCACATCGACTTTTACGGCATCATGACCGACGCGATCAACGCGGGACTGCCTTCCGATCGCGTTGAAGCGGTTTGGGATGTGCGCGCTGTCCGCGCCGTATCGAAACCGCTGCTTTTGACCAACGCTCCTTTCCTGCTTCGTTGTGACGCGGCGGGTCACCCCGTCCAGTACGCGTTCGAGACGGGAGCCGTGATGCTGGCTGCGATCCCGGCGCAAATCGATGTCATCAAGGCGACTGCACCGCAGACCGCGCTCGCGTGGCGCCACGCGCTGCGTGAGACCCTCATCACGGCTTTTGCGAAAGGATATCGCGCGGTCGATTTTGCATCTGTTATTGACGGAGACGCCACGTCCATCTGGGTTTATGTGCTGGAATCACCTGCTTTGTGATCCGAGTGTGAATAACATGATTTATTAAGTATAATGACGCCCAGGTTCATCTTTCCCCTCGTTCGTTTGATATGGTGACTGCACCAGGAGCAGCTTACACATGATGAAACGGTTCGCTTTACTGTTTTTTCTGCTCTCTCTACTCGTCGTGTCGGTCGTCGGCGCCCAGGATAACGCAACCGCCCTTCCCGACCTGGGTGGACGTGAGATCACGGTCGCAGTCGAAAACGCCTATCCCCCCTACAATTACATCGACGAAGCGGGCGAAAAGGTGGGTTGGGACTACGATACTTTCCGCGATATCTGCGCCCTGATCAACTGTGTCCCGGTGTTTGTCGAGACCGGATGGGACGGCATGTTGATCGCTTTGTCTGCTGGCGAATTCGATGTCGCAGCTGACGGTATCACCTACACCCGCGAACGCGACGAATCGGTCGATTTCTCGATTCTATATCAGGCATACGACGAGACGCTGCTGCTGCGCGCCGACGAGGATCGCTTCACCGATTCGTCAGGCTTGATCGCGCTCGGTGATTATGTCGTCGCCACTCAGGTCGGCACCACCAACGAGATCACCGCCCACGCGCTTTTCGGTATGGAAAACACCCGTTCATTCGATGGGTTCGGCGCGGCGGTCGAGGCGTTGATCAACGGCGACGCTGATGCGGTCGTGGTCGATCGTCCGTCGGCTGAGGGCTACGTCGAGCAGCGCGGCGGCTTGATGACGATTGAAGAATCGCTGTCCGGCATTCAGGGTTTAGCATTCGCCTTCCCACCTGGCAGTGATCTCGTCGAGCCGATCAATGCGGCGATGACGCAGCTGCAGGCATCCGGTCGTTGGGATCAGGTGTTCCGACGCTGGTTCGAGACTATCGAGCTGCCGGATCTGGAAGGACGCGAAGTCACGGTCGCCGTCGAGAACGCCTATCCCCCCTACAACTACATTGATGAAGCGGGCGAAAAAGTCGGATGGGACTACGACACCTTCCGCGAAATTTGCGAACGTCTCAACTGTGTTCCCGTCTTTGTCGAAACCGGATGGGACGGCATGTTGATCGCCATCGCTGCTGGCGAATTCGACGTGGCAGCCGACGGTATCACCTACACCCCGGAACGTGACGAATCAGTCGATTTCTCGATGCTGTATCAGGCATACGACGAGACGCTGCTGATTCGTGCCGACGAGACTCGCTTCACCGACTCGGCGGGGTTACTGGCGCTGGATGATTACGTGGTCGCCACCCAGGTCGGCACCACCAACGAGATCACCGCCCACGCGCTCTTCGGCATGGAAAATACCCGTTCATTCGATGGGTTCGGAGCCGCAGTCGAGGCGTTGATCAACGGTGATGCCGATGCGGTCGTGGTCGATCGCCCGTCGGCTGAGGGCTATGTCGAGCAGCGCGGCGGCTTGATGACTATCGAAGAATCGCTGTCCGGCATTCAGGGTTTGGCATTCGCCTATCCGACGGATAGCGACCTGATTGCACCCATCGATGCTGCCGTGGAGTCGATGATGGCGGATGGCACCTGGGACGACATTTTCAAAGTCTGGTTCGAGAATTAGCAGTTGGTTCAATTAAGACACGCACCGGACGTAAAAGCGTCTGGTGCGTTTTTATTCACTATTTTCTGCACCCGACAGATGGGTATTTATGACCGATACAATCGCAGATGCGCGTTACCCGCGTCAATTGTTCGATATACGGCGGCTTGGTCGTCAGATCGTGCAGCGTCAGCTCTGGTTCATCGCCTTTATTGCCCTGGATGTGCTGATACTCTACGCGATCTTCACCGATCCAATTTTAGTGGAGACGTGGAATTTCATCGTTCCCGGCATTTCCGTGACCATCCAGATCACCTTATGGTCATTCTTTTTTGCGACGATCGTTGGACTGCTGACCGCGCTGGCACGCATCTCCAAAAATGCGTTGCTCTACAATTTATCGACATTTTATGTTGAGCTTTTTCGTGGACTGCCGCTATTGGTCATCATCCTGATATTTTCTTTTGTGATCACCCCTGCGCTGATCGATGTCATCGCCTCTATCCCTGCGCTGGACGACTTCTTGCAGCAGCTCGCAGGGATTGCCCCGGATCGGATTGCCACCACCGCGTTACGCTCACGCGATGTCGAGGAGACCGCCCGTATCACCTTTGCATTCGCGCTGACCTATGGCGCGTTCATGTCGGAAGTGTTCCGTGCTGGGATCGAGAGCATCGGACGCGGACAAATGGAAGCAGCCCGCTCGCTCGGTATGTCGTATGTGCAGGCGATGCGTTATATCATTTTGCCTCAGGCATTGCGCAATGTACTTCCGGCGATGGCGAACAACTTTGTCCTGCTGCTTAAAGACACTTCGCTCGCCTCGGCGATCGCCGTACCAGAAATTTCACAGCTCACCCGTCAATATTCGAGCAACCGTTTTCGCTATCCACAGGGCTTACTTGTTCTATCGTTTCTGTACGCTAATCTGACGATCGTCATGTCGATGGGCGTTTACTGGCTGGAAGCGCGTTTGCAGGCTGATAAGCAGGAGAGTTGATATGGCTGACGATCCAAAACCGATCATCTCGATCCGCAATGTATACAAGCACTTTCGCAATGTGACCGCGTTGAAACAAGTCGATCTCGATATTTATCATGGTGAAGTCGTCGTCATCATCGGACCAAGCGGCTCTGGTAAAAGCACGTTGTTACGCTGCATCAATCGCCTGGAAACGATCGATGAAGGCGACGTTTGGGTCGATGGCATACAGGTCAATCAACCCGGCACCAATATTAATCGCGTCCGCGAAGAAGTCGGCATGGTCTTTCAGCAGTTCAACCTGTTTCCAAACCTGACCGTGCTGCAAAACATCATGCTGGCACAGCGCATTGTGCGTAAGCGTAATGAGCACGAGGCGACGCAGGTTGCGCGGGCATTACTGGATAAAGTGGGCATTCCAGAAAAAGCCGATGTATTTCCATCCAAGCTCTCTGGTGGGCAGCAGCAGCGCGTTGCGATCGCCCGCGCGTTGGCGATGAACCCCAAAATCATGCTCTTCGACGAGCCGACCTCGGCACTCGACCCAGAGATGATCAAAGAAGTGCTGGATGTCATGCTGGCGCTCGCCAAAGAAGGTATGACGATGGTGGTCGTCACCCACGAGATGGGTTTTGCGCGGGCGGCTGCCAACCGTGTCATCTTCATGGATCAGGGCGAGAAAATCGAGGATTCTACACCTGCCGATCTGTTCGATCATCCTAAGACGGAGCGCTGCCGCCAATTTCTGAGCAAAATCCTCGCGCATTGATCGACGCGAGGATTTTGCTCAAAGACCCGTCGCGCTGCCTTCTCGCAACATGAGGCAGGCACAGAGACGCATAATAATCCGTCCGCGCCGATCAACGATCCAGCTGCACCCAATACAGGTCAGGGCTGAACATCTCGTGTACGAACATGCGTCCGTCGGGCGTGATCGTCAAGCCCGACAGCGGCGCCTGTAGATCGGTGAACAGGACGATCTCGATCTCTTCAGCCGTACACCCCCCATTTTCCTGACACGTTTTCGGGTCGATGCGTCCGACCACTCCGCGCGTCCCTTGTGAAAAGGCGAAATACAATTTGTTGTCCGGCGCCATTTGTAACCCAGTGACATTTTGTATTCCGCTCAGGAGTACCTGGGCGCTGGAGTCGGCACGCACGAAGCTGCCATCGAGCAGCGTCTCCAACGGATACCATTCGATCGCCCGACGAGTACTGCCCGTGTTAGCCAGATAGACGAGCGCATCATTGATGAGCAGACCAGTCGGCGAGGCGAGATCGTCGAGTAACATTTCGCGTTCGCCTGTACGATCGACCAGGTTGAGGGTGCTGTCGAGTAAATTTGTGATCAGAAAGCGCGACTCATCGACCGCCGCGATCCCCCATGCACCCGACATGTTGCTTTCGATACGGCGCACCCCGCTGCGAGTCACCTGAGATAGCGAGTTGTCGCCAAAATCGGGCACCCACAGCGTCAATCCTGTGGCCGGAGACTCTTCAACGTGCAGCATGTGGGCGTTACGCACCCCGAAGATGTAGGTGCGTGTCTGCCCGGTGGTGTCATCGATCTCGTAGATGGTGCTGTCACCCGTACAGGCAGTATACAGATTGCCGTCGTACCAGGCGATCCCGTTGGGACGCTGTACGTTGGCGGTCAGCCGGGTGAGATCGGCTTGTCGATAAGCGGTAAGGGGCAGGTCATCCTGCGCGGTGGATGAGCCAATGCCAGTTATAAATAGGCTGAGTGCGAGCGCAGCCAGCCCGAGCCGCTTATTCAAGCGGCGCAGCGGATTGTGTCTGTGCGACAGGAATTGCGACAAAAAACGTGGTGCCGACGCCTTCGTGGGAGTGAAACCAAACATCACCATGATGATTTGATACAGCAGCTTTCACTAAGCTCAACCCTAATCCAGAGCCGTTGACATGCTCCATACCTTGAGGGCTGGCACGGTAGAAACGATCGAAAACATGCGGTTGATGTTCCTCCGCAATACCCACGCCGTTGTCCTTCACCTTGAAGACGACTCGGGTATCCTGCGAATCTAACATTGCCCCTATGCTCACCGTACCCTGTGAGGCTGTGAACTTTAACCCATTCTCTATCAGGTTGACCAGGGCGCGTTCCAGCTGTCGGGCATCGCACAAGACTTCGATACCCTCGATCGCGGTCAATGACTCGATGTGCAGCGTGATTTTTTGGTCGCGTGCGTATTCGCGCAGCTCATCGACAGCCCGGTCGATAAGCTGCGCGGCAGGATACGGTGCCAGCTGGACTTTGCCATCACGCAGCTTTTCCAGATCGAGGACACCGCGAATGATTCGGCTCATCCGGCGAAGCTGCTTATCGATCACCTCGATGGACTCGTGTACATCGGGCAGCGGATGCCCGACGAGATCGTCACGCAGTAAATCGAGGTTCGCCATCGACGCTTGCAGCGGATTTTTGAGATCGTGACTCGCCATACGCAGCATCTCATTTTTGAGACGGTCGAGTTCCTTTTGATGCTCGAACAGACGATGATAGGTGAGCGCCACCGCGATCTGGGTCGCCAGCATCTCCAGCAGATAGAGATCGTCGGTGCGGAACAGTCGCCCCTGCCGTGCCGATACTACCATCAGCACCCCTAAGGTCTCATCGGTGTGGGTGATCGGCGTACACACGACTGAGCCAAACGTTTCACGGGCGAACGGAAAATCGCTCCCGCCGCGCCACTCGCGCCCGTAATGATCGACATGGATCGTCCGCCGCGTCTTCATCGCCTGCATCGCCATCCCACTCGGATCGGCAGCGATCGTCCGCTCTGTCAGTGTCGGCAGCTGCCACGAATCGATCAGTGTCAACCCCTGTGGATGCGTGCCATAAATGCCTGCACCGTCAGCGCGCACCAGCAGCGCGGTACGCTCCAGGATTTGCGCGAGCTGGGTCGGCAGTGATTCCTGATTGATGATGCCGGCGCTCACCCGTCGCAGTGTCTCCACCTGAGAAGTGCGCTCCGCCAGCGGCCGGATCATTTCCTGACGAATCAGTGCCATACTGATACACAGCGCCGCGATCACACCCAGGTTGTTGGCAGTCGCCCACAATCCAAACTGTGGATTGGCGAAGCCGAATAATTGTGCCACTACGAAAACTGTCAAGCCGACTCGTAGCAGCGGCGAACGCACCGCGCGCCGATTTTGCCACAGCAGCAGCAGCGTTCCGCCCCCGAAGATGACAAAAAAGACCACCAGGAGAGGTTGCGCCCGGTAAATGATCGTGTAAGCGCTGTCTGTGATTTCGGGGGTGTTGGTCAGCTGCAGAAAACGGTAGAGCAGGATTGTCAGCAGTGCCACCAGCGACAAGCCGCGCAGTCGTCGCGTGTATGCCTTGACGATTACTGCCGTCAGCGCAAAGGCGGCGATTCCCGCGCCTGTAAAGCCCAGGTCGAGCGCGATCCTTGCCCCACGCAGCAGGTCGGGTGACAGCTCCGCCAGCAGCGATGCCTGCACGATCAGCGCGCCACCGTTCCAGATCACGATGAACGCCAAAAATACACCAAAAAATGGATTGATCTCTCGACGCAGATCGCTCCACGTCAGTAAAAGCAAAAATGCCAGCGACAACGGCGCTGTAATCGCATTGATGATGAGACTGAGCAGCGTGCTGTCGAGCATGTCATCTCAGAGGATGTTTTGACAAGAGGTGGGAACTGGCACCGATCAGGGCTTATCGTGCTTTTCAAAACGATAGCCGATACGGTGTTCGGTGAGGATGTAGATCGGATTGGCGGGATCGCGCTCGATCTTACGACGCAGCTGGCTGATATACACGCGCGGGTAATAAATGTCGTCGATATACTCGCGTCCCCACACCTGTTCCAGCAGGTCGCGCTGTGATACGACCCGCCCGGCGTTTTCCATCAGCACTGCCAATAATTTGAACTCGGTCGGCGTGAGATGCACTCGCTGCGCCTGTACATGCACGGTACGTCGATGCAGATCGACAGTCAGATATGAATCGTCGTATTGCTGTTCGCTCTCGGTGGCGGACAAAATCGAACGCCGACGCAGCGCATGGACTCGTGCCGCGAACTCGTTTAAGCCGATCGGTTTCTCTAAATAATCATCCGCGCCCGCCATCAGTCCCGCGACGATATCGTCCTCGCTGACTGCCTGTGCCGACAGCATGATGATCGGCGTATCGGAGACCTCGCGTATACGGCGGCACACGGTCAGTCCATCGAGATTGTTGGGCATGACAATATCGAGAATGACGAGTTCGGGTCGATCGGCGTGAAAGCGGCGTAAAGCTTCCGCGCCATCCGCGCACAGGATGGTCTCAAAACCTTCGCGTTTCATGCGTTTGCCCAACGCTTCGCGTATGGGTGCTTCATCATCAACGATCATGATTTTCATACATGCGAGTGTAACACCGATTTCATCTCCCACAACACAGGTAAGTAGTCCTGTACAAATTGAGGACAAGTGGCGCGCCCGTGACGTGGTACGGATTTACGTCCCAGTGCATAATAGTCATGTTTTCACATCTGAAAAAGGTCGGTGGTGATGTCTCCAACTCAAAAACCCGTATTTCGACAAATCGCGGCTGCATTATGCGCATTTGTAATCCTTTTGGTGAGCGGCTGCAATCTGAGCGGTGCGCCGGATCAGCAGGAAATATTGCTGACCGAAACACTCAACGCGACCTTGCTGCCGTCTCGCACCCCGGTCTCTACCAGCGGACTTCCCGCGACTGCCCAGCTCCCCACCTTTTTACCGACGACAGGCGCTTTTGCGACTGCGCAAATCTTCCCGCCGATCGTCATCGTACCTACCAGCCAACCCCCGGTGATCCTGCCGCCGACTTCCTTCCCGCTCAATATCGCTATTCTTTCTCCAGGACCGGGCAATATCGTCGCCAGTAATGTGCAGGTATTGGGCTCTGCCAGTCACCCGCAGTTCCTGCAATATCAGCTCGAATTCGGTCCCGATCCCAATCCGGGCAATTTGTGGTTTCCTGCCACATCGCCCTTGTTCACGCCTGTGCTGAACAATCTGCTCGGTATCTGGAATACCAATGGCGTCCAGGATGCGCGTTATCAACTGCGACTACGCGTCTATCTGCGCGATGGACGGATCGAACAGACCGTTATCGGCAATATCACCGTGCAAAACCGGGTCAACACGCCGATCCCATCGCCCACGCAGGAAATACCGCGTCCGATCGCAGCCTTCACACAGGACGTGACCACTGGGCAGGTCCCGCTCACCGTCCGCTATAGCAATCAATCGACAGGCAGCATCAATACTCATGCCTGGAACTTTGGGGATGGCACGACCAGTTCCGAGGTCAGTCCGACCCATATCTACGGCTCTCCGGGTCTCTATACCGTTACACTGACCGTGACGGGTCCTGGCGGCTCGTCCAATGTCTCACGCCAGATCAGCGTCAACAGCCCATCCGCGCCCAGTGCTGGTTTCACCCAGGATTTCGCTGGTGGTGTCGCACCGCTGACGGTACAGTTCGTCGATCAGTCTTCTGGTTCAATCACCAGTTACCAGTGGAATTTCAGCGATGGTGGTTTGAGCAGTGAGCGTAATCCGCGCCGCACGTTTACCGCCCCTGGCACCTATAACATCATCCTGACGGTGGCGGGTCCAGGTGGATCGTCCAGTGTCATTCGTCAGATCAGTGTGACCAGCGCGATCCCGGCATCGCTGACCCCCACCTGGACATGGACGCCTAGCCCCATTCCGACGACTCAGGTTGCAGCGACCGCGACATTCGTACCCACACTCACTGCAACCAATATCCCGCCCACAGGGGTTCCATTCACCGAGACGCCGATTCCGACGGCGACCTTGATCCCCAGCGAGACGCCGATTCCAACGGCAACGTTCACAGGCATTCCGAGCGAGACACCGATCCCGACGGCGACGTTCACGGGCATTCCGAGTGAGACACCGATCCCGACGGCGACGTTCACGGGCATTCCGAGTGAGACACCGATCCCGACGGCGACGTTCACGGGCATTCCGAGTGAGACACCGATCCCGACGGCGACGTTCACCGAAATTCCGAGTGAGACACCGATCCCGACGGCGACGTTCACCGAAATTCCGAGCGAGACACCGATCCCGACGGCGACGTTCACTGAAATTCCGAGTGAGACACCGATCCCGACGGCGACGTTCACTGAAATTCCGAGTGAGACACCAATCCCGACGGCGACGTTCACTGAAATTCCGAGTGAGACACCAATCCCGACGGCGACGTTCACTGAAATTCCTACAGAGACGCCTGTCCCAACAGAGACGCCTGCAGTGAGCAACCCAGCGGATAATTTACCTGTTTACCCGGACATGAGCGACGCGCGCATCGGTGGAACTGCCCAAACGGGCATCGCGCTGGGCAATCGATCGACGGTGTTCGCGTATGTCGGAGGGCAGCCGATCGCGCAGTCCGACGTGCTGCGTCCGTTCGCACCAGGCGGTTTCTACAACGCCAGTCAGCAGCCCGACCTGATCGCGCTGATCGACACCATCAATCAGACCGATCTCGGCGGTACGACCAGCTTCTCGCGTGCCAGTGTCGCAGCGGGTGCCGACTGGATCGCTGCTGATCTGCTCGATCCGAATCGCGCCGATCTCTCGGTTTGCACTGCCGGAGAAACACCTCTCGACTGCGAACTGCGCCTGATACAACCCGCGATCGTCTTCATCGCAGTGGGCGCTAACGATATCGCGCGCGGCGTCGATGTGTTCAGCTTCGAGACCACGCTGAGGCAGATCATCGATATTGCCAACGCGCGTGGCGTGATCCCGGTCGTCCTGACACTCACCCGCAGCCCGGCTGTGGACGCGATGTCGGCGGCTGCCTTTAACGACGTGATCATTCGTGCTGCCAAGGAAAACGGCGCCCTGCTCCTGAATGTGTGGGGATTGCTCGGCACCGTACCTGGTTTTGGCGACAGCGGCTTCGGCTTGAATGTCGCGCCTACGGGTGCGGGTGACCTGGACAGCGCGTCGGTCGAGGGATATGGTGCCAATGCCGTCAACCTGGCGCTGCTGCGCACGCTGGCGAACATTCGCGGGACGTTCTTCCCGTAACACATGGTAGGAACCAATTTAACCAACTCCCACCGATATTCGACGCTTGTCGATCAATGTCGGTGGGAGTTCACACATCCTGTCCAATATCAAGCTGGAACCATACGTTTGATGAAATGGGTTCGACAGTCTCTTATTTGTGTTGCGCTGCTTTTGTCAGCCTGTGTAGGCGAGTCTCCAGACACCACCCTGTTGGTTTCGCTGGTGGCGGACGGGCAGGAACGTGCCTATCCACAATCGGTCTCGATCACGGTCGGCGAATTCCTGACCCAGACAGGTATTCAGCTATCCAATCTTGACGAAATCGCCCCGCCCCCCTTCACGCAGCTCACCGACGGGATGCGCATCACAGTCGTCCGTGTCCAGCAGACCGAAGAGTGTGTGCAGCAGGAGATCGCCTATGGCGAGCGCCGTATTCTGAATGAAGGCTTACAGCCAGGCGAAGAAAGGGTTGCGCAGTCGGGTGTGAACGGGCTGCAAGAGGTATGCGATCGCGTCACGATGCGCGATGGACAACGTATGGATGTTGTGCCGATCCGCTCGACTGTGCTGCGCGCCGCCGACGATGCGGTCATCTACATCGGACCGAGCGGTCAGCTCGATCCTGTGCCGATCGACGGCACCTTGTTTTACTTAAGCAATGGCAATATCTGGATGGTCAGGGGAAGCAGCACCAATAAACAACTGATCACCACTTCAGGGGATGTGGATGGGCGTGTCCTGGATGTCACGCCAGATGGTCGCTCGCTCTTGTTCACCCGCACTTCCACCGATTCCGAAATCGCGTTCAATAGTTTGTGGTTGCTCGCCGATACGTCGGCTGGTGCTGAGCCGATTGCGCTGCGCCCGGAAAACGTCCTGTTTGCATCCTGGGTGCCAGGGCAGGAAAACACCATCAGCTACTCCACAGGCGAGATCACAGCCAACGCCCCCGGTTGGCAGGCTTACAACGATCTGTGGATTGCACGTCTTGATCCTGCGTCTGGGGAACTCTTCAACGCTCGCGAATTCATCCCACGATCGTCTGGTTGGCTGTACAGTTGGTGGGGAACCGGGTTTTCCTGGGCGCCGACGGGCGATCAACTCGCCTGGGTACGCGCTGACTCGATCGGCACTGTCAATATGTCCAGTGGCGATCTCCTCCCGCTGCTGCGTTATCCGGTGTTCAGCACCCGCCAGCCCTGGTCGTGGCGTGCCAGCGTATCGTGGTCAGAGGATGCCTCGCTCCTCCTCACCACCATTCATGGGCAGCCGATCGGCAGCGAACCCGCCGAGACCAGTCCCGCCTTTCATGTCGCTGTGTCCGCTGCCGATGGTGGATTCAGCGCCGACATCATCAGGAATGCCGGAATATGGTCGGTGCCGCGCTATTCCCCGGTTCGCGCCGACGGCACGGTTTTGATCGCCTATCTCCAGGCACGTGACATCGCCAACAGCATCAGTACCGGGGCGGAATACGATCTGATCGTTGCCGATCGGGACGGCAGCAACGCGCGGCGTCTCTATCCAATGGACGCCGAACAGGTCGGCTTACGTGCTGAAACACCGTTCTTTGTCTGGAGTCCATCAGGCGAGCAGATCACCTATGTTTACGGCGGCAATCTCTGGATCATCGATCTGCAATCCGGCATAGCGCACCCGCTGACCGCCGATCGCAGCGCATCGACCCCCGCCTGGACGCGATGAAGCGCGCGCTCGTCGTCCTGATCGCAGCCCTGTTCGTGTGTGTTGGCGGGGCGGTCACCGTCGGCGCTGCACTCGAAGCGCGTACCGACCAGATGCGCGGGTTTGTAGACCCACTCACAGAAGACGACTTGCCCACGCGCGTGCCACTGTTTGGTGTCAATACCGATCTGAACCGTTACAGCTCCGACGACGACTTACGCGCGCAGCTCGATGCCATGCGCGCGATCGGTGTTCATTGGGTGCGACAGGAAGTCCATTGGGATGTCGTTTCTCCTGGTCGCGGGATAGTTGACTTTGCTGCCTATGATCGCCTGGTCAGCGCTGTGGATGCGGCAGGTCTGAAACTAGTCATCGTGCTGGGTGGAACGCCGTCCTGGGCGCGTGATCGACGTGCCACAGCCTCTGCTACCGCTCCGCCGCAATCGAACGCGGCATTTGCCGCCTTTGCTGCATCGGTCGCGCGTCGTTATGGCGGCACAGTCGATCATTATCAAATATGGGATGAACCCAATCTGGAGAGCGGTTGGGGGGGGCTACCTGCGCAGCCCGTCGATTATCTCGCACTGCTGGCTGCGGTTTACCCCGCCATTCACGCCCAGGACGCACGTGCGACGGTCATGCTGGCTGCACTGGCACCTACCGTCGAGCAAGGAGGAAGCAATCTCAGCGATTGGCGCTTTTTGCAAAATCTGTATGAACTGGGCGGTGCCCCCTATTTCGATGCAGCAGCAGGCAAGCCCTATGGTTTCGATCTGCCCGCCGAAGATCGCACCATCCGGGAAGACACGCTGAATTTTGCGCGTTTCATCGGATTGCGCGACATCATGGTCGCCAATGGCGACCGTGATGTTCCACTGTGGGGGAGCAATTTTGGTTGGAACACCCTTCCCGATGACTGGACAGGCGCCCCATCCATATGGGGTGCGGTCGATCCCGAACACCAGCGGCGCTACACCCTGGATGCACTGGCGCGTGCATCGAACGAGTGGGCATGGGCTGGTGGCATGATTCTGCATCACTGGCAGCCGAACGCGCCCTGTGGTGATCCGCAGTGGGGTTTCGCGTTGATCGACTGCGCTGGAATCGCAACACCGCTCTACCACAGTTTGCACAGTCGCCCTCGCCCTGCCCACGCCACCACAGGCGTGCATCCAGTGACCTCACCAGATGCTGCCTACTACGGTGTCTGGACATTCAGTCCACTGGGCGCTGACATTGGCTGGATCGACGACTCGCGCGCCACCTTCACGTTCGAGGGTGAATCGATCGGGCTGCGTCTGCGGGAAGATGATTACACGGCATTTCTCTACGTCACCATCGATGGCGCACCTGCGAATGCGCTTCCTCGTGATGAGCTGGGACGTACTTACGTAAACCTGTCCAGCGACACCCAGGAACCAAAGCTCACGATTGTGCCACTCGCCCATGATCTTGCACCCGGTCTCCATACTCTGGCATTAGAGGCGGAGCGGGGTTGGGATCGGTGGGCGATTGCCGCCTACGTTGTTGGGGCTGATGATCGCGCTGCCCCCTACGATCGGCAGATCGCTGTCGGCGTCGTCACGACTGCTGTTGGGTTATCCGCGTTTTTTCTGGTGTTGCCACGTCTGGGCGTTGGAGATGTCCTGCGTCGTCGCACGCTGTTCTTATCGACGCTTTCCAGTACGACACACTTGTTTTTGAGTGCGGCGGCAGCGATCGGCACCCTGATCGGGATGCTGCTCGCTGTCGGCGGCAATCAGGCGCTTTTCAGGCGCGAGCCGATTTATCTGCCCCTGGCTGTGTTGACGGCAGGACTGGTCTATTTGCAGCCGCACATCGTACTGCTGCTCGTGAGCCTGGTTGTCTTATCGATCCTGCTCTATCACCAGCCACGCACCGGACTGATCCTAACGTTGTTCTTCGCGCCATTTTTTCTGTTCCCCGTTGAATTGGTTCGCTTTGCCTTTCCCATGACAGAGTTGATGCTGCTGCTCACCTGTACGGCAGGCGGACTGAGAGTCTTCACAGATTGGTCAGGGGCATGGCGCGGCGGTGATCGGCGTCTGCTGCATCATCCCATCCGTTTCAACGCACTCGATACAGCGCTGGCAGCGTGGCTGCTGTGCGCACTCGCCGCGATCATCTGGTCAGCCGTGACCGCACGCGCGGTCACCGAGCTGCGCAGTCTGTTCATCGAGCCAATCGCCTTTTACGTGCTGATACGCCTCTACGGACGGGATCGTGCTTTTCTGGTGCGTCTTGTCGATACACTGCTGATCGCGGGCGTGGTCGTATCGATCGTTGGCTTGTTTTTATATGCACGCGGTGAAGGAATTATCACCGCCGAGGATGGTGTCCGCCGTCTGGCGAGCGTGTATGGCTCTCCCAACAATGTCGCGCTCTTTCTGGGGCGCTGCTTCCCGTTCGCAGTTACATTTGCTCTGATCCCGGTCGGTCGTTGGCGCCGAATGAGCGGCGCTGCAGCCGCGCTGATCATGATCGTCACGATCGTGCTGACACAGAGCGCGGGCGCACTCTTTTTAGGTGTTCCTCTCAGTGTCATCGTGCTGCTCCTACTCATCCGCCATCGCCGTACCAGGCTCATGATCGTCGGGTTAGCGGCGTCGGCTGTCGTCGCGCTGCCACTCGTGATGCAATCGGCACGTTTCGCCAGATTGCTCGATTTTTCTGAGGGCACCAACTTTTTTCGTTTGCGTGTCTGGCAGAGTGCAATCGAAATGATCGCTGACCGACCGATCACCGGATTGGGTCTCGACCAGTTCCTGTATCTCTATCGCGGACACTATTTGCGCCCGGATGCCTGGCAGGAGCCTGATCTGTCCCATCCCCACAACCTCATCCTCGATAGCTGGCTGCGTCTGGGGATCGTCGGACTGCTCGTCACGTTATGGATACAGATTGTGTTCTGGCGTCATGCGCTGGCGCTCTACCGCCGCCTCCGCGAACGCGATCTGATATTATGGGCACTCGTCGTCGGCAGCATGGGCGCGATGATAGACCTGCTGGCGCACGGTCTGGTTGACAATAGTTTCTTCGTGATCGACCTGGCTTTCGTGTTCGTTTTCCTGATTGCTATAATATCGAACATTAGAGCTATTGACGTTGAACCCTGAATAATGGTGTAATGGTATGACTTGGATTGGTGGAATACAGGTCACGGCATCATGAAGGTCAAGGTCAACAAGGTCACCATTCGGCTGTTCCAGGGCGACATTCGCACCGTTGTCGCTGAGGCGGTGGTCACGGTGACCGACCCACAACTTAACCTTGACCCTGATCTTGTTCGTCGCGCTGGTGTCGAGGTACAGCGCGAACTCGCCGCGATCGGGTGGTGCGAGGTCGGCAGCGCCGTCATTACGTCTGCTGGCAAGCTGTCCACGGCCAAGAAAATCATTCATGCTGTCGCGCCGCGCTGGGGAGAAGGCAGTGAACGCGGTAAGCTCGCCAATGTCACACTCGAAGCGCTGCGCCTGACTGAACAAAACACCCTCCGCTCGATCGTCATCCCGGCAATTTCGACGGGCGCCCTCGGTTATCCACTTGAAAATTGTGCCCTTACACTGCTGACACAGGCAATCGACTATACTTTCGAGGAACTGCGCGCGCTGCGCTCGATCATTTTCTGTCTGGTCGATGAGCGCGCATACGCGATCTTCAAAACAGAGCTGGAACGCCAAATTGCCGATTTGCGCGAGACCAATCAAGGACAAGTTCAGGTATAGCCTTCAGGATTTGATCGCGTCTCCCCGTCCCGTCGCCAATCTGGTACACTTTGATATTCGCATTTATAATCCCCGTTTGGAGGCGCCGTGCGTGTCTTGATCACCGGTGGAGCCGGCTTTTTAGGCTCCCATCTCACTGACCGTTTCATTCAGGAAGGGCACACCGTCATCGGGATCGACAACCTGATCACTGGGAATGTGCGCAACATCGCTCACCTCGCGGGGCATGAACGCTACACCTTCATCAAACAGGATGTCACCCATCATCTCTACATCGATAAATCAGTGGACGCCGTGCTGCACTTCGCCTCCCCTGCCAGCCCGGTCGATTATCTCAAATACCCGATCCAGACGCTCAAGGTGGGCGCCCTGGGCACTCACAACGCGCTGGGATTGGCGAAGGCGAACAATGCGCTCTTCTTACTGGCATCGACTTCCGAAATTTATGGCGATCCGCTCCAGCATCCACAGCGTGAGGATTACGCAGGCAACGTCGATCCCATCGGACCCCGCGGTGTCTACGATGAAGCAAAGCGTTATGCTGAAGCGCTGACGATGGCGTATCACCGTCATCATGGCTTGGACACGCGCATTGTCCGCATCTTCAATACCTACGGTCCGCGTATGCGTCTCGACGATGGACGTGTCGTGCCTAATTTTGTCGGTCAGGCATTGCGCGGTGAAGCGCTCACCGTCTATGGGGATGGGTTGCAGACACGCAGCTTTCAGTATGTCAGCGATCTGGTCGAGGGTGTGTATCGGCTTTTGTTGAGCGAATACAACGATCCGGTCAATATCGGCACCACCGACGAGATGACCATTCTGGAATTCGCCGAGCGCGTCAATCGCATCACGGGCAACACAGGCGGTATCGTCTTCAAACACGCTGACAGAGTACAGGGCGATCCGCAAAATCGCCGTCCTGACACCACTCGCGCGAACAGCCTGCTCGATTGGACACCGCAAATTAGCCTGGATGCTGGCTTGCCACAAACGATCGCTTATTTCCGGTCGGTGCTGTGGGCAGCGGAAGCATAACTTTACACCGCTCGCCCTGGTTGTGGCTCTACACAGCGATTGGCATCGGTGTCGGCGTAGCACTGTTGCCTCCCGATCTCTTATTTACCGGGATCGCCGGGCTGCTGCTGCTGCTCGCTCTGTGCAGCCCACTGGCGGCGACCGTGATCCTGTTTACGGTCTCACCGCTGCGCGCATTGGTCACCACAGAGGCGCCAGGATTGCTGCCCTTCGACATCGGACAAGCGGCATTTGCTTTGCTACTCGTCTCGTGGATAGCACGTCATCTCATCAGGCGTCGTTCGCTGCGTGAGGCGTTCCATTATTCGCCGCTGCTTATTCCGATCGCTCTTTTCATCGCTTCGACCGCATTCAGCCTCTTTTCTGCCTATTCCGCGCAGTCCTGGCTGACCGAATGGTTGAAATGGGTGCAGATGAGCATAGTCATCGTAGTGTTGCTCGATCTGGGACGAGATTACGGCTGGCGCTGGCTGCTGATTGCCCTCGTCATGGCGGCGATCGCCAATGCGCTGATCGGTATTTATCAATATTACGGGGGCAGCGGGGCGCTGCACTTAGTTGTCGAATCTGTCCATTTTCGCGCGTTCGGCACCTTTGGTCAGCCGAATCCCTTTGGCGGTTTCATGGGGCTGATCGCACCGATCGCAGTTACGGCGGCGTTGGCGTCATGGCGACGCTGGTGGAATAATCAGCATCACCCTTCCGGCTGGGCGGTTGGGCAGCTCGTCCAGGCGCTTTTCTTCACCTTTGGCAGCGCGATCACCCTGACAGCGCTTTACTTTTCATGGAGTCGGGGCGCGTGGCTCGGTGCGGGTGCGTCGATCGTCATCGTCGTCCTTGCCATCCCCCGCAAAATCTCGATTTCTCTCGCCATCATAGGCTTTGGCATAGGGCTGATGCTGTTGGCGACTGCCAGTGGACGCATCCCACAATCGATCGTCAGCCGTCTCAACAGCATTACCGGTGAGCTGGCGTCCGCTGGCGATGTACGTGGTATCGACATCAACGCTGCCAACTATGCCAATCTTGAACGCCTGGCACACTGGCAAGCCGCTTTGAGCATGGGCGCTGCTTATCCCTGGACGGGGGTGGGCTTTGGTAATTACGAGGATGCCTACTTCGAGTTTTCATTGCTCAACTGGGATATCGCGCTCGGTCACGCACATAACTACTACTTGAATATTTTCGCTGAGACTGGCATCATCGGCTTTACAGCGTATACCAGTATGATGTTGTTTATATTCGCGCTCACATGGCGCCTGCGCCAGCATCCCGACCCATCGATGCGTCTGATTGGTATTGGCGTATTGGGTAGTTGGAGCTATCTGATGGTGCATAGTTTGACCGATAATCTATACGTCAACAACTTGTTTTTACACATTGGCGCCTTGTTCGCTTTGGTCGCGCTGCTGCGCGATCGACTACTTCGTGTGACACATGGCTGAGGATCGGATGAGCCAACCCACCAGCAGCGTGAAAATTCGGCGTATCGCCGTCCGCAACCCATTGGATGTACCCATCGGGTATCTGGCGACGCGCATCGGCGGCAGCCGCGCTAAAGAAGTCGAGCGCTTCTTGAAATTCGCAGTTGTTGGCGTGATCGGTGCGATCATTGATGCCGGCACATTGGTCATTTTGCAGGCAACTATCCTGCCGCCCACGCTCCAGGAGCCGATCGACTACAACGTCGTCATCGCCCAAACCATCGCCTTCATCGTGGCGATCCTGAGCAATTTCACCTGGAATCGTCTCTGGACTTACCCGGACTCGCGTTCACGCTCGATGCGACGTCAGTTGGTGCAGTTTGGCTTGATCAGCCTCGTAGGTTGGTTAGGACGCACTGTGTGGATCACGCTGGCACATCAACCGCTTGGCGAGCTGCTCATGCCAATCCTGCTCCCTGAAATTCAGTTGCTTCGTCCGGGCTATATCCCCTCTGCAACGGGCACCGCCAAGCTGGGCACCATGTCCGCCTGGTTGATTGGTGTAGCGATCGTCATGGTCTGGAATTTCCTGGCGAATCGTTACTGGACGTACAACGACATTACTTGATACGCCCTGCATTTCTTTCGACGTTATAATTGCGCCATACCCTAGCGATCCAGGAGGCACCGATGAGTCGCAAGTTCACGATCGACCCGCTCAAACCCTTTTTTATTTTTGACACGCCGGGTGAATGGCATGCCACCGTCCTCAACAGCTCGATTTTCGATGTGCGCGGCGACTACATCGGTTTCGTGCGCGGTGAGACGTTCGATGTCTACACACAGGTCGGCGAATGGATTGGCAATCTCTATCAGGATGGACGCATCATTCGTCATCGCAGCGCCGACCGCCCTCCCCTGCTCAAAGATATTCCGCCCAAACCCGCCAAACCGAAACTCCCTGCAGCGGCTCCCCTCCCTCCCCAGAACGGCGATCTGGGCTACAGCAAGATCGACGTACTCGAATGGGACGCGGAAATTTTCAAGCGGCTTTCCGATCTCGTCCCGGATGCAGGCGAAGAATGACCCAGGAACGCGGCGCTAAGCCGATCTCGATGTCTCGCTGCACCTTGAGCGCCCTGATGGGTCCGCAAGAAGCCAACGCCCTCGGTAATGTACACGGGGGCGTTATCATGAAAATGGTCGATGAGGCGGGGGCGCTCGCTGCCATGCGTCACGCTGCCATGCCTGTTGTGACCGTCGTCATCGACTCCATGACATTTGTCGAGCCGATCCGTCTGGGCTATCTGGTGGTCTGCAAAGCGGAACTCACCTACGTAGGACGCACCTCGATGGAAGTCCGTGTCGAGGTGACGACCGAGAATCCGTTTTTAGGCGATCCAAAGGTGACCAACAGTGCCTATCTTGTCTATGTCGCCATCGACGAACACGGACATCCCACGATGGTGCCGTCGCTGATTTATCAGACACCCGAAGAACAAGCTCGCTCGCTGCAAGCAGAAGCGCGTCAGCAGTACCGCAAGCAGCGCCACGACCTGTGAGGCACAGACAGCCATGACCGCCGATCACGACCACCCCTCAAACGACGAGGAAGCCCTACCTACAACGTCTTCACTGCTCTCCATTTTGAGTGATGCCGGGTCAAAGCGCATCCTTGCCCTCAAAACGCCTGATCTGGGCTTGTCGGATTCTCCGCCCTATCCGTTTATGGCGGTAGTCGGACAGATGGAGATGCGCATCGCACTGCTGTTGGCAGTGGTCAATCCTGCGGTCGCTGGCGTGCTGTTGATTGGACCGCGTGGTACAGGCAAGACGACCGCTGTTCGTAGTCTGATCGAGCTGTTGCCTGAAGTGGAGATCAGCGATTGCGAGGAAGGCGTCTTTCCAGTCGATCTGGCGCGTCCCAATGCGGCACTGCTCTATCCAGATTGTTATGAAAAGCACGCAGCCGGGACCGCGATCACTCATTACGAGTCGGTCAAGCTGGTCGAGCTGCCCTTGAATGCCCGACTTGAAGATGTCGTCGGTGGCATCAACGAACGTATTGCCGTGCAGCAGCAGAAGATACGTTTGGAGCGTGGTATCCTTTCGCGTGCCGACAACAATCTGCTCTATATTGATGAAGTCAATCTCCTGCGTGACGAGATCATCGATGTGATCCTCGACGCAGCCGCGCAAGGCAGCTTCACGGTGCGGCGCGGTGCCATGGTCGGCACCTATCGATCGCGATTTGTGCTGATCGGGTCGATGAACCCTGAAGAAGGTCGGTTGCGCCCGCAAATTCTGGATCGCTTCGGTCTGCGCGTCAATGTGCGCGGCTTGACGGATACCGAGGAGCGTCTTGAGGTCTATCGTCGGGTGCGCGAATACCGCACCAACCCGGCGTTGTTTGTGCGTCAGTGGGAAGCGGCGATGGCGGAGACACGCGAAGAGATCATGATTGCCCGCGAACTCCTGAAAGAGACGGTACTGGACGACGCTGCTATCGGTCTCGGTCTCCAGCTTGTACGCGAGCTTGACATTGACTCACACCGTGCAGAATACACCCTCTTTGAGGCTGCACGCGCCTACGCCGCTGTCGATGGTCGCCAGCACGCCACCACTACGGATGTACGCGCCGTCGCGGCAATGGCATTACGTCAGCGCCGCAGCGAATTCATGGTGAACTTTGCGGAGAGCCAGCGTGCCGAGGATGAACAAATCCATCAGCATATCGATCGTCTGTTGGGCGATTTATCGTAGGAAAAAACCGTGAGCAATATTTTGACGCAGCGCTGGCTGGTCTTTGCCGTTGCGCTCATTTTAGTGGGATACGTCACACCCTGGATCGTCACTGCCAGTGCCGGGACCACACTCAATGCTTATGATCTGGCAGAATGGACGAGTTTACATCCTGACGTGCGTGCTCGCACCCCTTCTCTGTTCGTCACCTTCTGCGTGCGCGCAATGTTATTGTGGAGCGCGCTCATGATTGCTGGGATGCAGGTGCTGAGGCTGTATCGCATCGTGGGTATCGTGACTCTCGCGGTCGCGTCCCTGCCGCCGATCGAGTTCCTCACGCGCTTCGACGATGGAAATTATCTACAGCAGACTGCTATCACCATTGCCCTCCTGGTGCTGTCAATCGGCTTGATCGTCTGGAGTGGCGCACCGGTGTTGCGGCGTTGGTTGCTGCCGACCACAGCCAGCATCGGTTTGCTGGGAACCCTGTTTAGCATCGTGCATGGGATGGTGCTGATGGACAGATTCGACATCGGCGTTGCGCCGGGAATAGGGGTGCTGCTGACGATCATCGGCTGCCTCATCGTGATCGTTGCAACCTTGCGCTTACCATCACGGTTGCGACCCTATCCCGATCAAGGACACGTGACTGTATAAACGAAAACAGGACTACGCTGAGTGGAGTCCTGTCATCTGGGTATTATGTAGGAATGGATCGAGAATAAATGCGCGGAATTACTTGCCGCCGCCCATTTGCCCATCGATATACGAGATCGCTTCGCCAAAAGTGGTGATCTTCTGCGCGTCTTCGTCGGCGATCTCGCCGCCAAATTCTTCCTCGAAGCGCATGATCAATTCCACTAGGTCGAGCGAGTCGGCGTCGAGATCTTCGCGGAAGCGCGACTCGTGCGCAATGGCGCCCGCCTCTACTCCGAGCAATTCAACAACGATGCTGCGAACTTTATCTTCGGTATTTGTCGCCATAAAAGACCTCCCATGGCGTGTGAGATGGAGTGCAATTCTTGGTATGAGCACAATATCGGCTCACATTATACAGGTTACACGGGATGCTGCCAGTGTTGACAGGACGCGAAAACGTAGGCTAGGATTGATAACCGCCTATACAAGGAACACCCGCCGATGTCTAAAGTCACGCCGGATGTTGTTGACGACCTTATTGAAAATCGAAAAGTCGATCACATCCGCATCAACCTGGAGCAAAATGTCCAATTCCCGCGTCTGACCACTGGGTTGGAACGAGTTCGTTTTCTGCATCAGGCACTCCCAGAGATCGATCTTGCGCAGATCGATACTCAGGTGAGATTGTTCGGCAAGACACTGGCGACTCCCCTCTTGATATCCTCTATGACTGGTGGAACCGACATAGCGCGGCGCTTGAATGAGCATTTAGCCGCCGCTGCACAGGAAAACAGGATTGCGCTAGGGTTGGGTTCGCAGCGTGCCGCGCTGCGCGACCCGGAGCTGGCACGCTCGTATCAGGTGCGTGATATCGCGCCCGATATTTTGCTGCTGGCAAACCTGGGTGCGGTGCAGTTGAATTACGGCTGCGGCGTAGATGATTGCCGTCGGATTGTGGACATGGTGGAAGCGGATGCGCTCATTCTGCATTTCAATGTCTTGCAGGAAGCGGTTCAGCCTGAGGGCGACATCAATTTCGCAGGATTGCTCGACAAGATCGCGGATGTCTGTGCCCGCGTCGGTGTTCCCGTAGTCGCTAAAGAAGTAGGCTGGGGCTTCTCCGCACATAATGTCCGTCAGCTCGTCGATGCGGGTATCGCTGCGATCGATGTGGCCGGTGCTGGTGGTACATCATGGAGTGAGGTGGAGTATCACCGCGCGCCGACTGCGTTTCATGCCCAGGTCGCCGCAGCGTTTGCCGACTGGGGCATCCCGACTATCGATGCGATTAAATACGCTGTCAGCGCCGCCCAGGGCAGACCAGTCATCGCCAGCGGTGGGCTGCGCGACGGGATTGACGTTGCTAAATCGATCGCGCTTGGTGCGCTTGTTGGTGGGTTGGCGAGTCCATTTCTGAAGGCTGCCGATCAATCGGTGCAGGCAGTCAATGAACTGATTCGAGTGTTGTCGGCGCAGCTTAGGATTGCCATGTTATGTTCTGGGGCACGGACGATTGCGGAGCTACAACATACAGATCTGATTGAGGTTGTTTCTTGATGCAGCCTACAATAACGTCATATCTCGATCGGTTGTCGATGACTATGCGAATTTCGGCTGACCGCTGGCTCCAGGCACACCCGGACGAATTGCAGACGATGCTGCGCTTTCCGCTCGGATGGGTCGATGAAACAGGCGCCAGCTATGATCGCCCCGCCGGCAAGCGGATTCGTCCGCTGCTGTTGCTACTGTGCGCGGAAGCGGCGGGCGGCAGCAGCGAACATGCACTGCCAGCCGCAGCCGCCGTCGAGCTCTTACACAACTTTTCGCTCGTACACGACGATATACAGGACGACAGCGACATCCGACATGGGCGCCCGACCGTCTGGCGCATCTGGGGTAAAGCCAATGCCATCAATGCAGGGGACGGCTTGTTCGCGTTTGCCTATGCCGTACTGAGTGAGATGATCGAGGTAGGCGTACCTGCTGGCGTCGCGGGGACAGTGTGGCAGATTTTCAACGCCACCAATCTCGAATTGATTCGTGGGCAATATCTCGACATGCGTTTCGAGACGCAATCTGACGTCGCCACCAGCGATTATCTATCGATGATCGCTGGTAAATCAGCGGCACTCATCGCCGCCTGTGCTCAGATGGGCGCACTGCTGGGCGGTGCCGACACACAACGCGCCGATTCATTTTATGAGTTTGGCTTGCATCTTGGCTTGGCATTTCAAATTCGTGATGACATCCTGGGGATATGGGGTGATCCGGCACTGACCGGCAAATCGGCAGCCACCGACATTTTGTCACGCAAAAAATCCCTGCCGATTCTCTACGGACTGGAACGAGATGCTCGCCTAAAATCGCTCTACCAATCCGAAACGATGACCCCCGAAGTTGTCGCTGAAGTCATGCAATTACTGGATCGCCTAGGGGCTTCTGACTATGCGAAGGCACAGGAAGAACTCTATGTCGAGCGCGCTATGGATGCTCTGAGCCGTGCCAACCCTGTTGGTGCGGCTGCAATACTGCTCGACACGCTCACACAGCAGCTCCTCGGACGCAGCGCTTAGACCAATTCTCGGAAGACCATATTACTCAACAACCGTCCGCGCTTCGTCAGGCGGACGTGCGTTTCATTCAGGTCGATCAAACCATGCTGCGCGTAATGCGTGAAGACAGCGCCATGCCGCTGCATCAGATCTACGCCAAAGCGTGCGCGAAAGTCGTCGAACGCGATTCCCTCCTGCACCAGCCGCAATCCCATGATCAGCATTTCGCTGATCTCGTCATCCAGCGTCAGTGCGCTCCATTCTCCGACTGCTGGCGTGAGTGGGAACGCAGGACGTGGCGCATCCAGCCTGGTCGTCAGTGCGGCAATATATCTTTGAGGTGACAGCATCGTCGCATAACGCACGCCATCTACGAATCCATGTCCACCGGGACCTAAGCCAAGATACGGTAAGCTGCGCCAGTATTGCAGGTTGTGGCGGCTCGTCTGTCCATCACGCGCCCAATTGCTGATCTCGTACTGCACGAAGCCGTCCTGCTCCAACAGCGCGTCGGCGTCGGCGTACATATCGGCGGCGAGGTCATCGTCCGGCATCGGCACCAGCCCGCGATCGACCCAGGTCGCCATAGGCGTATCTTCTTCTATGCCTAATGCATACAGGGAAATGTGCATCGGACGCAGCGCCAATGCCTGACGCAGCGTAGCAATCCAGTCATCACGAGTTTGATCGGGAATGCCGTAGATCAGATCGAGGTTGATATTGTCAAAGCCGCCTTCACGCGCAGCCGACACCGCCTGCATCACCTCATCGACTCCGTGCCGACGCCGGAACAGCTGCAGTTCGCGCGCGTTTGCCGACTGCATTCCGATGCTGATTCGGTTGAAGCCCACCGCGCGCAGTGCTGAGGCATATGCAGGCGTCAGATCGTTGGGGTTCGCCTCCAACGTGATCTCCGCCTCCTCATCGACCCGGAACATCTGGTGCAGGGTGTCAAAGATACGATCGTACTGTGCAGCAGTCAACAGGCTCGGGGTGCCACCGCCAAAAAAGACGGTGCCTGCATTCGGCTGTGGCGTCCGCTCGCCAACATAGGCGATCTCTGCACACAGCGCATCGACGTAAGCAGGAATCAGGTGATCGAGATTGGTGTAGGTGTTGAATGCACAGTAGGTACATTTGGTGGTGCAGAACGGCACATGTACGTAAATCGACAGCGGATAACGGTTCGTCAGCGGCTGGCGCATATCTGGTCCAGCATCCTGATTGCCACTTTCGGATCGCGCCCCTATAATTAACGTATTCGTATTCATCTCATTCTTGCTTTCGCACCTTTATCGTCCCGATTTTATAAGGCAAAGTTGAATGCCTGAGACAACTCAGTTTTCCAGTTCTGGGAGTGAAAACACTCAGGACAGTTCTCTGAAAGCCAATTTCGTATTGCAAAACCGCTACAAGATTATCGGTGTGATCGGCAGTGGCGGTATGGGTATGGTCTACCAGGCGCGCGATCTCAATTTCACCGACGTGCGCAAACTGGTCGCCATCAAGGAAATGCAAACCAACACGGTTGAGCCTGGAGTCCGCACCACCATGCTCAAGACATTTCGTCGTGAGGCGAATATCCTGGCAGCGCTCAGTCATCCGGCGATCCCCAAGATTTTCGACTTTTTCGATCTCAATGAACGCGCCTACCTGGTGATGGAGTACATCAACGGCAGCGACCTTGAAGCGCTGCTCGCCAAGACGCGCGAACTGCCGGTCGATAAAATCGTTGACTGGGCTTGCGAGCTGTGCGACGTGCTTGATTTTCTGCACACACAAAAGCCCGATCCGATTGTCTTTCGTGACCTTAAACCGTCCAATGTCATGATCGACAGCCTCGGCAAAGTGCGTCTGATCGATTTTGGCATTGCCAAAGTATTGGTCACTGGCGTCAAGCATACCATGATTGGAACGGAAGGCTATTCCGCGCCCGAACAGTACAAGGGCGAGATGACGCCGCAGAGCGATGTTTACAGCCTGGGTGCCACCCTCCATCAGCTCCTGACACGGAACGATCCCCGCCTTGCGCCGCCATTCAGCTTTCAAGAGCGCCCGATCGCCAAAGCCAATCCTGATGTTCCTGAGGCATTGATCCAGATTGTTGAACGTTCCTTGAAGTTCAAAAGCGAGGAGCGTTTTCAAAGCTGTGTCGAAATGAAAGCAGCGTTAGAACGTGTCCGCCATCAGCCTTCCGCTGCGGCACCACAACAAGCAGCTCCGAGCGCTGTACCCCATGCTGCCATCCCCAATAATGTCTCTCATGGTACGGAGACGCTCCCAGAACCATCTGAGAACAGCTCCGGGATGCAGCCAAAATGGACGTTCAAAGCCGAAGACGAAATTCGCAGCAGCGCGATCGTCAGCAAGGATTACGCCTTTGTGGGCGCCTACGACACCAATATGTGGGCGGTCAATCTCACCGATGGCTCGCTGTTGTGGAAATATGCCACCAAAGGCGGCATCGCCTCGACGCCGGCTGTCGATGAAGCCAATAAATTGCTGTTGTTCGCCTCGGAAGATTTTTCCGTCTATGCGGTCGATTATCGTACTGGACGGATTTCCTGGACATATGCGACCAAAGATCGGATTCGCAGCAGCCCTCGTATCGAACACGGGCATGTCTTTGTCGGCAGCGACGACAGCAAGTTGTACGCGCTCAATGTAATCAACGGGCGTTTGTTGTGGGCATTCGACATCGGCGCTCCGGTACGCAGCCGCGCGTTCGTCACCAACGATCTGGTGATCGTTGGCTCCGAATCGGGTGAGATCACCGCTGTCAGTCTTTCAGGCAATCGCAAATGGACCTACCGCACGCGCCGCCTTGTCCATTCCTCGCCTGTTGTCGATCAGGAAGGTATCTGTTATGTGGGGTCGGGAGACGGCTTTCTCTACGCGCTGGACTCCAATACCGGCTTCAACGCCTGGCGTTTCCGTACCAACGGCCCCATCTACGCCTCGCCAACAATCTATAAGAACCTGGTCATCGTTCCATCGACGGACAATCATGTCTACGCTATCAATTCGCAAACCGGACGCGAACGCTGGCATTTCAAGAGCGCTGCGGCGTTTGTCGGCTCCGCGCTGGTGCATCAGGATGCCATCTATGTGGGCGATGCCAACGGCATGTTGTATTGCCTGAATGCGGAAAATGGCAAAGAACGCTGGCGCTACAAAGCCCAAAAATCGATCACGTCGGCACCGTGTGCGACCGCCAACGGCTTGATCCTGGTCACCTCGCTGGATCGTACTTTGTATGCGTTTCCACATCTTGATTGACCTTCATCGCGTCCCTATTCAAATCCTGCTTACGGGAGAACTGTCATGAATTTTTTTCGCCGCTTACGGGTCACTGCGGAGAACAAACCGGGCGATACCAAGCCCACCGCTGTCCCCTCGTCTCTCGAAAGCGCACAAGCGACGATCTCGACGGCAGAATTGGTTTCAAAAGCGCCCCTGCCCCTGCGCGCAGATATTCAGTTTGGCGATGGTGCCACCCGTCCGCTCAACGAAGATGTATTGTTGAGCTTCCTCACCCCGCGCCACATGCAGTTCGGTCAGATTACCGATACGGGGATCGTGCGCAATAACAACCAGGACTCGGCTTTCTCTTTTTTTGCCACCAATCGCAGCGTCGATGAACACCCCGATTTTGGTCTGTTCATCATTGCCGACGGCATGGGAGGACATCATGATGGAGAAAAGGCGTCTGCCATCACTGTCCACACAGTCGCACAAAAACTCCTGAAAAATGTGTATCTGCCGATGCTCGATAAGGGCAGCGATAACAGTGCATCGATCAACGAGGCGCTCGTCGGCGCCATCGAAGCTGCCAACAATCAGGTGAATACGACCGTACCTGACAGCGGCACCACCGTGACCGGCTTGATCCTGATCAAAGACCTGGCATATATTGCTCATGTGGGTGACAGCCGTCTCTACGTCATCACCAAGACAGGCATTGAACGCATCACCCGCGACCACTCGATCGTGCAGCGCCTGATCGAGCTGGATCAGATTACGCCCGACGAAGCAGCCGAGCATCCGCAAAAACACGTCCTTTACCGTGCGGTCGGTCAGACCGAGGTCATCGAGGTCGATACCCTCACCCGACGACTGCCCGCTCATGCACGTTTACTGTTGTGTTCCGATGGTTTGTGGGGCATGGTCGAGGAGAGCGATCTGATCGAAATCGTCATGGCGGCAGCGCAGCCTCAGGACGCCTGTCAAAAGCTGGTCGCGCTCGCCAATAAACGTGGCGGCATGGACAATATCACTGCGATTTTAATCTTCATGCCCGATTAACTCGGTGCGGGAGTACATCTCATGAATCTCGCATTTGATCCTTACATTCTGTTAGGCATAGCGCCGGATGTGTCTACAGAAGACATAAAAGCCGCTTATAGACGTATCGCGCTGCGCCTCCACCCGGATCGCAACCCCAATCCAGGCGCGGCAGTGCAGTTGCAGGACATCAACCAGGCACATACCCTGTTGCTCGACCCAGCGCAGCGCAGCGCCTATGATCGCACGCGCCATGAACGCATCAATCCTGCGCATCCTGAATTCCTGCTGCGCGTCACGCCGAGTAAACGTTATGTGCAGACCCTTCCCGAACCGCAGGTGATTTATCTGCTGGCAGAGATTTATACCGAACAATCGACCACCTCCGAAGCCGAAGAGCGATCGCGCGAGGCGCGACTCAACCTGACGATCGTCATGGATCGCAGTAATTCCATGAGCGGGACGCGCCTCGATCGGGTCAAGTCCGCCGCCAACCAGATCATCGACGGTTTGACCCCAAATGACATCTTTTCATTCATCGCATTCAACGACTTTGCCGAAGTCGTGATCGACGCCGGTCCAGCACAAAATCTCGCCGTCATGAAGTCGCGTATCAGTATGCTGACCGCTTCCGGTGGCACAGAAATTCTACGCGGGCTGAAACTCGGCGTCGAACAGAATAAAAAGCACCAGCAAAACGAGCGTGTCAACCATATCATCATGCTGACCGACGGCAATACCTACGGCGATCAGGATGAGTGTATGCTGCTGGCGCAAGCCGTTGCCAAAGAAGGCATCGGCATCAGCGCGCTCGGAATTGGTCAGGAATGGAACGATGAATTTCTGGACACGCTGACCAGTACCACCGGCGGCGTGGCGGAATATGTCAAAAATATCAACACCGTCCAGCGCTTCCTCGATGATCATGTGCGCAGCCTGGCGAACACCTTTGCCGAACGCCTGATACTCTCGATTGCCCCTGATCCGGATGTGAAGGTCGAGTCTGCATTCAAGCTCTCCCCACGTCCACAGCCGCTCGTCAGCGACAGGGCAACGATCGCGCTGGGCAATCTGCAATATCATCGCATGACCAGCCTGCTGTTTCAGCTGGAGCTCCCCGCCAGTCAGAATGCTGGATTTCGCTCGATCGCACGCATTGCCGTCCAGGGTGACATCCTCTCTCAAGGCGCCAAATCCTATATGACGGTGAGTGATCTGTCGTTGGGCATCTCCAATGACGCCGAACCTGAAGATCCACCCGCAAACGTCCTGGACGCGCTCGGCAGGCTGACTCTCTATCGTATGCAGGAACGTGCCAAGGAAGCACTCGACCGGGGCGACGTAAAAGAAGCGACGCGCCGTCTCGAAAATCTGGCGACGCGCCTCTTTGAGCATGGAGAGGAAGCATTGGGACAGCAGGCTCTCGCTGAGGCGCGCAAAGTTTCCCACACCAGCACACTATCCGAAGAAGGGCGAAAAGCGCTAAAATACCAAACGCGGTCGCTGTTGTTGAATTCCGGTGAAACCTAGCATTCGAGTAGTGTCGTCATGGTTGTTTGTCCGCATTGTGCGTTTAACAACAAAGAGGGTCTGCTATTTTGTGAAGACTGTGGGCGGCGCTTGATTACCTCCGATAATTCCCCCACGCTCCCGACCAAGAAAGTAGACGAAAATTTTGACAACTTCGCCCGTAGACCGACCTGGGGTACGGCGCGCTTTGAAACCGAGGCGTCGATCGTGCTGGACATCCGAGACTCCAACAAGCCGATTACTCTCAAGCCGCTCGATCAGATGATCATAGGCAGAGTCGACAGCAGCAGCCCGCTCGCGCCCGACCTCGACCTGACGCCATTTGGTGCCCTGGAAAAAGGCGTATCCCGCGTTCATGCGGCGATTTTCCGCAGTGAAGATACACTCATGCTGGTGGACAAAGGCAGCGCCAACGGCACGCATCTCAACGGACAACGCCTTGTGCCGCACCAGCCTCGTGTTTTGCGTAATGGTGATGAAATCCGGCTCGGCAAAATGATCGCGCATATTTATTTCAAATCGGTCACGGCATGATTGCACGCTTATGTCGTTTTGCATCGAGCGCGGATAAACCAAAGGATTGTTTGCACGCATGATCACTCTGCTCGTACATATCAATAACGCCGAACCGGTCAAGTTGGATGTGGAAGATATTCCAAAGCCGACCGACAATGCGCTGATCGGCAAAAATCCGCGTGAAAAGACCGATAAAGAGGTCAATTGGATCGAAGAAGGAGTCACCACGCTGATTCTACCCTGGTGGCGCATTACCTTCATCGAAGTTCTGCCCAGCGGCACTGAAGAAGAAGAATTCCCGCTGCCATTCCGCAATGACTGATGGGATTCTCAATCACAGGTCAAATAGTGTAAGCACGCATAACCATGTGTCCGCATAAATCATTGTCTGCACGTTGTTTTGTCATTCTATCGAGGATCACCCCATGAGCGCGCGCCCTTCCAGACCGTCCGGCAAACGTATTCTTGTCGTCGATGATGAGCCGCGCATGATCAATTTCATCCGTATGAATCTCGAGCTTGAAGGACATCAGGTCGTCGAAGCCCACAACGGGCTTGAGGCACTCGAAGCGGTGCGCACCCGACTGCCCGATATTCTCCTGCTCGACGTGATGATGCCGGAATTGGACGGCTTTGAAACGCTGCGGATGCTGCGCGAGTTTTCCTCGACACCGGTCATCATGCTGACCGCAAAAGGTGAGGAAAACGACAAGGTATACGGTCTGGAATTGGGCGCCGATGACTACATCACCAAACCATTCGGGCCCCGTGAGCTGTCCAGCCGCATCAAAGCCGTCCTGCGCCGCGCCGACATGCCTTCATCGTCGCCCGACGAGTCGATACTCAGAATCGACTCGCGCCTCAGCGTCGATTTCAACCGCCGCGAGGTCATCATCGACAACGAGCGCGTTAAACTGCGCCCGACCGAATACCGATTGCTCTACCATTTGATCGAAAATGCTGGCTGGACGGTCTCGCACGACCAGCTGCTCGCCAAAGTGTGGGGTTATGAATACCGCGACGAAGCGCATTATGTACGTCTGTACATCAATTATTTGCGCAGCAAGATCGAGGAAGACGCCTCACATCCTAAATACATCCTGACGGAGCGAGGCGTCGGTTATCGCTTTATCGACTTCAGGCGCGACCCGGAAAAAAGCGGATCCGATCGACTGGACGCATGATCTCAGGCGCTCAGGTGTTCGACCTGAAGCGTCGCATAGCGTTCCTGAAACGAGGCGATCATATCGTCCTTGTCCGCCTGTGACAGTGTGCTGTGCGCCACTGCGTTCAGCGCCACCTCGATCACTTCCTCGATGGTCAGCCCGCCCTGCTCTACTGCCGCGATATACTCTTTGTTGAGCGTGGTTTGATAGAGTGTAGGCATATCGGCGCCGATCACCAGCGCTGCGCCCATATCGACCAACCGCCGCAGCGGCAGATCGGCAGCCGTCGTCCACTTATGTCGGATCGACCGGGTGGGACTGATCAGCAATGCAGTCCGATGCTCGACCACCTGCTCGATCAGTGTGCCGTCTTCAACCGCGCCACGCGCATCCACTAACCGCGTCGGCAGCAGTGGCTCGTAGGCAGCTTTCACGCCAGCGGTGTTGGTCATCTCCCCTACCCGCACCACACGTGCCAGTTCGCGTTTCTCCAGTGCCCTGAACGCGCGCTCGAACTGCAAAGGCGGCTGCACGTCGTCGCGTCCGATCAAGCCCATGCCCACGACATTGGCGCGTTGTGCCGGGATCGAGGTCGCCCATCGCGCAGCATCCTCGACACGGCGCGGCTCGTCGCGCGGCACGTTGTAAATCCACGCCATGCGGATACCCCATGCCTTTTCCGCGCGCTCACGTCCATCGTTGATCGCCGCGAACAGCGCCTCGATATCGAGCTGCACCTCGGGGTAGTAGCTCGGACACACGCCAACCTCGGCATACACCACGCCCTGCTTGTGCAGATGCGTCCCCAGGTCATACGCCAGCCAGGACAAATCCCCGCTGTCCTTCACCCAGGTATTCACCATACGAATCAGGTCGTACAGGCGCCCATAGTCCGGCTTGCGCAGCAAGCCCGCCCAGGTATCGTAATGTTTCAATGTTTCCGGGACATCGTGCTGTTCCGCGATCAGCAACAGCCGCTGAATATCGAAGCTGCCTTCAAGCTGGACATGAAGATCGACCTTGGGCATCGCCTCGACAAATGTTTTGAGAGACATAACGTTCTGACCTTTTCCGTTTACGCAGTTGTGATAGGCGCGGCATGTGCGATCGCCGCACGAATAAATCCGACGAACAGCGGATGTGGCGCGTTCGGACGACTCAAAAATTCAGGGTGAAACTGAGTGCCGATCATGAACGGGTGATCTGTGATTTCGGCGATCTCGACCAGTTCCCCATCTGGGCTGACCCCGCTGAAGGTCATCCCGTGCGCCTCGAATTGCGCGCGGTAGTTGTTGTTGAATTCGAAGCGGTGGCGGTGGCGTTCCGATATTTCCGCAGCCCCCTGATACGCCTCGAATGCCCGCGATCCAGGATGCAGGGTGCAGGGATACAGCCCCAGACGCATCGTCCCGCCCAGCGCGGTGATCTTACGCTGGTTCTGCATCATATCGATCACCAGATGTTCGCTGCCTGTCTCGAATTCCGAGCTGTTGGCATCTTCCAGCCCCAGTACTGTGCGCGCAAACTCGATGCACATCGTCTGCATTCCCAGGCACAGTCCCAGATAGGGCACCTTTTGCTCGCGCGCATGGCGCGCAGCCAGCACCTTGCCCTCAACGCCACGATAACCGAATCCGCCCGGCACGACCACGCCATCCACCGATGCGAGCTGTTCCCAGGCACGTTCTTTTTCCAGATCGCCTGAATCGATCCATTCGATCACCAGCTTGCGATCGCAGTACGTCGCTGCATGAAAAAGTGCTTCTTTTACACTCATGTAGGCATCGTGCAGCTCGATGTACTTACCCACTACGCCGATGTGCAGTGGCTCTTTGGCAGCACGCATCTGTGCCACCATCGTGCGCCACTTCGACAGATCGGGCGTGACGACCGGCAGACGAAGCTGGTCGATTATGTAATTCGCCAGACCCGAATCTTCCAGCAGCAGCGGCACCTCGTACACCAGATCGGTCGTCTTCAAGGCGATTACCGCGCGTTCATCTACGTCGCAGAACAGCGCGATCTTCGAGGTCACATCCTTGCCAACCTCGAAATCGGTGCGGGCGATGATCACCTGTGGCTGAATACCGATACCACGCAGCTCACGCACGCTGTGCTGCGTCGGCTTGGTCTTCAGCTCCCCGGTCGCGCCGATGTGTGGCAGGAATGTCACATGAATGTAGAGCGCATCATTGCGACCGACACTCATACGCATCTGTCGGATTGCCTCCAGGAATGGCAGTCCTTCAATATCACCGACCGTCCCGCCCACCTCGACGATGACCACATCGGCGTTGGTCTCTTTGCCTACCAGCACGATTCGACGCTTGATCTCGTTGGTGATGTGCGGCACCACCTGGATCGTGCCACCCAGGTAATCACCACGCCGCTCTTTGTCGATCACATGCACGTACACCTGCCCCGCCGTGACATTGCAGGTGCGATCCAGTTTTTCATCGATGAAACGCTCGTAATGTCCGAGATCGAGATCGGTCTCGGCGCCATCGGCTGTCACGTAGACCTCACCGTGCTGGTACGGACTCATCGTACCTGGATCGACATTCAGATAGGGATCGAGCTTCTGTACAGCCACTTTCAAGCCGCGCGCCTTGAGTATGCGCCCGATAGCACCCGCTGTCACCCCTTTGCCGACGGAGCTGACCACGCCGCCAGTGCAGAAAATGTACTTGGGATTGTTCGTCATCCATCACCACCTTGCCTGTAAAAACGTAAAGCGGGGAACATATCGTCCCCGCTGTTTACATCACTGTAGATAATGTCGTTGCTAAAACGGTAAAACGTTGTGGCTTTGCCGCCTACACCAGACGCTCTAAATCGTCGGCGGTACGGCGCATATCCAGTAGGATCAAGCCGAGTCGAGCGCCTTCACGCGCCAGCGTCGTCAGAACCGCCTCTTCCCCGATCGACATCAGGATCACCAATCCCGACTCCCCCTTGATGTAAACCTGATCGAGACTACCGCGCCGGAGCTCATTGGCGATGCGCTCACCGAGCGATACCATCGCGGCGGACATCGCGGAGACGCGATCTTCTTCAATCTCTCGTGGGAGCGACGATGCCATTGCCAGACCATCGACACTGACGATCGCCGAAGCTTCGATCTCTGGGGTGGTCGCCTGTAATTCGCGGAGGCGATCAACCATGAGTTCAGTCCGCGATTTTGCCATTGCGAGCGACTCCTCTATCGTGATCGAGATCAGACATGTCATTACATTCAACACACGATTATACATGGCGGCTTGCAAACGGCAACTAGGCGCCGCGCCTATGATGAGCGATGATCGCGCACAATGATACAAAACCACGATCCCAAAATGCCGCCTGTCCGTCTATACTGATCGCGCTGTTGTTCAGTCCGATGTAAGGATCACCGACTCCTATGCAAAATACGCCGCGCGATGCGCGCCAGTTAGAGATCGTCCAGCAGGTCGCGGAGCGCATCACCCACAACGTCAGTCAGGTGATCGTCGGCAAACGCAATGAAATCCGTTTGACGGTTCTGGGGCTGATCACCCAGGGGCATATTCTGATCGAGGACGTGCCCGGCGTGGGCAAGACCATGCTGGCAAAGGCAATTTCACGCTCGATCGGCGCCTCGTTCAGCCGCATCCAGTTCACGCCGGATATGCAGCCGTCCGACGTGACGGGTGTGTATGTCTACAACGAAAAGACTCAGGAATTCGTGCTGCGTCCAGGCCCGATCATGGCGCAGATCGTCCTCGCGGATGAGATCAACCGCGCCACCGCCAAGACACAATCCGCTTTGTTGGAGGCGATGGAAGAGCGCCAGGTCACCATCGATGGCACCACCCATATGTTGCAACTGCCCTTTCTCGTCCTCGCCACGCAAAACCCGATCGAGTACGAGGGCACATTCGCGCTTCCCGAAGCCCAGCTCGACCGTTTCATGCTGCGTATCCATCTGGGCTATCCAACCCCCAGCGAAGAGCTGACGGTCTTGTCGTCACAACAATACACGCATCCACTGGCAGCGCTGACTCAGGTGGTCACCGTCGAAGAATTGATGGCGGCACAGCAGGCGGTGCGTGAGGTCTACGTCGCGGACGAGATCAAGCGCTACATCATCGATATTGTCGGCGCCACCCGCCAGCACAGCGATGTCTATCTGGGCGCCAGTCCGCGCGGCTCGCTGGCGCTCTTTCGCTGCTCGCAAACGCGCGCAGCGATGGCGGGGCGCGATTATGTCGTCCCCGACGATGTGAAAGCACTGACGGAGGTGACACTGGCGCACCGCGTGATCGTCGGTTCATCGGCGTATACCAAAGATGTCTCGTCGCGCGCGATCGTCCAGGATATTCTGGCTGCCGCCACCGTACCTGGCGCTGTCGTCCGCTGACCGATGCCCAACCGACGTAATGCGATCTATTTCTTCATCGCGGCGGCGCTGCTGGCAGGACTGGCGACCGGACGAGCTTTCTTTTTCAATCTCGCCTACCTGCTCGGCGCGGTACTGATCTTCTCGCTGCTGTGGGCATGGTTGTCGATCCGCGCGATCGCCATCGCACGTCAATCGAGCACCAGCCGAACTCAGGTCGGTCAGCGTTTCGAGGAAAACTTCGTCGTGCAGAATCGCGGTCTGCTGCCGAAATTGTTCATCGAGGTGCGCGACGAGTCTACCCTGCCCGGACATCGCGCCAGCCATGTCGTCCCCTGGTTGTCCCCGCGCGCCAGCTACCGCTGGTCGGTTGGCACCGACTGTCACACGCGCGGCGAATTCACGTTGGGCGCGCTGACCATCATCAGCGGCGATCCATTTGGCATGTTTTTGCTCTCGCGTCGCTTGGCGGCGACCTCGCGGTTGCTGGTCTATCCGCTGGTCGTCCCCATCGTCAGGCTGGCACTGCCATCGGGAATGCTCGTCGGGGGCGAATCCAACCGCCGCCGCTCCCAGTCGGTCACCACCGATGCTGTCGGCGTGCGCGAATATGCCCCTGGTGACACCTTCAATCGCATTCACTGGCGCAGTTCCGCCCGACGCGGTGAATTGATGGTCAAGGAATACGAGACCGAGCCGCGACTCGACATCTGGTTGTTCGTCGATTTTTCCGCCGACTCGCGCGTCGAATTTCCGATGCTGCGGCGTGTGAATGCCGACGGCAGCGGTGCCGTGATCGCCCGTAACGGAATGCTGCCGCCATCGAGCGAGGAATATGCGGCGGCGATCGCCGCGTCATTGGCTCGACATTTCCTCGACCAGCGGCGCGCTATCGGCTTTGCTGCGCACACTACGATGCGCCACGTCTTTCCTCCAGAGCCAGGCGGACGTCAGATCGTCCGCATCATGGAAATGCTGGCGACCGCAGAAAGCACTTCAAAGCGCACGATCGGTGAATTGCTCAAGCAGGAATCTGCCCAGATTGCGCGCGGCACGACCGTAGTCGTGATCACCGCCTCACTCGATCCGCATTGGATTGCCGAGGCGCAGATCGCCTCACGGCGTGGGCTGCGCCTCGTCTGCATCCTGCTCGATCCGGTTTCGTTCGGCGGCACACAGTCCAGCGATCAGGCAGTGGCAGCGCTGCGCACGCACCGCATTCCGACCTTTGTCGTCCGCTATGGCGACAATCTGACCAGCACACTCGCGCTCCCGCCCGTCTAGACGTATCGAGATAACGCGCACATGGACTCATCGACAGTGAATAGTGCAGGCTCTCCTGCAAAACTCGGCATCTCGATCGCCGTCTTCGTCGGCGGGATGACGACGATGGCGATCGAGATGGGCGCATCGCGTCTGATGGGCAGCGTCTTCGGATCGAGTAATCTGATCTGGGCGAACGTGATCGGGCTGATCCTGCTGTATCTGACGATCGGATATTATCTGGGCGGACGATGGGCAGACCGCGATCCGCGCCTGGTCACCTTTTATCGGATTCTGGTGTGGGGCGCATTTCTGTGCGCGCTCGTCCCGTTGATCGCCCGCCCCGTGCTGACCAGTGCCGCCAACGCGGTCGTCGGGCTGGATGCCGGGATTGTGGTCGGGTCGTTCATCGGCGTGATCGCGCTGTTCGCCGTACCCGTGACCTTGTTGGGCACAGTCTCGCCTTTTGCCATTCGTCTGCTGGTGACCGAGGTCAGGGGTACGGGCAGCGCGGTCGGTCGGCTCTACGCGATCGGCACGTTAGGCAGCCTGATCGGGACATTTGCGCCTGTGTTGTGGATCATTCCGGAATTGGGCACCACGCCGACTTTTCTGATTTTTTCCGGCATCCTCTACCTCGTCGGATTGGCAGGACATCTTGCCGCCGTCGGGTTGCGCCGGACGCTGCCTTTACTGCTGCTGCCGCTGTCGATCGTCATTCTGACACTACTGGCGAATGGATCATCTTTGCGCGTCGCCCTTCCGGGTGCTGTGCTGCTGTACGAAGACGAGACCGCCTACAATTACGTGCAGGTGCAGGAGACAGCGGACGGCTTCCGCTATCTCTATCTGAATGAAGGTCAGGGTATCCACAGCGAATGGCATCCGACCCGCTTTGGCAGCGGACGCACCTGGGATTTTTTCATGATCGCCCCCTTTTTCGCCGCCGCCGATCCCGCGCCCATCGCGCCGTCCGATGTAGACTCGCTGGCGATCGTCGGGCTTGCGGCTGGCACGATCGCGCGCCAGTACACCCATGTCTACGGCGCTATTCCCATCGACGGCATCGAGATCGATCCAGGGATCGTCACAGCGGCGGCGGCATATTTCGACCTGAACACGACCGTCATGCCTAATGTCAACGTGATCGTCGATGATGGGCGCTACGCCTTACGCCAGAGCGATCGCCGCTACAGCGTGATCGCCATCGACGCCTACAAACCGCCTTACATTCCCTGGCACCTGACCACAGTCGAGTTTTTCCGAGAGGCGCGTGCGCGGCTGAGTCCGCGCGGCGTGGTGGCGATCAACGTCGGACGCACCCCTCAGGATCGGCGCCTCGTCGAGGCGCTGACCGCGACTCTCTCCCAGGTATTCGCCAGCGTCCACACCCTCGATGTGCCGCGCTCATTCAACACCATCCTGATCGCCACACAATCGCCCAGCACACTCAGCGATTTTGTGCGTGCCTACGACGCGCTGCCCGATACGGCTGATCCTCTGCTGCGCCAGACCTATCTGACCGCCCTGGACGCCATTGTGGAGACCCGCGCCTCAGATGTGATCTTCACCGACGAGCGTGCGCCCGTCGAGACCCTGATCGACTCGCTGGTTGTCAACTTCCTCTTGTCCGGCGGCACCGAGCAGCTTCGTTAGGACCCCCCATCCATGTCCGAGATCGCAACCTCCTTGAGTGCGTCGTCTGCACCACGATCGCCATCTTTAATTCGCCTCGGCGCGCGCCTGTTGACCGTGCTGACACCGCCGCTGCTCTGTCTGATCGCGGTGCGCCTGGTGATGACGCCGCTGTTCCTGCAATTCGAGTATTTCCGTCCTGATTTTCCCGCCGATCCCTATGGACTGACCACCGACGATCGCATGCGATATGCCCCATTCGCGCTCGATTTTCTGGTGCAGGGACAGCCGCTCGACGCGCTTGGTGATCTGACCTTCCCCGATGGCTCCCGCCAGTACAACCAAAACGAGCTGGTACACATGCGCGATGTGCAGACCGTCACCCAGATTGCGTTTATTGTGGCGGTCGTCATCGGCATTGGCTGGATGGCGATCGCGGTCTGGCTGTTCCGACAGCAGCGGATCGTCATCGGAAACGCACTGCGTCAGAGCGCGATAGCGACCTGGAGCGTCATTGTCGTGATCGTGCTGTTTTCAGTGGTGGCGTGGGATCAGTTTTTCGTCCTGTTCCACCAGCTTCTCTTCAGCGAGGGCACCTGGATTTTCCCCTATTCCGATACCCTGATCCGTCTCTTCCCGGAACGCTTCTGGTTCGACGCGGCGATCGTCATCGGCGTGCTGGTGATCGCGGCTGCCGCGCTGTTATACGGAATCGGATCGGTTCTACGAGTTGAACGGACGCAACCGCGTTAAATCGGCTTAATTTCTTTGACAGACGCCGATGCGGGTGCTAACCTTGATGATTGATATTGGTCGATAACGGATACCCCCGATGAACCAGACTCCACCGCTCATCAAATGGTTCACGCCCGGCATCGGCGTCAAGCGCTGGATACTGCTGCTGCTCGTCGGCGTGCTGTGTGAAGCGGTCGCCACCACCTTTGGTGCGGCGCAATTCTTCGCTTCATCCTCGCTGACTGAATCGGCGCTCGCCCGCTGGCTGATGATCGGGCTGTTAGTGTTCGCCGGGGCAATTATCATGGGACTGGCGATGGTCGGCTTTGCACGCAATCTACTGGCGCCTTATCGTGCCCATCGTCCCGCACCTGTGATCGATGTGGTCTATTCACACAGCCGCCGCAACAAAGGGGTCAAGGTCGTCGCCATCGGCGGTGGCACGGGATTGCCCGCTGTGCTGAAAGGACTGAAAGCGTTCACGTCGAATATCACCGCGCTGGTCACGGTGGCTGACGATGGTGGCAGCTCCGGGCGACTGCGCCGCGATCTCGGCGTCCTGCCTCCCGGCGATTTGCGCAACAACATCGCCGCGCTCGCCGACGACGAAAGCCTGATGACCCGTCTGTTTCAATATCGCTTCGACGGCGGCGAACTGGGCGGACACGCTTTCGGCAATCTGTTCATCACCGCCCTGGCGGGCGTCACAGGCAGCCTCGAAACCGCACTGTGCGAGATCGAGCGCGTCCTCAACATTCAGGGCAGTGTGCTGCCCGCCACCCTCGACGATGTGAAGCTGGTCGCCAGTGTGCGTCTGGGCGATCATCCGCGTCCAGTGACCATCTACGGCGAATCGCAGATCAGCGCGGCGGGAGGCATCATCGACAAGGTATGGCTCACTCCCGCCGGTGCGAAAGCGTTTCGCGGCAGCGTCGAAGCGATACGCCATGCCGATATGGTGATTATTGGACCTGGCAGTCTCTATACCAGTATCGTCCCCAACCTGCTGATCGACGGCATCGCGGCAGCGCTGCGTGAGACCGATGCCATTAAGATTTACATCTGCAATATCGCCACGCAGCCCGGCGAGACGCGCGACTACACCGTCGCCGATCATGTCATGGCGCTGGAACGAACTATCGGGCGCGGGGTTATCCAGATCGTACTGGCGAACGACGCTTATCCTAAGGCGAATGCCGGGTCGCATACCCACTATGTGCAGCCCAGCCCGATCGGTCACGAAATAGCCCAGCGCTACGATATGCGTTACGTCGATCTCGTCGATACAGACCGTCCCTGGCGTCACGACTCTGCTAAACTGGTCAGGGCGATCCTGTCGTTGAGCGAGGAAAGTCGGACAAATCGGGATTTTTTCCGTTCGCCGCCGAGCCTCGCTCGCCAAGAGTCCTATCATGCAGGCTAACGCAACCTCAAGGAGAAACACACATGGCAATTCGCGTCGGCATTAACGGTTTCGGTCGTATTGGGCGTCTGGTGCTGCGCACCCTGCGCGAGCGCTATCCCGGTCAGATCGATATTGTCGCCTTCAACGACCTGGGCGACCTCGATACGATGGCGCACCTGTTCAAGTACGACTCGAACTACGGTCGCTACAACGGCACGGTTGAAAAAGGCGATGGTGCTCTGATCATTGACGGCGATCATCTCAAAGCGCTGGCTGAGAAAGACCCCGCTGCCATTCCCTGGGGCGATCTGGGCTGCGATATCGTGATCGAAAGCACCGGACGTTTCACCGACAAAGAGACCGCTGGCAAGCATCTCATCGGCGGCGCCAAGAAGGTTATCATCTCCGCGCCCGCCAAAAACGAAGACATCACCATTTGCCTGGGCGTCAACGAAGAAAAATACGACCCGGCGAACCATCACGTCGTCTCCAACGCCTCCTGCACCACCAACTGTCTCGCGCCCGCCGCCAAAGTCGTCAACGACAAATTCGGCATCCAGCGCGCGCTGATGACCACCATTCACAGCTATACCAACGATCAACAGCTCCTCGATCTGCCGCACAAAGACCTGCGCCGCGCCCGTGCCGCCGCCGTCAGCATGATCCCGACCACGACCGGCGCCGCTAAAGCGGTTTCGCTGGTCATCCCGGAACTCAAGGGCAAGTTCGACGGGTTCGCCATTCGCGTCCCCACCCCGACGGTCTCGCTGGTCGATTTTGTAGCCGATCTGGAGCGTCCTACCACCACCGAAGAATTGCTCGCCGCCTTCGACGAAGCCGCCGCATCCGACAAGATGAAGGGCATCCTCGGCGTATCCTATGAGCCGCTGGTCTCGGTGGACTATCGCGGCGACAGCCGTTCCAGCATCATCGACGCGCTCTCGACCCAGGTTCTGGGTGGGACAATGGCGAAGATCGTCACCTGGTACGACAATGAGTGGGGCTATTCCTGCCGTGTCGCCGATCTGGTGAAATTCATGGGCGACAAGCTCTAATCACGCCGTCCCACCTCACCTGACATCTTCACCATCAAGAGGCGCGGCAGGTCGATGCGCGCCTCTTCGCACTTTCACAGCCTGTCCACACACTGGAAAGCGACAGACACATGAACAAGATGACCATCCGCGATCTCGACCTCAAGGGCAAGCGCGTGCTGGTGCGCGTCGATTTCAATGTCCCGCTCGAAGGCGAGACGATCAGCGACGACACCCGTATTCGAGCCGCCGTGCCGACCCTGAAATACATCCTTGAACAGCAGCCTCGCTACATCGCCCTCATGTCGCACCTCGGACGCCCAAAAGAAACGCGCGACCCTAAATTTTCGCTGCGCCCGATCGCAGCGGCGCTGGCGGGGTTGCTTGGTCGTGAGGTCGCCTTTGCCGACGACTGTGTGGGCGACACTGCCGAGAACGCGGCAGCAGCACTTCCCGAAGGGGGCGTCCTGCTGTTGGAGAACACCCGTTATCACAAGGGCGAAGAAAAGAACGACGACGCGCTGTCTGCGCAAATGGCGAAATTAGGGGACGTGTTCGTCATGGATGCCTTCGGCTCCGCCCACCGCGCCCATTCCTCGACCGTCGGCGTCACGACCCACCTGCCTTCGGTGGCGGGCTTCCTGATGGAAAAAGAGATCGACTATCTCGCCAACGCCATCGAAGCGCCAAAACACCCCTTCGTGGCGATCCTCGGCGGCGCCAAAGTGTCCGACAAGATCGCTGTGATCGAGACGCTGCTCACCAAATGCGACCGTCTGCTCATCGGCGGCGGCATGGCAAACACCTTTTTCAAAGCCCAGGGCTACGCACTGGCAAAGAGCCTGGTCGAGGACGATGCGGTCGAGACCGCGCGCAAGCTGCTCGATCAGGGCGGCGACAAGCTCGTCCTGCCCACCGATGCGATCATCGGCGATAAATTCGCCGACGACTCCGCGACGCAGACGATTACTGTCAGCGATGGTGTGCCGGACGGATGGGCGATCTACGACATCGGACCCGACTCGGTGCGCCGCTTTGCGGACGAATTACGCAGCGCCATGACGATCGTGTGGAATGGTCCAATGGGCGTGTTTGAAAAGCAGCCATTCGCGGCGGGCACCCGCCAGGTCGCACAGCACCTCGCGGAACGCACGCGCGACGGCGCCATTACCATCGTCGGCGGCGGCGACTCGGTCGCCGCGATCGAAGATGCCGGGCTGACCGACCAGATCACCCACATCTCGACGGGTGGAGGCGCCAGCCTGGAAATGCTCGAAGGCAAGACGCTGCCGGGAGTCGCCGCCCTGCGCGATCGCTGAATTCCGTAGGGACGCATAACAATGCGTCCGTATAGAAAACCGTGATTGCCTGAAATTTTCACTTTACGCAATCCAGATCAGGGTTTCAGGGCGGCGTTGGGCTGCCCTACGCACGCGGTGAGGAACGATGATGGCGCTGTCAGCGGGTGATCAGCTCGGACAATATACCGTTCAAGGACCGATTGGACATGGCGGCATGGCGTCGGTTTATCGTGCCTATCACGCCCGTCTCAGCCGCTATGTCGCTATCAAGGTCATTCACGCCGACGGTGATCCATCCTTCCTCGCCCGCTTCGAGCGCGAAGCCGTGATCGTCGCGGCGCTCGATCATCCCAACATCGTACCGGTCTTCGACTTTGCCGATCACGATGGACAGCCCTATCTGGTCATGAAGCTGATCGACGGCGCAACACTGCGCCGCGTCCTGAGCGAAGGCACCCTGGAGATCGACGGCGTGATCGCGCTGATCACGCCGCTGGCGGCTGCGCTCGACTATGCGCATCACCAAGGCGTATTGCACCGCGACATCAAGCCAACCAATATCCTGCTTGACAAAAACGCAGTGCCCTATATCAGCGATTTTGGTTTGGCACGCATGACGATGGCGCGCGAGAGCAGCATGAGCGCGGGTATGGTCTTGGGCACACCGCATTACATCTCCCCGGAACAGGTCTTGGGCAAGCCGATCGACCACCGTGCCGATTTGTATTCCTTTGGCGTCATCCTGTACGAAATGCTGGTCGGTCAGCTCCCCTTCAATACCGGCACGCCCTACAACATTTTACAGGATCACGTCACCCGTGAGCTGCCGCTGCCGAGCAGCATCAATCCCAACATTCCCCCTGCGGTCGAGATTGTGCTGCTGCGGGCGCTGGCAAAAGACCCCGACTCACGTTATGACAGCGCCCGTCAGATAACCGACGAACTGACCCATGCCCTCACCGCCAACGCCGGGGATACTCAGGCGCTGCGCGGCGAATCGCGCCAGGCTTTGGACGCATCGCTATCCAAAGCCTGGATCATTTTCGACAACGCCGCGCCCGTACTATCGTCGGCGCAGCGAGCGGTCGCGCCGACCCAAATTGCCCCACCCTCGCCAGCCACGCAGATGGCACCGCAAGACCGCCGTGTGTGGATATGGAGCGCCATCGCGCTGGCGGCGGTATCGAGTATGATCGTGGCGGCGCTGTTGTTCACCGCGCTGCGCAACGACCCGCCTGCCATCATCCCACGCGCGCAAAATCAGGGACAGTCCGACGGCGAGGGTCAGCTTTTCTTGATCGAGCGCTTACCAGTCGATGCAGTGCCTTTGAACGAGGCAGAAACGCGCCTCGCGCAGGCACCATCCGACCCGACTGCCCATCTCGCAGTGGCGCGCGCCTTGCTTTTACGGGATCGCCTTGCGGATGCAGAGACCGCGATCCGTGCCGGGCTGGAGTACGCCCCTTCCCCGGCTGCCTATCTGATCACGGCAGGCGACCTGATGCGCCAAAGCGGACATTTTGCAGAGGCGTTTCCGATCTATTTCCAGGCGCTGCGCGTGACCGACCCCACGCTCACCCCTTCTCAGGTGCGCGGGGAAATACACCTTATTCTTTACACTATGTCGGGAGAGACGCGCGGCTTGTCACAGGAACAAATCGACCGCTTGCAGCGTTTCACCGAGATCGAGCAGACTCCTCCAGTTGCATTGGCGATACTGGCGCGGGTGTTGATGGTCAACGACGACCTCACAGGCGCCGATGCAGCCCTGCAACGCGCATTGGAACGCGACTCACGGATGCCTGATATTCGGCTGGTGGCAGGTGAGCTGTACGCAGCGCAGGGTAATCTGGAACAAGCCCGCGCAGAATGGCAGCGCATCCTGAACGGTGGGCCCGCACCTGAATGGCTGTTGCAGCGGGCGCAAACGCTGCTCGCTGGCTAAACGCGCTTTACGTTTTATCTTGTGATCGCATCGAGGACAACGACTTATGCGTATTCCGATCATCGCTGGTAATTGGAAAATGTACAAAAATGCTGCTGACTCTATCGCCTTCGTGCAAGCCTTGACGCCTGCAATCGACGCGCTGTCCGGCGTCGAAAAAGTCCTCTGCCCGGCGTTCGTGGCGCTGGCGGGCGTCGCGGATGCACTGCGCGGCACCAGCATCAAGGTGGGGGCGCAGAATACCCACTGGAAGGATGAAGGCGCTTTTACCTCACAGATCGCCCCGTCGATGCTGATCGGTCTGGTCGAGTACGTGATCGTCGGTCACTCGGAATGCCGTCAGTATCTCGGTGACACCGACTATATCGTCAACCGCAAAGCGCGGGCGTTACTGGCGCACGGTCTCAAACCGATCATCGCCGTCGGTGAGAGTCTGGAACAGAACGAAGCAGGTGACACCGACTCGTTTGTCAGCAGCCAGGTGCGCGCCGCCCTCGCCGGGATCGATGCCGACGCCATGCAGCATGTGGTAATCGCCTATGAACCGATCTGGGCGATCGGCACGGGCAAGAGCGCCAGCCCGGAGATCGCACAGCAGATCGTCGGCGGCACTGTGCGCAGGACGCTGACCGCCATCTACGGCGCCGCCATCGCGGACACGGTGCGTATTCAGTACGGCGGCAGCGTCAAACCCGACAATATGGCAGATTATATGCGCCAGCCTGACATCGACGGCGCGCTGGTCGGCGGCGCATCACTCAAGGTCGATCAGTTTACCAGCCTGCTCAAGACCGCTGCCGAGATCAAAGGCGGCTCAAGCTGACCCTGATCGAAGTCGTCACGCCCTGGCTGGTCGCCGCCGCATTGCTCTACGCAATGCGGCGGCTTGAGCGTTGGCTGCACGAACACGTCTTCAAAGTGGGCTGGCTGGTCACTAAAAAATCGCGCACCACGACCCTGCTTTATTACACTTTCTTTTTACCCGGCGTATTTTTGCATGAATTCGTGCGCTGGCTGGTCGCGGGCATCCTCGACGTGCGCGCCGAGCGCGCCATCAAAGTCCCCGACGAGCAGCAAATCGCTGAACTCAAGCTGACGTTCGTCCGCCTTCATCGCAGCACCGGTGAATTCAAATTAGCCTTGATCAGTGCCGCGCCGCTGTTGGTCGGCTTAGCGATCATTTACTACGTCAGTCAGAATATTTTACGTGTGCCTCTGGCGCTCGCCGCGCTGGGAACGGGCGGGCTGACCAATATCGGCGAGGCGATCGGCATCCTCACCGCCGCCCCCGATGTGTGGCTGTGGGTGTATTTCGTCTTCACTATCGCCAACACTATGATCCCGTCGTGGAGCGCGCTCAAAGGGTGGCGTGTCGTCCTGATCGCACTCGGCGTCGGTGCGGTCGTGCTGCTCTTTCTGGGCGTAGCAGATGATGTCTTTCTCGACAATCTGGCACAACCCATCGCCACCGCCGCCAATGTGCTGACGCTCACCTTCGCGTTCGTGATCGGCGTCGATCTCCTGGTGACGGCTGTCCTGGGCACCATCGAGGCGATCGTCGAGCGCGTCACAGGTGACAGCGCCACCTTTGTCAATGGCAGGCTGGTCGCCATGACTCGTCAGGAACGCCAGCGCCAGCAGGAACAGGAGCGCCAGCGCCAGGAGCGCCAGCAAAAGGCAGCCGCCAAACGCACCCACACCGGTCCCCCATCGATTTACAACTTCCCCTTCCCTATTCCCAAGCCACCTGACAAAGACGCCTCCACCGTCACCGTGCAGCGCGACTTTCAGAATGTCTTGTTGTCCGGCGACCCAGCGGATGGGGACGAGGCAGCCGCCGACGTCGACCGCGCATAGTAGGTGCGTCCCACGATTAGAAAGCCGATCGCCGCGACCGCGATCATAATCCCTAAAGCGATGAACTTGAAAAGCTGGCTTTCCGTGATCAGCGTCAGCCCGCCGAAGACCGCACAAAACAGATAATAGCCCAACACCATCTGGCGTGTACTCACGCCCAGGTCCTGCAGCCGAAAGTGCAGGTGACCCCGATCGCCGACGAATGGGTTTTTACCCTGGCGCAGTCGATTGACCACCTGCCACACGCTGTCCAGCAGCGGCAGCCCCATCACCAGCAGAATCGTCGCCATTTTTGCCCCGCCGATGATCGATAACGCGCCCAATACGAAACCTAAAAATGGCGCACTGCCCCCCATGACGATTCGCGCCGGATAAAAGTTGTAGATCAGAAAGCCGAGCGACGCCCCGACCAACGCCACATGCAGCAGGCTCACGCTTACCTGGGCAGGTTCGACGCGAAAGGCGCTGTTGGCGAACAGGATCAGCCCGGCGATACACGCCACCCCCGCCGCCAATCCGTCGGCACCGTCGAGCCAATTGACGGTGTTCATCATGCCGACCAACCAGAAAAAGCTGATCGTCACTGTCACCCAGTATGACCAGGGATCTGTTTGCTGTCCTGTAATCGGATTATTGAAAAATTCAATGAAAATCTGAAAGAGAATGGCGATCGCCGCTGCCGTAAACTGACCCACAAACTGTTGCAACGCCGACAAGTCGAAAATATCGTCCAGCAGCCCTACGATAAAGATGACACTCCCCCCCCCAATCAGCCCGATCAGCCGAATCGATTCGTAGGCATCGGCACGCGGTACGGGGAGGAGTTGCCCTGCCCCCACCGCCAGCACAAACCCCACGAACAGCGCCACCCCACCGAGCTTGCTCACGCGCCTGGCGTCACCCTCACTTAAACGGCGCCCACCGAATTTCGAGACAACATTAAGCCGCTTCCCCAGCCAGCCCATCAACGGGGTGACCAGCAGCGTCACTCCAAGCGCCAATGAAAAGATCACCAGATAGCTCAGGCTTGTGCTGATCACGCTGCTTCAGGTCCCAAATTGTCGATCGCCCGCGTCGCCCAGCCCCGGCACGATGAAGCCGACATCGTTGAGACGTTCATCGACCGCCGCGATATGGATCGGCACATCAGGATGTGCTTTCGACAGCCGCTCTACGCCTTCTGGTGCCGCGATCAAGCCGACGTACTTCACGCGCGGCACACCCCATTGCTTGAGAATATCGACCGTCGCCACCGCCGACCCACCTGTCGCCAGCATCGGATCGAGGATCAGACAGACCTGCACCGTCGGCGTCTCTGGCAGTCGGTTGTAATACTGCACAGGACGCAGCGTATGCTCGTCGCGGTACAAGCCGATGTGCCACACCTGTACGCTCGGCAGCAGCATCAACGCGCCCTCGACCATGCCCAAGCCCGCGCGCAGCACCGGCACCAGCCCGATCGTCTCGTCGGCTTTGGCGCCGATCGTCGTCGCCATCGGCGTCGTGACCGGGCGCTCGGACAGACTCAGGTCGAGCGTGGCTTCATAAACCAGCAGGAGTGCCAGCTCGCGCATCAATTCTCGAAAACTGCGGTAATCGGTCTGCGCATCGCGCAGTACCGTCAGCTTGTGCGCGACCAGCGGATGTTTTGAGACCTGAAGCTGCGTCATCAGCGGCGTTTACCCTTTTCATGTGCCCAATGTTGCTGCATTGTACGCGGCAGGCACAGCGGAGTCAAAAGCCCGTCACTTGCATTGCCTCCCTCATCGGCTATACTAACGCTACAGAACATTTATGCCGATCGATCCTATACGGGACGATCGCCTCCCACCCACCCATTCCAACGAGATTGGCACGATGACAGACGATGGACGGTTGATCAGCGGCAAACGCCAGCCGGACGAACGCGAAAATATTGCGCTGCGTCCAAAACTGCTGAGTGACATCATCGGTCAGGATCGCGTGCGCGAAAATCTCAAGATTCTGATCGAAGCGGCAAAAGTCCGCTCCGAATCCGCCGATCACATCCTGTTTTACGGTCCGCCCGGCTTAGGCAAGACATCGCTGGCGCACATCATCGCCAACGAGATGAACGCTGCCATCCGTATCACCGCCGGACCCTCGATCGAGCGCGCGGGCGATCTCGCCGCTATCCTCACGCACATGAAGCAGGGTGACATCCTCTTCATCGATGAGATTCACCGCTTAGGGCGCGCCATCGAAGAAGTGCTGTACCCGGCAATGGAAGATTTCGCACTCGATATCGTGATCGGCAAGGGTCCCGCCGCGAAAAATGTCCGCCTCAACCTGCCGCGCTTCACTGTCGTCGGCGCCACGACCCAGCTCGCGCTGCTGTCGGGCCCGCTCCGTGACCGCTTTGGCGCTCGTTTTCGTCTCGACTTTTACGACCAACCCGCCATGGAACACATCATCAGGCGCGCCGCCCAGATGCTCAGGATCGAAATCAAACCGGAAGGGCTGTCCGAGATCGCGCGGCGCGCGCGCGGTACGCCCCGCGTCGGGCTGCGGCTGCTGCGTCGTTCGCGTGACTTTGCTCAGACCCGCGCCGACGGCATCATCACAGGCAAGGTCGCAGGTGAGGCATTGGAGCTGATGGGTATCGACTATCTCGGTCTGGACGACATCGACCGCCGTATCCTCGACTCGATCATCAATGCCTACGAAGGCGGTCCAGTCGGTCTGCCGACGATCGCTGCCTCCATCAGCGAGGATAGCAATACCATCATGGATGTCTACGAACCCTACCTGATGCAGCTTGGCTTCCTCAAGCGCACCCCGCGCGGGCGTGTAGCGACCGCGCGCGCCTACGAACACCTGGGCATCCCTTACAATCCGCCCAGAGACAGCAACAGCCCGTCCGCCAACGACGATCAACCTTCACTGTTCTAGCAGGGACGCATAACAATGCGTCTGCGACAGTGCCTCCGTGACCTTGCGTCCGCGACGGTGCGCCCGCTACGAAGCGTCATCGACCTTGCATCCGCTATGAATCCGTCCCTATGGAAACCGACATGCTCCTTGACGATTTTTCCTACGATCTCCCTGACTCGTATATCGCCCAAACCCCGGTCGAGCCGCGCGATTCTTCCCGGCTGATGCGGCTCGACCGGGGCAAGGGCGCGATCGATCATCATCGATTCTTCGAGATCGAGGCATTCTTGCGCCCTGGCGATGTGCTGGTGCTGAACACGACCCGCGTCATCCCAGCGCGCCTGTTCGCGCGTAAACAAAGAACGGGCGGTGCGGTCGAAATCCTGCTGCTGCACAAACAAGCCGATTCCGATGGGTTACACTGGCGCGCGCTGGTCGGCGGGCGCCGTGTGCTGCCTGGCACAGGTCTGAGCTTCGAGGGCACCGATCTGACCGCCGAGGTGACTGCTGCTCATGTAGAGAGCGAGCGCACGCTCCGATTCAGTCAGCCGATCGAGCCGCTGCTGCCGTTGCTCGGTTCCATCCCACTCCCGCCTTACATTCATGCCCCGCTGACCGATCCGGAACGCTATCAGACCGTCTACAGCCGCGAAGCGGGCAGTGCCGCCGCGCCGACCGCCGGACTGCATTTCACCCCTGACCTGATGCTGCGTTTGCGCGCTAAAGGAGTGCAGTTTGCGGAATGCCTGCTGCACATCGGCTTAGGCACTTTTCAACCCGTCAAGGTCGAGCGGCTCGCGGATCACGTCATGCACCACGAACGCGCCGCCCTGTCTGCGACCGACGCCAGAATCATCAATCAGGTGAAGCTCGCTGGCGGGCGCGTCATCGCCGTCGGCACGACCGCCGCGCGCACGCTGGAGACCGCCGGCATTCTCAGCGAGGGCGGCGATCCCGCCTACCCAAATCGCGTCGTCGAGGCATGTCCCTGGCGTCCGGTGATCGCCTTTGACACCGATACCAACCTGTTCATCACGCCGGGCTACCGCTGGCGCGTGCTGGACGGCATCATCACCAACTTTCATTTGCCCCGTTCCACACTGCTCATGATGATCGCCGCCTTTGCCGGGCGCGAGACGATCCTGCACGCCTACGAGACTGCCAAACAGGAAGGGTATCGCTTCTTTTCGTTCGGGGATGCGATGTTCATCGCCTAAGCCGTCCAAACCGCGCATTGACCCCGCGCCGCGCCGCACGTACAATGCACGCTCTGTTTAACGGTTTTTTTGTAATCAAGATTCGCACCCAATTTTCCCCCTCGTACCCTGCCTGCAGGGACGACGGCGAAAAGCGAAGATTGGAAGGCTAACTCATGTACGCAATCGTTCGTACCGGCGGGCGCCAGTATCGCGCCGAAGTCGGCACCATCATCGACGTTGAGCGTCTCCCTAACGCCATCGACGACACCATCACCCTCACCCATGTCCTGCTCGTCGAAAATGGTGACGCCACCGTCATTGGTGCGCCGCTGGTCGAGGGCGCGTCGGTCAACGCGACTGTGATCGACCAGTTTCGCGCGCCGAAGATCATCGTCTTCAAGTATCGCCAGCGCACCAAGTATCGCCGGAAGCGCGGACATCGTCAGTATTACACCCGTCTGCGTATCGACTCGATCAACGCTTAACCGAACGAGGTGAAACATGGCTCACAAAAAAGGTGGCGGCTCCAGCCGCAACGGACGTGACAGCAATTCGCAGCGCCTCGGCGTGAAGCGTTTTGGCGGCGAGCTGGTCATCCCCGGCAATATCATCGTGCGTCAGCGCGGGACAGAATTCCATCCTGGTGAGAATGTCGGTATGGGTAAAGACCATACTATTTTCGCCAAGATCGAGGGCTTTGTCGTGTTCGAAAAAGCGCGCGGCAGAGTGGGACGCCAGCAGATCAGCGTCTATGAAGAAATTCCTAAAAAGAAAGAAACTGTCCTTCAGTAGCGTCTAATCCCTGAAGGCAGCAGCATCCTATCACCCGGTGCGCACGGAAAGACCGTGCGCCAATGAGGACAAACATGAAAGAAAATTTGCATCCCAAGTGGTTCGCGGAAACGACCGTCATCTGTGCCTGTGGCAACACCTGGAAGACCGGCGCCACCGTCGAGCTGATCAAAACCGACATTTGCTCGGCGTGCCACCCCTTCTACACCGGTGAACAGCGTATCGTGGACACCGAAGGTCAGGTCGATCGCTTCATGAAGCGTCTGCAGGTGCGCGATGTCAAGCGCGCCGAAGTGCAGACCCGCGATGCAGCCCGTGACCCGATCAACACCCCAATCGCTGAACTGGGAATCGATCGCAAGGTCATCCCGGCTTTCACCGATATGGGTCTGAATACCGCTGGTGAGATTCATCGTTTCATCACCGAGCGCGGCGAAGAAGCCCTGCTCGAAATCCCCGGTATCGGTCGCAAGATCGTCGCAGACCTCAAAAAGGCGCTGCGGGTACGCGGTTTCGAGATCGATAAAGCCGCAGCCGAGTAAAGTCACCCGCTCACCACGCATAACAAGGCAGGCAGCCGTCCCAGACGGTGTGCCTGCCTTTCTTTTGCTTAAGCCAGTGATCGAATGTTTTTGAGTGGACGTGGTGTTGCACGTCCCTACGAATGCGGGGCGTAGGGACGTGTAACAATGCGTCCGACTTTGGATCATGCTCGGTCAATGTCTTAGACTAATCCCCCCCACTCATCCCATACCCCGCGCGCCTCCAGGAGTGTATCACCATGCGCCACACCAGTGGACGAGTCGAAGTGATCTGCGGCAGCATGTTCTGCGGCAAGACCGAGGAATTGATCCGCCGTGTCCGCCGTGCAATCATTGCGCGTCAGACCGTACAGGTATTCAAGCCGCAGGTCGATGAACGGTTTGGCATTCAGAGTATCACCAGCCACACCGGACAAAAACATGTCGCTGTTCCTGTTCCCACTGCCAGGGATATTCACAACCTGCTCGAGCCGCGCACGACAGTGATCGCCATCGATGAGACGCAGTTCTTCGATTCCGGAATCGTCGAGGTCGTCGAGACGCTGGCGAGGGGGGGGATGCGCGTCATTTGCGCCGGTCTCGACCTCGATTTTCGCGGCGAGCCGTTTGGAACGATGCCTTTCTTATTGTGTCGTGCCGAAGAAGTGACCAAGCTGCAAGCGATCTGCATCGTGTGCGGGGAAAAAGCCAGCCGCACGCAGCGCCTCGTCAATGGTGAGCCTGCCCGTTACAGCGACCCCCTTATTCTGGTGGGCGCCGAAGAATCGTATGAGGCGCGCTGCCGTGAACACCATGTCATAAATCAGAGTTAGCATCTGGCGAAAAAACGATTATAATTACTTAGCGTGGCTAAATAGTTCGCTATGAGGAGAAATCTATGGGCGTCGCCAGCGTAAACATGCAACCATCGTCCGCAGTGACGACACGGGTACAACCCGGTCTGTGGCTGCGCAGCCGCAATTGGGACCTGGCATTTATTTCGTTGAGCGTGATTCTCGTGCCGCTGCCTTATATCGCTTACCTGATCATGAAGGCGTTCGGCGTCGAAGACAACGCCAGCCGCAACATCGTCAACGGCTTTGTCGCCGTCGCTGTCGGCGGACCGCACATGATGTCCACTTTCCTGCGCACCGGACTGGACAAGGGCTTTTCGCAGCGCTATCCCATGCTCATCCGTTCCTCGATCATCATTCCGATCGTGGTTGTCTCGCTGGCGTTCCTGAATCTGACCCTCTTGCTGACGGTCTTCTTCTTCTGGGCATCGACGCACGTCCTGCACCAGGTGTCGTACATCGTCGAGCTGTACAATCATAAGCAAGGAAAGATCGTCAAAGGCAGCACCACCACCTTCTGGGCGCGTGTGATCGATTATGCCGTCGTCATGACCTGCTTGTTTCCTTTCGCGGCATTCAAGATCAGCCAGGGCAGCTTCGATGTCGGCACCAACGACCTGACCGCTGTCATCCCCGATTTATTCGAGGCAGCCTGGTTCTTCTATGCGATGGCGGGTGCGTTTGCGCTGGCGTTGGGCGCCTTTGTGGTCAAGAGCTACATCGAATGGCGCGGCGATTATCTCAATGTGCCCAAAACCATCTTCATGTCGCTCACCATCGCCGTTGCCTTTGTCCTGCCCTCGCTGCCCAATCTCGATACCGCATTTCAGGGTATGAACACCTGGCACTCGTTCCAGTATCTCGCGCTCACGTTCTATATCGTGCGGCTGCGTCAGCAGCACGGCTTACTGGAAGACAAAGCGCCGCTGGTCGCCCGCTTCAGCAAGGGCAAGGATTCGCGCGGCTTGTTCGCGTTGAGCACCCTGATGTTGGTTGGGTCGGCAGCGGTCTTCATCGGCGTGTATACCCTTGCCGGGATCATCCGTCCAGGCATCGATGGCGAGACGCATTTCAACATCGCCTATTACACCGCGATCCTGTCGTTCCTGTGGATTCACTACTATCACGACCATTTCCTGTTCACCAACTTTGAAGCGCTCGACTTCGATCAGCAAAAGACCTGATTGTTTCCGGGAATCGTCTGGGCAAACAAAAAGACGCCGCGCATTCGGGCGTCTTTTTGTTTGCAGCTCATCGACTCGCAGTTCACATGCCGAGCGGCTCGCTCACCCACTGCATCGGATCGACAGGCACGCCATTGACCCACAATTCCCAGTGCAGGTGCGCCCCGGTCACCCGTCCGGTACTGCCGACCGTGCCGATCATCTGTCCAGCGCTGACCGTCTCACCCAGATCGACATAGCGCTCGGTCTGGTGCCAATAGCCCGTGTAAATCCCCCAGCCATGATCCAGCACGGTCGCCACGCCGCGCACATTGAGCGTATCCGCCAGCACCACCCGTCCCGCAGCGGGCGCCAGGATTGCGGCGCCAGCGGGTGCCGCGAAATCCGTGCCGGTATGCACATTCTCGAATGCACCGTTGTTGTAGCTGCGGATACTGCCAAACGGCGAGGACAGCGGCGCGGCGGCTGGCAAGCCCATCAAGCCGAAAAACAGGCGTTCGGGCGTGAAACCGGTCATCACGCCGCGCAGCAGCTCTAATTCGGCGGCATCCACGTTGGCGTTGATCAGGTCGAGACGATCGGCTGCCAGAGTCAGATATTCATTGCGATAGCCGCCTGCGTTGATTTGCAGGTTGATTGGAAAGTCCAGTGACTCGCCGCCGGAGAGCTGGAGCGTCAGCACCACCTGAGTCGATGGTGTACCCAGGGGCACGCCGACGAACAAGGTATGCAGCCTGCCCTCGTTTTGGCTCGCCGGGCGCAGCTCACGATCGAGAAACCGACCAGTGACTGTGACCGCTGCCGTCGTGACAAAATCGATGCGCGCCGTCCGACCCTCCATCAGGATCAGGGGCGCAATCGTCAGTCGTTCGATCGGCGCTGGCAGCGCCTCGGCGTACTGAGTCGGCTCGATGCCAGGGATCACCAATTCCTGACCGGGGTAAATGACTGACGGATCGGTGAACGTGTTGGCACCGACGATCGCCATGACTTCGATGCCATAGTCGTTGGCGATCTGAAACAGACTTTCGCCGCGCGCCACGATGTGGATGACGGTTTGCGTCGGGTCTTGCACATCCTCGCCCGTCACCAGCACGGGAACAGTGTCAGAAATAACCGTTGGCAGCGACGCAGGATCGACGGTCGGCGTTGGCGCGATCGCGGACGCTGCGGTCGGCATGGTCATGCTGTCATCCGTCGGGATCGTCAACAACTGTCCGACGTAAAGCGCGCTGGCGTCGGTCACCCCATTACGCGCAGATAGTACGCTTGGCGCCAGCGCGTACAGGCGGGCAATCGTGTCGAGGGTCTCGCCCGGCTGCACCACATGGATGATTTCCTGCAATGCCAGCGGCGTGACATCGCCGATCGGGATCAGCAGACGCTGTCCGACAAAAATACTGTCCGGTCGCGCAATGCCGTTGGCACGGGCGATTTGATCGACCGTCAAACCGTATTGCAGGCTGATCCGAAAGAGATTTTCGCCACGCTGCACGACGTGCAGCGTGGCGCCATTGTTGTCTTGACCATGCAATCCTGTGGCGGTCAGCAGCACCACGAGCAGCAGCCCTACCGCCTTCACACGCATAATACTGTCATTTTCCCGTCTTGCTCACATCACGAAAGCGCGGGCGCGGCTTCGTCAAAGCGCAGCCTATCCCCGATCGCCACCCGCTCCATCACCTCTGGATTGGCTTCCAGATAAAATTGCGCGGGCGCTTTGGGGGCGTACATCGGTCGCCAGGGCTTGGCATATGCCATATCGACCACACGCTGATCGGCATCTAGCCAGATCACCCCGATCGAAAACATCATGAAGAACATATGAATGGTGCTGTTCGTCCGGCTCTCCCCGCGCGTGACGAACAGCAGTCCTTCATCGGCGGGCAGGCGCGAGACGAATTGCAAGCCCCTTAAATGACACAAGAAGCTTTCGCACATTCGCACACGCGGCAGCACCACCGCCTCCGACTCCGCATTGCGCAAAATACGCCAGCGGCTCACGTCGATTACGGAATCTGCAACAGCTGACCGACGTAGATACGGTTGGCATCGACGATGCGATTAAGCCGGATCAGGTCGGAGATACGCACGCCATAGCGGATCGAAATGCCGTACAGGTTATCCCCCGGCAGCACGCGATAGGTCTGACCACCCTGTGAGCGCGTCGGCGTCGGCGACACCATAGTTGGCGCGAGTGTCGGCGCGACGCGGGTCGGGGTGGCGGTCGGCATCCCGCTGGTGGGGATCAACAGTACCGTCCCGGCGTATACCAGGTTGGGATTGACGATCCGGTTCAGCCGCGCCAGTTCGCGCGTGTTGACACGGAAACGTGAGGCGATCGACGACAGCGAGTCGCCGTACTGCACCACGTAACGGATGGTCGCGGCAGGGGTGGCAGCCACTACGCCTTGCGCATCGACGCTCACCGGAGTCACACTCGGCTCGATCACGATCACTGTCGCCGCGACAGTCGCCTCGATGACCTGAACCGTCGTCGGCGTCACGTCGATGATGATAATCTCAGCAGTGGACGGCGTGGTCACGGTGATTGCGACTGCCGCTTCTAGGGTCGGCGCCAGCGTCGGCAAATCGGTCGGGACAAAGACCGTCGGCACAGCCGTCGGCGCCAGCGTCGGCGCGACAGTCGGAGGTACAGTGGTTGGCAGCTCGGTCGGGATCAGCGTGCTGGTCGGCAGCTCGACCGTCGGCTCGACCGTGATCACGGCGTCCGGGGTCAGTTCCACGACTAACGTCTCGGTGACCTCGACTGTCGCCTCGACGGTTGTCTCCATCGTGGCTTCCGCCGTCATCTCGACGACGACGGGGCTGGCATCGACAGTCATTTCTAACGTCGCTTCAGCGGTCATATCGGCGGCGCCCGCAGTTACGTTCAGGGCAGCATCATCCAGATAGACCACATTGTTCATCAGGATTTCGTTGACGGTCGAGCGCACATATACGGTCACGGCGTCAGCCTCTGCGACCGCGTCGATCGTCAGCAGCACAAATTCGTCGGTTACGTTGCTCGGCGCCGACCAGATAATTGCCGGACTCGCACCGTCCTCGCCACCGGTCGGATCGATACCGACTTCGACGGTCATGTTGGCGGTCGGGTCGCTCATATCGGGATCATCACTGCTGCTCGACCACAGCCAGGCATTGACACTGAAAGTCACCGTGCTGCCCGGCGCGATCCCGGTCACACGCTGATAGACACCGCCCACATGCGACGCGAAGAAAGAGAAATATTGCTGCGCATCGGTTCCGCTCAAAATACGGGGGACGCCCATACCGCTGATGGTATCACTGGCGGGATAATATTCCGGGGCGAGTGATCCGCCCACCGTTACCGACCAGGGCGACCATCCTTGCGCGATTTGTCCAGGCACCACGCCAGCCACCATCTCGAATGGCGGCTCAAAGCCCGGATTGGCGAGCAGGTTGTCTTGACCATAGGCTGCCGGGATGATAACACTCATCACCAGCAGCAGCACGGCTGCCAGCAGCCGACGCGCTTGCTTGATCTTCATACAGATTTCTCCTCACGCCCACGCGAAATGAAATACACTCATGGTGCAATAAGTGTATCAGGCTTTAGCCGATTGTGCAGTAAGCCGACCGCCTCTAGGTTGTACGGCATATGTACCGTATACTGATCATGACTTTTGTCCTAACCTAACCAGCGTCACCCATAATCATGCCCACGATCAGGATCGCGCTATGCACGTTGGAGCTTGAATTATCCGGCGTGGAAACTCTGAAAGACAAACGCAGCGTCATCAAGCCGCTGCTCAAGCGTTTGCACGACACCTTCAATGTCTCTACAGCCGAGATCGATCGGCACGACATCCCCGACTCCAGCGTGATCGCCTTTGCCATTGTCACGACCGCCACCAGTCACGCCCACAGCTCGGTCAGCACCATCCTCAACTGGATCGAAAAACACGCACCGGACGCGGAAATCGTCGATCAGACGATCGAGATCGTGTAATCCGATTTCGTGCCACACTGTATGGTCAAGGATGTCTCGATATGCGGCTGAACGATTCGAAGGCAATGGCGCTTTTCGCGGCACATGGCATCCAGGTCGGTGCTGACTCGATCCCGTCGAACAGCGCATACACGCTCGGTTTCATCTTTGATGATACACGCGGCGCAATTATCGCCCACGCTGGGCTGCTCGCAAATGAGGGCAATATACGTGAGACGATCGATCCTTTGATTGGGATGCACGCATATCAGGCGCGCGCCCTCGCCAGTGCGCTCGATCTGCCTAGCACAGTCTGGGCACGCTTCAGCGCATTTTGCCTGCATCTTTACGCACTGTACACGCAGCTGGACGCTGTGATCCTGACGGTTACCCTACTGGCTATAACCGAGGAGAACGGCATCATCGCTTATGGTGGCTCTATCGAGATCGACGATGACGCACTCTGGCGCCAGCCGTCGTTCGCGGCGGCGCACACGCCATCATCGCACGCATCCGATCTGACCATCGTGCCTGGGGGACTGCCGTTCAGTCCCTTCGATGGCACGGTCGCGCTGATCTGCAATGGCGCCGGGATGATGATGGCATCCGCCGACTGTCTGAGCACACACCAGCTCAAGCCAGTCACCGCCATCGAGATCGACGGCGAACCGAGCCTGACTCGACTGCGCGCTGCCTTTAACCAAGCCCAGCCAGGCGCCGACGCGATCCTGGTCAGTCTGTTTTGCGAGCGTTTCAGCGCACACAGCGTTGTCGATCACCTGATCGTCCTCGCTGCCGAGCTGCCCTCAGACACGATCCTGTTCACGCGCCTCGCTGGAATCGACGCACCACCCGCCCGCGCCCGGCTGATCGCGGTCGGCATCCCATGCGTTTCGACCTTATCCGCCGCAGCGATCGGCTTGCGTGAATTGGTGAAGCGAATTCCTGAAGTGGAGGATAAAAGCAAAGAAAGGGAGAAAGATTAAACAGGAAGCCGCGAAGATCCACGAAAAGCGAGCGTTAAAAAAGATTGCAAAGGAAGCCGTATGGCGATTCTGGTCAATGACGAAACACGTTTTCTGATTCAGGGAATCACCGGACGAGAAGGCAGCCACTTCACACAACAGATGATCAGCTATGGTACAGCGATCGTTGCAGGAGTGACGCCCGAAAAAGGCGGCGGCTGGCTGCACGGCGTCCCGATCTTCGACAACGTGCGGACGGCGGTCGCGGCGACTGGTGCCGACACCTCACTCGTTTTCGTCAACCCGGCGGCAGCCGCCGACGCCATTTATGAGGCGATCGATGAAAAAATGCGCCTGATCGTGTGCGTCACCAGCGGCATCCCCATCCGTGACGCCCTCAGGCTGCGCGCTTATCTCGCCAGTCGCCCCGCAACCCGCCTGATCGGACCCAGTTCGCCGGGTCTGTTAGTGCCAGGGCGCGCCAATGCCGGAATCACCCCCTTATTTTTAGGCACTCCTGGCAAGGTCGGCATTGTCTCACGCAGCGCCTCGCTCGCGTATGAGGTCATGGCGATGATGAACGAGGTAGACATCGGACAATCGACCTTCGTCGGTATTGGCGGCGACGCGGTGATCGGCACCAGTCTTGCCGATATTCTGATGCTGTTCGAGGATGACACCGAGACTCACGTTGTCCTGCTGATCGGAGAGATCGGCGGGAGCGGCGAACAGGATGCGGCAGAGGTCATGCGCGATGTCATCACGAAGCCGATCGTCGCCTATATCGCGGGCGAGTCGGCGAGGCCCGGTGTGCGTATGGGACACACTGGCGCGCTGGTCACGTCCCCTGGCACCGAAGCCGGCGCCAAGATCGACGCGCTGATGTTCGCCGGCGCCCGCATCGCGCGATCGCTCGATGCGATTATTCCGCTGCTGCTCGAAGCACACGGGCGGGCGTCGTAGCGTTACTTGACGGTGTCTCCGCCGTCGTCGCTCGCGCCTTCAGGGACAGGCGTCGATCGTCGTTTCCGCGCTTGTCCAGGGCTGGCTCACCGCATCGCGGATGTAACACGAACAGTATATATTCGCCTCTTCGCGCCCCGTCCACAGCAGATAGTTGACGGTTGTCTCCAGACAGATCCGTTGATCGCTCTGCATTTTGACAGCCGCGTTGGAGACGACCAGGCCGCGATTGTCGGCATCCATCTGCAAAAAGATGCGCAGTTCCTGCTCTGGCAGCTCGCCCGTGCGCACCGTGATCTGTCCCTGAGTCGCCAGCGTGATCAGCAGGCACGGCGTCATGACCAGCGCGAACCACACCACCAGCGCCACGCCACACCCCAGCCGCCTAATGATACTGCGACGCGCGGGCGGAACAGTGGTGACGGTTTCCAGGGGAGCTACCCCTTCGCCATCGACTGGCGCGCTGATCTCATCCGGTTTCTGGTCATGTTCGGTCATTCAGGTTGTTCCTCGGCAAAACGCATCACGATATGATCGCTGGCATCATAACTGACGTGGACGAACAACGGCGCGATCGTCGCATGTACCCGCGACAAAATCACCGCCACATCCTCGACCAAATCATATCTTTCAAGGTCGGCAATCGGAATCCAGTGCAGCGTCCCCTCGCGCAGATCGCCACTGACCGCGCGTGTCGTGCTGTGCCCGACGAAGACGAACAGCACGATTCCAGAATCACCGCCGGTATCGACGTTGTAGACCGCGCGCAGGTGCAGCGCGATATCCAATCCTGTCTCTTCCATGACTTCGCGGCGCGCACTGGTCAGCACATCTTCGTCGCGCTCGATGTGCCCCCCCACCCCATTGTAGCGATTCGGAAACACACGCTTATGCGGTGCGCGCAGCATCAACAGCACGTCGTCGCCGTTGAAGATGAAACAGAGCGTGCGCGGGATCGTCAGCCATCGTCCATGCGTGGCATCCGCGCCCTGATCGTGTGCGCCCACAGGTTCGCCTTTCCTCTTGTCCGTATTGCTATGAGGAGCTGCCGCGCCCCGTTGCCACAGCCCGGTCATCGTGCTAATCTTAGCGTAGATTTTCACGAGTTGAGATTATAGAACCGAAAGCCTCCTTGGTGACCATGACACATACAGCCGACAGCGCACTCAAAGCCGCACTCCTGGAGACCGACGAGACGGTGTATGTCGTGATTCACCTGGCGCCCAACGGCATCATGGCGGCATGTGGCATCCTGGCGCAGATTGGGGAGCCATTTGCGGCGCTGATCGTCGATCGTCACGAGGTCACGCTGATCATTCCCGCGGAGGTCGTCGAGGATTATCATGAGCGGCTGCGCGACCATCGGCTCAGTTCGTCACAGTACCGCCTGATCACCTTCGATGTGGTGTTGGATTACCCAGTCGTTGGCTTTATGGCGCGCATCGCAGCGGCGTTGGCGGCAGCAGGTGTGAGCATCATGCCCTACGGCGCTTTTGAGCGCGATCATTTACTGGTTCCGGTCGAGCAGTTCGAGACCGCGCTGCACACCCTCCGCATATTACAGGCGAGCAATTCCTGATGAATATCACCCTGTTCGATCAAGCGCCGCAGCCGAAAGACCGGATTCGGTTTGAAGAACTGGAGATCGTGATCTACCCCGACCGTTTCCGCGTCTTCATACACTTGCGCGTCACCTTGTTTCAGGAGCGACCTAATCTTCTGCTGGTGGCGCGCACCAGCAACGGACGAATCGCCGCTGAACTCGACATCATCGAGACGATGCACCACGATATGGAATTCACGATGCACCTGCGCGGCAGCGACGATCCAGCCGGCGACTACATCCTGACAGCGGATGTCTTCTACGAGTCGCGTAATCCGCCGCAGGATCGCCGCCTGGTGTCATTTACAGTCCCGCCGATGTCGGCTGAACCTGCCTCGGATGAGTCGCCCAGCTCGTGAGCCTGATCCGCATGGTGTGGTTCTCAGTTGAACAACATAACGCGCTGCTGCGTCATGCTGCCGCCGACGCGCCGCGTGAAGCATGCGGCGTGCTGTTAGGATCGATCACCAGCGGCGTGGCACAGGTAAACCAGGTGATCCCCGTCGCCAACATCGCGGACGACCCGCATGTCAGCTACCGCCTGGACGATACCCACCTGGCACGTATCGTAGGCGGATTAGCGCGGACGGGCGGCGAAATTGTCGGCTTCTATCACAGTCACCCCGCCAGCGCACCGATCCCATCCAGCAGTGATGTGCGACTCGCGGCGTATGCGGACGTGCCCTATGTCATCGTCGGGCAGCGCGCTGGAGGCGCCGTTAGCGCCGCCTGGCGGATCGCAGACGGGGCAGTCGAGCCGATCGACTCGATCGTTGCCGATGTCGCGCCCCTCCCACCACCGGAATTGGGAATGTCGTTTCAATACACCCTGCTCGTACTCGCCGCCGTCACGGTCTGCGTCATGGTGATCGCGGCAGCCATTTTATTGCTGCCACCCGCGCCGGTCATTCCGCGCTGACCCGTGCCTGCGTCCTATCGCCTCGCCATCGGAGCCGACTCTCATGTCCTGGATCACCTACCTGCTGTTGGCAATTATCGGAATCGTGATCGGCGGAGTCGTCAACCTGCTGGCAGACGATCTGCCTCATCGCCGCGCGCCACACTTTCCACCCCGCTACCCGGACCTGACGCCGCGTCTACCGATCGCCTGGCTTGGGATCACCGCCTTTTTGTTCAACAGGCGAGCCTCACCCAGTGGCAGCCGTCTCACCTGGCGCTACCCGCTCACCGAAATACTCACGGCGTGCCTGATGGTGCTGGCGCTGTTGGCTGCCTCCGACGACCCTAAGATGACCTCGCTTCAGCTCATATTCTGGCTGATCTACATGGTCATCTTTGCGCTCATCACCGTGATCGACCTCGAACATCGACTGATCCTGTTCGTCGTGATCATTCCGTCGTGCGTGATCGCGCTGCTCGACGCCGCGCTCACCGATTACGGCGCTGATTTAGGCAACGCCCTAATCGGCGCCGCAGTCGGCTTTGGCGTGTTCTTCCTGCTCTACCTGGGCGGATTCCTGTTCGTGTATATCAGCGGATCGCTGCGCGGACAAAGCACCGACGAAGTAGCATTCGGCTACGGCGATGTGATGCTGATCACGCTCTCTGGCTTGATCCTGGGCTGGCAGCCGCTCATCCCGGTGATGTTTCTGACCGTCTTTCTGGGCGCCTTCGGGGCGCTGTTGTGGATCGTCGCGCGCTACTTCTCCCGCACAGGGTACAGCCTGTTCACGCCGCTGCCCTATGGTCAGTACATCGTGATTGCCACCATCCTGTGGCTGCTGTTCGCTACCGAGCTGGCATCGGTGCTGCGGCAGCCTGTGTGACCGACTCGCGCTCGATCACGCCGCCGCCTAAGCACACATCGCCATCGTACAGGATCGCGCCCTGACCCGGCGTGATGTCGCGCATCGACTCGTCGAAGGTGACGCGCATCCGATCGGCGTCCAGCGGCTCGATCCATGCCGGTGTCGGCTTCGACTTGTAACGGATTTTCACGTCGGCGCGGAATGGAGCTTCTGGAATCACCCCGCTCACCCAATTGACCCGCTTCGCCGTCAGCGCCCGCCCGCCTAGTTCATCCGCTGTGCCGACCATCAGCACATTGGCAGTCGCGTCGATCCCAATCACATAAAAAGGTTCGGCGCTGGTCACGCCCAAGCCCTTGCGCTGTCCGATCGTGTAATTCGCCAATCCCTGGTGTTCCCCGATCACCTGACCGTCGCGGCGGACGATCGCGCCAGGTGTAAAAATTTCCGGCGCGTGATCGCGCAGGAAGCGGCGATAATCGCCATCCCCCAAAAAGCACAAATCCTGACTATCCTGCTTCGATGCCGTCGGCAAGCCAAAACGCGCGGCGATCTGACGCACTTCCGGTTTCGGATACTGCCCTACCGGAAAGAGTGTGTGCGCCAGCTGCGGCTGCCCCATCACGCTCAACACGTAGCTCTGATCTTTGCCGTCATCGACACCCTTCATCAGCGTGAAACCCCCGTCGGTGCTGCGCCCGATGCGCGCGTAATGCCCCGTCGCCAGATAATCTGCCTCCAGCGCCAGCGCGTTGTTGAGCAAAAAATCGAAGCGAATCTGACGGTTACATTCCAGACAGGGATTCGGCGTCACCCCCTGGCGATGCTGATCGATGAAATACTCCACGATCGTATTGCGAAACGTCGCTTTCGTGTCCAGCACGTAAAATGGAATGCCGAGCGAATCCGCGATCCGCCGTGCATCCGCCATCTGGTCGGGCGTACAGCAGCGGTTGTGTGCCCCGCCCGCCGTCGTCTCCTCCGACCACAAGCGCATCATCATCCCGATGACCTCGTAGCCCTGCTCGACCAGCAGTGCCGCCGCCACCGAGCTGTCCACACCCCCGCTCATCGCCACCACGACTCGCGTCGCGTGATTCGGCTTTTTCTCTGTCGTCATGTCAACTGCCTTTCATGCCCGCCTGCAAACGGCGCAGCTTCTCGACCACCTCGACCAGCGCCGCGATCGTCGTCTCGATCGCTTGTTCGGTCGTCTCGCGTCCTAGTGTCAGACGCAGCCCACACAGCGCCTCACGCGCCGTAAACCCCATCGCCAGCAGCACGTCGGACGGCTCCGGGCTGCCAGTCTTGCACGCCGACCCACTCGACGCCATGATGCCCTTCATATCCAGGTGCATCAGCAGCAGATTCGCCTCGACGCCTTCGACGATGAAGCTGGCATGGTTAGGGAGACGCTCGGTCGGGTGCCCGGTCAGGACGACGCCTGGCAGCGCTGTCAGCATGCCCGCGATCAGATGATCACGCAGCATCATGATCCGTGTCCGATGGTCGTCCATCTCGTCGTGCGCGATCGTCAGCGCTGCCGCCATACCGACGATCCCGGCTAAGTTGTGCGTCCCGGCGCGGCGCTCGGATTCCTGTCCACCACCTGTCTGAACAGCTTCCAAACCAGTTCCGGCACGCACATACAGCGCCCCGACACCCTGCGGCGCGTAAAATTTATGTCCCGACAGGCTCATCAGATCGACTCCGAGCGCCTTCACATCGAGCGGCATCTGTCCGACAACCTGCACCGCATCGGTATGCACCAGCCCGCCGCGCCCATGCGCGAGCGCCGCCAGCGGCGCCATCGCCTGCAAAGTGCCGACTTCATTGTTACCCCAGATGATGCTGACCAGCCCCGTCGTTTCATCGACGCACTGTGCCAGCGCGTCCGCGCTCACGATTCCGCACGCATCGACTGGGACATAGGCGGCGCCGCTGGTGCCGTCGCGCGCCAGTTGTTCGACCGTGCGCAGCACCGCCGGATGCTCGATCGGCGTCGTCACCAGCAGCGTCCGACCGTGCATCCGCATCGCCGCCGCCGCACCGCGCACCGCCAGATTGTCGCTCTCCGAGCCGCCGCTGGTGAAAACGATCTCATCAGGGGTACAGCACAGGACGCGCGCGACCGCCGCACGGGCATCTTCAAGCGCACGCTCTGCCCGCCGCCCGTAGCTGTGCGCCGCCGACGCATTGCCGAATTGCTCACGCAGATAGGGCAGCATCGCCTCGATCACACGCGGATCGACAGGCGTGGTCGCGGCATGATCGAGATAAACCGCCGATCGCATCATCGCCTTCTCTTTTTGCTCATCGCTATCGCCTGTATTGTACACCGCGCCTAAAACGCCTGTGCGGACGAATTGCGCCGTGCGAACTCCCACAAAGATGGTTATCATTGGAGAGTCATGTCGCGCTGTGGCGAAATCACAGGCTGATGACGCCTGTCTGCGCATCTGACGATCAGACGCAGCGGCTGTCGAGCCTGCTTACAACTGGCGATCACGAAAGGGAATCCTCATGTCGGTCATCGAACAAATTCATGGACGCGAAGTGCTTGATTCACGTGGTAATCCGACCGTCGAGGTCGAAGTTACCTTAGCGGATGGCGCGTTTGGTCGCGCGATCGTACCGAGCGGCGCCTCTACTGGCGAGCATGAAGCCCTCGAACTACGGGACGGTGACAAGACACGGTTCGGCGGTAAAGGCGTGCTGCGTGCGGTCGAGGCGGTCAACGGCGCGATCTCGGAAGCACTGCACGGCATGTATGCGCTCAATCAGATCGAGATCGATCAGACCATGCTGGAATTGGATGGCACGCCCAACAAGGCAAATCTGGGCGCCAACGCCATTCTGGGTGTCTCACTCGCGGTCGCAAAAGCGGCTGCCAATTCCGTCGATCTGCCGCTCTACGCCTATCTGGGCGGCGTCCATGCCCATGTGCTGCCAGTTCCGATGATGAATATCATGAACGGCGGTAAACACGCCCTGGGCAGCACCGACTTTCAGGAATTCATGGTCATGCCTGTTGGTGCGTCATCTTTCCGTGAAGCTGTGCAGTGGGGCGTCGAGATTTATCAGGCGCTCAAATCGGTACTGCACAAGGCGGGTCAGAACACCAACGTCGGCGACGAAGGTGGTTTCGCCCCCAAAGTCAGCAGCAATGAAGCGGCGCTCGAAATGATCATGGAGTCGATCGCCAAAGCGGGCTACACCCCTGGCGAGCAAATTCGGATCGCGCTCGACCCCGCCGTGTCCGAAATTTACAAAGATGGCAGCTACCACCTCGACATCGAGGGGCGCGTCCTCTCCGGCGAAGAGATGGTCGCATTCTGGGTCGATTGGGCGAACCGATACCCGATCGTCTCGATCGAGGATGGTCTGGCGGAAAACGACTGGGAAAACTGGTCGCGTCTGATGACCGCCGTCGGCGATCGGATTCAGATCGTCGGGGATGACCTGCTCGTCACCAACGTCGAAAAAGTTCGCCGCGCCATCAAAGAAAAAGCGGCGAATTCACTGTTGTTCAAGCTCAATCAGATCGGATCGCTCACCGAGGCACTGGCAGCGGCGCAGCTCAGTCAGCGTCATGGCATGACCGTCATCGCCAGCCACCGCAGCGGCGAGACCGAGGATACCACCATTGCCGACCTCGCCGTCGCCATGAACGCGGGTCAGATCAAGACCGGCGCTCCGGCGCGCACCGATCGCGTCGCCAAGTACAATCAATTGATCCGTATCGAAGAAGAATTGGGATCGGCAGCCCGTTACGCCGGTCTCAGCGCCTTCACCAATCTTTCGCTCGATCTGTAGACAGCTTTTCAAAACACACGAGTCTGTGCCGGGGGTTACGCGCTGCGTGCCCCCGACACGCTTTTGAAAGAGCCTGTCATACTGCCTTGCATCTTTATCACGCGCCCGCATTGGAAAGGACTTCTCGTGGTCAAAAGCCGCATCAACGGAAAGCGTACCAAGATCGTTGCGACGATCGGACCTACTTCACGCGATGAAACTATCCTCCGGCAGCTCATCCGCGCCGGACTGGATGTCGCACGGATCAACTTTTCGCACGGCGATCACGAAACGCACAGCAGTACCATCGACGCGGTGCGCCGTATCGCCCTGGAAGAAAACGCCGTCATCTCGATCCTGTGCGATATGCAGGGTCCCAAGATTCGTATCGGCAAGATCGCCAATGAGCCGCTGCATCTCAAGCCCGGCGACACCATCACGCTCACGCTCGATCCCGCCGACGGCACCAACAATATCGTCCAGATTCCGCACCCCGAATTTGTCCCCGATGTCAAAGCCGGGATGCAGCTCTTACTGAACGATGGTCAGTACGAATTCGTCGTCACCGCCACCACCGGACGCGCGCTGATTTGCGAAGTGATCGTCGGTGGCGATCTCACCAGCCGTAAAGGTGTGACTGCCCCGACTGCCAAGCTCACGCTGTCGGCGATCACCGAAAAAGACCGTGCCGATGTCGAGTTTGCGCTCACCAAGAACACCGAGTATCTCGCCATGTCCTTCGTGCGCCACGAAGAAGACCTGCGCGAGATGCGCTGGCTGATCAAGCATCTGGGCGGCGAGACGGCGCTCATCGCCAAGATCGAAAAGCACGAAGCGCTCGAAAACATCGAAAAGATCATCGCAGCCAGCGACGGCATCATGGTCGCGCGCGGTGACCTGGGCGTCGAGACCCCGGCAGAAGAGGTGCCTTTCCATCAGAAGCGCATCATCAAGCTGTGTAATGCCGCCGGCAAGCCCGTCATCACCGCCACGCAGATGCTCAACTCGATGGTCGAAAACCCGCGTCCCACCCGTGCCGAAGCCAGCGACGTGTACAATGCCATCCTCGACGGCACCGATGCCATCATGCTCAGTAACGAGACCGCTTCCGGCATGTACCCGGTGCGCTCGATCGAGACGATGGTCAACATCGCCGCGATCGCGGAACGCAACATCACGCGCATCGGCAGCGCCGCACCCGATCGCACCATCGTGATGCACGAGTCGGAAGGACGCGAAGCCGTCTCCGATGCGCTCAGTCAGGCGACCTGTCAGATCGCGGAGGCGCTCGGCGTCAAAGCGATCGTCACCGCCACCATGAGCGGATATACCGCCCGTCGTGTCGCCAAAGAGCGTCCGCGCACGCCGATCCTGTGCGTCACACCCAACGAACTGACCTATCGGCGTATGGCACTGGTGTGGGGTGTGGTGCCGCTGCTGGTGACCAACTTCAATTCGATCGACGAGATGATCGGGGTGGTCGTGCGCGCCGCCCACGACGAAAAACTGGTCGAGATGGGGGATTCACTGGTGATTATCGCGGGCGTCCCCTTTGGCATTGGCGGTCAGACCAATTTCCTTAAGGTACATCGCGTTGGAGAGCAAAACGAGCTGTCCGAGTAGCAGCCCATGACGATGCGTCCCTGCCACAGGGACGCATCGTCATGACTGAACGGGGCACTTCCTTCACTGATTGTCATCGCCGTCGATGAATTCCAACGATCCGCCACTGCCAGGCGTTGTCCGGTAGGCAGTGGGTGAATCCGCCCACGCACTGCGCGTCGCTGGCTCTGGCAGATCACGGGTATACGTCCCCGTGCCGACCGGATCGACGCGCCCCGCGACCGGGGTCACGCAGTGCGGACACAAATCCCAGCTCAGTTCCAGCATCCGACCACAGCGGCTGCACGGACGTTTCAGGCGCGTGTGGCAGTGTGGACACGCCTGCCATTCGTCCTGGACACGCTGTTTGCAGCCGGGACAACTTGGCTTTTCCTCGATCTCCTGCAGCAGTGCTTCTTCTTCCAGCGATCGCTCGTAGGCTTCCGACAGCGTCTCGCGCGGACGCAGCAGCAGATATGCCAGCAGACCGGGCACATTCAGGATCGCCACCAACGCCGTGACGAACAGGCGTCCCAGCACATCGCGCGACCGTGCGCGCATGTCGCGGTACGTCCAGATGATCATCGCCAACCAAAAGACGACCGCGATCACCCCGCCGTACAACGCCGCGATCGTCACTAAGCCGCTGGCATCCCCAAAATCAATTCCGAACATCGCATCCTCGCTTCATCACGGATTGCCAGCGGTGATCATCGGCATCGCGGCTTGATCCACCAATAATTCGACTTCGCGCACCGAGACATCGTATTGGTGACCCGATGAATAAAATTTCAGATTCAGGATCGACCCAGGACGTTTGTCTGGTGTCAGCTTGGTGAGCAGGTTGCCACTTTCGTAGGTGTACCAGCGGTCGGTATTGATGACCTCGTGCAGCTCACCGCAGCTATCGCACTGCACCGGGAGATCCAGATCGCCGTAGGTCTTGGCATAGAACCCATGAATCCAGGTGGCAATCTCGTCGCTCCCGGTCGGATAATATTCCATCCGCACCATCAAGGGGCACTCGCTGCCATCCATCCCGCACGCGCTCAAGGAATGATCACTGATTTTGAAGCGCACGCGCAGCGAGATATGTCGGAACGGCGATACATCCAGTCCTTCGGTCGCGTTGAACGCCTGTACGCACAAGGTCTCGCCGTGTGACTCGGCGCCGCCGCCGCGCAGCAGTCGCAGTGCCGGCTGCCCGTCGATATTCACGAACGAGTAACCGCCCGCGGGCAGGCTGTTTTGCCAGCTGTTACAGCGCCATTGCAGCGCGCGCACCTGATCTGGGGCGGCATTGAAGTCGAGGACGTTGGACTCAGAAAACTCGGCGTTGCCCAACAGATTGACCAGCGCGGGCGCGTACATGAAGCGCGATGGGTCAGTGACCTGCGCCGTGCCTTGTTGTCCGAGGGGGATCGGGTAGGCGCGCCCGTCATTCGCCAGCATCGTCGCCTCTCCCGACACGTTGACGACGCTCAGCTGCGTGTCGTTGGCATTGACGGTGTAGCGTCCCACCCCATCCAGACGTGCCGCAACGCCATGTGGCTCACCGATCTGCACCGTGACCGGGCGCGGCGCGTCCGCGGGGACGACGATTGAAAATTCACCGACGATGTTGTCCAGCACAATCTGATAGGGCGCGGCGCTCCACTCGAAGCGTGGGCGCGAAAACTGCCGCGCCACCAACGACGCCCCATTTTTCAGGGTCACGGTGGCGATCGAAGCGCCATCATGATACGGGTCCTGAAAGGTCAGCGTCGCCTGTGATTGCGAGTCGGTCGTGATCACGCTGCTGACCTCGATCGCCCGTTCCGCGCGCACTGCCTGCTCGATCTGCTCGCTGCCCAGCAGGCTGGCTGTACCTCGACTGACTTGAAGCTGCCCGAAGATCGGGATAGTCGATCGAAATATGAAATGATGCCCTCCCACCAGTGACAGCGCCCCAACGACACAAAACGCCGAGAAAGCGACGAGAATTACACCCCAGGCGATGTAATGTTGATTGCGAGCAGGCGCTTTGGGCGTCGATGCGAGTGAGCGAGTCGTGTTTATTGCCATAGCATGAATTCATGACCAGTCGGACGCAATGACGGGATTATAGCATAGCGCGGGAGACTCTACGGATCAGAGGCGAGTTTGAGTATAATTAAATTTTGAAATGCGCTCATGTGAAATGCGGAGTCGGTGATGTCGGGACATAGTAAGTGGTCAACGATCAAACGCAAAAAAGGCGCGGAAGACGCCAAGCGCGGCAAGATTTTCACGCGCATCGCCCGCGACATCGCGGTGGCGGCGCGGGAGGGCGGCGGTGACGAGTCGATGAACCCTCGCCTCAAGCTGGCAATATTCAAGGCAAAAGCTGCCAATATGCCGAAGGACAACATCGATCGGGCGATCCAGCGCGGCACAGGCAAAGGCGACGATCTGATCATCATGGATGAGGTCACCTACGAGGGTTACGGACCCGACGGCGTGGCGATCCTGGTCGATACCCTGACCGACAACAAGAATCGCACCGTCAACGATGTCAAGCGGCTGTTCAATAAAGCGGGCGGCAGCATGGCATCAGCGGGATCGGTCGCCTGGCAGTTCGAGCAAAAAGGCTATATCGAATTGGAGGGCGCTGGCGTCGATTTCGACACGCTGTTCATGACCGCTGCCGAAGCAGGCGCCGACGATCTGGTCAGTGAAGACGATCTGATCGCCGTCTACACCCCACGCGAGCAATTCGGCGCGGTCGAGTCGGCGCTGACGGCGGCAGGCTACGCCATCAGCGACTCCAGCCTGAAATGGGTCGCCAAAATCGAGAGTGAGATTGGCGCCGAAAAAGCGGTGCAGAATATGCGCCTGATGAGCGATCTTGAAGAATTGGACGATGTGCAGAGCGTCGCCTCCAATCTGGCGATCACCGATGCCGTGATGGAAGCCTTTGAGAACGCCTGATGCTGACCCTGGGTATCGACCCCGGCACCGCCATTGTCGGCTACGGCTTTGTCCGCGAACATGAAGACGGCACGCTCGCTGCGGTCGATTATGGGGTGATTACTACCCCATCCACCCTGCCTATGGCGCAGCGTCTCGCCATCATTTTCACGTCCCTGACCGCGCTGGTACAGCAGCATCGCCCGGATCGCGCCGCCGTCGAAGAGATGTTTTTCGGCAAGAATATCACCACCGCGATCACGGTCGCGCAGGGGCGGGGTGTGATCCTGCTGACACTGGTGCAGGCGGGCTTGCCCGTCCACGAATACAAGCCGAATTACATCAAGCAGTCGATCGCGGGTTACGGCGGCGCCGCTAAGCCGCAGATGCAGGAAATGGTGCGGATGCTGCTCGACCTGGAGACTATCCCCCGCCCCGACGATGCCGCCGATGCACTCGCGATCGCCATCACCGATATACACAGCGCCCGCTACAGCGGCGCGGAAAGCGCCTGGTCGTGATCGCCAGTTTGCAGGGACACATTGGTGCATTGGCGCCGGATCAGCTGGTCATCGTCGTGGGTGGGGTCGGCTACCGTGTGCTGATCCCACGCGGCAGCATCAGCGGCGGCGAGGGCGATGCGGTCTATCTGCATACCGAAATGATCGTGCGCGAAGATGCCATGACCCTGTATGGCTTCCCCACCATTGCGGAGCGCGACCTGTTCAATCTGCTTACGACCGTGACCGGTGTCGGACCCAAGCTGGCACTCTCCGTCGTCGGCACCATGAGCCTGGACGGATTGCGCAACGCCGTCTCCAGCGGACAGCCGGAAATGCTCACGCGCGTGCCGGGGATCGGCAAAAAACTCGCCGAAAAGATAATGTTCGAGTTGAAAGACAAGCTCAGGAGCGCCGACGGCTTGATTACGGCGTCCGCCTTTGGCGATGTGAACAAAGATGTCATGGATGCACTGATCGGGTTCGGTTACAGCGTCGTCGAGGCACATGCTGCTGTTGCCGCCATTCCAGCCGATATGCCGCAGAATTTCGATGAGCGGATGCGTCGCGCGCTGCAATACTTCGTTTGAATTCGGTTGATCTCTTATAACATCACGCCGCTTCGCGCAGCGTTAAGGTAGGATCACGTCATATGACCCACGATCTCATCGGGCGGCGCGTCGCCGTGCTGGACAAAGGCTATGTCGAATTACTGGACATGATGCCGCACCCCCTGACCGGGGTATCCGCCGATCTCTCGATCGTCAATGCCGCGCGAGTCAGTTTTTTAGGCGAAAGCAAAGGCGAAACAGCCGACAAGAAGCTGTTGTTCTATCTGCTGCGCCACCAGCACACCAGTCCATTCGAGATGGTCAAATTCAAATTTCGCACTCATGCGCCGCTGATCACCTATTGGCAGTGGGTACGCCATCGCACCTTCAACTACATGAATGCCAACGCGCAGTCCGGGCGTTACACCCCTTTTGAAGAAGAGGACTTTTACGTGCCGTCGGTGTGGCGCCGTCAGTCCGCCAGCAATAAACAGGCAAGCGAGGGTCAGCTTTCCGATGAAGCAGGCGATGCCCTCAGCGAAGCGCTGATCGAGCATTACGCGCGCGGATTCGCGCTCTACCGCCGCGCCCTCGATGAAGGCGTCGCTAAAGAAATGGCACGCCTGTTTCTGCCCGGCTTCAGCGTCTATTACACCTGGGTAATGAGCGTCGATGCGCTCAACCTGATGCACTTCATTCGTTTGCGCATGGCGTCCGATGCGCAGTACGAGATTCGTGTCTATGCCGAGGTGATCTACGAGCAGTTCTTCAAGCCCGCCCTGCCCTGGACAGCCGAGGCGTTCGAGCAGTACTGGCTCAAACCAGAAGCCCCTTAATTCAGGGGCACCAGCAGTCCACCGATAGCGGTACACAATTGTTCACCGTCGCTGTTGAACGGGCGCACATCCCAGAAATAACGCTGCACCGGCGCGAACAGCGCGCTGCCAAAATTGAACGTCGTCTCCCCGATGATGGCGGTATACAGTGTCTTGCGCGCCTGATCGTACAGCGTGATGCGGTACGCCAGCGCATCCTCGACCGCCGACCAGGTGACGCGCGGATTGCGTGTGCGGTCGAACGAGGTGTTGGTCGCACTGTAGTCGATCGCAAATGTGCCGCACACGACGCGGGTAGAAGATGTGATCAGGATTGCGTTGATCATGTCAAAGGTCGGGATCGGGGTCGGGGTGTCACTGGGCAGCGGCGTGACCGATGTAGTCGGCGTCCATGCGGGCGGCAGGGTCGCGCGCCTGAGCGCGGTCGGTGTCGGCAGCGCGGTCGCTGGATTTTCCCGCACCTCGATCATCGTTGGCGGCGGTGTAGCGCTCGGCTGAAGAGTCGGCGCGGCTGACCCGCATCCCGACAAAAGGGCGATGCTCGCCACAGCGTACACCAGCCATTGCGCTGCGGTGACACGAGATTGCATTACACGGCGAGGCATGACAGGCGTCATCGTGAAGTATCCTTCATTGATCGACGCCGATGACGGTGCCGATGACGAACAGAATGATCACCAGCAGCACGATCAGCGTTCCCAGCATGGTATAGCCTATCACTGCCGGACTCTCGACCAACTGCGTTCCGGCGTATCCGATCAACAGCCGCCAGCCGACGAAATACATCACCACACCCGCCCCTGCCGCCAGTGTCGCGGGCAGCCAGACGGTGGACGGGTCAAAAAACGTGGTCAGATAAATATTGTCGATCAGCGGCATGAGCAGAAAGGTCAGCGCCACTGAAAATCCCATCACCAGCAGAATTCGCAGCCAACGCGGTAAATCAAGGATTCGTTCGGCGGAAACCGCGATCGGGTTGGGCGCGGGCGCCTCGGTACGTCGGGATCGTTTCATCAGGGCGCCTCGTTCGTCGTCGGATGGGTCGATGGCTGAATCAGATCGGCGGACAAATCAGACGGATCATCCCGATTGATCATGTGCAGCGAGCCGCGCTCGAAATATTCGACCATGACTCCGCGCATCGGCTCCTCGATCCCGACTTCATCGATTGCCGCCAGCATATGACCGAGCCAGCGCGCGCGTGCCTCACGATCGATCGCAAACGGGAAGTGGCGCATCCGCAGACGCGGGTGACCCCGTTCGACGCTGTAGGCGTTGCCACCGCCAAAAAACTGCATCAGAAATAGAAGTTGCGCCTGTTTGCCGGGGGCGAGATCGTCCGGGAACATCGGACGCAGCAGCGCGTCCGCTTCTACCCGCCCGTAGAAACGATCCACCAGGCGCTGAAATGTCTCAGCGCCACCGACCAGCGCGAAAATCGTCTCGTCGTTCGACTGTGTTGGCTGTGTCACAACCCCTCCACGATAAACTTTATCTGGACATCATCCAGCGTCAGGGTAGAATTTGTATAGGAGCGAACACGTCGCCTCCAGTTATACACCTTTTCATTATAACGGTATCCGGTCTCTCAGGAGCATCACCCATGAGTTTTCACCAGCGCCGGGCAGCTTTGCTGTTCCTGGCTTGCTTGATTATGTCACTTTCTACGATGCTCACCTATGCGCAGGACACCCCCTTACGAATCGGCGGATCCGGCTTGGGCGAGCCGATCATCACAGCGTTTGCCCCAGCGAGCGGTGTCCCGGTACAAGTCGCAATCAACGGATCGAGTGCTGGAATCAGCGAATTTTGCGCCGCTGGCGTCGAGGTCGCCCTCAGCGCCCGTCCCATGAGCGCAGCGGAAGAGACCATCTGTACGATCAATGGCATCCAGTTTCATGAATTCCTGCTCGGTCACAATATTTTGAACATCGTCGTCAATGCGGCCGACGCGCTGCCACAGTGTCTCAGCCCGGTCGAGCTGAACGCGCTGTTCGCACCCAGCGCCGCCACCGTCGATTGGACAGGTTTCACGGCAGAGGCGCCAGCGCTGCCGCTAACGGTCGTGCTGCCGCCAGAAAATACCGTCGCCTACGCCCTGCTGGACAGTCTGGTCGATGGCGTTGGCTTGCGCACGGCGGGCGTGACGGTGCTGGACGAGCGCAGTGCGCTGCTGGATGCGGTCGCGGCTGCGCCGGGCGCGGTCGGAGTGATCACGGCTGGCGCCAGCCTGCCCGACGGACTGCGCGCGGTCGAGATCGAGGGCGGGGTGATCGGCTGTGCGGCGCCTGCGCTCGCCAATGTCGAGGGTCGCACCTACGCCGCCGCCAATCGCCTGTTCGCCTATGTCAATGCTGCTCAGGTCGAGACTGCCCGTCCGCTGCTGGCAGCGATCTTTGCCGACGGCGCCCTGGCTGCGCTCGACAACCCCGATTTCACCGCGCCGAGCGCGGACGCGATTACGCAGAATCAAGCCGTCCTGAGCGACGGCGTGATCGGTCGTCAGTTCAGCCGCGAGGTGACCGCTTTCACCATCGCGGACGGACTGGTCGGTGAGATCACGATCGCGGGTTCAGCCGACGCCAAACCTTATCTGGAATCGCTCAATGCCGCTTTCACGACCCAGTACCCCGGCGTGACTCTGCTCTACACGCCCGAAGGCGTGGCGATCGGTGTGCAGCAATTCTGCAACGGCGAGATCGACATGGTGACGACGTTCGCACCGCTCACCGACGACCAGACCGCCGCCTGCACGCAAAACGATGTCGTGCCAGAGGAATTCGCACTGGGGAGTTTTGCCCCGGTGATGGTGGTCGGCACGGCGACCGAGTATGCCGCGTGCCTGACGACAGCGGAGACCGCGTTGGTATGGAGTGCTGCCGGTGACACCGTGATCGAAACCTGGTCGGGCGTGCGCGCCGACTTCCCCGATCAGGCGCTGCTGCTGTTCACGCCAAACGCGGGCAGCCTGACGCGCGACATCCTAATCAGCGGCGCCGAGGCAGCCGCTCCACGCGCCGATGGTGAGGTCAGCGATGATCCCGCGTACCGCGCAGCGGCGGTCGCCAATGTGCCTGGCGCGATCACCTTCATGTCGTGGTCGGACTACCAGAACTTGCCAGCAACAGAAGCAGATCGCGTGCGCACGGTCGCCGTCGATGGCGGATCGGGCTGTGTCGAGCCCAACGAAACAACTTTCAGCGACGGCACCTATCCGCTCAATCGCCCGGCATCGCTGCTGGTGCGTCGTTCATCGATCGGACGCCAGGATGTGCAGTCGTACTTGTGGTTCGCCAACAGTGATGCCAATTACGGGCTGATCACGACGGCAGGGCTGGACAGCGTAACCTTCGATTCGCTGACCGATCGCCGTAGCGCCCTTGAGGCGCTGTTCCCGGTGATCGCCGCCGAGGTCTCCGCCGCCGTCCTGAGCGAGGTTACCGCGGTGACCGTACCGGAAAGCACCCCGGAAAGCACGCAGGAAGCACCGCAGACGGAGTCAACGCCGGAAAGCACATCCGAGAGCGGCAGCTGATCGTCACGGACGGCATAAATCTGTGATTTATTGCGGAACCCCTCTTGCAGGGGTTCTGCTTTTTGATGCTATACTCTCGCTGAATCGGGCGTGTCAGCTTTGCCGCCCATCGACTAAGGACAAAACGACATGCGCGGCGAATTGGTCGCCATCGATTTAGAGACGACCGGCTTAGACGCCAATCAGGATGAGATCATCGAGATCGGCGCGGTGCGCGTGGTCGATGGTCAGGTCGTCGCGGAATACAGCACGCTGGTGCAGCCTGGGCGCACCATCCCGGCGCTGGTCACGACGCTGACAGGCATCACCAACGACAGTCTGATCGGCGCCCCAAACATTCGCGCCGTGCTGTCGGATTTGCAAAAATTTGTCGGTACGGCTCCGCTGCTTGGTCACAATGTCGGTTTCGACGCGGGCTTCCTCGCCAAACAGGGCTTATTTCATGAGAACGCCCGCATCGATACCTATGAACTCGCATCGGTGCTGCTGCCAACCACGCCGCGCTATGCCCTCTCCCATCTGACGGCTCTGTTCGGCTTTGACATCGAGTCGGCACATCGCGCGCTCTACGACGCGCGCGCGACCGCCTTTGTCTTTGCGCAGCTCTGGGAGCGCGCGCTGGCACTCCCCCTGGCGGCGTTGCACGAGATCGTCGCGCTGTCTGAGGGCGTCGTCTGGGATGGACGCAGCGTTTTTGTGTCGGCATTGGAGACACGGCTTGCGCGCGGTGAACGGGTCGAAACCGGCGCTGCGTTTCCGGCGTTCAGTCTGCGTGCGCCGACCTTCGCACCGCTGACCTCATCCAGCACATCAGTATTGTTGAATGGTGAGACGATTGCGGCGCTCTTCGAGGAAGGGGGTGCGCTGGCTGCCCATTTGCCGCATTACGAGCGACGCATCCCGCAGATCGAGATGGCGCGCGCGGTCGTCGAGGCGCTGAATGCACCGCATCACGCCATGATCGAGGCGGGCACAGGCACCGGAAAATCCTTCGCCTACCTGATCCCGGCGCTGCTGTGGGCAGTGCAGAACAATACGCGCGTGGTCATCGCCACCCACACCATCAATCTCCAGGATCAGCTGATCGCGCACGACCTGCCCGCACTGGCGAGCGCGCTCGGTGTCGATTTTCGCGCCGCTGTTCTCAAAGGTCGTGCCAACTATCTCTGTCCAATCGAGTTTGAACACGCGCGCCGCACCAAGCCCAACAGTGTCGAGACACTGCGCGCGATCGCCAAGACGCGCGTCTGGCTCGACGAAACCGTGTCTGGTGATCGCGCCGAATTGTCTTTGCGCGGACCCGAAGAAAATACCGTCTGGCAGCATATGAGCGCTGAGAACAACCCGTGCGCGCTGGAACGGTGTGAGACGATCGGCGGGGCGTGCCCGTTCTACCGCGCCCGCCGCGCCGCCGAACATGCCCACCTGCTGATCGTCAATCACGCGCTGCTGCTGGCGGATGCCATGTCCGACAATGCCGTCATTCCACCCTATGACACCGTGGTCATCGATGAGGCGCATCATCTGGAGGAAGCGGTCACCAACAGCCTGGCGCGGCGCATCGACGAAACTAAGATGAAGCGTCATATCTGGGAATTAGGCGATCTGCACAGCGGCTTGCTTGGTCGGCTGATCGAGACGATCACGGTGTCGGCGCCGCCTAAGACGGTCGAGCGTTTCACCGCGTTCGTGGGCGACATCGGCGGCGTACTGCGATCGATGCGGGCACAGATCACCCGCTTATTCGCCACCCTGCGTGCCCTGCTCCAGGAGTTGAGTCTCAATCAGGAGACCAATGGCTCGGTGCGCCTGACGCCGAATATCCGTGCGCGCACCGAGTTTGCGGCGGTGCAGCTGGTCTGGCACGACCTGAGCGAATACTGCGACGGCGTGGTCAGCGCGCTGGACCAGGTGATCGCTGCCGGATCACGAATCGAGAGTCTGCGCGCCAGCAATCAGGGCGATTTGTTTGGCACGCTGGCGGGTGCGCGGCGCGGTCTGATCGAGATGCGCGCCCTGATGGACGAGCTGTTGAGCGCGCCGAAAAGCAATGCCGTCTATTGGCTGCAAGTGGGCCAGACGCACGAATACATCGCACTGCACACTGCCCCGCTGCACATCGGCGAGTCGATGCAGGCGCACTTGTGGTCGGTCAAGCGGGCGGTCATCCTGACCAGCGCCACGCTGCGCGCTGGCAACGAATTCAAATACTGGCGCGACCGCCTGAATGCCGATCCAATTCAAACGGTGGAAATCGGCTCACCGTTCGATTTTACCCGCTCCACCCTGCTCTATCTGCCCGAAGATATGCCCGACCCCAACGACAAACAGCGCTATCAACAGGCGGTCGAGCGCGCGTTGATCGATCTGACCAGCGCGCTGGATGGCCGTGTACTGGCGCTTTTTACCAGTTACGCGCATCTGCGTCAGACCGCATACGCCATTTCGCCGCGATTGGCGCTTGGCAATATCGCAGTTTATGATCAGAGTGATGGCAGCAGTCGCCAGGCGCTGATCGACGGCTTCAAAGGGTCTGAACGGGCGATCCTGATGGGTACACGCAGTTTTTGGGAGGGGATCGATATTCCCGGCGAAAGCCTGAGCGCGGTCGTGATCATGCGCCTGCCTTTCAGTGTGCCGACCGATCCGGTATTCGCGTCGCGTTCCGAGCGTTATCAGGACTCGTTCAACGAATTCACCATGCCCGACGCGATCGTGCGCTTTCGCCAGGGCTTTGGACGGCTGATCCGCACCCAGACCGATCATGGTATCGTCGTCGTGCTGGACGCGCGCGTCATCAGCAAATCGTATGGACACAATTTTATCGACGCGCTGCCCGAACCGACGATTCAGCGCGGTCTTTTGTCAGGCTTGCCCGATGCGGCACGCGCATGGATGGCGCGCCGCGCCTAGAGGGTCGATGTGGTGAACAGACGGGACTTCAGGATAAAGCCATTGTGAAAACACCCGCCGGACAGCACTGTCCTCATTACTATCAGGATTTCAATCGTGGGCGCGCGCTCCAGGAATGTCGTCTGGAAAAGCAAAATCCCAATTCGCTGCACTGGCAGCCGAGCGATTGCGCTCGCTGCCCTGTGCCCGGCATTGTCAGCGCCAACGCCAGTCCTGATATGGTTTTGACGCTAACAATCAGGCGCGAGCTGCTCGGTCTGCGGCGCAAGCTCGCTGTCACCGCTTTTTGCGACCGCCACCGCCAGCCGATCGCCGACCCGTATATTGGCTGTGATCAGTGCGCAGAAGAACGCGGCGGACTGACGATCTTCCGGCAAGCTCTTGGAGAAGTCGATGACGAGCGCCCCGATGAAGCCTGACGCTGCGATGGTCTCCGCCGACGAGACCCACGACGAAACCCGTCCGATCGAGGTGCTCAACAGCCATGCCTTGCTTATCGGCGGCGGACGGGCGTTCACCCGTCTGCTCGCCCCGCTCGCTGCACAGGGCATCGCCGTGCAGATGATCGCCAGCGGCAGCCAGCGTGAGATCGTCCAGCGTGCGCGCCAGACGCACCCCGATATGGTCATCGTCGCGGGCACAAAACGTGCCGAGCGTCTCTTGCGCGAGCTGGGCGCCCTGCCGGCGCCACCCTTGTTGATCGCCATCATCAGCGCCAGCGCCGACGATCTCGATCTGACCGCTGCCGATGTAACATTTACATTCGATGCGCCGCTGTTGAGCGAAAATATCGTCAAGCTGCTGGCGCTGCACCGCCGCGCACGAGTGCTGCCGATCGCACCTGCCGCTGCCCCTACCAGCGTCGAAATCGATGTACTCAAGACGATGATCGTCAAGACGGTCTCGCACGAGCTGCGCACCCCACTGCTTCAGGTCAAGTCAGCGGTCTCGCTGCTCGCCGAGGGTGAAAACGACCGTGAGCGCCTGATCGGATATGCGCTGGAGTCGCTGGCACGGCTGGAGCATGTCGTCGGCAATATCACGCGCCTGGCGGAAAGCCTGGAAATTCATCTCGACCCCACCACGACTGCTGAAGTCGTCACATCTGCGCTGCGGCTGCTGCGACGCGGTTGGGAATGGCGCGATAAGACCGACCGCGTGCAGGTCGAGATGACCGCCGATCTGCTGCCTGTCGTCTGCGATCGTCAGGCGATCAGCGTGGCGTTGCAGCTGCTGCTGGACAATGCCCTCAAATTCAGCGCCGAGCGCGTGCGTTTGCGTGTCGCGCCGTCTGGCGGCGGCATTGAATTTCGCGTCTCCGACTCCGGAATCGGCATTCCACCGGCTTTGCGCGAACGCATCTTTGAGCCTTTTTTTCAGGCTGACAGCGCCAATGCCCGCAAATTTGGGGGTTCTGGTGTCGGACTGGCGATCGTGCGTCTGATTCTGGAGCGTCACGGCGTCAGAATACATATAGAGAGTACGCCTGGGGTAGGAAGTAGTTTTTCGTTCGTGCTGCCGACCGTACCGGGCACTGCCCTGCCGATATAACCATCAGGCGTTGTGTCGCACTCATCAAACGATCTTGTAAAATTGACTGCAAATCGATTGACTCGTTTGGGCGTTTTGACTACAATGTTCATTAGATTTATATTGCTCTGAATTTCACAAGCAGTGCTGCTGATAGGAAAACAACTATGACCTCGCACGCTGGCGTAATGACGGCTCCTCAGGCGCAGGCATCCGCGCGTGAAATGACTGACCTGATCAACGACACCCTCGCCGATGTCGATGCCCGTATGAATGAAGCGGTTGACAGCGATGTGACGGTGCTGCGCGATGCCAGCCGCCACATCATCGGCGCGGGTGGCAAACGCGTGCGTCCGCGTCTGCTGATGCTGGCGCATCTGGCGTGCGGCGGCGATTCGCTGGACGATGCGGTCACGATCGCGGCGGCGCTGGAATTGGTGCATACCGCCAGCGTCGTCCACGACGACATCAACGATCACGGTGTGATCCGGCGCGGGCTTCCCTCGGTCAATGCGCTGTGGGGACGCACATTCGCGCTGCTCACGGGCGACTTTCTCTTCACCAAAGTCTACGAACTCATGGCGCCCTACCGCGACATGAATATCACGCTCGCTGAAGCGACCGTTGCGCTGGTCGAAGGCGAGACGCTCCAGGCAGCCGCTGTCAAGGACGGCACCTACAATCGCGAGGTTTACTATCGCATCATCGGTCTGAAGACCGCGGCTCTGTTCAAGGCGGCGGCGAGTCTGGGCGGTCAGCTCGCCAATGCGGATGTACGCACGATCGCGGCATTGGGCAATTTCGGCTACAACGTGGGGTTGGCATTCCAGATTGTGGACGACATCCTCGACCTCACCGCCGACAGCGCCCAGCTCGGCAAGACCTCCGGTATTGACCTCGATCAGGGGCGCGGGTTTGCGGCGGCGCATATCGAAACAGAGAGCATGGCGGATGATCCGATCGCCGCGATCAAGCGCAAGGCGCTCAACAGCGACACCATCGCTGAAGGCAGTCTGCGCGCGGCACAGCTCGTCACGATGGCGATCAGTGAATTGGACATCCTGCCCGAATCCGAAGCAAAGACATTGCTGATCGAGACCGCGCACAGCGTCGTCAACCGCAGCTTCTAAGGATGACTCCTTGATCAAGATAGCGACGACAGCCCAGATACGTCAGATCGAAGCCGAGGCAGACGCCTCTGGGTTGTCGTATGCCGAGCTGATGAAGCGTGCGGGGCAGACGATCGCGGATCGCGCCCTCGCATTCATCCAGACTCTCCCCCCTGACGAACCACCCCGTGTCACTGTGCTGGTCGGAAAAGGAAACAATGGCGGGGATGGGTTGGTCGCCGGTCGGCTGATCGCGGAACAATCGAATGCTCTGGTACGCTTTTATCTAATGGAGCGGCGGAACCCGGATGATCTCGTCTTCAAGGCGGTGTCCGATGCGGGATTGTTCGTCGCCTACGCCCACGACGATCAACGCTACCGCGTCCTCACGCAGACGATCGCCAGCGCCGATCTGATCATCGACGCGCTCTATGGACTCGGTGCCCGCCTGCCGCTGCCTGCAGATGCGACAGCATTGCTCGAAACAGTCACCGCCGCGTTGCAGCTGTCGCAAATTCCTCCCCTCGATCTGCTCTATACGAGTGAGTATGACCTCCCCGTTTTACCTCATCGCCGAATCATCGCCGTCGATTGTCCCAGCGGGGTCGATTGCGATACGGGCGCCATTGATGATCACACGCTCATCGCGGACGAGACGGTCACGTTCATCGCTGTCAAACCCGGTCTGCTGATGGCGCCCGCGCTGCGTGCTGTCGGTGCGCTGACGGTGGCACCGCTGCGCGTCCCTGACTCACTGTACGCCTTCAAAGCGCTCAACACCCGCCTGGTCACTGCGGACAGCGCACGCGAGCTGCTGCCTGTTCGTCCGTTCGACGGAAACAAAGGGACTTATGGCAGCATTCTGATCGTCGGCGGCTCGGAAAACTACATCGGCGCACCCGGTCTGGCAGCACGCGCGGCATATCGCTGCGGCGCTGGACTCGTGACGGTCGCCTCGATTGAAAAAGTAATCGCGGCGCTGGCACCGACAAACCTGGAAGTCACCTGGCTGCATTGCCCGGCAGAGGCTGGCAAGCTCGCATCCGATGCGCTGCCCCTTTTGCGCGCACCATTAGACAGTGTTAACGTACTTGTCATCGGCTGTGGCTTGGGTCAGAGTGACGATCTGCGCGCGCTGGTGGTCGCCCTGCTTGACATTGGCAGGTCGCGCGACCTGCCAACCGTGATCGACGCCGACGCGCTCAATATGCTGGCACAAACTGAGCGCTTTTGGGAGCATCTGCCGCCGCGCGCGGTGTTGACACCCCATCCCGGCGAGATGGCGCGCCTGACGGGCATGAGCGTCGCAGCAATCCAGGCGGATCGATTGAACATCGCGCGCAAATATGCTGCGGATTGGGGTACGACCGTCTTGCTCAAAGGCGCGCATACGGTGATTGCGGACAGCGACCGCGTGAGCGTGCTGCCTTTCAAAACGAGCGCACTCGCAAAAGCGGGAACCGGGGATGTGCTGGCGGGGGCGATCGGCGCCTTTGCGCACACGGTATTCACAATTCACGATGCAGCGGTCATTGCGGGTTTTCTGCATGGCGCGGCGGGGCATAGCGCATCAAGGCGATGGGGCGGTACACGATCGGCTCTGGCATCCGATGTCATCGAAAATTTTGGAACAGTGATGCATCAACTGGAACACAGCGTCTAGCGCAGTGAGCGGATTTCCTGACGTGCCAGCACCGCCGCCCGCCCTTCGGACAAGCTGCTATCGACTTTGTTGAGATCGCGCCCCACCTGCTCGACCTGACGCTCCGCCCGTTTCAGCAGTTGTCGGGCGTTCATCGGCGCATACAGCAGCGTGATCAGCCCGCCGATCAGCAATCCCAGGATCACCCCAAAACTGAGAATTTCGCCGTCGAGATCGGTACGACGATCATTGCGCGCCATCGTTCGCCTTTTCTATCGCACGGCGGTCTTGTTCTGCGCGCTTGAGCGCGCGTCGCAAGCCGAACGCACTGCTCGTCAGGGTCGTGATACTGGCAAAAAACCCACTCGCCTTGACGATTGGCTGCGTCAGGTTTTCGCTCATGAATTCGACGGTGCCGCGCAGCGTCGTCAGGGTAGATTGCGTATTGTCCAGGATCGGCTTGACCTCGCTTTGCAGCAGGTTGACCAGCCGCGCGATCTGTAGGATCAGTATCGCCAGCGCCAGGACGATCAGCGCGCCTTCCAAAGCCAGGAAGATGATCACCAGATCGCGGATCACGCGCACCACAGTGGCAAAGCTGTCTCCCCCGATCAGGCTGAACACCAGCGCGAGGATGAACAATAAAATCAGGATACCAAACAGGACGACCACGCCGATTACGACCATCCGCTGCAATCCGCTCCCGAATGATGGATCGGGATCAGGCGTGCTTACGGGAATCGGGGGCAGCGCAGTTTGTGGTTTTTCGATCATCAATGTCAACCCATCGTGCGTTTCGATTTTTTACCGCGCGTCGTTGTCAAAGCTGCCGTTGCCGCCAGGGTCGCCGCCGCTCCCAGCAGCGCCGGAAACAGACGCAGCGTTCCCACGTTGAGCGCGTCGGTGCGAAAAGCAGCACCGACGAAATGCCCAAACGCGAATCCGATCCAGGCTGCCACGATCAATAGCAGCAGGCGGCGTACTTGTCCACCGACCAGCAGATGCGTCAGCGCCGCTGTCAGCGTGGCGATCAGGAGTGCAAGAACGAATGTCGGCGCGGACAGGACAATTTCCTTATCACCTTACGGCTACCGGATATTGTAGCACGCAAACCGTCTATTGGAACACACGGCAAAACTCACTATAATGCTCACACTATGAAAACGATAGACCATCGTATCCTAATTCCATCTCCCCCAGATCGCATCTGGGACGTGGTGAGCGACCTCAGCCGCAACCCCGATTGGCAGATCGACTGCCGCGAGGTTATCTTCCTCACGTCCAAACGCAGCGGCGCCGGCTTGCGCTGGCGCTACAGTGACGACAAGCGTCATGAATATGTCTATGAAGTGAGCGCGTGGTACGCTGGCTTAGGCTACGAATACTATTTTGTGGACGGATCGACCTTCCGCGATGCGCGTGGTCGCGTGCGGCTGCAGGATACGCCCGAAGGAACGATCGTCCAGTGGACGTTCAGCTATGAAGCCGCCGGATTGTTGAGTGGCACGCTCGGTCTGCATGGCGCGCTCGACCGCATGATGCAGGACAGTCTGCGACAGCTCTGGAGTATGTCTAAGAACAATAAAGCCGCACTCGTCGAAACGCCCAAGTCGTTGATGCGCGACGCCCCAGACGTAGAAGCCCGCATTGCCTATCAGCCGCGCCGTCCCACCCGCGACAGGCTCGACACGGCGGCACCTGCCTCGACGCCCACGCCGGACTCGCTGCCCATGTCGCCGCTGATCGAAAAAAGCGCTGGCAGCGATGACAGCGTGCCTTCCTGGTCGCGGTCGTCGATCGACGCAGGAACGACGACTCAGGGCGGTGAACCTGATGTCGCGGTCGGCGATACCCGTCCGAATCCCAGCGCTGGCATTCGCTCGACCGACGAATTCGACGCCGCGATCGGCTTCGATCACGAGCCAGACTTTCTGGAGGATCTGGTCGCCCTCAGTCGTTTTGAGCCGCCTCCCCCCGCGGAAGCGACGCAGCCAGCCGGGGGACGCCTCGTCGAGATCGCTGAAACGCCCGCGCCGCTCACTGCGCCAGGCGACCACAATCCGACTACGAACGCGGAGTCGATCGAGCCAGTCGAGACTGCCATCGGGCCGTCTCTGGAAACACGAGTCAGCAGTGCGCCCCCCACCCCGCCCTCGACACCAAAGGTCATCATCGCACCTGAGCGCGCGTCTGCACCCGTTCCCGCGCCGCGTCTGCAGATCGACGACACCCGCACGATCTGGGAGATTTTCAACGTCGCGCGACCGACCGAGCCATCGGACCTGGATGTCGCCCCATCCGACGCCACGCCAACAGCGGATAATACCCCGGGCACGCCCAGCGCGCTGCCGACACTCGCCGACACGCTGCCCGATCGAGTGACACTCACACCGGGCGTGCGCGGTCTGCGTCAGGCGATCCGCCATAAAGCGGTGCGCGTGCGCCGACCCTATTGAGTGAGAATACGCCAACTCAGCAGCGTCGCATAAAAATGCGTCCGCCCGAAGCATGACTTGGATTTGTTTTCGTTTTTCCAGGCGCTCGCCTGATTCGCAACAAAAAAGCCCCGGAATTAATCCGGGGCTTTTTATTTGGGGTGGGCAAAGGGGTTTGAACCCTCGACCTCCTGTTCCACAGACAGGCGCTCTGACCAGCTGAGCTATGCCCACCAAACGTGCTAAAGTATAGTGCTGATTCTATCCACGCGCCAGAGTGATTTTACGGTATTTCAGCGGTATACAGCCGACCACCCACCTGGATCGCTTCGCCCTCGACGCGCACCATGTAACACTTGATCGGGATGAAAGCGGGCGCGCACAAGACCTTGCCCGTGCGCACATCGAACTTGGCACGGTGTTTACTGCACTCTATCGCGTATTGCTCAAGCGGTCCTTCGGACAGATACGCCGCCGCGTGCGAACACATATCTTCGACCGCGTAATACACGCCATCGATATTGAAGACCACGATCTCGACGCCGTTCGCTTCCGCGACCAATCGCTCACCTGGCGGAAGATCGCCAGTCGTGCCAACTGTGACAAATTCGGACATGGCTGATCCTTACCGGTATCGGCACAGAGAATTGCGCGTGCAAATTATGCCCCGCGACCATGCAAGCCAACTTTAACTGCTTCAAGCGACAACAGCGCGCATTTCATACGGTTCGGAGTGAGCGCAATGCCGATCAGGTCGAAAACCATCTCTTTCGTCAGCGTCCGCGCCTCTTCGACGCTCATGCCCAGGAGTATCTCCCCCAGCATCGACGCCGACGCCTGACTGATCGCGCAGCCGTCCCCGTCCCATCCCACTGCCGCGATCCGCTCATCGGCGTCGATGCACAGCGTCAGATGCAGCCAGTCACCGCACAAGGGATTGTTGACTTCATGATCGATGTCGGCGGGGTCGAGCAATCCGCGATAACGCGGGTGCTGGCTGTGATCGAGTATGTTCTCACGAAACAGATCGTCCAAGAGGGTCATCCCAGTCTGGATCGCGCCTGAACCAAAATGCGAGCGACATGCCGCCAAGGTCGCATGGACACGGCGGCATGTCTGACGGGCGATCGGTCAGCGCGGCGCGCCGACGATCTTCGACTCCAGCGACGCGCGCAGTCGATCCTGCACACGCGCGAACGGAATACGTTCCAGCAGTTCCTCGAAGAACCCTTCCGCGACCATCAATTCCGCCTGGTCACGGGGGATACCCCGGCTCATCAGATAGAATACCGGCTGTTCTTCCAGCGTGCCAAACGTCGCTGCGTGGGTGCAGCGCACATCGTCCGCCTCGATCTCCAGACCGGGAATGGCATCCATACGGGCTTCATCGCCCAGCACGAGGTTGCGGCAAGCCTGAAACCCATCTATCTTTTGCATCTTTGGCAGCGACTTGATCATCCCCTGCCACAACGTGCGCGCGGTATCTTTGGCGGCGCCCTTGAAGAGCAAGTCGGAGGTGGTCAGCGCTGCATTATGGTTTTGCTGTGTATCCAGATCGAAAAATTGCGTATGATCGGCGAAGAACATCCCGCTCACCCGCCCGGACGCGCCCTGACCATCCAGCTCGACCTCGATGAACGACTTGGAAAAGCGTCCGCCCATCGTGCCCAACACCCAATCGAGGTGCCCATCGCGTCCGACGCGCGCGCGCTGGTGATTGAATTCGTACAGACCGCGATCCCAATCCTGCAGACCGACGTAGCGCAGATTAGCCGACGCGCCGACGAGCAGCTCGGTCGCGCCGACATAGAGCGATTGTTCGCCCGTTTCCGCCGACAGGTAATCGACCAGTACCGTCGCCTCGGCGGTCTCTTCCACCATGATCAGCACATGTCCCATCGTCGCGCCCGCCTGATCGTTGAACATCACGACATGCAGCGGCAGCTCGACGGCGACTCCGCGCGGCACATAGACAAAGATGCCATGCGTCCATAAGGCGGCATGCAATGCCGCGAACTTGCCATCGTTTGGCTTGACCGCGCGGGTCATCAGATTGGGTCGGATCAGCGCTTCGTGGTCACGGCAGGCAGTATGCAAATCGGTGAAAATCACGCCCTGCGCGGTCAGCGACTCGGCGCGCTCGCTGCGCACCACCTCGCCATTGATGAAGGCGATGAAGCCGCCCTGTTCGTCGCCCGCCAGCGGTTCGCGGTTCGCCTCTGGAATAGAGTTGATGGTGGCGGCGCCGCGCGTAATCGATGCGCCGGCACGTTCCCAGTTCAGGCCGCGATAGTCGGTGCGGCGCCATTCTTCCTGGTCGCGTCCCGGCATCGGCATATCCTGATACAGTTCCCAGGCGGCAATGCGACTTTCGCGCAGCCACTCAGGTTCATCGTGACGCGCGCTGATCGTCTCGACATCGGCGCGCGTGTAGGTCGGCGTCGCGGCTGCGGATGAGCGGCGGCGATTGATTGGCGTACTGACCACGCAGATTTTCTCCTTGAACGAGCAGATACTCAACGATCCTCAGCCGATCGAGCCTTCAAGCTGAATCTGGATCAGACGGTTCATTTCCAGTGCGTATTCCATCGGCAGTTCCTTGATCAGCGGCTCGATGAACCCGTTGACGATCATCGCGTTCGCCTCGTCTTCGCTCATCCCACGCGACATGGCGTAGAAGAGCTGATCCTCACCAATCTTGGTCACCGACGCCTCATGCCCCATCGTCACACGCTTGGCATCGACCTCGATCGTCGGATAGGTATCCGAACGACTGCGATCGTCCAGCAGCAGCGCATCGCATACAACATTGCTCTTCGAGTTGTCGGCGCCTTCGGCGATCTTGAGCAGCCCGCGATAGCTGGCACGCCCACCGTCGCGGCTGATCGACTTGCTGATGATGCGGCTGGTGGTGTTCGGCGCCAGATGGGTAATCTTGGCTCCGGCGTCCTGATGCTGACCTGCCCCTGCAAAGGCGATCGACAGCACTTCGCCATGTGCGCCCTCACCCGCCAGGATGACCGCCGGGTATTTCATTGTGACCTTGCTGCCCAGATTGCCATCGACCCATTCCATGGTCGCGCGCTCGTAGGCGATTGCGCGCTTGGTCACCAGGTTGTAGACGTTGTTCGACCAATTCTGAATGGTGGTATAGCGGCAGCGTCCGCCCGCCTTGACGACGATCTCGACGACCGCGCTGTGCAGGCTGTCCGAGCTGTAGATCGGCGCTGTGCAGCCCTCGACGTAATGCACGTAGGCATCTTCATCGACGATGATCAGCGTGCGCTCGAACTGACCCATGTTTTCCGTGTTGATACGGAAATAGGCTTGCAGCGGCATCTCGACATGCACGCCCTTGGGCACATACACGAACGACCCGCCCGACCAGACCGCGCTGTTCAGCGCTGCGAATTTGTTGTCGGTCGATGGGATGATCGTGCCGAAATATTCGCGTATCAGATCGGGGTAGTCGCGCAAGGCACTGTCCATGTCGGTGAAGATGACGCCTTTTGCCTCCAGGTCTTTACGGATGCTGTGGTACACCACCTCGGACTCGTACTGCGCCGTCACGCCCTGCAAAAATTTCTGTTCCGCTTCCGGGATACCCAGACGATCGAACGTGCGTTTGATCTCGTCTGGCACATCGTCCCAATTCTTACCCTGGCGATCCATCGCGCGCACAAAATAGAAAATGTCGTCGAAATGGATACCGCTCAGATCGGCACCCCAGTTCGGCATCTCCATTTCGAGGAATTTTGCATAAGCATCGAGACGGTACTGAGTCATCCAGGCAGGCTCGCGTTTCATCGCGCTGATCTGGCTGACGATCTCGGTATTCAGTCCGCGCTGGCTCTTGAAGGTGTAATTGTCCGGCTCGGAAAAGCCGTACTTTTCGGCATACGAGTCGCGCACATCTTTGAGCGCGGTCTCATTTTCGGTGAGTTGCTTTTCGCTCTCGATATAAAGATCAGTCATTGACCCTGCTCCTGTAATACATCGTTTCCGAGGGGATTGGTGATTGTCGTCATTCAGGGGCGCCGAAACGCTCGCGCACCCAGTCGTAGCCCGTTTCTTCCAGCTTCACAGCGAGATCGGCACCGCCGCTCTCGACGATCCGTCCGTTGAAGATGACATGCACATATTCCGGGTGAATGTAATTCAGAATGCGCTGATAATGCGTGATCACCAGCACACCCAGACCGGGACCCCGCAGCGTATTCACACCTTCCGAGACGATGCGCAGCGCGTCGATGTCCAGCCCGCTGTCGGTTTCGTCCAGCACGGCGATCTTAGGATTGAGGACAGCCATCTGCAGAATTTCGGCGCGCTTCTTTTCGCCGCCGCTGAAACCCTCGTTCAGATAGCGTCCGGCAAAGCTGTGATCCATTTGCAGCGAGTCCATCTTGGCGCGCAGCATCCTGCGAAAATCGGTGATCCCTATGCCCTTGCTGTTCGGGTCTTCGGCTTTCATGCGCGCGTTGATCGCCAGGCGCAGGAAGTTTGCCAGGGTCACGCCGGGGATGCCGACGGGGTATTGAAACGCCAGGAACAAGCCAGCACGACTGCGCGCGTCGGCTTCCAGCTCCAGCAGGTTTTCGCCGCCAAAGACGATCTCGCCATCGGTCACTTCGTAGGCAGGGTTGCCCATCATCACATTTGCCAGCGTGCTTTTGCCGGATCCATTCGGACCCATCAACGCATGGACTTCGCCCTGATTCACCGTCAGGTTCACGCCGCGTAGGATTGGCTTGCCTTCGACCGAGGCGTGCAAATTACGAATTTCTAAAACAGCGCCCATGCTGGCGTCGTCCTCCGAGTTAATCCGGGTTAAATTCTCTTTGTACCCACAGGTACAGAGTTGAGCTTCAGTATAGCGGTACGGCGCAGCAAAAGCAACATTTTTATCACGCGCATGATAAAAATTGACTTAGAAAAATCCCGTGCTACGATCGTCAAAAGTGCAGTACAATCGACCTAGAGCAGGATTAACAAAACTCATGACTCAGGACATTCAACAGCAGGTAACACCGAAAACAGAAGACGGGCTGCGCGAGGCGCTGCGCGTGGTCGTCGATCCCGAGATCGGCATGAATATCATCGAATTGGGACTCATCCGTTCGGTCGAGTTAAGCGATAGCAACTGTCATGTCGTGATGATCATGACCACCCCATTCTGCCCCTACGCTCCTCAGCTCCTGGAGCAGACCCGCCGCGCGGCGCAAGACTATTCCAGCCTGCCGACCACGATCGAGATGGGGATGCAGATGTGGGATCCGACCATGATGGAAGAAGGTGCCGCCGACGACTGGGGTCTCTTCTGATTGACCTATCGCCAGCCTTGCAAGCCGATGCCTGATCGGTTATACTCCTGCTTCATTACCTTTAGGGGTATGGCGCAGCCTGGCTAGCGCGCTTGCATGGGGTGCAAGAGGTCGTGGGTTCAAATCCCGCTACCCCTACAGATTGGATGCTGCGGGTAGTCGAAATATTACCCGCCCCATAAAACAACCTTTCAATTGGCGCAAGCCTTGAAAGGTTGTTTTGTTTGTACGCATTAACCAAAAATTTTTCATTGAGCTTTTCGGCTTAGACGGTTACAATCTCGGATTAAGGGATGTAACATGAAATTTGAACCCGATCGACACTTTGTGAGTAGCTTATAGTGAGCATCATCGTTAAAGCATCACGATCGTGTAATGAAGGTTCGTCCCCCCTATTTGTGAGCTATTTTAACAGGAGTGTAGTCAGCATGAAAAATCTCTTCAAGCGTGTCATGATGGGCGCGACGGTCTTGACCGTCGGCGCGCTCCTCGTGATCCCTGTCGCTGCGCAAGACGGCGGCATCATCATCGAGGGCAACGCCGCTGGTGACGTCGCCAATATGAACCCGCTGCTGGCGAGCGACACTGCCAGCCGCCGCATCACCGCCCTGACCAACATCGGTTTCCTGGGTGTCGATGTGGAAAACGCGGTCATCGCCCCGAATACACTGGGCGCCCTGGTCAAGGACTGGACGATCAGTGAAGACGGTCTCGTCTACACCTTCAATCTCCGTGACGATCTGAGCTGGAGCGACGGCACCGCCATCACCTCCACTGACATCATTTATGCCTGGGATGCCACCAAGCTCGGCGCCGAAGGCGTGATCGACGTGGCTGGTGCATTCGTCATCGACCCGACTGGTGAGACCGGTATCCTCGATGTCACCGCGCCGGACGCAACCACCGTCGTCGTCACTTTCGCCTCGGCGGAATGCACCTCGTTGAGCAGCGCCGCCGTCCTCTATCCGGTGCCCTCGCACATCCTGCCGGCGGACATCAGCACCCTCGACGACGCCGAATACAACCTGGCACCGACCGTCGCCAGCGGACCGTTCCTCTTCAGCGAGCTGCGCCCCGGTGAGCAGGTCGCCCTGGTCGCCAACGAAGGCTACACGGATGCCCTCGAAGGCGGCGTGCAATCACAAGGTTTCATCTATCGCACCGTCCCGGATCAAAACGTCTCGGTCGAGCAGTTCCTCGCGGGCGAGCTCAACCTGATCGACAGCCCGGCGGTCGCCCGTCGTGCAGACATTCGTGCCACCGACTCCCAGGTTTACTCGTTCGCCGGCAATGCCTGGGACTACATGGCGTTCAACCTGGCTGACCCGAACAATCCTCAGAATGCGTTCGACGAATCTGGTAACCCGATTGACCAGGGCAATCACCCGATTTTTGGTGATGTCCGCGTGCGTCAGGCGATCGCCCGTGCAGTCAATGTCGAGGCGCTGATCTCCGCAGCCGTCTTCAACGAAGGCGCCCGCATGACCTCGTTCATCATCCCGGCGTCGTGGGCGTACAACAACGACCTGCCCACCATCCCCTTCGATGTCGAAGCCGCGCAGGCGCTGCTCGAAGAAGCGGGTTGGGTCGATGCCGACGGCAATGGCGTGCTCGAAGCTACCGAAGATGCGCTCTATGCCGAGCCGGGCACCGAGTTCAGCTTCACCCTCTACACCAATCAAGGCAACGGTCGCCGTGAAGCCATCGGCACGCTGATCCAGGATCAGCTCTCGCAGGTCGGCATCAACGTCGATTTCCAGACCATCGACTTCAACACGCTGCTCGACATCCTCGACAGCCAGACGTTCGACAGCATCATCCTCGGCTGGCGCAACGGCTTCCCGGACGATCCCGATGCGACGCAGCTCTTCACCGCGCAATCGGACATCGTTGGCAGCGGCAGCAACTTCACCTCGTACAACAACGCGCGCTTCACCGAACTGAACACGCTGGGCAACAACGTCCCCGGCTGCGACCCGGCTGAACGCGCCGAGTACTACTACGAGATGCAGGAAATCATGCAGGAAGACCTGCCCTACATGTGGCTGTTCGTTCAGAATGGCTTCTACGCCGCTGGCGCGGATGTCGGCGGCTTCGACCCACGTCCGTCCCAACTGCTGTGGAACGTCGATGCGTGGGCAGTTTCCACCCCGTAATTCCGCAGTCGATCTGATGTAGTAACGCAATTCACCGCCCCCTCATAAACGTCATACTTGGGTTATGAGGGGGCGGTGACATAAACAATGCCTGAACCTGAAAGAATATTGCAGTGACGCATAACGATGCGTCCGCTTTAAAATCGCGTTACCAGGTCACGCTATCACGTCAGTCGAGCGGGTTGTTCTAGTCAGGTAAACACTCATGATCAAGTACACGCTTAGGCGCATCATTCAAGCCATTCCCACGCTTTTTGGTATCACAATATTTTCTTTCGCGCTGATGTATTTGGCGCCGGGTGGACCTGTCGCTGCACTCACCTTCGGACCCAATGTCCCGCAGTACCAGAAAGAACGCGAAGCCGCAAAACTGGGTCTGAACGATCCGGTCTACATCCAGTACCTGCGCTGGCTGCTGGGCGATGACTGGATGCGCTGGGACTCGGACGGCGATAAAGTCGCGGATGGTGCCTTTCTGCTGGCGCTCGATGTCAATGGCGACGGCGAACCGGAACCGCCTGGCGACCGTTATGGCATTGTGCGCGGCGATTTTGGAAAATCTTTCTTTTACAAGCGTGAGGTCGGCTCGATGATCGGCGAGCGCGTCGCCGCCACCCTGGAGTTGGGCGCCACCTCGCTGTTTCTAGGCATCACCATCGGTACACCGGTGGGCATCCTGGCGGCAGTACGCAAAAAAGGCTGGTTCGACAGCATCACCCGAATCCTTGCCGTCGTCTTCAACGCCATCCCGATTTTTTGGCTGGGTTTGATCCTGATCCTGATCTTCGGATCGTGGCTGCGTGCCCTGCCAATGGGCGGGCGCTGTGATCCGCTGATCCTCTCCGGCGGCTGTCCGCCGATGTGGGGACGGATCGAATACTTACTTTTGCCCACTTTTGTACTGGCGACGGGCTGGGTCGCGGTGTTGTCACGCTACATGCGTGCCTCGATGCTCGACGTGATGAGCCAGGATTATATGCGCACCGCCCATTCCAAGGGCTTGGCAGGCACGGTCGTCTGGTTCAAGCACGGCGCCCGTAACGCTGCTATTCCGCTGGCGACCTTTATCGGACCTGCTATCACAGGTCTACTCAGCGGCGCGGCGATCACCGAGACTATCTTCTCCTGGCCCGGATTAGGGCGCTTCGCGGTCGGCGCGGTGACCAGTCAGGATTACCCGGTCGTCATGGCGGTGGTGATCATTGGTGCGGTAGCGACCATCGGCGGTTACATTTTATCTGACATTCTGTACGCGCTCATCGACCCGCGTATTCGCTTCAACTAATCACGAGGACTCACATGGCTACTACGGTCGCTCGTCTTGATGTCGAGCCAAAGAAGAAATACGAAGGTCGTTCGCTCACACAGCTCGCGGTCAGTCGTCTCAGCCGCGATACCCTGACGCTGATCGCCTTGGGGATGATCGTGCTGCTGCTGCTGCTGGCTTTTGTGGGTGCGCCTGTAATTTCGAGTGTGCTGGATGTCAGCCCGACGCGCACCAACGCCAATCAGACCTTCCTGCCGGTGGGCAGCTATCCTCATATCTTAGGCACCGACGATCTCGGTCGGGACGTGCTGTCGCGGCTGCTCTATGCTGGACAGGTGTCGCTGTCGGTAGGCGTCATCGCGGCGGGACTGGCGGTCAGCATCGGGGTGACGCTCGGTATCATCACCGGTTATTTTGGTGGGATCGTGGACGATCTTATCAATTGGGTGATCGCCACGCTCAACTCGATTCCCTCGCTGTTCCTGCTGCTGATCGTGGCGGCGGTGCTGCGTCCCTCACCCACCACCCTGATCATCATTCTGGGATTTTTAGGCTGGACGGGCATCACGCGCCTGGTGCGCGGCGAAACACTGTCCCTGCGCGAGCGCGAGTACGTGATCAGTGCGCGCGCTGTCGGTGCGTCGTCGTGGCGGATCATGTTCGTGCATATCCTGCCCAATCTGGTCTCGGTGATCATCATAGCGCTGGCACTGGACATCGGCGGTATCATCCTGACGGAAGCGGCACTCAGCTTCCTGGGATTGGGCATTCTCCCTCCTACACCGAGCTGGGGCAATATGCTCTCAAACGCCCAGGGGTTCTTCACCAAAGGCGTGCATCTGGTGATCATTCCCGGACTGATGATTTTTGTGACAGTGCTGTGCCTGTATGTCCTGGGAGACGGCTTGCGCGACGCCTTCGACCCGACCGCGAAAGACTGATTACGACCGAATGGAGCATGTGAGGGCATGGCGCGCCATGCCCTCACATGCTCGCTTTTGATCATTATCCGACGAACAACTGACGTCGATAAATCTCGTCGGGACGTTTGTAGATGTGCATGATATCCTCCCTCGACATGAACACCGGCTCCCCCACCGCGCACGCCCCGGTAAAAATACCAGCCGCTTTGACGCACATCGCCGTCACATTCAGAATCTCCTGCGCTGTATTCCCCACCACGATCAAGCCGTGATTTTGCAGCAGGATCACCTTTGGCGCTTCCTCGTACTGGTCCATATACAGCCTGACCTGATCTCGGATTGCGCGTGCCAGTGGCAGCCCTGGATCGGTATAGGGCACGAACACCGACTCTGGTCCGCATAACACCGCCTCATCTGGAAACAACCTGTTTTTGGCGAACTGTTCAGCGCGCGTGCTGCACAGAATACCGTTGACCGCCAGCGGATGCGTGTGACCGATGTAATTCACGGCGCAGCCATGCAGCACGCTGGCGTGAAACGTCACCTCCACCGAGGGACGCGCACCACTGGGATCGACGCGCGCATCCATCATCGCCGTTTGCAGCGCGTCCGCGCTCAGGTCACTGTCAAACAGATCGAGAATTGGCGCGAACGCGATCTGCACGAAACCACGCTCGTCGATCTCGTGCATTCCACGTCCGCTGCACTTGATCCAGAACGAATCGGCATCGACGCGCATCGAGGTATTGCCTTCACCGACGACGACCAGATTGTGCGCGGGCACACCGATCAGGCGCGTCATACGCAGCAATTCGGCTGGAACAGTGCTTGTCGGAGTTGTCATAATCACCTTTCTGAAATCATAAAATCCTGAAAAGTTAAATAAAAAACGGCGTGAGCGCACCATGCGCCCACGCCGTCAGCGTGTGAAAGGGGTCTAGAAGTCGAAGTCGAAAATATTGTCTTCGGTGTACACGAATGGCGCGCCGAGCAGAATCTCGCTGCCATTGACCACCATCAGCTCACCCAGACGCCCTGCCATGACCGAGGTCGCTCCGGGAGCCAGAGTGCCATCGACGACCGCGCGCAGTACATAGACCGCCGCATAGCCCAGATCGACCGGGTTCCACAGTACGACCGACTCGACGCAGCCATTCTCGACGAACGTCTTCATCTGATTGGGCGTGGACAAGCCGACGATCGCCACTGCGGTTTCAGCATCAGCGGCGCCGACACCATCCACTGCATCATCCGCTGAACACAGCGACGCCTGCTGCACCGCGTCTGCCGCGCCGGGGAATGCCACACTCGACATACCAAACACACCGTCCATCTCGGCGCCATATTTGTTGAGCAGCGCCTGTGTCTGCTGGAAGGCGAGGTTCTGGTCTTCCTGCGACTCGACCGTCTCCAGCCAGGTCATACCAGGATAGCAATTCTGAATATATGCCTGCATTTCAGCGATCCAACGTCCCTGATTGGGCGCGGTGAACGAGCTGGTGACGATGGCGAAACGACCTTCTTCGCCGATCTCCATCACCATGCTGTCCACCATGCCCTTGGCGATACCGTTGAATTCCGCCTGATTGACGAACCACGACCGGGCGTCCGGCTCGCTGTTGGCGTCGTATCCGACGACGACGATACCCTGCTCCAGCGCGTCACGCAGTACCGGGGAAATAGCGACCGGATCATTCGCCGCGAACAGGATACCATTCACACCCTGGGTGATATAGCGCTCCAGGAATTCGATCTGCTGGACGATGTCGGCATCGGTCGGACCGTCGGTGGTGACGGTGACGTTGCCCAGCTCTGCAGCGGCTTCCTGCATCCCCGCCGTGGTGGCGTTGAAATAGCCGATACCGATCAGCTTCGGCACATCGACAACGGTGATGTCCTGTCCCATCATGTCGGGCATATCCATCGCCATGCCACCGTCGTATTCCGGCGCATCCATCATCATCGGCGCCTCGTCGGTCATTTCCATTGCCATATCAGCATTCATACATGCCAATGGCGTCGTAGCCAGATCGTCAGCGCCGACCCAGCGCTCCATATCCTGCGCCGATACCGATACCGCAGCGACCGAGACCAACACGCTCAGGATCAGCAAAACCAGAATCGCTCTCTTGTTCACGGAAAATTCTCCTTAAATCAGATCAGTAAACCCGCAGATTGACGCTTGGTCACACCGGATAAGTTGTCGTGTGCTGCACATCACCCCTTTCCAAACTTGTGCGCTGCCCTTGCTGCCCGCCTGCCCATCAGACCGAGCGAAAGCGCGCCTGAATGAAGTTGTTGACCAGAATCGCCAGGATCAGGATCACGCCGATCATGATGATCGTCGCATCGCCTTTGATCCCCGCGAGCAGCAAGCCATTTTTGAGTACCTGGATCAGGACCAGTCCCAGGATCGTGCCAAAAATTGTCCCCACGCCCCCAAAGATGCTGGTGCCGCCCAGCACGACCGCCGCGATCACATCCAGCTCGTGTCCGCTGCCCATATCGGCGCGCGTGGTGGTCACGCGCGACACGAAGATCACGGATGCCAGCGCCGCCATGAATCCGCTGTACATGTAGATCAGCAGCTTGTTGCGGTTGACGGGCAGCCCGGCGAAACGTGCTGCCACTTCGTTGCTGCCGATCGCGTACAGCGAACGTCCAAAAGTCGTGCGCGCCAGCACCAGCCACGTCAGTGCGATGGCGACGAGCAGCAGCCACATTTGAATCGGCAGTCCGAGGAAATCGCCCCGTCCGATGCCGTCGGTGAACCATTCAGGAAAGCCGCGTGCCGAGCGCGCTTCGCTGATGCCGAGCGCGAAGCCGCGAAAGAGCGCCAGGGTCGCCAGCGTCATGATCAGCGGTGGCACACCCAGACGCACAATCACGATCCCGTTGATGAAACCGCACAGCAGCCCCGTGAACAGGCTGGCGACGATCGCCATTTCCAGCGACCAACCGCTGTCCTGCCACAAAAAGCCCAGCACGATCGCGCTCAAGCCGAAGGTCGATCCGACCGAAAGGTCGATTCCCCCGGCGATGATGATCAGCGTCATCGGCAGAGCTATCAGGGCGACCTCGAAGATCAGTACCAATTCGCGCGAGACATTGCGCATCGTCAAAAAGCGCTCGTTTTGGGTCGCCAGCAGCGCGATCGCGGCGATCGTGATCACCAGCAGGATCGCCTCCTGACTGAAGACGAAACGTCCAAGGCGGCTTTCGGAAAAACGATTTGTCTTTTGGATAGGCTGTTCGGTTATCGATGCCATTGTGATTAGCCTCTCCCGGAATACGACTGCCGTCGCCGTCGATACAGATCGACCAGCACCGTCAACAGAATGAGCAGCCCCTGCACTGCGCCGCGCCAATAGCTGGAGACATTGGCGAAGATCATCGCGGAGGGGATGATATGGATCAAAATCGCGCCCAGCGTCGCACCGACCACGGTGCCAGTGCCGCCCAGGATGCTCACGCCCCCTACGACCGCCGCCGTGATGATCAGCAGCTCGACTCCCGGCGGCACCGTCGATTGAATGGCGTTGAATTGCCCGGCGAACAGCAGCGCAGCGATACCGACCATGAAACCATTGATCATGAAGACCGTCATGATGATGCGTTTCTCGGACAGTCCCGACAGCCGCGCCGCTTCTTTGTTGCCGCCCACCGCGTAGATGGCGCGTCCAGTAGCGCTGTAACGCATCCACAGCGCCATCAGGATGGTCAGAATGACCATGAAAAACAGCGGCGCCGGGAGACCGAGCGGGCGCTCCTGTGCAAATTGAAACCAGCGCGGCAGGTTGTAAATCCATTCCCCGCCCGTCCACAGGATCAATCCGCCTTTGAGGATACTCAACATGCCGAGCGAGACCACGATCGCGGGCACCCGCAGATAAGCGACAAAAAAGCCAGTCACCGCCCCCGATGCTACACCGATGACGATCGGCACGATGAAGGCGACGATCTCTGGATACCCGCCTTCCGCCTGACCGATAGCCAGGCGCCCCCCGATGGTCGCCAGTAACCCGATCAGCGAGCCGACGGAAATATCGATGTTGCCGGACACGATCACCAGCGACATACCGAGCGCGGCGACCGCGATGTACGAGCTGTTGTAAAGGATGTCGCTGATATTGCGCTCGCTGATAAAATTCGGATTGATCAAGCCGACAGCGAGACTGAGAAAGACGATCGTGAATGCCAGCACCGTCTCCTGCGTGATCCAGCCGCTCAACCTCATCGGCACGCGCTTTGCCTCGATGGGTGGATTGGATGCAGTCATCGATATGCCCCTTCAGTGATCGCAGCAGCGACGGCGGGCACAGAGGTGCGTGACGACGATCCGCCACCCATCATCGCGGCGGCGATGAGTTCCTGGGTGGATTGCGCACGGGTGAATTCAGCGGCAATCTGCCCTTCGCGCATCACCAGGATGCGATCGCTCATACCCAGTATTTCTGGCAGTTCACTGGAGATCATCAGGATCGCCAAGCCTTGTTCGGCGGCAAGCTCGCTCATGAGTCGATGAATTTCGGCTTTGGCACCCACATCGACGCCGCGCGTCGGCTCGTCCACGATCAGTAACCTCGGCTTGCTGGCGAGCCACTTGCTGACGACGACTTTTTGTTGATTGCCGCCGGACAGCTTGCCGACTATCTGTTCGGTGCCAGTCGCCCGGATACGCAGCTGTCCAATGGCGTGCTGTGCCAGATCGCGTTCCCGTTTGGGACGCATGAAGCCGCCGCTGGACATGGCACGCAGCACTGCCAGTGAGGTATTTTCGCGGATCACCATCTGTTTGACCAAGCCCTGGGTGCCACGATCTTCGGGCACGTAGGCGATCCCGTGCGCGATCGCCCGTCCAGGATGCTCGATCCTGACCTGACGTCCATCGATCCTGATCTCACCAGATTGCGCGGGTAGAATGCCAAAGATCACCTGCGCCAGTTCGCTGCGTCCGCTGCCCACCAACCCCGCCAGACCGACCACCTCGCCAGCACGCACCTCGAACGAGACGCCGCGCGTGTACGGGTAGCGCACCAGATCGCGCACCTGCAGCACCGTCTCCCCGATGCGCGCGGGCAGCTTGGGATAGAGATTATCGATCGTCCGCCCGACCATGCTGGCGATCAGGTCGCGCTCGCTGGTCTCGCTGACGATTTGCGTATCGATGTACTGTCCATCGCGCAGCACAGTCACGCGGTCGGCAAGCTCGAATACCTCGTTCAGACGGTGACTGATATAGACGATCGCCACGCCCCGTTCGCGCAGTAATCGCACAATCGCAAACAACCGTGTGACATCGGCTTCGCTCAAGGCGGCTGTCGGTTCGTCCATGATCAGCAGTCGGGCATTGATCGACAGCGCCTTGGCGATCTCGACGCGCTGACGCTTGCCCACGCTCAGGGTGCCGACCTTGCGTCGCACATCCAAATCGTGGATATTGAGCGACTCCAGCACCGCTTCAGCACGCTCATTCATCACGCGCCAATCGATCCAGGACACGCCCGCGAAGCGCGCGCGCGGTGCGTGTCCCATGAAGATATTCTCCGCCACCGTCAATTCAGGATACAGAATCAATTCCTGATAGATGGTGGCGATCCCGCGCGCCTGCGCCTCACGCGGGCTGTTGAATACGACCGGCACCCCGTCGAAGTGCATCTCACCGGAATCGGGCTTGTGTACGCCGGAGATGATCTTGATCAGGGTCGATTTGCCCGCGCCATTTTCACCGAGCAATGCGTGAACTTCGCCAGGCAGCACGTCGAACCGCACCTCGTGCAGCGCACGCACACCCGGAAATGATTTGGTCACCTGCGATAAAGTCAGTAGCGCCGTCATAAGTCATCTTTTCGTTAGTTTTTTCTGAAAATCTGTCGCGTTTCTCTTTAGCTGCGTCGATTGCCTTTAGAGAGTCGCGGGCAATAGTGTGATGAAGCGGTCAAATGCTTCTGTCCACTGGTCAGCGTCACGCGGAAAATAACTGTCGCTGTCGAGAGTCCGAGCCAATGCCTGACGCGCCTGCGCGATGTCTGCCAGCTCACCGCGCGCGATCAATTGCACGATGGCGATCCCTAGCGCGGTCGCTTCGATGGGACCCGCGACGACCTCGCGTGCGATCGCGTCCGCGGTCATCTGACACAGCAGCACATTCCTGGCGCCCCCGCCGACAATGTGCAGCCGCCGTACCGCGTGCCCGCTGATACGAATCAGCCCTTCGAGCGAATAGCGATATTTGAGCGCCAGACTTTCGTACACGCAGCGCATAATTTGCCCAACCGTCTCCGGGATCGGCTGTCCGGTGCGCTGGCAAAACGCGCGGATGCGGCTCGGCATGTCGCCAGGCGGCAAAAATTCCGGCGCGTCCGGGTCGATCAGGCTGCGGAAGGGTTCGGCGCCCTCCGCCAGGCGCGTCAGGTCGTCATAGCTGTAATCTGCGCCCTGTGTCAGCCAGGTGGCGCGGCATTGCTGCGCCAGCCACAAGCCCATGATATTCTGCAACAGCCGAAAGGTGCCCGCTGCCCCACCCTCATTGGTCACATTGGCGAGATACGACTCGTCGGTGATCACTGGATGCCGTAATTCGAGACCGAGCAGGCTCCACGTCCCACTGCTGAGATAGGCAAAATCGGACGATGTCGCCGGCACTGCCACCACTGCCGATCCGGTGTCATGACAGGGTGGCGCGTAGACCGCGATCCCGTTGTAACTGCCTACCTGAGTGCCTGGCTGTATGATCGGCGGCAGTATGTGCGTCGGCAGGTCGAGCCGTGTCAGCAGATCACGATCCCAATCGCCAAGGCGCGGATTGTAAAATTGCGTCGTGGTCGCGTCGCTGAATTCGCAGACTTTTTCCCCGGTCAGCCAGTAGTTGAATAAATCGGGCACCATCAGGAAGGTGTGCGCCGAATCGAGCTGTGCCGGCGTTTTGGCGCGCAGGCTGGCGAGCTGATAGAGCGTGTTCAGCACCAGGAATTGAATGCCGGTGCGCTCGAACACCTCACGACGAGGCACGCGCTCGAATACCCAATCCATCATACCTGTAGTGCGCGCATCGCGGTAATGCACCGGATTGGCGACCAGCGCCCCATCACGGTCGAGCAGCGCAAAATCGACACCCCAGGTCGCCACACCGATCCCGACCGCCCCATCGCGCGCTTTTTCGATCCCAGTCGTGATCTCGTGCCACAGCCGCAGGGTATCCCAATGCAGCGTCCCGCGCACACGCACCGGGGTGTTCAGGAAACGATGCGACTCGTCGAGTGTGAAGTGACTGCCATCAAATGTGACAGTCGCCACCCGTCCTGACTCGGCACCGAGATCGACCGCGATTACTTTCGACATGACAGTCCCATTCAGCGCACGTAGGCAGCGGGGACGCCGCCGTCCACAGTCAGCACGGCACCAGTCGTCTTGGCGGCGCGCGGTGACGCGAGAAAGGCGATCGCTTCTGCGATGTCTGCTGGCAGAATCTCGACCTTGAGTGTGTTGCGCTTACGGTAAAAATCATTCAGATCATCGACGCCCACGCCATACTGCTGCGCCCGCGCCTCTTTCCAGGCACTATCCCAGATACCGCTGCCTTGAATGACCGCATCGGGCAGCACCGAGTTGACACGGATTCCATGTACGCCGCCCTCTTCCGCCAGGCAGCGTGCCAGATGAATTTCACCCGCCTTTGCCGCGCTGTACGCACCCGCGCCCTTGCCAGCGGCGAGGCTGTTCTTGCTGCCGACGAACACCAGCGAGCCGCCGATTCCCTGCGTTTGCATGACTTTGAAGGCTTCGCGTGCCACCAGAAAATAGCCTGTAAGCAGAATGTCGATCTGGCGCTGCCAATCGCGCAGCGTCGTGTCCTCGATCAGCGCGCCGCCGGCGATGCCCGCATTGTTGACCACCACATCGACGCCGCCGTAGGTCATCACGGCACGCCGAAAGCTGTCCACGACCGCGTTTTCGTCGGTCACATCGGTATGCGCGAAAATGGCGCGCCCTTTACCAGTGCGTTTTTCGATCTCCGCGACTGTCTCTTGCCCACCATCGGCATTGATGTCCGCGACGACCACATGCGCGCCATCCTGAGCCAGCCGATAGGCGGTCGCCCGCCCGATTCCACTCGCCGCACCGGTGATCAGGACCACCTTGCCTGCAAAGTCGCGGTCAGGGGGCGCGAGCTTCAGCTTGTAGAGTTCGAGGGGCCAATATTCGATGTCGTAGGCTTCTTTTTCGGTCAGGCTGACAAATCCGCCTAAACTTTCGCTGCCGCCGACGACGGCGATCGCGCGATGATACAGTTGACGGCTGACATCGGCATTGGTGACATCCTTACCCGTGTTGACCATGCCCAGACCGGGGATCAGGATCACGCGCGGCGCGGCGTCTCGCAGCTCGTCGCCCGGCTCTTTGCAGCGATCGAAATAATCGACGTAGCGCGCTTCATAGTCGGTGATGCCGTCGATGAGCGCGATCCTGAGTGCCTCCAGTCCATCGGAAGGTGTCCAGTCGATGAACAGCGGCTGCCGCTTCACATGCACCAGATGATCCGGGCACGCTGCCCCCTTCTGGCTGATCGCGTCGGCGTCACGACTGCCTACCATGTCGAGTACCGTGTCACTGGCGTCATAGCTCAGGATGGTGTGCCGCCGTGCCGATACCGCGCCGCGTATCATCGGCAAGACCTGCACCATGATCGCCTCACGCATATCGGCGTCCAGCGGCGCGATGCTCAGATCGCCAAACACACGCTTGCCGCGTGCCTGCTCGATCAGATAGTCTTCCGCTTCCTGGATCAACCGGATCGTGCTGTCATAACACGATTTACTGTCCGCGCCCCAGGTCACCAGCCCATGCTTACCCATGACCACACACTCGATCCCTGGATTGTCGATCACCTTCTGACCGATCCATTGGCTGAGTGTAAAGCCCGGTCTGATGTAGGGGACGAACGCCATCCGATCGCCGTAGATCGCACGCGCGACCTCTTCCGCATTGGGGGCACACGCCACACTGATCAGCGCGTCGGGATGAGTGTGATCCACATGGGCGGCGGGGACAAAGGCGTGCAGCAGCGTCTCGATACTTTGGCGCGGGCGACCGGGTTCAAAGACCGTCCGCTCCAGATAGGTGACCATTTCCTCGTCGGTCATGGCAGGGCGCGCAAACAACGGATCGATCTCGTCGAGCCTGAGCAGGGCGAAACCGCGATCCTTGATGTTCAGTATGTCCGACCCGGACGCCTTGACCGCCAGGACTCGGTTTGCGCGTCCGATATGATCCGCGCGCATCAGCTTAGCGCTGGTGTTGCCGCCGTAAATATTGACGACGGCGCGGTCACGACCCAGTAGATTACTGCGATAGACCAGCCCGTCCAGATCGGGCAGCTCAGCCGTATCCTGCGCATTCCATAAGTTCTGGGGCATCAGAAAATTCCCTTTGGATGACTGAATTTTGCAACGATAATTATCTGAAACGTTCGTTATTGGTTTTCGTTTACTTTCATTGTCGAGCAGTTTAACGCGCTCTTACGGGATTGTCAAACGCTGTTTATGCGGTCAAATCTCTGAGTCAGACGACCGCGATCGTGATCTGCACATTCGCCTGGCGCAGCGAGTCTACCAGCGGGGTCGGCGAATCGCTGCTGGTGATGATATGGCGCACGTCCTCGCTGCGCACAAATGTGAACGGTGCCACCTGTCCCCATTTGCTGCCATCCACCAGGATCACCGTCTGCACACAGCGGGCGACCATCGCGCGTTTGATCGTCACTTCATCGCCATCGACATCGGTCACCCCTTCTGCCAGCGTCACACCGCGCGCGCCGAAAAAGCCGATGTTGAAATTGATCTCTGGCAGCCCTTGTGGAAAACCGACGACCGAGATCGAGTCGCGTCGCAGTCGTCCACCGGGCAGGATGACCTGAATATGCGGACTGTCGAGAAAGCTCTGTGCGAGGATCAGACTATTTGTAACGACGGTCAGCTTCCTGAACGTCTTGAGATAAGACGCGAGGGCAAAGGCGGTCGAGCTGGCATCGAGCGCGACGCTGTATCCGTCCTGCACCAACGCCGCCGCCGCTTCAGCGATCGCCGCTTTCTCATCGCGTTTCTTGGTCTGGCGGATGTGAAAAGACAATTCGGGGACGGGCTGCATGGTCTCATGATGAACGGCGCCGCCATAGGTGCGCTTCAACAAACCCTCTTCTTCGAGCGCCCGTAAATCCTGCCGGATCGTGACCGCGCTTACCCCCAGGCGCTCACTCAATAATTTGACCGACACCCGTCCTTGCTCGCGCAGTTCATCCAAAATAATACGTCGGCGTTCTTCGACGAACAAAGTCTCATTCATGTTGACACGTCTTTCGGTTGCACATACACTGAAGGACAATGAAAGTAATTAATCCACTATTCTTTAACATTCTAAACGAAAAGGGTCATATGAACGAGGTTCATTACCAGGTTCTCGCTGAGACGCTGGGTCAGCGCGGCATCGATGTCCGCCATGTAATCGACCGCCTGAAACGACAGCATATTGAGACCCCGTCCTGGGGCTACGGCAACAGCGGCACGCGCTTCAAGATGTTTGCCTGGCGCGGCGCTGCACGCACGATCTATGAAAAGCTCGACGATGCGGGCTATGTCCATCGCCTGACCGGGGTGGCGCCCTCGATCGCCATTCATATTCCCTGGGACACCGCCGACGATTACGACGCGCTCCAGGAGTATGCCGCGCAGCAGGGTGTGCGCATTGGAGCGGTCAATCCTAATCTGTTTCAGGATGACGCCTACAAATTGGGCAGTATCACCCATGCCGATCCGGGGGTGCGAGAAGACGCACTGGCGCATATTGTCGATTGCTGCGCAATCATGGGCAAGACCGGCAGCAAGCTGCTGAGTCTGTGGTTTGCCGACGGCACGAACTACGCCGGGCAAGACAATATCGTACAGCGCAAGCGACGCCTGGAAGAAGCCTTGCGCTCGGTTTATCCTTACATGCCCGCCGACGCGCGCATGTTGATCGAATACAAGTTCTTCGAGCCGGCTTTCTACCATACCGATCTGGCTGATTGGGGTATGGCATACGCCACTGCTCTCAAGGTCGGTGACCGGGCGCAGGTTCTGGTCGATACCGGACATCACGCCCAGGGGACGAACATCGCCCATATCGTCGCCTTTTTGCTGGACGAAGGACGCCTGGGCGGATTTCACTTCAATGCACGGCGCTATGCCGACGACGACCTGATCGTCGGGACGAACAACCCGCAGGAGTTGTTCGAGATTTATCATGAACTGGTCGAGGCGGAGTCGCGCGCCGACGACGTTGCTTTCATGATCGATCAGACGCACAATATCGAGCCGAAGCTGGAAGCGATGCTGTTGAGCATCGTCAACTGTCAGATCGCCTTCGCTAAAGCGCTGATCGTCGATCGCCGCACACTCCATCAACAGCAGATGGCGGGCGATGTCCTGGGCGCGCATGGCACCCTGATGGACGCCTACCATACCGACGTGCGTCCGTTACTGGAGCGGGCGCGTATCGAGATGAACGTACCAGAGAACCCCATTGCCGCCTATCGCGCTGATGACTACGCGAAACGCATTGCCGACACGCGCGGCATTGCAGGCGACGGCGGCGGCGGTTTTCCAACCTGATTTAAATCGGATTCAAGCACTCAACAAAGGATGGACATATGCGTTATCGTGAATTTGGGCGCACGGGCTGGCAGGTCTCCGAGATCAGCTTTGGTGCGTGGGCGATCGGGTCGGCATGGGGTGAGGTCAGGGACGACGAGTCGATGGCATCGCTGCATCGCTCGCTCGACCTGGGCATCAATCTGTTCGATACCGCCGATGTGTATGGGGACGGGCACAGTGAGCGCCTGATCGCGCGGCTGCGACGTGAGCGGCGTGACCCATTTTACGTGATCACCAAAGCCGGGCGGCGCCTCAGTCCACACACCGCCGACGGCTACAACAAAGCCAATCTGACCGGGTTCGTCGAGCGCAGTCTGCGCAATCTGGAGACTGACTGCCTCGACCTGGTGCAGCTCCACTGCCCGCCTGTTGAAGCCTATTACCGCCCGGAGGTCTTCGGCGCGCTCGACGACCTGGTAAGCGAAGGAAAAATCCGCTTCTACGGCGTCAGCGTCGAAAAGGTGGAAGAAGCATTGAAGGCGATCGAATACCCGCAGGTACAGTCAGTGCAGATCATCTTCAATATGTTTCGCTACCGCCCTACCGAATTGTTCTTTGGTGAGGCTGCCCGTCGCAAGGTCGGCATTCTGGCGCGCGTGCCGTTGGCAAGCGGTATGTTGACAGGCAAGATGACCCACGACACCGCGTTCACCTCGGACGATCATCGCCAGTTCAATCGGCACGGCGAGTCGTTCGACATGGGCGAGACCTTCTCAGGCGTCGATTATGAGGTCAGTCTGCAGGCAGTCGACGAACTGAAAGCCCTGCTGCCCGAAGGAGCGACGCTGGCACAATTCGCGCTGCGCTGGATTTTGATGTGGGACGCGGTATCATGCGCCATCCCTGGCGCCAAGCGTCCGGCACAGGTCGAGGACAACGTGCGTGCCGCCGACCTGCCCGCGCTGACCGACGCCCAGATGGAGGGTGTGCGATCCATCTACGACCGCCTCATCCGTGAAGGCGTGCATCACCGCTGGTAAAACCCGATGCGCGGACAGGGCGCTGCCCTGTCCGCGCAATCTTTGTCCTGCATTCAATCGTCCATACGGTAGACGCGGATGTCGTCGCTGCTGGCGACCGGATTGTAGCGCCCGATGAACAGAAAAAAGGCGAAGTTGAACAGCAGCGCCGCGCACAGCGCCGCCCACGCCTCGGTATGCACATCCCGATACCAGGTGTAGCGACGCAGCAGCTCGAACAACACCAGCATCAGGATGAACACAAAGCGACGACGCTTGGACTCGGTGCGCTGCACCATGAACAACAGCGCACTGATGATGACCGCGAGCAGCGCGAATATGCCGAAGTCCACCTTAGCCTCCGCGCCAGGCGTTGATGTCGGTCCAGTTGACCTCACCATAGGGTGGCGCGAACACCTCACACGCGACCGCTTCGTTGGGGAGGTCGGTGCGGCGGCTGACCATCGGCGCATCGGCGTTGAAGTAATTCCAGGTCGCGCGTGAAATGTCCTCGATCAGAGGCCAGGCGCGCGTATAGCTGAAAAATTCGGTATTCTCCCACACGTACACCGCGATGATGTAGTCGTCACCGCTGGGCGGAAAAACGATACCCGCGTCGCCATGCACATTTTCGAGCCAGCCATTCTTGTGGGCGATGCGCGCGTCGGTCGGCAGACCGCCCTGTAACAGCCGCTCCAGGTCGTTGGCGCTCATCAGTTCGAGCATCTGCTGACACTCGCTCTGGGTAAATTCACCGTCCGGGTAGATCACCATCAGACCCGAACTGTAACGCGCACAGTCGTAGAGCAGCGACAGCATCGTGCCCAGGTCTTCGGTGGTGGTCTGGTTGTACGGGTCGGCGCCTGTATTGAAGCTGGGATTGGGCGAGGTGGTCGGCGCGGCGATCGATCCGAGTACCTGCCCTTCGACGCCTAAATCGAAAGGCGCGGTGATGAACGAGTTGCGCGCTCCGATCGTCTGAATGGTATTGGTCACACTGGCGATACCGGGGAAAATGTCCCCAGTCCCGCCGATGATCTGCATGATCAGGTTGGACGAGCTGTTATTGCTGCACAGGATCGACTGCACCATCAGGTTGGCGTCGTCGGCAGAGGGGGCGAATAACAGCGAGCGGAAGTAATCGATCAGAATCGGCAGCTTGATCGTGCTGGCGGCAGAAAAGGCGACATCGCTGTTGATATTGACCTCTTCACCCGTCTCCAGGTCGAGGATGAATACCGAGGCGACGGTGCTTTGTCCGTCGTAGACGAAGCCCTGCGAGTCCAGATACGACGTGATCAGGTCGCGCAGGGTGTTGATGCCGATGCGGGATCCGTCGGTGCTGGTGACGGGCAGCACCACTTCGCGCTGGGTCGGGTCGCGCAGCGCCTCATCGACGGCGGCAAAAGCATCGTCACGCGCGAGTTCGTAGCCCGCGCCGCCGGGACGAAAGGTCAGCGTCGTCACATCGTAGCCCGCCGCGCCTGGTGGACGATCGTAGCGCAGCGCGATCTCGTCGAGGAATTGACGCAGCGCGTTTTGCTGATAGTCGGCGGTCAGCGTGACATCGAGAATCGTCTCGCTCTGCTGCCCGGTCAGATGATTGATGAAGCGCGACCAAAAGGCGCCATCACCGGTCGCGCCTGTGCGCGCCTGTGCCAGCATCGCTTCACGGTTGGTGCGAAAGCCGATCGCGGAAGGATCGAGCTGGATCGGGCTGCCCTGATACCACAGCGTGATCGGGCTGGCATAGGTGCTTTCAAGGAGTGCCGCCGCGTCACCGCTGGTCAAGCCGCCGACGGGCAGCCCCGCCACCACGACATCGGCGGCAAAGCGTTCTGCCTGTTGGCTAAAACGCACTAATTCTAAAAGCAGCAAGCCGCTGGCGAGGGCGATGAACAGCCATGAAAAGATGGGCAGGATGGAAAGCCGGATCCCGCCGCTGCGTCGGCGCGTGCCGAGACCGCTTAAACTGGTGGACATTGGAACGTCCTTGCTAGACAACGAGACGAACGAAAGACAGAGTGTCTCCGATCGCAGCCTGAGTCTAGTGCATTCATCGGCTGGGGTCAACGTCGCGCGCGGACGTTGGAACGATGTTATACTTTTGCGCATAGATTCGACTACGCAACGGCACGCACGCTCATGCTCACCGACCTCAACGCGCTGCTCACACTCGATCCCGGCAACCGTCTGTTTGCCCTGATGTTCATTGCACTATCCATCGTGCTGTGCGCGATGGCGTTGGAGCGACGACGGGCACACTCCGACGATGCCTCACTGACGCGCCTGTTCGTACTGGCATGGGCTTATCTCGGTGCGGGTATCGCCGCGATCATCGGCACCGCGCTGGTCACAGCGGGCGGGGCGAGCGTTGATACGCTGCTGCCGCCGCTGGAACGCGCCTTCACCGCCGGGTTGATCGCGCTCTCTGTCTGGGCGCTGGCGTTCAACAAAGGACGTTTTGTCACCACTGGCTTGCTCGCCATCCTGCTGTCGATCTCGGTCGTGTATGTGCTGCAGAGCGGCGAGTGGGCAGCGCTGGCTGCTACGTCCGATTTCAATACCAGCGGCTTCATCTTTATTTGGACGATCCTGTCGCTTATCCT
>Ga0163147_10000030_pt1 | contig 175924 bp, 147 predicted proteins | sample OliLakLV19MP6G1_FD_148597 | JGI IMG/M metagenome (GOLD analysis project Ga0163147, IMG submission 148597) | Freshwater microbial mat bacterial communities from Lake Vanda, McMurdo Dry Valleys, Antarctica- Oligotrophic Lake LV.19.MP6.G1 | ecosystem: Environmental > Aquatic > Freshwater > Lake... | reverse complement strand
GGGAATTCATGAACCTCATCGAGTCCTTTCTAACTCAAAATAAGTACACTTCTGTTGAAGGTTACATCCCCTTCCGGCATACAATATCTTACCTCCAACAAAGATTTGAGACCTTTTGCTCGACCGACATTCGCAAATCTCGAAAAGAACGGTTGAAGGAACTGGCTCAAAGCATTGGATATGCTGAAAATTCCTTTCCCAAGTTTCTGAAAAGGATTGAAGCATGGCAAAAACTGGAAGGCAAAATTCCGGTGAAGTATTTTGAAGAAATCGAAGTTCAATCAGAAGTATTGACTTGTGTACAAGAACTTGATATGGAAGAGTTTGAATATGCGCTGTCCCTTCCCGTGTATCCCAAAAACTTTATCGTTCGGATCATGCCTACTGTTTACATCCCTGTTAGTCTTCCAGACGGTACAACAGAATCAGAAGCAATTGAAATGGTGCGAGAATATCAAGAGGAATGGAAGTCGAGGTGCTGCATCAAAATTCAGCACCTCAAAACCATCTACATCGAACCTCAACATGGAATCCACACATTCACTTATGCTCCCATTTTGAAGAAAGAAGGTGGGTTCTATTTTGCGGGTGGAGGTGGCAAGGCAATTGGTGTAACTCAAATCAAATGACCCTCAAATCAACATAAACTTTGGCATACTTTTGAGGCTGGATGTTACGGATGAGATTGTTCAGGCTGTTGCATTAGCAGAGGAGGTTTATTTGCGCCGTATAGGGGTCATGGAATAGTGCTTGCTATTCCTGATTTCATTACCCAAGGGTTGTTTTAATTGCCTGCGAACTCGTCATGGGCATTCTTGTTTTATGGCTCATGGGTAACTTTATTCAAAAGTTAATGATCAAAGTTGTTGTTTTGGAAAAATATTAGTCCGAAAATTTGGAAATGTCGGAAAAAAGTTGTATGTTTGTCAATAACGTTTTTATAAATTGGGTACTGCATATTATTTAGGAATATCGATTTAGAAGGTAAATACGATTTTTTAGTATCCCCACTTTAAGGCTTTAACCCTGACCCCTTTTACAAGGTATCAGTCATATTGCTCAATACGAGCAAGCAATAACCTATTTGCTATTTTGGGAACAGAATAGATTATTAAATAGTAACATATCAATTAAAATTGACAGGTTTAGTTAATGTTTCCAAGTTGTCAATCATATTAAAATTTTTTATGTATAAAAAAGTTAGACTTACTTTATCTCCTGTTCAAAGAACTGAGAAGCCAAAGGATGCTGCTGAAAGGGCTAGGGAAAACTCCCTCATCAGCAGTAAAAACACTGTTGAAATTACCTTGGAGGACTTCGCAACGGCAATCCTGAATGGTCAATCTTTTTCACACGGAGTTTTTTCTGGCCAAAGGGAATCAAAAAACTTTGTTTCCTCGGACTTAGTAGTGCTGGATGTTGACAATAAGGATTCTGAGCAGATTTTGACTTTGGGGGATGCCTTGAAGCGGCTTAAAGAAAATGGTCTGGATTGTAACATGGCTTACACATCATTTAGTGATGCGATACCCAAAGGAGAGTTTGATCCAGAAGTGCTAAAAACGGCAAAAAGGTACCGACTCATTTTTGTGTTGCCCCAAACAGTTTGGAGTTTAGCAGATTTAAACCAACTTTTGAAAAATGACTTTTACACCTTGTTTCCAGAGGCAGATCCAACGTCTGGGGCTCAGATGTGGTATGCTGGTTACAACATCGGTTATTCAAATTATGACTATGTTCTTGATTTAGAAGTTCTTCATTCGGTTGTTGCACTTGAAAAAACTGGCAACATGAAATCGGGTAAAAGAAGGAATGAAAAACTTAAATCATTGGCCGTCAGACCAAACTATTTATTGAAAATGGAGGGACAGGATGTCCCCCATCCCCCACACTCCTTTAATATAATAAAGGGGTTGGGGGGGAATGGGACAAAACACCCCATCCGAAATTTTAACTGGGAATGGGCATGTAGCGAATTTGATTTACTTGATTCGTTTTTAAATTACACTAGGAAGGTTTACCACGGTGAATTGTATAACTTGTACTTAGCAATGAGCAAAATAGAAGGTGGGGCCAAGAAATGGAAAGAGGCGGTAATAAACAATCCATTCATCAATAATCAAAAAATGGCAGATGTTGCGTATTACCTCGAAAGAAGGGTAAGAGTCTTCGATTATAAAATATTTGAAGCCAGAATTTCAAACTATGCCCCAGATGACAAAGCGGCATTTAAGTATGGCTTTCTAACCAATATTTCCAATAAATTAAGCGGAAAAATTGAAATAGTGAATGAGGATGAAAACTATTTAATGACGGAACCAAATGCTACCAGTGCCTTGAACTACTATTTTAAAGAGGCTAAGGCCGACTTCGGAAATGGTAAGTATGTTTTCAAATGTGCAACGGGATTGGGCAAAACAGAAGAAATCATCCGGTGCAATAATTTAGCAGAATGCGTAATCGCGGTACCTACCCATAAACTAAAAGATGAGATCTCGGCTCGATTGAAAAAGCAAGGGGTGGAACATTATGTTATACCAGAACTACCAAGGCTACCGGATCCAATTAAACATCAATATGAGACCCTTTCAAAAATCGGGGCATTTGAAGAGGCGGCATCTTTGTTATGGCAGGTTGCATCGGGAGAAAATGTTTCAAAATTTGGCGTTGGGGAGGATGAACTTCTGTGCCTAAAAGAGGAATTAGGGCAGTATTTTAGGGAAATTGAAGCATGTCAGGATACCACATTCCCTGTGCTAACTACCCATAAGAAACTGTTCCACACAGAATTTCCCAACCATTCCACTTACATTATTGATGAAGACATCATCCCTTCGCTATTTGAAATTAAAGCAACTTCAAGCAAAGACCTCAGGATGCTGATGTTCAAATTAGCAGGCGAAAATTATACTGGTGCCAGTAAAGACTTTAAACAGTTGCGTAAATTATTGGATGGATTAAACAATCAATATTGGAAAAAAGTAACAGATGGAGACGTTATAAAAAGGATGTTTTCAGCAGACTCTCTTGAACGGTTTGTGAAAATTGCTGCCAAAAAAAGCATGTCTTTGGAAGGCTCACTCATAGGATTATTTAGCAGCAGTTACTTCTTTGTAGATGCAAAGGACGACCAATGCGACCCAGAAGGAGAGAAAACAATTCACTATTTGAAGAAAAACGATTTGCCGGAGGATAAAAAAATCATCGTTTTGTCAGCAACGGCAGACCGTGAAATTTACGAAAGTGTTTTTGACAATATGGAATGGCAGGAGTTTTCAAAAGTGGAGCAGGTCGGGAATTTGGTTCAGATTTACGACAATGCGTTTAGTAGAGCTTGGATGAACAAAACGGAGAACAAGCCGATGCTTGAAGAAGTGCGAACGTTTGCTGGGGAAAAGAAAGTTATCACATTTAAAAAGCATAAGAGCAGATTCATGCACGCTGCGGATTTCTTTTTGGAGTCATCCGAAGGGTTTGACACGCTTAAAGGGCAAGATATTGTAGTTATTGGTACTCCCCATTTGCAAATCGGAGTGTATGCATTGCTAACCGCAGTATTGGGTATTCCATTTTCAAGCGAGGACTTAGAACTTGGAATGGTCAAATGCGAGCATCAAAACAGGCGGTTTGACTTCTATACGTTCAAACATGAAGGATTAAGGAAAATCCAGTTTTATAAAATAGAAAGCCAATTGACCCAAGCCTGTGGTCGGACAAGGACAATTAGAGAAAACAGTACAGTTTATTTGTTCTCCAACTTTCCATTGGCGGGATTTGAATGGATCACCATGCAGGAATTGAGGAATCAGATTAACGCCACTCAAAGTGTCCAGCCAAAAGTCCTGTCGTTAACTTATATGCCTAGCGGGAGCATGGCAGCATAAGTCAGTTGAAGTTAGTTTGATGCCTAGAACCAGACTTCTCTTGAAAGATCCCGTTCATGACTCCGACATTTCAATGTTTATTATCAATCGATTATATCTCCCCCCCAAAGGCGGTGTCCACGGGTGTGATAGGGGCATACGGTAGGTATATTAAGCGTTACTGAGGACAATATGAAGGCGATGTATGCAGGGATTACCCGCGTTTAGTTCGCGTAACAAATTTTTTACCACGGGCGAAAAATGCCCCATTACAAATTTATACATGACCAATGAAACAAGGGACTCACTGGGTGAGCCCCGTAACCACAGTCCACCTATCCATTTTGCAAAAAGACAAATTCAAAACCAGATTTTGAATGAAAAGTATAACATTATTTTATAACATAAAAAAAATTTTTATAATGGAACTAAATAGAACCATTGGAAACAATTCCAACTTTACTCAAATACCAGTATTTTACACTGTACTAAGCACGGAAGACTTGGCAGCATTAATTGAATACGTGTTGAGAAGCGTGATGCCCGAGTATCAATATGACACAACAATTACATTGAACCCTGATGAGTTGCTTACACGGAAGGAAGCAGCCATTGAATTCAAGGTTAGTGTGGCAACGATTGATAATTATAAGCGTGATGGAAAGATTTTGCCACGTCGTTTGGGTGGAACGGTACGGTACAAGCGGAGTGATTTGCAGGCTGCATTTTCGGGTAACATTCTGAACCCGTACAATAAGGCTGGAAAAGGCAAGAGAAAGTAAGACAGGGCTAGTTGAATCGGTACGATGAAAACGGGGGAGTTCATTTGGTTGGACTTCCCCGTTTTGCCTACCTTTGTTGAAATTTGAGTTTCAAGTAAATGCAAGTATTCGTTTTGTCCCCCTTTGAGGAGGTATTATGTAGTTGGTTTAAAGTGGCGGAGTTTCAAATGATGGTATGACATACCATGTGGGCAAACTCGGGCGTGACAGCGATTTCAGACGTTTGGAAGGGTAAAGGAGGGTCTGTCAAGTTTGTGAGCAGCGTAACACAAAAAGTAACGCCACTAATAACGTGCAATTGAAAACCGGCCTTGGGTTCGCACAGTTAGTTCAAATGCTAAAAAAATGACTGCTGGCGTTCGCCATGCTGTTGCGAAGGAATATTTGCAGAACTACTTGAAAGAATTTTGCTGGAAAATTAACTGCCATAATTTTGATTCAGACCCGTTTGAAAGAGCAATGTGCATGGCGGTGGATGAAGATTGGTGCTGAAAGTTTGAATCCCAAAAAGCCAAAACGGAAATTCAAATAAAACTGATAATTATATGAAACGAAAGACCACAATTTCCAAAACTGAAAAAGAACCTTGGAGTGTTTCAGATAAAATAAATAGCGTACTTGCATTTTTAACGCTAATTGCAGTCATAGGGACTATTTGGAGTACATCAATTGCCAATGATGCGCTTGCCCTGCAACGCGCGCAAACCGTCAAGTCAGAAAAACAGGATAGTCTGGATGGGATACAAGATTCAAGCAGAAATGCAAGGTTTATGGAATTGACCCAGCAGCAGATTGATGCACTACAAGAACAAGTTTTGGCATTAAATCGTGGTGTAAGGAATACAGAAGTTTCGCAGCGTCCAGTATTAGATATTAGTACCTTTGGAATCTATTATAATGAAAAGCAGGTTGAAATGGAAGGCAAATATGTAGTTATGAATTTTGGGGTTAATCCTGCTATACTGAACACGGTTTACATTTATACTTTTGATTCCAAATTCAATTTAGTAGGAAAGGATACTTCATGGGCAAACACTAAATTGATTGGGAATAAAGTCTTTCAGGCGAACATTGCTTTACCTTTGCTTTATGGGAAGCCTATGGATAGAACAAATTTTAGTCTTGTGAAACAATTTTTTGTTTGTTTTATTTTGAAATTTACAAATGAAGTTTCAAAGATACCTGTAACAAGCAATCCACTCATGTATAGGTGGTTGCAAAAAGATAAGTATCAAACTTTAAAATCAGATGAGCAAAACGTATTGTTCTTCAATTTATGCAGCTATAATGAGCAACATATTTTACAAGATAAATTAAAACGAATTAATCAACTTAAAGTGAAGGAGTTTATGTATTGAACCGATTGAAAGAATTAACTGGCAATACTGAATTAGAATGGGCAGAATATATGGAAGCAATTCAAGCAGGTTTGATTGACAAGTTGCTTTTGATGGTCAGCGATAGCCAACTCACGCAAAGACAATACGATGAAATAATCGAATTTACTGGTGAATATGTTAGACAGCGTTGTCCGCACTTACTTCCAATCCTATGAAGATTAGATGGTGGCTCAACCCTGAAATTGTCGTATTCTTTTTCGAGGATATACATCAATTTACCTATTTGCCCAATTCGGCATCAACGATAAACCTTTCGGCATTTTCGCTCTCCGGCAATTTACTAAAAAACCTTACGACATGAGGCTTGCCATCGGAAAGTTTTTCTTGTAGTGCTTGTTTTAAATTAGCAACTTGCTCTGCAAGATATTTACTTTTAACTACTTGAAATTTTGGCATTGTCCCGAAAACATGGGGAAACGTTGATTTACGCGAGAATAAAGTTAAATCATTGAAAGTCAAATGCTTGTCATGCTACTGTACAATATGCGGATAGGCAGTCAAGAAAGTTGATTTTTGTTCTTGTTAATCAACTCCACTTCGCTTGCAATAGCCATGACCATATTTGGGAGGTCTTGTCTAAGTTCGGCTAGTTCTTCTTTGATTTCTTCATTTCCAAGTTCCTCAATTACAATATCCATTTTTTGGCATGTTTGCAATAAGTGCAATAAAAGCCCATGCACAAATTCAGTTTGATTTGTCGCCAATGACTTTATTTTTCCAATGTAGTGTTCAATAGGTTGTTGTTCCATGAAGTTAAAGTTTATGTGGTTGAGAAATTACAGGTTAAATTTTGTGGCTGACAAATTACATGATTGGAATGCTTCTCCGGTACACTACCTGATTCTGCACCCCCTTAAACAGGTTTTATGCACACGGTTCAAACCCCTGCACAACCTAAAACCAACCCAACTACCTCACCCAGCCCCCAAAACCCGCTTCAACGTTTCCAACATCGCCACCCGAAACGCATCATCCTTGGCGATCAAGCGATACAAATCAAGTTCGTTTTTCCGCTCCTTGGACATCACTTCATCAAACATCTGCCGGAATGCAATGTCCGCATTCTGAGAATCAGGATTGTCCGCATACTTCTTTTTGAAGTCGGGATGTGAGCGCAATTTTTGAGCGATGTTGACAAATTTCACCCGCTGCTCGTCTGGCGTGGCATCCCATCCTTGGAACCATCGCTCATTGAAACTCCGGATAATCAGGTCTAATAGATCCTTTTCTTCCGTGCCGCCATGTGCGCCACGAGGATTCGGATTTTGCGGGTCTACTTCGGTTTCAGTAGCGTCTAAATCAATGGTGGTGTTCAGTTTGACCCGTTCCAATCCGTAGGTTGACAAATCCACCGAATTCAAAATTTCGTCCATGGCATCAGCGGTCGTGTCTTTGATGACCAACTTGGGGATCAGGAATTTCAGGAACCAAAATAATTTTTCCCATTTAACCACTTCATAGGGTAGGATAGAAGCCATTTGTCCATAAATTTTTACAAACTGCTTTGCCTTGATCTTGAAGTCGGCTTTGTAGTTTTCTTCCAAGCCCAATCCAGTATTGAAACGATCCGCTGGAATGTCAATGATGGGACTCAATAATTGGGCATCTACACCATTGAAGTATTTTTCAACAAAATCCTCCACCTCCGACCACTCGTACACGCCTACCTCATCCAAACTGCCTTTCAGTTCGTGCAAAACGTTTACATCGGTCGCTTTGCTAAGGGAAGTGGCCGTGTAGAATGGGTCAAACGCAGTCTTAATGTCGTCGGTGGAGTTGAAAAAATCCAGCACGAACAAATCCTCGGTTTTTTTGCCTAGTTTGTCTGCCGAACGGTTTAAACGCGAAAGTGCCTGAACGGCTAAAACGCCTTGTAACTTCTTGTCTACATACATGGCCGTCAGTTTGGGTTGGTCAAATCCAGTCAGGTATTTGTTGGCGACCACCAGTATCCGGTATTCATCCTCATCAAACTTGTCACGGGTCTTGTTCTCCGCAAAACCGTTGATCGTATCTTCGGTGAATTCTTCTCCATCCACTGTTTTTTTGCCGGAAAAGGCAATTAAAATCTGGAATGGATTGCCTTTGAGTCGTAGAATTCTTCGGATAGCCAAGAAGTATTTGATGGCCGATTCAATGCTTTGAGTGATCACCATTGCTTTTGCTTTGCCCTTCAACTTCTTCGTATTGACCAACTTCGTGATGAAGTGATCCAGCATGATTTCAGCCTTCGTACCGATGGTTTGTTGGTGGCTTTCCACATACGCTTTCAACTTCTTCTGTGCCTTGGCGGTATCAAACAAGGGATTGTCTTCAATGGACTTTTCAATCTCGTAATAACTTTTGTAGGTGGTGTAATTTGCCAGTACATCCAATATGAAGCCTTCTTCAATGGCCTGTTTCATGGAGTATAAGTGAAACGGCCTGAATGAACCATCTTCATTCCTTACCCCAAATTTTTCCAAGGTATTGTTTTTGGGCGTTGCCGTGAAGGCCAAGTAAGAGGCGTTCCCGCGCATTTTTCGCGAACGCATCACTTCCAAAATCTTGTCCTGTGGATCTGGGTCTTCTTCCTCACTGCTACCCATTGCCCGATTCATGTTATCGGCTGCCGAACCACTTTGACTGCTGTGGGCTTCGTCAATGATGACGGCAAAGCGTTTGTCGCTCAGGTCTGCGATGCCATCCACGATGAATGGGAACTTCTGTATGGTCGTGATGATGATTTTCTTGCCGCCTTCCAAATGTTCTTTTAGTTCTTTGGATGAGTACGCGGCGGCCACGATGTTTTTGACTTCGGAAAATTCTTTGATGTTTTCGCGGAGTTGTTTGTCCAGCAACCTGCGGTCGGTGACCACGATGACTGAATCAAATAACGGATTGTGTATGCCTCTCCCGCCAACGGTTGTTTCACTTTCAGGATAGGTTTCAATGAGTTGATAGGCCGCCCAAGTGATAGAATTAGACTTGCCCGAACCAGCAGAGTGCTGAATCAAATACGTCTGTCCTGCGCCCTTTCTGCTGGCATCTGCAATGAGTTTCCGCACCACATCCATTTGATGGTATCGCGGAAAAAATAAGGTCTTTTTGCCCAGCGGGTCCGATTCTTTTCCATCAAAACGGACGAAATGCTGGATGATATTGGCCACACTCTGGCGGCTGAATACATCGTCCCAGAGATAAGAGGTCTTATGGCCGAAAGGGTTGACTGGATTGCCTTTGCCATGGTTGTTTCCAAGATTGAAAGGCAGAAAAAATGTGCCTGCTCCATCCAGTTTGGTGGTCATGTATGCTTCATCGGTGTCCACCGCAAAATGCACCATGCAGCGACCGAATTGCAAGAGCGGTTGCGTATTGTCCCGTTTGAATTTGTACTGGTTTTGGCCATGTACTTTGGCATTTTGGCCAGTCCAATGGTTCTTCAATTCCATCGTAGCGAACGGCAACCCATTGACAAACAGCACCATATCAATTTCTTCCATGGTATTGTTCAAGGAATACCGCAACTGACGGGTGACGCTGAATTCGTTCCGCTCAAAATTGTCTTTGACCGACTGACTACTGGAAGCCAGCGGCAACACATACAACAGGTTAAAATGGGCATCATCTACTTCCAAGCCTTTCCGAAGCAGCCGAATGATGCCGTACTTCTTTATCATGCGATCAAAGCGTTCCAGTATTTTGAGTTTCCAATCGGGCTGCTTTTGCAGTTTGGCCAATTCCTCGGCTTGGGTAGTTTCCAGAAAATGCCAGAAGCGTGATTCATCAAGGGCGTATTTGGCATTGAAATCTGCTGGATAACCGAGATAATAGCCATTGCCTGCACGGTACAATTCTGTCCGTTCAGTTACGTCACCGAAAGTTCCTTGCGCTCTAATTTCTTCTAGGCAGGTGCCAGTGAGGCGTTTTTCAATGGCGGCTTCGAGCGCCTGTTCGTTGGTTTGGCTGGGCATGTTGTAAAAATTCTTATCCTGAGTAGATAAATTTCAAAAAGCAATATTGATTATTAGGCAACTTAGGGATGCTATTCCCCACATTTACAATTTGTTACACTTCTAGTGTGGCAAAAGGCATACCTTGTTTTCGGAAAAACTTTTGGGAATGCTATTTCTAAATCAGAATTCTTAAGCCTTAGAGTGCAACCAATTGGAGGTAAAACATCCAAGTTTCCAATTTCCCAAGGGATCAAATAAGCCCTGACAAAGTAGTCTAAATCAAAAAGCGCATCATTCTGCGTTGACGCACCAAATATCTCTCTTGAAACATTAGTCTTTTCATCTATAAAAGTTATAAGTTTAAGAGGACGATCAAATCTGCTCAAATCATCCAATTTAAAAAAGTAATGACTTTCATAATAGGTTGATTTTCCTAAATTGATAACTTCTTTATCAACTTGGATTGGTTTTAATGTTGAGTAGGTGCCATCTTGAAAATCAACCCTGATTTTACTCATAGAAAAATTTGAGGTTAACCACATCGAGTTGATATTTTTATTGATTAAATCTGTAATACGAAATCCAACGACGGTGTCTCTTTCAATCAAACCTACAAAGGCTTCAAAATCTGATGTATATGATAAACTATTACTCATAAGTTCAATCTCAGAATTCAAGCAAGTTTTTTTGCTATATTTGAGGACATCGGTTAGGGTTTGACAGTTTACGGTTGACTTACTAAAAAGAACTAGTGCAATCGTTGTTACAATCGAAAAATGAATTGAATTTCTTTTGCCCATTTTTGATGAGTTTTATTAGTTATACTTTTATTTTGCCCGTGACGGCACTGTTGATCAGGGTCGCTTTGTATTCTTTGAGTTTTTCAATTTCGGACTGCTTCCGTAAGACGTTTTTCAATGGCGGCTTCTAAGGCTTATTCGTTGGTTTGGCATGACTCAATTTATCTATTGTTTAGAAAAAGGTATAATGAGAGTAACCGAAGGATCCCATCCTGCTTCACCTGATGCCTTGATAATATCATTCCCGTCGGTAGTGTCTTCGTCCATAGGTATGTCATTCATTTGTCCAAAAGAAGCTAGTTTCTTATACTTATCACCTCTTGACCTCATCGCTTTAACAATATCAGCAATGGTATAAGTTAAACCGGAATGAATAATTTGGCAACAGGTCAGTATTTTCCATGGTTGAGCCGAATGAGGATGAAAATCGTCAAACTCCGGAGGAGTCGGATGCTTTAAAATGGCAATTGCAGCAACTTTTTCAGGTTCTACCAATGAACATCCAAATTGAGTACCTTTTACTTTCGAGCCGCATTTGTCGAGTGGTATATTTTTCAGAAGGTTGTTTCCATTGTAGAGTAAATAATAGGGATAACACGTTGCAAACTTCTTTAAATCCAGCAATTTTTCCCACTGTCGTTTTGTGGGTGTGGAGTCAAATGCAATTTCGTCATATACATTGCGTAATTTCAAAAGTTTGGCCTGCATTGGGAACCAAGCGTATTGGCCTTTTATAACCTCAATAAAAACGTCCAAGTCGCTACCATACGTCTTTTCATTCCAACTTTCTCGAGCCAAAACACCAATACTGGCTCCTTTTTTATGGTATCTCCAAAGTATTTCTGCAACTAAATCTGCCGTTATTCCGACTTCTTTTAAGTTTACCCCGACCGTATGCGCTCTGCTAATACGACCCCATATAGCACCTGCTATTCCTTTGAAAATTTCACAACTTGGGTTTGAGGAAAGACGGTTCATGGCTATACTTTTATTTTACCTGTGACGGCACTATTGATGAGGGTCGCTTTGTACTCTTTGAGTTTTTCAATTTCGGATTGCTTGCAGGCGATGGCTTTGTCAACTTTGTCAGTTACTTCATTAGCATAACTAACAATCTCATTTTGTTCGCAAATTGGAGGAACAATGGAACGCACATCGTAGAAGTTCTGGTTTGATAAATTTTGCAGCCCTATTGACATTCCATTAGACGCTCCGGCATAAATAGTTTTATATTCATTCGTATGAAATAAGAATTCAAAATATTTTGAGTTTACATCTTTTTCTGGTATGAATACACCGTAATGAAAAGTCACAATGCCTCTATATTTAGATTGAAAGAAGACCCCTAAATGGCCTTTGAATCGGTTAACAACTAAATCTCCAAATAAACATAGTTTGAAATTATCGCGATGTGATGGACTCAAAGACCTTTCTTTCATATCATCAGAGGGCAAAACTCCATCAACTTGGGAAAGTGAAAGAGGTAGTTCGTCTGAATTTATAATCTTCCTACTTTTTTCACGGAACAACCTTCTATTAAAAAGCACCTCCCAACCCACCGGCACCATCCCAATCCATTCCACCCCACTATCCTTCATCTTCACATCCGGATTCAGCCCACGGGTCACGGCATTATGGATGAGGATTTGCCTGCGTTCTTTCAGCAACTCAATAAGCCGTTCTTTTTGGGCAATGGCTTGGCCTATTTGGGCGGTTTTTCGGTCAAGGAATTGGGCGATGCGGGTTTGTTCGGGGAGCGAAGGAATTGCAATTTTGATAGCCTTCATTTCATCATACCGAGTTGTCCAAAGATCAGCAACAATGCCATGACCATTCCTGTAAAACTCTTCTACAAAGACGTAACTTTTTAAAAGATAGTTGCAAAATATTGGATCTATCCCCTTAGGCTCAATGACAATGTTAATCAACGAGACCGATCCATCCAAATTTGATATGCCGCTTGACCCCTTACGATCAGACCGACTATTTATAACAAAATCCCCAGCTTTTACCAGTTTGCGATTGTCTCCGTCATTCGTTTTTGCTGCATTATCTAATTGGGGTAATATCCCTTGCTTGGTCACTGATAGTGGGGCGAAATCCTTATCCGAAACCTTCGTCCGTCTTTCAAAAAAGCGTGTTCCAAGTCTGGTTAACTCCCAATGTTCAGGCACTTCTCCCAGCCATACTTCGCCGGAATTTCTATACGCATGATAGCGTTCCATTTTAATATTTTCCATGTTCGCTTCCATCAGGCCAAGTTTAAGATTTCACGAATCAAGCCATCGCTCTCCGCTTCCAACTGCAAAATGTCTGCCGTAACTGCTTCAATGCTCCGCAGCGGCTTGTGGCGATAGAAATACTTGTTGAAACTGATTTCGTAGCCGATTTTGGTGGAGTCAAGGTTGATCCACGCTTCCGGAACGTGTGGTTTCACCTCCTTCAAAAAGTATTGGTGAATATGGTCTTTCACAGGTACGTTTTCGGTGTCGCGGAGGTCGCTTTCCGTTTCGTATTCAAGGTATTCGCCCTTTTTGTCGGTGGGGAAATAACCATAGTCTGCGAGTTGACTTTCGGCACATCCAAGGCGATGAAGCAATTTGTCCAACTTGTCGCCACTCAATTTGGCAGTGCCTTTGACCACTTTTTCCGCTTCGGCATCGTACCAACTGACGGCGTTCAAAATCGCGTTTTTCTCCGAGGCGGTTAGTTTAATTCCCAGCGTTTTCAGTCCGGCATCTACTTTTTCGGCAAAGGCATTGAAGTTGTTGTATTCATCTGTACCGACGTGGTGCATCAATTCGGTGGCGATGTCCAGCAGTTCCAATTGCTTTGTCCAAGTGGCTTGGTTGCTGAGTGCTTTTGCCTGTTTGGCATTTAGGTTGAGTTCCTGCTTTTCACACCGGTCCAAAATATCTTTTTCGTGTTTAGCAAGGTTGGAATAGACTTCCTCCCCGTATTCCTGATAAGCCCATTCCATGGGTTCTCGCAGGGATTTGTCAAACCGTAAGTCGGCAATCCGCTCCGTAGAAAATTGGGATTTGAGGCGTTTGGGGCGTTCAATGGTCACTTTGTAGTAGCCAAAATCAGCATTGTCAAAGATTTTACTGGCAATGCCTTCGTCGCCTAGTCGGTCCACTACCTGCATTTCACGATACACCCGCACAATTTCGCTGATATGTTCTGGGGCAAACTCGCAGTTTTTATTGCCCAGATTTTTGCGCAGTTTGCGATATAGCGGGTTGGCATCTATCAATTGCACCTTGCCTTTCCGGTGGCTGGCTTTGTTGTTGGAAAGCACCCAGATGTAGGTGGTGATGCCCGTATTGTAAAACAGGTTGTTGGGCATCTGGATGATACATTCCAGCCAGTCGTTTTCAATGACGTACCGCCGTATATTGCTTTCTCCACCGCCTGCATCGCCCGTAAACAGGCTGGAACCATTGTGTACCGAAGCGATTCGGGAACCGATGGGACTTTGGCCGAGCGGTTTCATTTTGCTCACCATCTCCATCAAAAAGAGCAATTGTCCATCAGAGGAACGCGGGGTTGCATCGGCATCTTCCTCATTGCCCCAGTAATCGTTGAGCCGGACTTTGAAACGCGGGTCAATGATGTCTTTCCCGTCTTTGATGTACTTCAATTCGCTTGCCCACGATTTGCCGTAGGGCGGATTGGAGAGCATGAAATTGAAGGTCATGCCTGCAAATTCATCGGTACTCAGGGTAGAACCGACTTTGATGTTTTCAGGGTTGTTGCCCTTGATCATCATGTCGGATTTGCAGATGGCATAAGTCTCGTCGTTAATTTCCTTACCGTACAGGTGAACGTCACCCGTTGCCCGAATCTCGCCATCTTCGTCTTTGATGAAATTTTGGGATTCCGTCAGCATACCACCAGAACCACAGGCAGGGTCAAAAATGGTCATCACAGGTGGAAGATTGTCCTTCACCGGATCAAAAATCACATGGGTCATCAGGTCAATTACTTCACGGGGCGTGAAGTGTTCTCCGGCTTCTTCGTTGTTTTCCTCGTTGAATTTTCGCATCAATTCCTCAAAGACATAGCCCATACCGAGGTTTGACAGTGCAGGCAACTTGCGGCCATCGGTGTCCACTTTTTCAAAGGGCGTGAGGTTGATGGACGATGAGGTGAATTTTTCCAGCACATCCAGCAAAATGTCTTTGCTGGCCATGTGTCGGATCTGGGTTTTGAGTTTGAATTTATCAATGATTTCAGTGACGTTGGCACTAAACCCTTTGAGATATTCTTCAAAATTGGCTTGTAGTAGTTGCTGACTATTGGTCGCCGTGTCATGGAGTCGCTGTAATGTCCAAGGGCTGGTATTGTAAAAGACATATCCGGAAGCCTGACGCAAGCCGTTTTCGTCCCATTCGGTAAATCCTGCTTCGTCCCTTTGGAAGGCCAGTTCTTCCATCACTGCATCTTTGGTAGGTTCAAGCAGTGCATCCAAGCGGCGAAGTACCACCATGGGCAGGATGACATCGCGGTATTTTCCACGGACGTACACATCTCGGAGGCAGTCGTCAGCAATGGACCAAATGAAGGAGACGAGTTTATTATGGACGGCTTTGTTCATGAATAGGGTTTAGAATTTGGGCAAATATAAAAATACCCCTGCTCCTGCAATGATAGCAGAGGCAAGGGTATGTAGGTTGTTATGGAGATTGAAGCATTTGGATTACGGCTATTTTCGCGGGAAAGATAGCAACGTATTCCTAGATGCTGGTTCCCGCTTTACCTTTTTGGGTTTTTTCCGTTGTTACTTTTCACTTGATTACTTTGGTTGGGGTTCATTTGTTTCCCTCGATTCCCTTGATTTTGGTCATACTGTTTGTTGGTTCCATCAGTTCCTTTGTTATCATTTTGCATATTTGCCTCATTTTGCTCCGGTGTGACGTTCTTTGACATAGCATAAAAATTTAAAGGTGAAGAAAAAGTGATGTTCCATACTACTTGATTTCTAATTTGAGGCTGGTATGCAAAATTGGGATAGCCATGTTTAGAAATTTAAGTGAATGATTGAGCAAAAATGCAGGATATTTTTTACAATACAAACAATTTATGTTTTTTGTTTAAAATAAAATGTTTTTTATTGCAAACTCAACTTTGCATTTCCCAAATTCCGCAGGCACCGCTTAACATTATGCACCGTCGTTTCTGACACCTTGCATCGTTTAGCCACTTTTTTGTTGCTCAAACCCTCTTCAAGACCCTTCACCACGTTTTCGTATTTACGAAGAAACCCTTCCAAATCGGCAATCGTGAAGCCGGATGGGCTCATTGGATTTGGTTGCAAATGGTACTTTTCCCAAACCTGCCCAGTGGGTAAATTGGTGGCAGGCACTAAGGAAGGTATTTGATTTGCCGCTCCACCCAAATCACTTTCGGATGTTTTATCCTCGTACCGACGAAACCCAATCGGGTTTTTGGTGGTAGGTGTACCATTGAGCCCAATTGAAGATCCATTGGAATGGACAGTATTCATCAGGTTTGGAACATCGTCGTCTTCCGGTAACTCTTTTCCTCCTTCCCCAGAAATACCGTTTTCAATGAACACCCGCGACAGAAAGAAGAAAACATACCCGATGCAAAGCAAGCCAGACAATTCAACCAACAGGGAAACCCAGAACATATTTCCGCTGTCCTTGGTGGTTTTCGCAGCATTGTCGTTTAGGTCGGTTTGTAAACCAGTATCCAAAGATGCCAGTGCTTTTGCCTTCTCCTCGTGCAGTTTTTCCAATCGGCGGTTGTGTGAGGCGATGGTGAAAGCAGTGTTTTTTTCAGCCATATTGATTTTGCCTTTCCATGAGACCGAACGTTTAAAATCAGCCAAAGCCAGTTTCTCCCCATCAATCTGTTTTTGGACGGATGCCGAAACACCAGCCGATTCGTTGGCGTAACGTTCGTGGATTTGACCGCTTTTGTCGGTCTGCCGTTGGGTAAATTCTTTGGCACCCTGCGTGGAAGTGTAAACGGCTACACCTATTAATAGTACGTTTACCGCCAAGGCTCCCCACGAAATGGTAACGCCCGACTGCGATGCCCGCGATTGGATAAACGTCACGATGAACGAACCCAAACACAAACGTTTGAAAACCTCAATCCCAATTAGCAGCAACGCGGCCAACAGGCAGGAGGTGAACAGGACAAATGTTTCACCGAACTGGGGCAGGACACTGGAAACGAGGTGTTGCCCAAAGGTGAAAGCGAAAAGTGCAGAAAGGGTTTGGAGGAGGAAGGAAGCGAAGTTGGCTGCGGTGTACAAATTTTTGTACCGTTCCAGATAGGTTTTTTCTTTGAAGGTGTGATGGGCACGTTCAACGACGGTACCTACTTCAAACTGCCGGAACAAACGGGCGGATTTGTTGGGGAAAATGGCGGATGGTTTGATTGTTTGATTTTGCATGATGTATCAAAGTTTGTGGACATTTGCCTGTCAAAGGGGCTAAAAGCAAGGAAAAAAGATGGAAAATGTATCCCAAAATGTATCCTCACGTTTTTTAAGCCTCACAAAACATTAATAATCAATTACTTACAAAAAGTGGTAGATTCCCGCTGAGACCACCAAATTGCACTTATTTTTCAAGAAAAATCTTTCCCAAGAAATAATCCTTTTTACTACTTTTGACCTTGGAAGCAAATTCTTACAATCATTCAAAAAGCAGCGCCATGAGTACATTTAAACAATCTGTAATAATATATCGTCGTCCAGAGAGAGATTTGATTTATCGTGAATTTACCACCAATATAGCCCTCACCATAGCGATGTTGGAAGCGCAAGGCTGCATTATTATTGACATCATTGACCTTTGACGCAAACTTTTGGCGGGCAAGCAGCCGATGTGTTATCTCAGCAAAAACCCACTTCTGTATCAAAAACGGGGGTGGGTTTTTCTTTTGGCATTTCCCTCGTTTCCCCTAAAAACCTGATTGTCAAACCCTATTCTTTATTTTAGCCATGCCCAAGCGTAGCAAAAAAGCAACCCCTCCCGAACATTTCAGCAACAAGGTGTGGCAAACCTTGTGCTGTTTGAGCCATGAGGAGCATCTGCGGTTGCTTCGTTTTTTACGTTCGCCGTATTTTATCATGAGTAAAACCATGGCGCCGCTTTGTGAGGTTCTGATCCGACTGATAGAACGCGATGACACCGGATTTGACAGAATGCTGGTTTGGCAAAAAATATTTCCCAATGAACCATACGACGATATCAACTTCCGGAAATATTGCTCAGATTTACTCCGCCTCACCGGAGAGTTCATGGCACAAGAAATGGCAGTTTCGGACGAATCGAAGATTGCCTTAAACACCTTGTCGTTTGCAGTACGGCGAAAGGTGGGTCCTATATTGCCGACTGCGATGCGCCAGGCTCGTGCCACCCTTGAACGAAAAAACTACCGAACATTCGAAGATTTCCTGAGCGCTTATTCCATCGAACGGCATTACTACACCATGATGGGATTCGACGTTAAAGTGAACGCTCGCGCAAATCTGGAAGCCATTTCTACACAACTTGACCTTTTATATTGGATCGAAAAACTCAAGTTGTTCAGTGCTATGCTGAGTCAGCAACGCACCGGCAATTATCAGTATGACTTGAAATTCATAGGGCAAATTCTCGAATTTCTACAAGATTACCCCGTGGAAGAGGTGCCCGAATTGGCCATTTATTATTACTCCTTTCTAACGGTCTATGAGGAAGACAACGTGGCACACTACTACAACCTCCGTCGACTCCTGGATACCTACGCTACGGTGATGCCTCAAAAAGAAGCCATTGAGTTATTTGATACCGCTTTGCACTATTGCACAGGTAAGATCAACAAGGGCGACCGCGCTTTCTTTCAGGAGTATTTTGATTTGTTTGCAGAGGCCATTCAGCATGGAATATTTATTCAAAACGGCGAATTGGCCACTTGGCGGTTCACCAATTTTGTAGCAGCAGCGCTGGGCTTGGGAAAGGTGGAGTGGGCAGAAGATTTTGTCAAAAGGTACAAGGATCGCCTGCCAGCCGACTCTCGCCAGAACACCTACACCTTCAATTTGGCACGGGTGTACCGTTTTCAAAAGAAACACGACGAAGTGCTTGATTTGCTCCAAAATGTTGAATATGACGATATTGGTGTAAACCTAATCAGCAAATTGACCCTGCTGATCACCCATTATGAACGCAAAGACCATGAGGTACTTGATTCGTTCATAGAGTCATTTCGAGTCTTTTTGAATCGCCATAAAAACATCCCACACCAACGCCGGCTGGGCTACTTGAACCTGCTGAAATATACCCGCCGGCTTATGCGCCTCACGCCGGGCGACAAAGTGTCGCTTGCAAAACTCCGCGATGAAATCAGTCAGGAAAAAGCCACCATTGTCAACCATGAATGGCTTCTGGAAAAACTGGGGGAGATGTGAGGAATGGCTTCAAGGGTGAACACCCCAGTCCATAAAAGTTTTGCGGAGCGCGCCGGCATTTTGGAACTGAAGGCCTCGAATTCCCACATTTTCAGCACCTTGGATATTTTTTGGCCCGTCGTCAATGAAAATGGCTTGAGCGGGTTCTACTTCATAACGGCTCAAAAGGGTTTGATAAATACCAGGGAATGGTTTGCGGGTTTTTTCATCCCCTGACACAACGATGCCCTCAAACCAATGCAAAAAATCGTAGCGAGCAAGCGCAACCGGGAATGTTTCGCCGCTCCAATTAGTGAGTGCCAGCAACCGATGCTCGCCTCTATCTCGCAGTTCGCGCAGCAGTTCCACGGTTTCAGGTATTGGGCCGCCGAGCATGTCTTCCCAACGGTCATAATAAGTGCGAATTTCAGGTTCCCACTCAGGGTGCTGATCCACAAGCAATTGTGTTGCCACAGAAATTGGGCGGCCAGCGTCCTGCTCCACATTCCAATCGTGTGTGCAGATGTTCTCGAAAAAATACTTGCGGCGTTCCACATTAGGAATCACCTCCCGGAAAACGTATTCGGGGTTCCAGTCAATCAGTACCCCACCCAGATCGAAAATGATGGTCATGACAACTTAAATTATACATTAAATCGGAAGTGCATCAAATCACCATCGGTCACGACATATTCCTTGCCTTCCACGGCCATTTTGCCGGCTTCTTTCACTTTTGCCTCAGAACCTAGTGTGACGAAGTCGTTGTACTTGATCACCTCTGCCCGTATAAACCCTTTTTCAAAATCCGAGTGAATCACGCCCGCCGCTTCAGGGGCTTTAGCGCCCCGGCGCACGGTCCAAGCCCTCACTTCCTTCACGCCTGCCGTGAAATAAGTAATGAGATTGAGCAATTTGTACGCAGAATGGATGAGGCGATTCACACCTGCTTCGCTCAAGCCCATCATCTCCAAAAATTCTTGGCGCTCTTCCTTGGTGTCTAACTCTGCAATTTGCGCTTCAATGCCTGCGCAGATGTTGAGAACCTCCGCATTCTCCGCAGCCACAGATTTTCGGAAGGCTTCCGTATGGGCGTTCCCAGATTCGATGGCGCCTTCATCTACATTGCAAACATACAAAACGGGTTTAGCGGTTAGCAATGTCAACTCTTTGGTAATTAGATATTTAGCATCGTCGTCGAGCTTTGATAACAACTCGCGCACTACACGTCCCGTTTCAAGATGGGCCTTTACCAAGGTAAGGGTTTCAAGGGCTTTTCCTTCTTCTTTGTTGCCTGCACGGGCCGCTCTGGCACTTTTATCAATGCGTTTTTCGACCGTTTCAAGGTCTTTAAAACTGAGTTCAAGGTCAATGATTTCCTTGTCGCGCACAGGGTTTATCGAACCGTCCACATGGACTACATTGTCATCGTCAAAACAGCGCACTACGTGAATGATTGCATCTACTTCGCGTATGTTGGCTAAGAACTGGTTGCCCAAACCCTCGCCTTTACTTGCGCCTTTGATCAAACCAGCGATGTCCACGATCTCCACAGTGGTTGGCTGAGTCTTTTGAGGCTCTACTATTTCGGTCAGTTTGTCGAGCCGTTCGTCAGGCACAGTGATCATGCCTACGTTGGGGTCCTTGGTAGCAAAAGGATAATTCGCTGCCAAGGCTTTGCCGTTGGTGAGCGCGTTGAAAAGGGTGGATTTGCCGACGTTGGGCAGGCCGACGATGCCGCATTGAAGTGCCATGTGTGAGAGGCGTAAGAGAAGTGAGAGGAGCGAGCGTTTCAGGCCTTATCGAAACATGATTCTGCCGCCCCTAGTTTTTAGGGCGCAAAAGTAGATTTAATTTGGCAAAAAACATGACTTTGTCAAAACTTCGCTTCCAGTTTTACCACAACATAAAAGCAGGTCCAATACCGACAGGTTGGGCAAAAAGCCCGTTCGCTCTTCAAAAACCTGTGGATAGCGTACTGGAGAATACCAGGCCGGGAACTCGTTTAATCCGCCACCGATTTTGCCGCGCATATCTGCGGCCTGCGGCCATGTTCCTGCGGGGTAATATTCGGATTGAAAAACAAAATCGCCTGTCCAGTTCAATTTCTTTTTCAAGATAAGTGTTAGGAAATCATAATTGAAATCAAATAAAAATTCCCAACGGCGTTCGTAAAACGGGCGGATATCGTCGGCATAATGTTCAAAAAATGGAGCGTTACCATAAGATGTCTGAATGGTACGCCAATGCTGCCTTTGCCAGGGGACTTCATGAGAAATGCGCACCTCCTTAATAGGCGTTTGTTGGTGCTTCCCTTTTTCCAATGGAACACTCAAACGTTGTGGGCCATTTGGTCCCACGATATGGCATCGGTTGCGGAGCGACCCTTTTTGGTAATGCTCAGCAGCGTCCAGAGCAACCGTTTTTTCTTGCCAAACCGCTGAACACCAAGCTATTGAAGGAAGATATTGGGTTTCGAGCAGCAACATTTTTGAGTGTTAAGTGATAAGTGTTAAGTGTTATCTCGAAGCGCACCACTTAACACTTATCACTCAACACTCAAAAGTGGTTTCACTTTGAATCCTGCCTTTTTCAGAAGTCGAAGCATTCCTTTCCCGCCCGCCAAATGCCCTGCACCCACCGCACAAAACAGAGAATGCTCGGATGCGATTTCTTCAAAACGCTTGGCCATCAATTCGTTACGACGATACAACAAAATTTTTCGCATTCCTTTCGCGTCTTTTTTTGCGCTTTGGTAGAGCGCCTGGATTTCGCCCTCGGAATAGCGGCGCATCATGTTATGGAGGCGCGTTTTGTGCCTGCCATGGTTTTTGAGGAGCCAGGTCAAGCCTTTCAAATGCTGTTCAAACGGGATTTGACGCAGGGTTTCGAGTTGATCGGCGAAGGTTTCCACACCTGTGGTAGTCTTGCCGAGCGAACGGGCGTGTTGCCATAAGGTTTCATCAAGCGAGTGCGCGGATTCTTCCAACAGAAATGCCATACTGAGCGCAGTACTGACGGTCATAGGGTGCTGATGTCGGAATGCCTCAGCGTCAGAGCCAAATTTCTTATGGGCATAACGGTTGAGGTTTTTCCAGGCTTGTGGGCTGAGCCACTGCTCCAGGTCTTTTCCATCGGGCAACACAAGTGCGGCAGAAAGTGCTTCGGAATCGGTTTCGGAAAAATCAAATTCTGTTGCAAACACTTCACATTCAGCCACATATTGCATTGCCAAATCCAGCCAGCCAAAGGCGCGAAGGTCGCGCACGTGCATGGTGCCGAAAAGGTAAGAGGCCTGGCCACCGCTCCTGGGTTCGATTTTCCAAAGAAGAGAATTTTGAGTTTGTTTCTTTTTCACTAATGTGTTTTTATGTGTTCCATACCCACAATTTTTTCAACGAAGTTTCCGCACCCAAAACTTTCCATTTTTCAGATCGTAGCGTTCGAAAGCAAGGGCGAAATCCTCTGCTTCTCTATCTGCAGCCGCTTCGGTAGGATAGATTTCGCCCAGCCATACCAGCCAACCTAAACGGTCTTCGGCGATGCATTTTTGAGAAACCCAATGACAAGGTATTCCGCGCGCGCGAAGTGCTTCCGCACGGCTAATGGCTGACTCTTTTTCATCGTACGAATTGTCCTGCACAAACCACCCACGCGCTGTCCGAAAAATGGCGCATGGATCTGAGGCCTTTCCGGAAGTTTTGATAGGCTTGGGCTTTTCATGCTCAATTCCTGCATATTCATCTTCGTCTCCTGAAAGATAAATCGTATTGTCTTCGTCCTGAAATTTTTTGTTTTTTGAAACCGGGTATTGTTTTGGAACTCCTGTAGGCTCACCATCGCCTGGAACAAGTTCTTCTTCTATCAAATAGCCTACCTGATCCTCTGGATTCACTCCGTTTGGTCGAAGTTGGAGGCCTTGCAGTTCTAATACTTTTTCATCGCTGAAAGTTTCGACATTCCAAAACAACAAGGCCGCCGCAAAAAACGCCAAAAACGCTACCCATTTTTGCACGCCTTGGGCACTCATAAAGCGTGTGTAAGCCGAAGAGGTTTGGCCTAATGGCTTATGGAGCAAGCCCCATATATTTTTTTTGAAAGGTGCCAGAACGAGGTAATGAAAGGGGCGGTAAATCTTGTTGAAAAAAGCAGTAATCGCATCCGGGGCTTTAGGTCGGCGAACAGCCATATTCTCCACATTTTGGCTGAATGATTGGTACCACTGCGCCCGGGTTACCCACTGCGTTATTTTGCGGTCTTTGCCAAATATGCCCAGTCGGGAGGGGTCAATGATCTTTCGCACCATGCCTTCCAAAGGCACAATAGCGAGGCCGATACCATTGTACACGCATTGGTTGCGGAGCTCTAGCAGATAGGGGTCGTTGGGAGAAGGGAAAACATCTTCCGCAATCGCTACCCATTGTTCATCGGCAAAATATTGTTTAAACTGTTGAATTGCAAAGATATAGCGATATTTTCGCCAGCCTTGAACAATGAAATACCAGCCAAAAAAGCCAATCATCCCTACGCCCAACAACAGTCCGAAATTACCCACTGTTTTCAATTCCACCAGCCAGACCAGATTGGTCGTATAGAAAAAACCATAGGCCAAGGCAGCGCACACCATACCAAATGCTGCACAATCCCATAGTAAATAGTAGACATTGAGTTGGAACTTCACCTCTTCTGCTTTGTCGCGTGAAGTGGCTTCATAGGTACACACGAACGGTGAGCCGTCAGATTTTCGAAAAGTGATTTTGCCATCGGCTACCCAGCCTTCCTTACTAACGTTGTCGAGTTCCACCGACACCGAATTTGGCATCGGCTCGTAGCGGTTTTTGTAGAAATCACGCAGAAAAGGCATAAACCGCCGCTTCACCTCATCTTCTGTGAGGCTGCTGCTGGGGGGGGTAAAGGATTGGCCTTCTTGCATTTGTGTGTCGGTGTTTGGCCAGCAAAGTTACGTCAATCTACCAAGTAATTACAGTCCCAGCATACGCCAACCCACCCCCAAAGCCAAAAATCATGATGCGGTCGCCGCGCTTCACCTTGCCCGATTTTATACCATTGTAGAGTGCGATGGGGATACTTGCTGAAGAGGTGTTGCCATAATCAACGATGCTTTCCAATGTTTTTTCAATCGGGAAACCGGTGTCTTTGCAAATGGCTTCGATGATGCGAAGGTTTGCGCTGTGTGGTACAAACCAGTCAATTTCCGAGAGGCTCAGGCCATTGGCAGCAGCAAGGATGGGCATTTGCTCGATTGCTTTGTTAACGGCCCATTTGAACACCTTCTTGCCATTCTGCACAATACAGCGATTCATGGTAAGTAGTTGTCCATCAATACTTTCGGCAAAACCAGAGATGTATAGATCAGGCCCGCCTTCTCCGCTGGCGCCTGTAATACAGACGCCAATATTGCCCGTTTCATCGGCTTCAATTAGCACTGCCCCAGCACCATCGCCAAAAAGCATACAAGAAGTGCGATCTGTAAAATCGGTCACTTTCGAGAGGGTCTCTGCGCCCAACACCAATATTTTTTTGTGTACTCCTCCTGCTATCAGCCCTTTCGCCATGACCACACCATAGGAAAAACCGGCGCAGGCGGCATAAATATCCAAAGCCCCGGCGCGGGAAAGCGAAAGACGGTGTTGCACTCGGCAAGCCATGCTCGGCATAGGCTGATCTGGCGAGGTAGTGGCCACCAAAATCATGTCCACATCCTCCAACGAAACAGCGGGGTAATGCGCCACAAGATCCTGCACAGCCCTGACGCACAGGTCGCTGGTGAACTCGTTGGGGCCAGTATGATACCGTGTTTTGATGCCTGTTCTGGAGACTATCCACTCATCAGTGGTCTCGATCAGCGATTCAAAAAAAGCATTGGTGATGATTTTTTCCGGGACTGCCATTCCGATGGCGGATAAACGGGCGTATGCCATAAATGGTTGATAATGAAGACGCTCCGAAGAGTGGTGATGAAACGCCAACGGTGAAAACTTGAAATGGGCGATGCAAAAGTATAACTCAAAATTCGCCATTCACACCTTTTTGGGATGAAATTCAAAAACAAAAGAAATAAAAAGCGGCAATTCAAGTTGCCGGAGGAAATTTGCCCTTAATTATGAAACAGCATGTTTTTCAATTGAATGCGATTTCCCGAAAGCGCACCCGCCAAATCATTGGCCTCATGTCGGGCACTTCTCTGGACGGCCTGGATGTGGCATTGTGTGCGTTTACAGGCTCAGGGCAGCATACACGCGTGAAGGTTTTGAAGTTTGAAACCTTGCCTTATGACGAAGATTTTAAAAATGAAATTCGGCAGGTATTTGCCCGGAAACAAATTGATTTTCAGCACCTTGTATTGCTCAACAAGGTGATAGCAGAACGCCATGCGGCCTTAGTAAATCAATGTCTGGTAAAGTGGAACATCAAGCCGGAAGAAGTTGATTTACTGGCCTCGCACGGGCAAACTGTGTTCCATGCGCCGCGTGTTTTTCATGGCCTTCCCAACTATCCCAATGCCACACTCCAAATCGGCGATGGTGACCATATCGCTGTGCGCACTGGTATCATTACGGTGTCAGATTTTAGGCAAAAACATATTTCAGCGGGCGGAGAAGGTGCGCCGCTGGCACTTTACGGCGATTACTTCTTATTCTCTAAAAAAGGAGAAGAGCGCTATCTGCTCAATATCGGCGGCATTGCAAATTTTACCTATCTGCCTGAAAATCAAGATCATGCAAAAGCATTTGCTACCGACACTGGCCCGGGAAATACCCTGCTCGACGCATTTGCCCGCGAGCTTTTTGGTGTTCCTTTTGATGAGGACGCCCGCTTGGCCTCCAATGGCCGCGTGGACGAACGACTGCTTGATATCCTGAAATCAGAGCCGTTTTTTGCCAAGCCATTGCCTAAAACCATCGGTCCTGAACTTTTCTCACTTGAATGGGTCAAGGCAGCGATCGCCCAGCTTCCGAAGGGCAATCCAAATCCTTTCGATGTGATGGCTACGCTGACCCAGTTGACGGCGGAAACCATTTCAGAAGCGATCTTACGTGTCGAGCGGACACCTCCGTCGCAAGAGAAGGTATCGCCTCGAAAATTACTCTATCTGAGTGGCGGAGGGGCACACAATTCTTTGATAGTTAAAGTTTTGAAAGAAAAAATGCCGGGGTTTCAAATTGATCCGATGGCAAAACTAGGCATTGACGGCAATGCCAAAGAAGCGGTGCTGTTCGCCGTTTTGGCCAACGAAACGGTGGCTGGAAGGGCAGGAGAGGGGGAGCAATTGGGAGGCATTCCGATGGTGGGGATGGGGAAGATTTCGTTTCCGGGGTAGGCGTTCTGAGGTGTCATTTTTTTCTTGACAGGATTTACAGGATAAACAGGATTTATGCTTCTATATTGACGTACAAATCCTGTTTATCCTGTAAATCCTGTCAAAATTACGATTATGGCAAACGCTCCAAATCTTCAGGAGTATCCACCCCCAGCGTCTCCCATTCCGTCACGCCCACGGCAATACGAAAACCATGCTCGAGCCAGCGCAATTGCTCCAAAGACTCTGCTATTTCCAAGGGGGTAGGGGAGAGGTCCGCAATTTCCATCAGGGCCGCACGTCGAAACCCGTAAAGGCCAATATGCTTGTAAAAATCTTGTTTTTCCAGCCATAATTCATGTGGCACACCCCGTACAAAGGGGATGGGGTGGCGGCTGAAATAGATTGCCCCGACTTTTTCGGAAAAAACCACTTTGACCGCATTCGGGTTGTCCAAAAAATCAGCACGGTCAATTTTTTTGGCAAGCGTAGCGATAGCAGCCTCGGGATTTTGCAACAGGGTATCAGCCAATAAATCAATCTGTTGTGGTTGAATGAACGGTTCGTCGCCCTGAACGTTCAGCACAATTGTAGCCTCTGGAAACTGCCTTGCCACCTCTGCACAACGATCCGTGCCACTTGGATGTCCGGGGCTTGTCATCATCGCCTCAGCCCCAAAATCGCGCACATGATCCAGAATACGCTCATCATCCGTGGCCACCACCACGCGATCCACTTTTGTTGATTGGTTAACTTGTTCTAAAACCCGTTGAATCATGCTTTTTCCAGCAATATTGGCCAGAGGTTTGCCGGGGAAACGGGTTGAGGCCCAACGGGCAGGAATGACGGCGAGTACCATTTTTTTCAGAAGAGTGGGTTAGATGCGTATTTTTGCGGCAGATTTCCCGTTAGCCAATTCGATACCTATGAGAAAGACACCCCTTTTTGTACTGTTTTTATCCTTTTGGACGGCTTCCTTGCTGGCACAAGAGGAGCAGCCGACCCCACTACTCACTTCCCGCGACTCCATTTTGCTCACGGTGGAAGAAGGCAAAAAATATATCCACCATCCCATCAAGCCGAAACAAACCCTGTTTTCTATTTCCAGATACTATAACATCGGCCTCGAAGAACTCTTTGAGTTCAACCCTGATTTTCGCAACGACCCGACCCTACGCATTGGTGCTCGTGTCAAAATCCCGATTCCAAATAAGGCCATTAAGCGGTACAAAAGTAGCAGCTTCGTAGCATCTGAGAACACCTCCATTTATTATGTGGTTCAACAGGGCGACAACATGTATCAAATATCCAAGCGCTATTTTGAAATGCCCGTTGACAGCATCGCCAAACGCAACCGCCTGAAAAACAACAGTATAAGGCCGGGACAACGCCTTCACATGGGCTGGATGGGTACAGAAGGATTCCACGCAGATTGGCGTCCTGTGCGCCCTGTCACCGAATCTGACGTGCTGAAATCTCAATACAATGAAGGAAAGAAGCATAAAAAGGAGACCTCTGCCCAGGGTGTATGTTTTTGGCCCAAAGACAGCAAGGAAAAAGGGGCGCTTTATGCGCTTCATCGCGATGCAAAAATTGGCAGCATCATTAGTGTCAACAATCCAATGAGCAACCGCACGGTATATGCCAAAGTCATAGGCAGAATCCCTGAAGGCTACGAACGCAACATCGAGGTTGTGCTGTCTCCTGAAGCGGCGCGTAAACTCGGCGCTCGAGATCCGCGCTTTTTTGTTAAAACAAAATATTTAAAATAACAAAAGGGATTAAGGCCCTTCCCGCTCTCAAACATCTGACACATGAACAAAGTATTTCTTTTTGCTACTCTATTGATTTTCACACTGCTGGCATGCAAGCAAGATCCTAAAATAAGCCAAGGCGCACCACCCCATATACAAGCAGGCGAACAAGCTAACCCAACCGTATTGGCGGGCCATTGGATTGCAATTGACTTTTGTGCTTTTGCCAGCCAATATGGCTCGGTGCTCCAAGCCATGAATAGTGGCCATCGCCCTTATGCTTACGCGATCACGTTCAACCCAGCCAGACCCGACAGTGCAATCTGCTACAACGCCTTTGAATCTTGGACGCTACCGATCAAATATAAGGCCGACACGCTTGAACTGCTTGACGCGCGTCCTGGCAAATCAATCTTCCTGATCTATCATTCTAAGATGGACAAAGACATCACTATGATAGACCCGACTGGAGAACGCGTTCAAATGGACCGGCTTATCAAATCAAAAGCAGGCACCACCGACGGTTATTCAGCCTTCACTACTGCCTTGAATCACAATGTTTTGAACGGTGTATTTGTTCCCTTGGGCAAGGCCGCAAGCGACAAGGTAATGTTTACCCCTGGCGGCTTTTTACAAGGGCTGAAAGGTTACGACCGTTATACACTTTGCACGGGCGGCGACTGCTTTGTGGCTGGACAAGATATTGACGTGGTAACCTTTTATGATTCAAAAGACGAGGCTAAAACCTCCAAGTTTTTCGGTTATCGCTACAATGGGCAGAATGATACGCTTACCGTGTACAACCTGGTAAATAGCAATCCAAAAGAAAAAGGCATGTACAAGGTTTCAACACCGGCTTATAAATTTTCACGAAAAAAGTCAATGTAAGCCTTGCTTATTTATGCCACTAATTGTTTTAAATCAACGGCATAAATTTTATTTTGCAATGGGGTAGGGTAGGGCCGTCTAATCGCAAATCCGAAAAAATAAAAATGGCTTCAGCACTCAAAAATCTTTCAGCATACAATGACACCGACGTTCCAAGCGCCGAAGAAATGACCTTTGGTATTGTGGTTGCAGAATGGAACGTGCACATTACCCACGCACTGTACGAAGGCTGCTACGACACGCTTGTAAAACACGGTGCCAAGCCCGAAAATATCTACACAATGCAAGTGCCTGGTTCATTTGAATTGACCGCTGGTGCGCGTATGCTGAATGGGCAGCAAAATGTTGATGCTGTCATCTGCCTTGGCTGTGTTATCAAAGGCGAAACTAGCCATGACGAGTACATAAATCAGGCGGTAGCCATTGGGCTGACCAATTTGGGTCTGACTACAGGCAAACCACATATTTTCGGCTTAATCACAACGAACAATGAGCAGCAGGCCTTAGACCGGGCAGGTGGCAAACATGGCAATAAAGGGGTGGAATCTGCTATAACAGCCATCAGGATGGCTTCATTGAAGAAAACACCTATTCAAGGCAAAGTAAAAAGAGCCATAGGGTTCTGATTTTCGTTTAATTTATTTTCTATAATTTATATTATGTTAAATAGATGGATGCCGCAACCGCAACCCTGAAGACAAAACTGCCCGATTCCAGAAAGACACCGTAGAAAATCTCCAAGCCACCTCTTCTGCAAAGCCACTACATTTGCGCACTCTTGTCATCAACCCATTTTTGCATCTGCTTGTTTTTCAATGAAAAACACCTACCACGACCTTGTAGCCCAAACGTTTGATTTCCCGCAAGACGGATTTAGCCTGAAAAATAACCGCTTGTTATTCAACGAGATAGACGTTTACGAACTGATCAAAAAATACGGCACACCACTCAAACTCACCTATCTGCCAAAGATCGGGGAGAAAATACAAACAGCCCGCAAACTCTTCCGGGATGCCATTCAACGGCACAATTACAACGGAAAATACATTTATTGCTACTGTACTAAAAGCTCGCACTTTTCCTTCATCCTGAACGAGGTGCTGGAAAATGGCACACAGCTGGAAACCTCCTCCGCTTTTGATATTGACCTCATTTGGCGGCTTTATAAACAAGGTAAAATCAATAAGGGCACCATCATCGTCCACAATGGCTACAAGCCCATTCAATATGCTGAGCGTATCGTAGGGCTGATAAACGAAGGGTTTACAAACATCGTCCCCGTGGTAGACAACGCGCAAGAGTTGGAAATGTACGATGCCATGCTCCCCAAAGGAACGCATGGCATCGGCTTGCGTATGGCTACCGAAGAAGAGCCAAATTTTGAGTTTTATACCTCCAGGCTGGGGATTCGACAGAGTGAAATCATGTCGTTTTACCAGGAGAAATTGGCTACAAACCCTAAGTTTGATCTGAAAATGCTACACTTCTTCGTGGACATTGGCATAAAAGACACCTTGTATTACTGGAGCGAGTTGAAAAAAGGCATTAAAACCTACTGCGAACTTCGGAAGGCCTGCCCTACCCTATCCTGCTTTAATATCGGCGGCGGCATGCCGATCAGAAATTCGCTCGGTTTTGAATATGATTACCCATATATGGTAAGCGAAATCGTTCGTATGATAAAAGATGCCTGTGACAGCGAAGGGGTGCCAGAACCTGACATATATTCAGAATTTGGCAAATACACTGTCGGTGAGAGCGGAGCCACGATTTTTTCTGTGATTGGCAAAAAAAAACAGAACGATTCAGAGGAGTGGTACATGCTTGACAACTCTCTAATCAACACATTGCCAGATAGTTGGGGGATTAAAGAGCGTTTTATCCTACTACCTGTCAACCACTGGGAAAAAGAATATCAGCGTGTCAATATTGGTGGTATTAGTTGCGACAATGCCGATTATTATAACTCTGAGGCGCACATCAACCAAGTATACCTTCCTTCTTACGATGTGGAGAAGGACGAGCCGCTTTACCTCGGTTTTTTCCACACGGGCGCTTATCAAGAAGCCTTGAGCGGGTATGGCGGGCTAAAACACTGCCTTATTCCCGCCCCCAAGCATATTTTGATTGATAAAAACTATTACGGCGAGTTTGTGGATTGGGAAATTTTCAAAGAACAGGATTCGGATTCGATGCTGAAGATTTTGGGGTATTGACCCCTACCCTACCCCCATTACCGCAGAGGCGCGGAGTGCAAGGTAGAAAATCAAAACTCCGCGCCTCTGCGGTACTAAAAACATTGGCCATGCTTAAAATTGAATTTTTAGCATTTTTTCTGCTTTTGGTGGGCTGTACTGGCCTTTGGAACGCCTGCCATTTTGCTAAAACGAGTTTCTCTTGATTTGACGGTAGTAGGTATTGGAGATTTACCCTTGCAAAAAAGCGTTGAAAGCCAGCAAGTTATAGTCCGGGATTTACCTTCGGGGCTTTACTGGTTGCAGTGGACAGGAGAGGGGGCAGTAAAAGCTGTGGAGAAATTCATTCGTTGGTAAGCGGACGTGGTGTTTCTCTAGAGTAGTAATCTAGGGATAAGATATGCCCCTATTTACATCCTGTCCATGTACCAATTCAATTGCTTCTCCAGTTTTTGGTGGACTAAAAGATTGTTGATGATATTTTTTAGTCGTACAAACGCGGTCTCGCTTTTCACCACATAATCTGAGGCTTTATGGTGCATACAGTTTATCGCCACATCTATTTTATCTTGAGAGGAGAGCATTACCACGGAAATGCTTGGATTGAAGGCTTTTATTTTGTTCAGGGTTTCCAATCCGTTCATCGCTCCATCTACGATGCCATCCAGGTGATAATCTAAAAAAACAATATCAGGGGCATGGGATAAATGCGCCAGGCAACGTTCCCCTGTTGAATAAGTTTCAATATCAAAATCTGCATATTCCAGAAATTCTATTTCCAATAGTTTCAGAAACAGTGCATCATCATCTACCAAGAAAAGTTTTACCCTTTTTTCGTTTTTCACGATTTTGCGTTTTTAAATGTAGTTAATGCTTCTTCCAATTCTTTACAAGCCTGGTTGCAAACGGTTTCAAGTTTCAATACCATATCGTGGATATCATCTTCCTGTTGTTGTGTATGGGCAAATTCCTGAATTTTCTTTGCTATGTTTTCGAAATCAACACTGATGCCCACGATTGAAAAGGAGGGGATCATTTTATGCACTGCGGAATGCAGGGACTCCCAATCCTCATTTAGCAAGCCTGTCTTCATTGCACTGATCAAAAGAGGGGTTTGCTCCAAATACAGTGAAATCATTTCCGCCATCAATGCAGGATTGGATTTTGTGCGACGAATCAAATAGTCCAGATCAATACATTTCTTGTCTGACATATTTTCTTTCTTTTCTTGTTCGGGAGCAGCAATGGTTCTTTTTACCAGCCCGGCTATTTTACTGTACAACAATCTTTCGTCAACGGGCTTGGCGATATAATCATTCATGCCCACAGCTTTGCATTTTGCTAAATCAACCGTAGTTACATCTGCGGTTAAAGCGATGATGGGTATTTTAGAGTTCATCATGTTGCGAATATAAGCGGTTGCTTCAAACCCATTCATTTCGGGCATCTGTAAGTCCATCAAGATAATATCGTACGAATTAGTCAGTAGTTTTTCGATGGCAATTTTTCCATTGGCGGCAATATCACACCCGAACCCGAAATCGTCCAACAACGTTTTCATCAATAATTGATTGAGTGCTATGTCTTCCACCACCAATATCTTTAAGTCTTTTGATTCTGACTCAAGTACTACATCTTCTGTTTCCGACTCAACGTTCTCTATTGTCTTTTGAAAACTTAATACAAAACTAAAAGTTGATCCCTCATCCAAGATGCTTTTTACGCTTACCGTCCCACCCTGTTGTTCTACCAGCTGTTTCACAATGGCAAGCCCTAATCCAGTCCCTCCGTACAACCTGGAAGTAAGGCTGGTTGCCTGCTGAAAATTTTCAAAAATCGTTTCTATTTTATTTTCTGAGATTCCAATCCCCGTATCCGAAACGGAAAATTCAATGCTAACTTTCTCTTCATCTTCTTCAAGCAGACGAACCCCTACCGTGATTTTTCCTTGTGAGGTAAATTTCACTGCATTGCTCACAAGGTTCAAGATGATCTGGTGCAAACGCACAGGGTCGCCCACCAACACTTCAGGGATATTGACATCGTATTCTTTAACGGACACTAAATTCTTCTCCTGAATTTTGGTGTCAAACAAATGAAGCATGGCAGAGATGGACAAGGCCAATTTGAAAGGGGTTTTTTCAAAGGTCATTTTGCCGGCATCCACTTTTGCCAAATCCAGGATATCGTTGATGAGCACAATGAGTGCGTCGCCGCTTATTTTGATGGCTTGCAAATACTCTTTTTGCTTGGCCGACAATTCCGTTTTCAATACCACTTTTGTAAACCCGATAATCGCGTTCATGGGGGTGCGAATTTCGTGGCTCATGTTTGACAGAAATTGCTGCTTCGCTTTTACCGCATTCTCTGCGGTTTCCGTGGCGAGTTCCGCTTTGACTTTTGCTTCTTCGGCAAGGAGTGTAGCCAATTCGGCGAACAGTCGTGCCTCTGTCAATTCATTTGAAATCCGTTTTTGCTCCGTAACGTCTCTGGCCACGACGACGGCACCCAGCACATTCCCCTGACCATCTTTATAGACCGAGCCGTTGAATAATACAGCGGTCAATTTGCCATCCATGACCGTTAGCGGGAAATCCGTAACATTTCCTTTTGCAAATACTTCCTGGTACACTTCCCGTGCTTTTTGCGGTTCGGTGAAATAATCAAAGAAGTCGGTTCCTCTAATTGTTTTGCGGGTCAGGTCTGTTATGTCCGCCCAGGCTTCATTCATATCCGTTATTTTGCCTTCGGTGCTGATGGTAATCAAAGGGTCACGGCTCGCTTCAATCAAACTTCGTGAATACTGCGATGCTTGTTTTGCAGCATTGCCGAATGCTTCCAGTTCTTTATTGGCAAGTTCCCGTTTCTCTTTCTCTTTATTTTGAAAGCCAAGTTCTATGTCTGCAATCACCAACTCTGCAGCCCGCTTCTCCTTCTCTTCGTTTTGAAAGACAAGTTCTTGGTTGGCAATGAATAACTCATCTGCCCGCTTCTCCTTCTCTTCGTTTTGAAAGACAAGTTCTTGGTTGGCAATGAATAACTCATCTGCCCGCTTTCCCTTCTCTTCGTTTTGGAAGGCAAGTTCTTGGTTGGCAATGACCAACTCATCTGCCCGCTTTCCCTTCTCTTCGTTTTGGAAGGCAAGTTCTTGGTTGGCAATGACCAACTCATCTGCCCGCTTTCCCTTCTCTCCGTTTTGGAAGGCAAGTTCTTGGTTGGCAATGACCAACTCATCTGCCCGCTTTCCCTTCTCTTCGTTTTGGAAGGCAAGTTCTTGGTTGGCAATGATCAACTCATCTGCCCGCTTTTCCTTCTCTTCGTTTTGGAAGGCAAGTTTTTGGTTGGCAATGATCAACTCCGTTATATCTCTGTCCAAGGTAGCAATGCCAATTATTCTTCCATTTTCGTCCTTGATAGGCGAGAAGGACAGCCGAACATCAATGACAACACCGTCTTTTCTGATTCTTTTGGCATCGTACATCGGAATGGAATCCCTTTCGATGAGTTGTTTGGTCAGTTCATCCAGATCATTGATTTGATTTGGAGGAACCAGCAGACTGACATTTTTCCCAATCATCTCCGCTGCGGTATATCCATAAATTTTTTCAGCCCCGCGATTCCAGGAAGTGACAATGCCATCCAGCGTTTTGCCTTTAATGGCTAAATCAGAAGATTCAATGATGAGCGTAGACAAGGTTCCCTTCTTGTCGTATTCAACCAGGCGGTCGAAATCTGCTTTCTGTTGCGTTGCTTTTGTTTGCATTGCTTTTAATTGATTGAATGTTCGTTTCCGATCTCCTCAATGGGGCTTCGCTTGCGGTCTTTCAATTGTTTGAAATAAGAAGGGGTGAATCCTGTAATTTTCTTGAACTGATTGGATAAATGCGCCACGCTGCTGTAATTCATCTTCCAGGCAATTTCCGTCATGTTCAGTTCGCCATAAATGATCAGCTCTTTTATCCGCTCGATTTTATGGACGATGATAAACTGCTGTATGGTGATACCCTTCACTTCCGAAAACATATTGGAGAGATAGGTATAATCATGGCTTATTTTTTTACTGATGTACTCAGAATAATTTACCCTTGGCAATTCATCTAAATGGTGAACCATTTCAATCACGACGTTTTTTATCCGTTCGATTAAAATTGCCTTTTTATCATCCATCAATTCAAGCCCTGAATTCAATAAGGCTGTTTTCAATGCTTCTCGTTGCTGAGCAGAAATGTCTTCCATAATTTCAATTTCCCCTAAATCAACTACAATGAAATGCAGCCCAAGACTTTTGAGGTCTTCTTTCACCATCATTTTGCAACGGGCGCTTACCATGTATTTGATGTATAATTTCATGTTGCCTTTATTTTGATAAGCCTGTAACGTTTACTAAACTGTCAAAGTTTAGTAAACGTTTTTCTGCGTTCTGCCATGCTGAAAACTTGGCGGGATGAGGAATAGTTTTGGGTTTCGATGTGCGGCAGCATTGGTCTGATTACTGGGGAGACTGATTAACAAGGGTTGCTGGCTGAATGACTTCTCAAGCGCCAACCTGGCCATCAAGTAACTCACCGTTGACTCTGCACCCTGGTTCATATTCACCTGCGTTTCTTCCAATCCATCGTAACAACCGCCCGTACAGGGGTTGTAAATGATCTGCTGCAGGTGATTTTGCCCTAAAAACCAATTGAACGCGATTACTATCTTTTTCCGGTAACGCTCGTCGCCGAAAACTTCGTAAAAAAGTTGGAGCGCTAAAATCGTGTAGGCCACATCAATGGGCTGCTCGCCATAATGCGCTCTTGCGCTTCCTTTTAGCATCCAGCCATCGTTGGGGACGACTTTTATCCCTGCTTCGGTGAAGGTGTTTTGGAGCAAAAAATCGAATGACTGGTGGGCGATGTTTTTATAAACAGGATTTCCTGTGGACAACCACGCACACAGCATGGCCTCCGGCAAGGTACTGTTTCCGTAGGTAAGGTACGGCTCAAACCAATGCCAATCAACAGAATCTTCGTGGCGGAACATTTGCACGAGTCGGTTGGCGAGGGTTTCCAACAACAGCCGTTTTTGAGCCGAAGGATTGGCGCTGAGGCTATAGTGCAAACCTTTGATAGCGAATGCCATAGCGCGTGTGGAGTGGATCGTTTCGAGGTGGGGCAATGCCTGCTCAAGGAGCATTTTTGCCTGCAACACCAGACTTTCCGGCAGGATGTTTTGCTTGGAAATCAGATGCCCCAAGGCCCATACGGCCCGCCCATAGGCATCGTCCAGATTGACTTCTTGATTTTGTACAGTAAATGCTTCCTCCGGTTTGGGCAATACGGTGTGGAAAGCCAGGATGAGCGGTTTCTTGATCTGATGCAAAAAATACAGGAACTCCTGTTCGGGTATTGATCCGAAAAAGCCAAACTCGTGCTGGAGCAGCACGAGTTTTATCGAAGGGTCTAAGTTGATTGCATCTGCCACTTCATGGTAGGATGGTGACTCAGCGGTGTGCAACACATAGCGCACTTCCGGAGGGTACTGATGTTTCTCCTCCGCTGCTTCCAAAGCACACACGCTCACGGAAAATGATTTACGGAACTTATGGTGCAATGCCGTTCGCAAATCATGTGAAAAAGTGGCAATGCCACATTCTCTGGGCGGATAAGAGCTGACGAGCAAGATTTCTGGGATTGGTTGAGGGGTATTGTTCGTCATAGTTGAAGTTTTGTGATAAAACCCGTCCCAGGGCTTAGGCCACAGGACGGGTTTCAAAAGATTAAAAATTCGGAGCTCATTAGGTCATTGGGTCATTTTTACCCGCCGAAGCCTTCCTGCCCGCCGAGTTTTGGCAGGCGGGGGCGTAGGAGGGGGGTCATAATTGACGTAAAAACGCGACCAGGTCTTTTTTTTCTTGCTCATTCAACCTGACCCCTTCTATCAGGTTGAAAAATTCTACCACGTCTTCTAAAGTCAACAGGCGACCATCGTGCAGGTAGGGAGGCGAATCCTTGATGCCGCGCAGGGAGAAGGTCTTGATGGGGCCTTCGGGCCGGATGAATTGACCGTTGATGACCTGGGATTTATAAAATCGCTCTACCTGGAGGTCGTGCATGTCGTTGTCGGTATAATTCGGCGGTGCGTGGCAACCTGCACACTTGGCTTTGCCAAAAAAGAGTACTTCACCCCGCAGCTCGGATTCCGTGGCTTTTTTGGAGTCCAGGTGCCCATATATATTGAGTTTGGGAGCGGGTGGGAAATCGAGCAATGCCTGAAATTCGGCCATGAAATGTACCTGACTGGCTCTTTCCAATACATTAACCCCTTTTTTAGCCGCCGTCAGATGGTCGCCGTCAAAATAAGCGGCACGCTGCTCGAACTCGGTGAAATCCTCCACGGTTTTGAGGGCGCGTTGCGAACCGAAAAGCCGCTGCACATTGAGGCCGCGCAAGGAAGGCGTTTCGATCCGGTTGCGGTTGGCCTGCGGGCGAATATCGCCCACCAGGTGAGCAGCCCCCGATGTGTGGCCGTTTACATGGCAGTCGAAACAAGTCACCCCCAAACTGGGCGTCACCGTTTTGCGGTCAGCGGTCGGATTGAATTGTTGTTGCGGAAATTGCGACACGAGCAGGCGCAATCCTTCCAATTGTTTGGGATTCAACAAACCATTGAACAAATCATAGTAATTGTCAATGGTGATCATGTTGCCTTGCGACATATCGCCCCGGTCTTTATGGGTGGTCAAAAAGATAGCGGGCGGGAATTCCGGCAGGAAATGTTCTGGCAAATCGAAATCAAGGTCAAAACGCTCCAATCGGGCCAATTGCTTGATTTCCATCTGTGGAAAAATCATACCGCCTACCGGATGGTTGGGGTGCGGTAGGGGAAGGTATGGGAATATGCCTTTTTCTTTGATTTCCTCGGGACTTAGGGCTGCCAATTGATCCCAGGTTATGCCTTTTAACCTGGCGGTAGGGCCTACAGGCAGCGGTTTCCCCCGCGACATGGTGACATCGCTGCTGAGTTTTTGGGAAAGATCGTATCGCTCATTGAGTAAATCCATCTGCCGCTTCATGATGCCAGCCTTTTGGGCTTTGTCCTTGGCCATTACTTTGTCCAAAGATTCTTCGACAACACCGGTATAGCTGGAGGTTCTCTTTTCCTCCTGTTTGAGTGATATCTGGGAAGTAAAAATGGCTACCACTACGATGAGGAACGATACGAGTTTAATAAACCCGGGTTTGTACAAATATTTCATGTTTTACGACTTAAATTAGTTTGAAGCACTAGTGCCGCAGTAGATGTAGAGCTCATCGCCAAATAAGGCGGTGCCTGTTGGGAAGCACACGTTGTTGACTTCCCCGCGTGTTTCATAATCGTGTTCGGGAGAAAAAAGCGCGTAGGGTAAGCGGGCAATCTCTTTCCCGGGGTTTCCCAAATCCAATAAGGCCGCACAGGCCACATATTTGTATCCGATTGCCTTCTTGTACAATCGCCGGATTTAAAACCCCCGCATTTTCAAATCCTGCATCGGTTTTGTTCAGGATGACCCCTTTTTTGGTAACTTTTATCATAGGTTTTTGCAGGATTTGATTTTATTGAAGCGGTAGGTTGTCTAACCTAGAGAGACCTCGCAGGTTTTTAAGCCTACGAGGTCTGCTACACGAAAATGTTCAGTGGGACAGTCAGGATGATGGTAGTGTTTGTTTCTCGCTGCAATGGATTCACGCCACTGCCCGTTCAAAAAAGCGTGTTTTGATTTTCGCTGTTTCTGTTTATTTATGGCTTGCCTGCCTTGAGGGCTGGTTTTGAGGCAGATGTTTCAATAGCCGACTGTTTGCCTTGGCCGCTTTTGCTTTCAGATTTGTAGGCGGATACCGCTTTTCCCTTGCCCAATGATCTGTCCGCAGGTGCTTTTTTGATATTCTTGATTCCTTTATCCTTGCTCATGTTTGTTTGAATTTAATGGCATGATTCACAGGTAATGGTAGGTTTCCTATTCAATTACATTGACCTAGCGCCATGTAAATGATTATAAAAACGATGATAGTGCCAAGGCATCCGCCGCCAAATTTCGCTGCGCCAGCCCCGGCTATAATAGATTTAAAAAAAGCATTCATGATTTTGATTTTAGTTTTATGCTTCGCATCGCTATGTTTGGAGGATGAGGGGAGCATTGAATTGTTACCCCTCAAAGGTGGTGCTCCATTCAAAAAAATGTGTTACACGATTCTTTAATTAAATTACATTATTCACAGTTTCGGAGGTATTGTTCAATGTTCATTGCTTTGCAGACCGGCTTTTCAATTCTTTTACTTGTTCTTTCAATTCGTCTACCACTTTACTAGTGGCTTCTTCAAACGTCTCGCATTGTTTTTTGACGAACAAATCGTAGCCGGGTATTTCGAGCCTTACTTCGCAAACCTTGTTTTCTCTTGTGTCGGATTTTTCCAATTTCAAAAAAACCTTGGCGCCTTCAATTTTATCGTGATAACGTGAAAGTTTTCGAACCTCTTCGGTTACAAAATCATGCAAGGCTTGGGTTTCTGAGAAGTGTACGGATTGAATGGTAACGTTCATTGGATATATTTTTAGTGAAAGTGGAGCAGGTAGAGGGCTTGACTTTGATACTATTGGGCAGTGTACCCACTGTCAATCGTATAGTATGAGTTTGTTGTTCTTTACGAATGATTTAATTGTGTTGTGTCAGTACCAGTTTGTTGATATCCAGTCATTTGCTTTTTGAAAAATAGTCGCGTACAAATGCCTGTTCCTGGTTTTCCGTCATTTTATCGGCGGGCAATAGAAATACGGCTACCTCCTTGAAAAGCGGGTTGTCTTTGAAAGTATTGTAGAGCTCGTCTTTTGCATTGGTCGGGCCAAAAAGAAGGACCTGGTCATAGTCCCTGATGGTTTCACTTAGGCTTTTGTAATAAGCCGCCTGTGCGTGCTGCTCCTTATTGTGCATCCCTTTTTCACTTTTGCTGAGGCTATCCAATTTTTCCTGATGCGTGAATTTGGAGTCAAGGACTGTTGTTTCAATGGTATCGTTTGCGAATTCCATGAGATGGGCGCTTGAATTGTCCATCCAAATGCCCAATGTTTTTTTTCCTGTTGTCATGATGTTGTATTTTTAATAATGAAGAAAAAGTTGGTTTCCCCTTTGTCTGTTCATGCCGAAAGGGTGGCTATTGCGAAAGAAATGTATTCTAAAAAAAAGAGTACCCAGACAAACAAGTAATAGCGCCGGATAGAATCGGGGTTCTCCAATTGAACGCGGAAGATGGCTATCCATAAAAACGCGAGGATCAGCAGCTGTTCTACGGCAAACACCCTTCTGTTCAGGGAAAAATCAACAGTAAAAGGCAATAAGATCAGGCACACCGAAACGGCTGTCAGCAATAGATTGCCTATTCTAAAAACACTCCGGGCACCCCAATGAAGGCTGAGCGTGCGGATTTGGAAGCGGCTGTCGCCTTCCATGTCTGGGATGTCTTTGAACCATGCGATCACGATACTGTAGACAAACATGGCGCCCGTCAGCAACCAGATAATTGACGGAATATGCTGCGAGTCGTTCATCAGAAAATGGAAGTGCAAGAACAGCAGCAGGTTGACAATAAGGCTCCGCACGGCAATAATGCAAAACGCCGCCCAGAAATAAAAACGCTTCAGCCGGAGCGGCGGCAGGGAATAGGCCGTTCCGATGCAAAGGCTCAACACCACCGTTAAGAACAAATACCGTCCCAGAAAGCCAGCAATAATCAAAGAAATCAGGATCGAAATCGAGACCAGCCAATAGCCGGTGCGTAAGGAAAAAGCACCAGATGCCAACGGAAGCCAGGGTTTGTTGATGCGGTCAATCTTTATATCCGTAATCTGGTTCAGCCCGACGATGTAAATGTTGGCACCCAGACAACTGACCAAAGTAAGGGCCAATATGCCGAGATGCAATTCCCTGTTATCGGAAAAAGACATGGCCAGCAGATACAGCACCACGATGCTCAAGCTGGTGCCAATCACCGTATGAGGGCGGGAAAACCGGATCAGGTTTCGGATCAATTCCATGGTGGCTATCCTGTCTCGGATATCTTTTGATGGGTGATCGTACTGACGGGGCAAATTGCCTCGCAAGCCATGCAGGCGATGTCGCAAGCTGTATTCACGGCAATCGTGTCGAACGCAGTGATGAAACCTGGTTTTTGCGGACAAACCGCTACGCAGGCGCCGCAATGGATGCAGGCGTTCCATCCTATTTGAAAGAGGACAGATTTCTTTTTAGACATAATGTAATAAAATTTGAGCGGGTTGAAGCTGCAATCAGATTTTTTTGTAGACTGAATGCGGACTGAAATAATCCGACATGGTTTTATAGAGCAAATCGTCTCGCTGGGCGATGTCCTTGTTTTTAAAAATGGCCGTTTTTTCGTGGTACAATTTCCACATCAAATGGCCGCTTGCTTCCAGCCATTGATCTTGATATCCTTTCAGGTTTTGTTTGTTTGGCTTTTGACCGCTGCCGAGCAGTTCGGTCAGAAAACGGGCCGCGATTTGTCCGCTTTGCATGGCGGTATGGATACCGCCGCCGGTAATTGGGTTGACGTGCCGGGCTGCATCTCCCACCAAAATGAGGTTGTCAGCGTATTGTGTTTTCAATGGGGCCGCCAATGGCACGCCGCCGCCCTGAATTTCCAGGATACGCGCATTTTGGAAGCGATCTTTAAAAAAGGAATGCCCCATGAATTGCTCCAAATGCCAGCGGGCATCATGCGGGGTCATGGTCCGGGCCACTCCAAGACCAATTTCTGCATAGCCGTGGCCCTTCGGAAAAACCCATGCATACCCCCCCGGCGCCCAGTGCTGTCCGGTGATGATTTCGAGCAGGCCCTCGGTTTGCACCCCATCGACTACATATTGCAGGCAACTGGCCAGTTCTTTCAGTTTGATATGTGTTTGCAAGCCAGCCCATTTGCCTACTTGCGATTGCAGACCATCGGCACCGACCAATACCCGGGTTTTGACTCGAACGGGTTGGTTCAAGTGCTGGAGATGCACTTCGCAGTTGCCGTCTTCCAGGGGGTGATATCCAATCCCTTCTGTTTTTAACCACACCTCGACCCCGGCACGTTCGGCCTGGGTCATCAGGTAGCGGTCGAATCGGCGGCGGTCTACCACATAGCCCAAGGGGAGCAGGTCTTTGCCAGACCCGTATTCGTCGGGCTTGATTTGACGATAATCAATGGTTGTTTTTTCACCCAGCTGGTTGTAGATGCCAAACCCGTAGATGCTTTCCAGCACGAACTCATCGTCCGCTTGGACGCCTACCTCCTCTAAGGCATGTCGGCTCACTGCGCCGGAGCATTGAATGGGCGCTCCCAACTCTTGCCGCTTATCCACCATCAATACTTTCAAGCCCAATTGTGTGGCCACCCGCGCGGTTGTAGTGCCAGCAGGACCAGAGCCTATGACTACAATATCGTATGTCGGTGTTGACATTAGTTACCTGTTATTTAGAGTATCTTCGGAGTGTCCAAGCGATGGTTTCATGCCCTTGCATCAGCCCGGTAAGAAAATCTGCCGTCCCTGCATCCTTGTATTTTTCGGCGCATTGGTCAACGAACTTCCGGAGTTGCACCACCACATTTTCGTGGTCTTCCAATAGCTCTGCTATCATCTCTTTGGATGAAGGGTACTTGCCGGGGTGTTCTTTAATAGCCGCTAATTTCGCAAATTCGGCCATTGTACCAATGGTTTTGCTGCCCAATTTGTTGATGCGCTCGGCCACCTCATCAATGGCTTCTTCCAGTTGCTTATACTGGCCTTCGAAAAGTTTGTGGAGTTCCATGAAACTTTCGCCGCTCACGTTCCAGTGAAATTTTCTTGTTTTGGTGTACAGGGTCACGCTGTCTGCGAGTACAGCCGACAGTAATTCAGTAACTGCGCTCAGGTTTTTTTCTGAAATTCCGATGTTAGGTTTCATATTTTGTCTTCTTAAAAAATTGAATTGATGCGCATCTCCTCGAAAAAGGGTGTCTTTTTTTCTTCGACGCATGTAGCGGCATATAGAAAAAGCGCTGCGCTCCAGGTTTGCCAATCCTGTCCCATTGCTTTGCCGTCTTGATCTTTTATCCACTCGTTGAGTCCAAAATCAAGTGCTTTGGTGTTTGAAGTTTTTACCAGGCGAGCAAGGGAAAGCAGTTTCTCATTCGCCAGTGCATACCGTTTCGCAGCAACCAGGGCTGCTATATAAAACCCGCATACAAAAGGCCAAATGCCGCCGTTGTGATACTCCCCCGGATTGTTGTAGTGGGCGTATCGGCTGTGCCAATCCTCGTGTTCTGGTTTGATATAAGGGAAAAAATTGGGCGGCAGGTCAATCGCCAATTCTCCGCATTCTTTCATGGCTGCGCAGGCTTCTTCTATCCACGACACCATTTCATTGGCCCGCGTGGGGCTTGCTATTCCAGAAAGGATGGCCAGGCTATTGCCAAGCAGGTCGAAGCGTTGGCTGCTAAAAATCGTGTAGGACCATAAGGCATAATAAGGTTTGTGTTTCACTACAAGACCTTCCTGCGTGTGATGGTAAATCTGCCCATATCGTGGCGAACCATTTCGGCCCTGTCGTACTGCCCCAAGAGCTTCAGATAGCAATACACCAAGGTGTTCACAAACAGGCCATATCCGAGTACCCACTGTTCGTCCCGCCAATCACTGGTGGGTTGCTGCGCCACAAGATACCGGTTTGAAGGGCTGTGGCTTGCATGTTGTGTTAGTTTTTGAAAAGGCGTGAATGTTATTCGTTGTTTTCTTCGAGGTCGTTGTGATTGTCGCCCCCCAGGCTGTAGTAGTTGTTCTCTTCGTCTTCGCTTCCAACATTCTCCTGCTCGTCATCCAGCTCGGCGCCGGGCACATCCAGGTCGCTACCGTCCATATCGTCTTCAAAGGACCTTTCGTTTGACCCCTGAGAGGCTTCGTTGGGTTCTTTGATTTCAGCGAAATTTTCAGGGTTGAGGTCGGTCACTTCCCTGCCTCTGTTGTAAATGTCTTCGCTGGGTGGGTAAATTGGATAAGCGGGGAAGGCTTTGTCCCAAGATTCCTTGCCTTGATGATTTTGTGTGTTCATTGCTGCTGTTAATGAGATGGGTAAAGTATCTGTTGACATAATGCAGTGTTTGTCTATTGTTCCTAGAAAAAAAGAATGCCTGTAACCATCAAATCAACACTGAGGCTTTCTTTGGCCGATATATCTAGCGCCAACGGGTCAAGAAGGGTATTCAACAGGCTGACCTGTAATTCGCCTTTGGCGTACAATCTTCCATCGGCCTCGACTTGATAGGAAATAAAATGAAGCTCGTACAGGCCGCTTTCAAGCAGTGAAAGGTGATAGTTGCCATTGCCCTCGACCGCTGAACTGGCGACAGCATTTTTGAACTGGACTTGAGAGGCACCTTGTGGAAATTTTTCAATATTAATATCGAAAGTAGCCTTTTTGTAGGCATAAACCACCACTTTATCGCTGCTGGAAACGCCGTCAGTACAGTCTCCGCTTATTGTCCCAGTCGAAGACTTGTCCAAAAGACGTATAGCGGAAGCCAATTCCGGGTCGCTTACAAACTTGTATTCATTGGTGGTTCCGACCTGATAGACAATGGATTTGCGCAGATCCATATCAATAATGACCCGGGTAGTATCTCCGGCTTTTGGCTCAAAACTGCCCTTCACTTTTATAACCATCTGACTCCCACCATTCAGTTTTCTTTTACTGCCGGTGCTATCCCTGACATAGCAGCCAGGGCTGTTGCCATTGGCATCCGCCTCGGTATCAAATACCAGTACGATCTCGTCGTAGACTTTAATATCCAAACTTCCTTCGCCCAGGAGTTTTGCCAGTCCATTATGATAGGCCAGGAGGTCGAAAGTGGTCTTCCCGTCAAACCCTGCCCAGGATTTGCCATCCACTTTTACATCCGAGATGGTAAGGAATACGCCGCTTACGTTCGGGTCGTCAATGGGAGCATCCGTTATTTCGATTTGACCGTAACCGACTTTTTCAACCGGAGTAGGTTCAAAATCTTTGAGACAAGCAGTAGAAGACAACAAGAGCGCAAATACTGCTGTGATATTTTTCCAATTTTGGTGAATCATAATTTTTAGTTGCCTTGATTAGATGATGAATTCTGGCCAATAAAATAGAAATGAATGCCAACAACAAAATCCCAGGAAGTGACACGGGTGCGGGCAGACTGGCTTACCCCGTCTACTAAAAAGTCACTTTGGCTAATGCCATAGTTGTATTTTACTTGCGCTTCCAAAGCGACATGCCTATTTGAAAAAATAGAATACCCCGGACCTGCCCCTAGCGTGGAGAGGACTACATGGGCAGTTTGCCTGTCGCCATTTACGACAATCTGCGTTTCAGACTTCCCATATCCATATACTGCGCCGAGAAAGAAAGCCTGGTCGTCGGCGAATGGCAAATAGAGTCGGGTATAGGGACCAAAAAGCAGTTTGGTGTCCGCTATGTTTTGGGCACCATTTGGAGCGGCATCGGTATTCTTTGAAGAATTGACCAAATAATCCATCCCAAGACCTAATACAAAATTGTTTGCTAGAAAATAGCCGATAGAAGGCGTAAGGTGAATTTGGTAAGCCGTGATGCCACCTCTATGTACAGTACCTCCATTGTCAATCTCGATATTGGCCACAGAATTGGTGTAGCCCAGCCCTGAGCCAATTGAAAAGTTGCCTCTGTCAACACATTCATTTTGTGCGTGAAGGGAGGGTAATGAAGATAGTGATGCTACAACAATTAACGCAAGAAATGGTCGAAATTCATTTTTCATAATTGTGTTTTTTGTGAGTGTTCAAGAAAGTGTGGCACACCTCGCCAACCATGTTGATTACCAATACTCTATTTTAGGTGTGCCACACTTTTCTGAACACTCTCTTTTTTATGTTTGTTTGGGTTAGAATCCAAAAGCGACCCCCAGGTTGAGGTTGAGCAGGCGATTGCGCGGCTCATAGGAGCTGTTTCCTTTGACTACAGGCAGAAAACCATGCGTGTAGGCTACATCGAAATTGAGCCAGGTCAGCTCGGCCAGACGGTAATTGAAGCCGGCACCAGCCTGAAGCCCGACATCAAAGGATTCGTAGAAGTCCTTCGAATTAACCTTGACAATATTCTCGCCCACCAGCGTCTGCGTTTCTCCGCCGACTAAAAAGGCGAGCGACGGACCTGCAAATATTTTCGGGCGGAAATCATCTTCCAGTTGTCCGAAATAATAGGTGAATTTGAGCGGTATACGGAGGTAATTGAGCGCGCTTGTAAAAGTTCGGTTGCCGATTTTCGTTTGGGCGCCTTCTTGTGAATAGCGCGCTTCGAAACCAATCCCGGAACTTTGCAGAATACTGTAATTGTAGACGAAGCCGATATTAAAAGACGGACGGGGGTCTGCATTGGCGTTGTCTGACAACCATGCATAGTTGAAACCAAGGGTTGGGCCAATCGAATTGACCTGTGCTTGCAGAAATAGGGCACTGCCAAGCATGACAGTTACAAAAAGAATTTTTTTCATGATGATGTTGATGTTGATTTTGTGAATTGAATTACGGCCTAACAGACGGAGGCCGGGCAATATGGCGGTAGTTGATTGTCAGCACTGCGATGAAAAGTTCATCGTCAGTATGAAGATTGTCGCCAAGCAAAAAGCGATAACTGCCGGATTGAGTGAAAACATATTGGTTTTCCAAAACACCATAGGTGTATGGGTCTGCCTGAAAAGAGGAGGTATTGATAGCCAAAGTACCCAACAGCGAAAAATATTCACTGGGCACGAAGGGCTGTAGTTTTTCTGAGCCGCATTCAGCGGGATAAACGACATAGAAAAAATGACCATCAGGGTCAATTACGCCAAGATACTCACTGTGCGGATGATCAAAATATAATTGAAAGGAATCGCCCTTGTACAGCATGACTTTGTCCGCCCATATTTTGGGTACAGATACTGCCACATGATTTTTATTGGTGGGTAAAAATGCCGGAGAACGATACGATGCTACCTTGTCGGCAGCCAAAAGCCCTGACAAAAGCAAACCAGTAGCAGTGATAGCAAAGATTGCTTTCATGATAAATAGCGATAGTGGTTTGAAGTACGGTTACTAAACTTTGAAAGTTTAGTAACCGTGCAGCCGGAATACGGTTACTAAACTTTGAAAGTTTAGTAACCTTACAGCCGGAACACCGTTACTAAACTTTGAAAGTTTAGTAACCGTACATTATGAAATAGGTTTTCTCCCCTGAATCACATTTAGCAGCACTACAATAATGGCAATGACAAGCAGGATATGGATAAGCCCACCAGCGCCATAGCCTACAAAACCTACTAGCCATCCTATGATCAATATCACGGCCACGATATAAAGCAGATTTCCCATAAGAATTGATTTTTAATTGTAACTGAATTATTACGCTTCAAAGGTGGGTATCTATGTGCCGAAGCGAGTTACACAATTCCGAAGTTAATTTACACGATTCACGGTTTCCCGACATTCAGCTTATTCGTATCCGCTCTTTATCACCGTCAGGATCATTTTGAACCGGCCATTGGGCGTCACAAAATTGGGCGCGTGCGCGGGTATGACGATGGATTGACCCGTTTCTAAGTGGTTGGATTTCCCATTAATGACAATTTCTGCCTTGCCATCAATGATTTGGGCAAAGGTGTCAAAGGGGGATGTTTTTTCTGTCAATCCTTCTCCCGTATCAAAAGACATGACACTTATATTCCCGGTTGATTTTTTTAAAATTGTCTTGATAACCACGGCATTTTGTAAGTATTCGATGATCTCGATAGTGATATATGCTTTTGACTTATCAATTTCGACGGGGTCTGGAGTTTTTAGCTGAGCGACTTTCGAGTGTTCCAGATTTTTTGACTTTGACATTTGTGTTGCGTTAGAACGGACGTGAAACAAGAAAAGGCGGGCAAAAAAGCCCGCCAATCGCAGCGTATGTAGTGGCTTTCAGAATGCCGATTTTAACTAGTTTTTGTTGTTGACCGTCAAATCCCTGAATGCTTTGCCAAATTCATCCATGTCGTGATTGAACTCACGCTTGAATGCTTCCCAATCGCTCCGATTTTTATCGTAGGAATCAATTTTGTTTTTCAGGTCTTTGTTCCTCTGTTCGAGTGTTTCAATGTTTTTGGTGTACACAGCATCGAGGGTCTTGCCAGTCCCTTTCTTCTTCACTTTAATATCAGCAATCATCGCTTCATTGTTTCTGATTTTCGTTTCAGATTCGGTCTTGAATAATTGCCACTCTTCTCTGTTTGCTGCTTTTACAGCTTGTGCGTTTGCATCCTGCTGTACTTCCTTCAAATCTTGTTTGGCTTCCTCTACTTTGGCCTCCGCATTGTCCACTTTTTGGGTGGATGACTGGCAACTACTGAAAACCGTTCCTGCCATAAGTGCTATCGCTCCTGCGACACTAAAAATTGATTTGTTCATTTTGTTTGTATTATTGATTTTGTTTTTTAATAAAAAACATGAGTCATTCCGAATTTTCTCTTGGATTTAGGGAAGACTCATGTTTTATTCTAGCAACAATGAAGGGTTAAAGCCCTGCAATAATCTCGTGTAACTCATCTTTGGACTTGCCCAATTTGATTTGAAGTTTTCCGAGCATTTCGTCTTTTTTGCCTTCTGCAAACATGAGATCGTCGTCGGTCAGATGTGCAAATTTCTGTTTGAGTTTGCCCTTTTGTTCATTCCAGTTGCCTTTTACTTCAGTCGTATTCATTTTTTGAATTTTTAATTGTGAAAGAAATTTCACCATCAAAGGTGTGTGCGATCCTGTTGTACTTCATTACACAATTCCAGACAAGTGTTGTATAATTTACACATTTTCTGAGCTATATTGACACAAAGCACAAAACCGCGACCATCCAAATTGGATGCGTCACGGCCTTGTACAACTGATAGCCGGAAATGCCCATCAGAAACGGTAGGAAGATTTGATAAAGCCCAATGGGAGGCCGGCTTGAAACCTAATGTATGAAACCTAATTATTGCATTGAAGGGTTGCTGCCAAATCTGCCCAACAATCGTTTTCATTGGGCAGCCCGGTCGGCAATTGCGGAAATTGACTCCACCTATTTTTTAAAGTAAAAGGATAAGCAGCAATACAATGATAATGATTGCGCCCACTGAAAGATATACCCCTCCGTTATTTAATTGATTTTTTATCGAACGGGTTTCTTTCCGTAATTCTTTTTTTTCAAACCGCCCCATATTCGACTTGTCCATCGCGTTGATTTCATCCAGTCTGGCAAGCAAAACTGTTTCACGATCTGATTGAACAGACCTATTTGGTATTGCTGTAATTGGGTCTGGTTTTGATGTTGCGCTTAATTGGAAGGGAGCGAATGACACCAAAAAAAATGCTGTCACTACATAGATGCTTAGTTTTTTCATTTCAACGGTATAGTTTGAATGATGATTGAATGTTGATTGAATGTTGATTTTCAAGCGAATGTTTGATGGTCTAACAGCGCATTCTTTTAAATACGCATGCGCTGCATCGAATCTAAAAGGCCAAAGGCGTTTAATAACCAGAGTACAACGACCACCACTACCACCACATTAAGGATGTTCTTGATTTTGCGGTCCATTGGAATGTAGTTATTTACAAGCCATAGGAGAACGCCCACCACAATGAGCGTAATTAATAAATTAAATAGCGACATAAGAAAGTTGGTTTGAATGATTGATTGACAAAGGTCTCCTCTTTATACTGACAAGATTTACATAATTTCAGAAAATACTTACATAATTTACATATTACGGTCATGCTTAGCACTACATGCTTTCAAGTCCGCTCCTGCGTTTGACTTTCAGTTTTTTGAAATGAGAGGGGCTTAGTCCAGTTACCTTTGTGAACTGGTTGGAGAAATGGCCTATGCTGCTGTAATTCAGCAGATAGGAGATTTCAGTCAGGTTGAGTTCGTTGTAGGACAATCAACTCCTTGAAGCGCTCTATTTTATGGAAGATGATGAAATGCTCGAGGGTGATGCCATGAGTTCCAGCCCAAATTGGTGCAGGGCTTTTTTGATCTGCTCCCGTTGCGTTATCGAAATATCTTCCAAAATTTCAATCTCACCTAAATCCACATGGACGGAATGAAGCCCCAGTTTTTTCAAGACTGCTTTCACCACCATTTTGCAGCGAATGCTCGCCATGTATTTGATGTACAGTTTCAACATAAAAATATCGCGCCTACCTCTTTCTTCTTCTGTTCGAGTGCTTCAATGTTTAGATTATTGTAGTAATCACGAAGGGTTAAAGCCCTGCAATAATCTCGAGCAACTCTTCTTTGGATTTGCCAAGTTTTATTTGAAGCCTTCCGAGCATTTCAACCTTTTTACCTTTTTCAAAAAGCAGGTCATTGTCGGTCAGCTTTACAAATTGCTGTTTGAGCTTGCTTTTTTGCTCATTCCAGTTTCCTTTTACTTCAATCGTGTTCATGTATAAAATATCGTTTGTGGTAAGTATTACAGTTAGTTTAAGAGGGCTGAACAAAGGTCAGCCCCTCTATTCCGATAAACATTACACAATTGCAGGGAAAACTTACATGAATCACACTTCATCCAGTCCGCGCAGGCGCTTATGCTTTAATCTCTTAAAGTGAGAGGGGCTCAATCCGGTCACTTTTTTGAACTGGTTGGACAAGTGCGCCATGCTACTGTAATTTAATAAATAAGATATCTCGGTAAGATTGAGCTCGTTGTAGACAATCAATTCCTTGACGCGCTCTATTTTGTGCAGGAGGTGTTTTTGGAATAGCATGATCCACCACGCCTCAAAAAGGATATCCAAAAGAAAAATTCCAGTTCAAATTTTCCTTCCGCCAAGTGCGTCTGCCGAAATGCAGGGCATTGCCTGCCCAGCGTTCGCCTACAGGCAGGAATGGCTTTGACAGTGGAAAAGCCACATCGAGCCGCACCACAAAAAAACCCAAATTGACTCGAAGGCCTACGCCCGTACCGACGGCAAGTTCGCGGTAAAACCTGTTCAACCTGAATTTGGAAGCCTCTGTGGCGTCAGCACCTGAAGTAAGCCAAATATTGCCTGCATCCATAAAAACGGCTATTTCAGGGTATCGCCCCAGCGACATCCGGTACTCGATGCTGCTCTCCACCAACAAATTGCCCGTGTATTTTCCCACCGCAAGCCCGCCGTCACTCGTATTGCGGGGTTCGCTTCCTGGCCCAACCGTGCGTGGGGCAAATGCCCGCACACTGGAGGCCCCACCAATAATATAACGGTCCAGCAATGCGATGGTCCCGTTTCGGCGAAGTGGTATGCCTGCTCCAACAGCCAACCTCGCTGCCAGCACATTATGAGCGTTTGTCTTTTGGTACTGACGGTAATCCGATTCCACAAAAAGGTTGAGCGGACTGGCCAGTTTGTAGTCAGAAGGCAGGTATTTGTTCCCCGCATAGCCGCTGGCCTGACCTGCAAAACGTTGGCGGAAATACCGGCTGAGCCGTCGCGCAGGTTCGAGGCGTTGGTCGAATGTCAGGGTGTAATTGGGTTTATATTCCAGAAATGTAAGCAGGGCGATGGAGCTTCCTGTGGTGTCGCTGGGTATGGCTGCGATGAGTTGCTGCCGGATACCTCGATGATTGATGGTAGAAAATTGCAGCCCAAGGTTCACTGGATTGATTTCCTGCACGAACGACCCACGGCGATTTTTTTTCCACAAATACCCAGCCTCGCCTTGTACCCGCTGGAAACTCAAACGAAATGGGCCAAATTCAGGCAAATCATATTTGAACCAGTTGGTTTCGTGTCGCAAACTGAACTGGGTACTGCCGAAAGCGCGTCGGCTACTTTCTTTCAACCATAAAAAACGGGGCAGCGTCAGCCGCGCAGAAGCATCGCTGACGATGAAATCCTGGAAATCAAAATTGTCTTTGTTGGTGCGCAGGTAGGCCCCATTGAGCGCAATGCGCAACGCTTCCGCTCCCCGAAAAATATTGCGATGGGTATAGGCGACCCCCGTGCGTACTCCGTAGTAGAAACCGGGGGAAAACACCCCGGACAAGGTGCTTTCCACGCGCTCGGGGCGATACGGTGTGAGGTATATACGCGCATCCAGCAGCGAATCGGATAGCGGCGACACATCGAAACGGATGTTGATGAACTTGTAAATATTCAGGTTTAACAGCCGGTAAATCGTGGCCTGATAGTCCTTGTTGGCATAATAACTGCCACAATGGATCGAAATCTGACGGTTTAGCACCTGAGGTTTGGTCAACAGCCTGTGGTACACGTAGTTCAGGCACTTGAAATGCAGGGTGTCGGTACCAGTTTGCTCTTTTGCTTTGCCGGATTGTTTGGCCAAATCGTAGTCCGGGTAAACCGTTACACTGGCGATGCGATATTGTTCCCGTTCCCGTTCTGTCGTTTCTTTTTTTACCCGTAGAGTCAGGTTCACTTCGCCAGCCGGGTGCAGGGTGTCTGCCTCAAAAAGCAGAATATCCGGGGAGAAATAGTACCAGCCGTGGTTGCGCAAGGTGTCCGACAGGCGCTGCCGTTCAGCAATGAGCTCTTCCAGGTGGTAAAACTGGCCGGGCTGCACCAGCGATTCGGGGCGCAGCGCAGCGATTCTGCGCGTCAGGGTAGTAGAATCTGGCGGATAAACCACTTTGTCCAGCTGCTCGCGGGCGGTTCTGACCAACACCCGGTGAATTATTTTCGCCTTGTGTTTGCCCGCCTTTTCTTCTGAGTCAATCGTCACTTTGAAAAACCCGTCATTGGCAGCGCGTTCTGCCAACACCTCGCGGTGCCGATTGGCGATTTTTGGTTCGTACAATACAGGCGCTTCCCCCATTCGGTTGGCGACGAAACTGCCAAAACTCTTTTCACGGCTGTTCTTAAACATATAATAGATCAGCAGCCGGGGCCGCATCCAGAGGATCCTTTTGTTTGGTCGCGGCAGAATGACGGATTTTTTCAGGTCTGTTTTCAGAATCTTGGTCTTCCACTTTTTATCCGTTTTGCTGATCTTGATTTTTGCGCCCGTGTATAGCCGTTCTCCTTCGCTAAGCCGGCCCGTGCCTGTACAGCCCGGCCCGAGGGCGAGGAGGGACAGCAATATAGCAAGTAGGCAAAATCGTGTTTTCATAACATCTATAAGTATTTAACCGCAGAGGCGGAGAGACGCAGAGGATCATTAAAACTTTGCGTCTCCGCGTCTCTGCGGTTAAATGTTTACTGCTTGCCGAACTCCTTCGTAAAAATCAGTCCCGCGCCCGAATTTCGCAGGTTTGCTGACGAGGCATTGAGCAGTTCAAAACCACTTTCCGAGAACACCGTGACCTTGAATTCGCCATTGGGCGTCAAAGCATATTCTATGGAAGCGTTTTCCAAGGCACTGTGAACGTCATCGCCACTGCTCCCTCCTACCGATGTGCCGCCCGAAAGTCGGAACGTCAGCCGATCTTCAAAAAATGATTTTTGTAAACGCAACTGGTAGTTGGTAGAACCTTCGGACTGCGCCGCGCCTTTGTTGGAACTGCCTTCTGTGCTGGACAAATCCACGTCTATCCAGGTCAAATATTGGTCAGCCAAGGCGTTGATCTGGCCGGTCAAAAAACTGGTCAGACCCGTTTGTAGCGGATTGCCCCCACTCGTTGAAATGGCCCCCACGTTTTCGCTGATGAAATTGCGCAACAACAATACGCCGAAAACCTGCCGCGACAACAGGTTTTTGTCCTGATTGACATTGCTCAAAGCACTCTCCACCATGCCGGATTGTTGATTGCCAAAACTGGAACTGAGGGGCCCCTGCGTGTCGGAGGAGGGATAAATAAACAGGAAACTAACGTCCGGCTTCGTCACCGAACCAATCACAGAAGTTTGCAAAAAGAAGGTCTGGGGTTTTCGGTAACTGGCCATTTCATCGGCAGAAGCCTGGGACAACTGGTTGACCACCAAAGGATAAGGTGATGCCTTGAATTTGTAGCGCGCTTTCAAATCCAGTTCAGGTGCGCGTATGTCGCCGGTCCAGGTAATGGTACTTCCTTTGCTCACCTCGAAACTCCGCTTGACTACCGACTGGTAAGAATAATTGTACACGCCGCGCACCAGTTCCACACGCCCGGCCAGCGTCATGGTGCCATTAGCCAAAATATCCAATTGCAATTTACCACTGGCTCTTCCCCTGAAATCGTCGCCGGTAACCGGGTTGATCACACTGTTGACAGTCAGGCTGGAATCAATTTCGATGCTGGCACTGAGCGTGAAGGGTTGTTTATGGATCGGCGCATCGTAGATCAGCGGACGCACATATTGTCGTGGAGGGGGCAGAAAATACACAATCCCCTCATGTTGCAAGGCCTGGGTCGCTACATCGTACACATAAGTGAAGTTCGATTCCTTGGCGGTTCTGATGGATAATTGCAGGTCTGGCTGACTCAGGGGGCCGCGCACGGTACCATCGAGCGAAACATATAACTCGCCAAAATACACGGGGTTTTGCTGTTTTGAAGAATTCATCACCTGCCAACGGTCTGAGTGCAGCGTCAGATTGGTCTCTATATTGGCCCAATCGGTGGTGCTGAGTTTCCCTTTGATTTCCAAGGTTTTATTGTACGGGTCGCGCAGGCTGAGGCCATCCAGGATAATCCCGGATTCCGTAAATTCGAGGGGTGTTTCGCTCAGTTCGTAGCGAACATTGGTCAATGCAGGTGTAAAAAAAGTCTCGTGCAACTGCATCGCCCCGCGAACCTGCAAGTCATCGGCACGGCCTTTAATTTTCAAATGCACTTCTGCCCAGCCACCCAGCTCGCGTACCACCCCGGCCACAAAAATGTCGAAATTATCATAGTTCAAACGGTCAATGTCCACCGCAAAATCCAACCCTGTTTTGTTGCCCGGTAATTTGCGTGTCGCGCCTTCCACCTGGATGGACTGACCGTTCCCTGTCATGGTCAAGTTGTGCACTTCTACACCTGCTGGCTTGATCCGAATTTCATTTTCGGCATCCACCGACCATGCTTTGAAGTCAATGATCTGGCTTGGAGATAGTGTGACCACGGTTTCTTTGGTCTTGTTGTTCATGGTTGCTTGTGCCGAGAGCAAGAACCGCTCAAGCCCTTTGTCATCGCTGGCCTTGAACGAAACATTGGCGATATTGGCCAAAAACCGCCCGTTTAGTATGGCATTTTCAATAAAATTCTGTTTGTTCCTTTTCACCAGGGGCGTCGTCAAAACAAATAAGGCGGCGGTGTCCCCGGCGTAGGAGCGCACATTCAGCGAATCCACATCCCAATCCATATACACGATACGTGGGGCCTGAATGAGCAGGTTGAAATAATTGCGTTGGGCGATGAGCGATCCTTCCAAATGTACTGGCCCCAGTTCAGTCAGACCGGGCAACAACCCGGTGGTTAAAATATCCGGTTTGAGCAGGTCGAATTGCACGGACACTGAATCTGTACCCACCCGAGGCACGTAGGCCGTGCGATCCACCACGAAATATTGCTCCGCGATGTTGGCAATAGTAACAGGCAAATCAGCCAATGAGAAATACCCTTTAATCTCGCCTTGCAGCCAGTCAGATGCAATTTTCAGATTGTTGTGGTGATTGTCCAATCGGATGTCCAGCGTCATGTCACCAGGCCGAATGTGTACCGTATCATATTGCAAATCAATGGCTTTGATGCTCACTTTTGCAGTCAAGGTATCCAGCGACAAGCCCTCGGAATGGGAAATCAGGTGCATACAAATATTCGTTGGGCGATTGGCCCAGCCGAATTCGCGCAAGTCCAGGCAGTTCAGCGTGATGTCTGCATCCAACAATGGGATGGCTGTGCTAAAGTCGCCTGCTATTCTCGCCACGATGGCTGCCCGTTCGTCTGGCGATACAAGCGTACTCGTAAACCGTTTGCCGTTTATATCAGCCTCCAGCGTGATGTCGCGCAAAATGAGGTTGTCCCAAATCAACGAGTCAAAGGTTCCGGTCAATTGAACTCGGGCAGTTTCCCCAAATTGAAAACCGGTGCCTTGAATCTTGGCCTTTAAACCGATGGTTTTGAGTGGTCTCAACACCGTATCAACGGCCAGCTGGCTGACTAGGATATTTTGAGCGATCAGGTTCATCTGGTAACTGCTGTCGCGCAAGGTTCCGTCCATTAAAATTTGTCCCCAATTGCTCAGGCCGATTTGGGCATTTCCGGCTGCGTCTTTCACTGTTCCATGTGCCTTGCCTTTTACCTGTACAAAATCGGGTAGACGCAGCACTGGACTGAGCACCGAATCCGGCACATAGCCCAGTATTTCCCGCCGGGCCAAGGAAGCATCGAATTGTACGTCGAAACCCAATTGATCGGGGCTGCGCAGGTTTTTCAGCAAGCCAGTGAATGTCAGATGGCTGGTCGCGCCGCCGCGTAAGGCATTGAATTTTAAGTTGGTCTCCAGCACAGACAAAGTTCCCCGAAGCGTGCCGGTGGCTTGCAGCAGATCGGGCAGTTGCAAGCCCTTTGGCTCTAGAAATGCAAAAAAGTTTTGAGGAGCCTCCAGTCGTTGGATTTGGATATCCATGCCCATTTTGTCAGGATCGTTTGCGTCTGTCAGCGTGCCGGCCAAATCAAATTGCAGGGGCGGCCCAGTGACTGGCGGGAAAGCCGAACCCGCTTGCAAAGCGCCTGCCTGGCCTTGCAAACTGAGTTGCAAACTCGACAAAGTGCCATTGAGGGAACCAGAAGCGTTCAAATAGGCAGGAAGCGGTTGCGTCAAAAGACTGTCCATCGGAGTGTCGCCCACCGACATAAAACGAACCAGATCGGCGCGGTTGGTTTCCAGGCGGCTGATCGTCAAGTGCATGCCCAACTTTTTTGGCTCGGTAAGTTGTTGCAGCGAACCAGTGAACTGAGCGAGGGTACCACTGCCTGCGCGGAACGCGATTTTTTCTGTTTGCAGGTTTTCCAACCAGCCGTTCAAGGAGCCGGATACCTCGTAAGGCAGATCACGCAGCTTTGCAAAAGCCGCGTTTTCGGGCGGCGGTAATAGCACGATCAGGTCACCGACCACGCCTTTGACCTGTCGCAATCGCACTTTCATAAACCCATACGTCGCGGAGTCTTTTTTGAGCAGAAGTATATCTCCGTCCACACGGGTTTGGTTCATGCTTGCCAGTGCATCCTTGATTTGGATGCTGCCGGGGGTAACTTGGACGGTTGCCCGCAACGAATGGAGGAGCAGACCGCTTTTATCTTTCCCGTTAAGCGCTTCGGCCTGCACGAAAATCGTGTCGTTTTGGAAAGAAAATTCGGGCAGATCGGCATTCAGTTGGGTCAAACCCAGGTCGCCTGCATTGAGGTGGCCGGGCGTGGGCAGCATTTCCGGGTCATGGTAAGCCAGGGCGCTGTTTTCTATAACGATGCCATTTGCCTGGATAGACATTCCATCGTTAGACGATTGGAGTTGCAGTTGGTCGAGCTGGGTTTTTTCCAAAGTGGCGTCCAAGGCCCGTTCAGGGGTTGAATAAACGAGGTGCGAGCGGGTGATGTCGCCGTCATTCAGCAGCAGGCCGAAGCGTGGAGAAGGCTTGCCATTTTTCACCGATTTCTTTTTTTCGATCAAACGGATCTCAGCATCAGCGAGCCTGAATCCATCCAATTCAAAGTACAGGTTTTTCAGATCGGCTCTGGCGAGCACAGTTTCAGCACTGCCGATCCTGGCCTCGGTCGTACTGGCGGCATCCTCATCAATCAACAGGAAATGAATCTGTTGGAGCAGAACACGTGTCAAGTCCACCTGTAGTTTCCAGGGACTGGCGGTAGTATCCGTCGAAGCAGGCGCGTTCGGGTCGGTAAAGGCTTGCACGATGAAATCGAAATTGTAAATGCTGTCTTTCCGGTGTAGATACACCGAGGCGTTTTCCAGCCTTACTTGCTGCAACTCAATGGTTTGATTCAGCAGTTTCCACATATCTACGGTAATCACGAGACTGCCAACCCGGAGCAGCGTGTCCTGCTGTTTGTCTTCCAACAACAGCCTTTCCAGAGCAATATGGTACGGAAACTGCAAACCAATAGAGCCTACTTCCACGCGAGTGCCGAGTTTTTCCTGTAAAAAACTTTCCACTTTCCGGGTGATGCGTTGCTGCACGGGAGGCAATGTCAGGACATATAAAGCGGCGATTGCCAGCAGGAGCAGGACACAAAACGTGTACAAAACGACACGCAAGAATTTTCGCCAGCGGTTTGCGACGGGCATTATGTGGTTCAACTTGTTATCCCCCTAGAGATTCGACAATTGGATGGAATTTGGCGTTAGTCTGCACGTTTTGAAATTAGCCAGGTGAAAGTGCAATGCTATACACAGAACAAAAGTAGGCCTATGTAAACGACGGTGCGTTACAAATATCTTGCAAAAAGTTACATTTTTGACAGATTTTGGATGCACTTTTTGTCTGGCTGCTCAGGCACTAGTGGGCTCGGCACTAGCTCTGGTGCTGAATTATGATGCTTAGCTTGGGGCTGATGTTTTAAAACGTGCGCAAATTGCGGGATTAATCAAATTTCTTCAAAAATTTTGCGAATTATTATGCTGCCAATTTGTCCAATTGATCTCGTTAATATTGATACTTTTGCTGGATGAAAAAGAAAGTACCTTGGGAGTTTGCCTTCCTTCTTTTGCTCTTGGTTTACTGTTTTTTGCGTGCAAAGGCTGGAGGAGATTTTGACGTATACCTTGATGCTGCTGCTAAACTTGAGAAGGGTGAAAATATATATCTGCCACCTTTTATTAATGGTTTGCAATACTTCAATAGCCCCCTGCTTGCATTATTATTGAGGCCATTTATTGGCCTCCCATACTATGTGCCAGAATTTTTTTGGCTTGTTGCATCCGCGTGGTGGGTATGGCGAATCTGGAAGTTGTTGCAATGGTATTTTCCAAGTGGGGTTTTGAGGGAAACCGAATTTCGCTGGTGGGTCGGCCTGTCAGTTATGCTCGTGTTCCGCTTTTTGATAGCCAACTTTTCGATGATTCAGTTAACGATTTTCTTGCTTTGGGCTACGATGGAATCACTTCGCCTCTTTCGGGACAATAAAAATGTGGCAGGTGGCGCTTTGTTGGGATTTGCTATAAATATAAAACTGCTCCCATTGCTATTATTGCCTTACTTGCTGTATCGAGGTTGGTGGAAAGGAACAGGCAGTACATTGCTGTTTATTGTGATTTATTTGATCGTACCATCTGTGTTTTTAAGCTGGAATACAAATGCTTTTTTACATATTGAATGGTGGAAGATTATTAATCCTTCAAATGCTGAGCATATTATTGAAAGCGGCAACGGCACACACAGCCTTGTTGCTTTCCTCCCCGTCTATTTAACTGAAACAACAAATGAACTGCCTATTCGTCGCAATTACGTGAATCTCACTATTGAACAGGTTGAATGGGTAGTGAATGCCACCAGACTCTTGCTGATTATATTGATGCTAGGTTTTCTAAGAAGAATGCCTTTCCAACCTGTACGTTCACGGTTGGATGAAATCAGAGAATTGTCTTATTTGCTACTCCTAACACCGCTTCTGTTTCCTCATCAACAGAAATACGCCTTCATTTACATTGGCCCTGCTGTGATATATTTGCTTTGGTTTTTTATTATAAAAAGGCGCACATCTTTCGCGGGTTGGAAGGGTAGTTTGTCGCTTTTTGTTTTGATATCAATTGTATTATCACCACTCATAGGTAGAGACCTTATTGGCAATTATATCTTTGAAATATTACAACATTTCCGCGTCCTTACATTAGCTGTTATGCTACTTATCCCTTTATTATGGTATTGCAAGCCAGAAAAAATAGTCACAGAAATAGTATAGCCTAAGGAGAGTGGATTTTCAATACTCATTTAGTTAGAATCAATTTTCCATGCATGGAAACGCGCATGCCTTCTATGCTGATAAAATAAGTGCCACGCTCCTGGTTATTCATTTCAATTTGAATTTCCTGTTTGCCTTGGTACAAATATAATGCTTTTTGCAAGACAATAGATTTGCCCGTGATATCAGATATTTTCAGGTTGTAATCTCCGGGCTGACTCACAGTACATTGAATGGTACAATTATCACTTGATGGATTAGGATAGAGGACCATTTTATTATCAATATCATAATTGGAAATACTAGTTGGCATTGAACTACCAACTTTACGAATTACGAATACGCCAAATATCGGGAATTGAGATACCGAAGCCTTTGAGGAACCTATAACTGGAGCAAAGGTGTGGCCTGTCATTGGGACAGTAATAATTCCAGATGTACTTAAGGTATCGGTTATAATATCATTGTAATAATCCATCACATTTATCAACTCATAAATATCTCCAGCTTTCAAACCTGAATTGGATACATTTATTTGAACCGCTGACGCGCCTTCCCAATTGTAGATCGCAATATTTGAGCGACCATGCTCGTATTTATTTGGCATTATAAAATATTCCAATCCTGAAGTTGGCTGCATTGGAAAATAGGTGTTTTGCGGATAATCTGTTGCCAAAAAGCCCCAAAGGTAATAACCATACGCTACGGGAATCCCTGCAATGATTTTATTGCCTGTAACAGATCCATTAAATATAGGGGTGTTATTGAAGCCCAATCTTGTTTGGCAAGTAATATAGTTGCTGTCTAAAGTCATATTATCTACCCCATAATTGAGCCCAAAAGCATTTACAGGAGGCCTGGGCGTGTTAATTCCGGCATAAGTGTAATTGTGTTTAATCACAGTATTGCGTATGGGATTATTAATACTGTTAGAAACAACAAAAAAATTATGTGTTCGCGAGGTGTTTCCCACTCCACCAAGATTCTCAGATGCCGCACCGCCATTAAAAAGAATGTTTCGCTGAATATCAAAATTGCCTATTGCATCTGTCGCAGTAGTTTGCCAGACCTTCATTCCATAACCAAAGGTGTTGAACACAATATTATCCTGGATTTTTTTAATCCCTGTGGTATCATTTTGTAAGTACATGCCGTGTCCATGGCCTTCCCAATTTCCATTGTTGTTAAGATTGTTTCCTATGTTGTAAATGATACAGCCATAAGTATCCGAATTTTTAGCAGTTTTCCAGGTATCCAACCCGCTACCCAAATCATGCACAATCAGGTTAATGAACTTTATATTTTCAGCAGTACAATAAACATTCCCGGCCCGGTCAACATTGGAATGATCGCGGTCGAATGCGCTTGAATTAAAAATTTCTATTCCCCAAAACCAGGTATAAGAGCAATTGCCAAAACTTACTGCCAGTGTGTAAGCAAGTTGCCCATCCAGTGTTGCCCGCTCGTTGTTGTAATTTCTAAATATGATCGGTGCCGTTGACGAGCCATTGGTAAAGCAGCTAAATGAAGACTGAACATCAAAGGTATTTGTATATGTTCCGCCTCTAAGCCAAATCCAAATGGTGTCAGTTGGATTGGAAATAGCGGCAGGGGAATTTAATGCTTGTTGCAATTGCCATGGACTGGCAAAACTACCATTGCCACTTCCAGTAGCAGTAGATGAAACATAAAAATCCAGTGCATTGCTTTCTGACAAATGCAATACAGTGCATAAAACATATAATATGATTTTTTTCATAGCAGGTAAAATGATGTGGCCTTCCTGAAGCTGCATTTCGAGCAACAAAACGCATGGTCCAGCACGCCGTACGCGTATGTTGCGGATCGCTTATTTAGGCAAAGCAAAAGCGCAGGATAAAGCCCGACAACCCTTTGATCCATTGTAGCAAACGATACTTGAAAAAGTAACTGCCATCAAAATTGAAACCGTAAAAGTTTCACTTTACCTCCTTCACATTGTCCTTCGGCTCCCGATCAATCAATATCCTGAACGGATCAATCCCCGCTTTATCCGGCTTTTCATCCACCACGAACGTGAACGTATTGTCTTTCTGCGAAATTTTCACCCGTTGGCGGTAGAGCGTTTTGCCGTATTTCTTGTCTCCGCCTTTTGGCGGTTTGGCAAAAGCCCCTATTTCCATCCAATCATTTAAGGACACCTCTGTCTCTTTGCCCAGGTCATCGGCTTTGAGTTTGTGGCACTCGATCTGGATGCTCAGCTCGTATTTCCCATTCCCAAGGTCTTTCATGGTGGCCTCTTTGGTCTTGTTTTCAAACAATGTGATGTCCCAGAACAAGTCTTGAATAATGTACTTCAGAGAATCCGGTGTTTGCGCAGCAAACTCGTTTACCACATCAATGCTGGTCGGGTAAGGAGGGTTTTTGTAGCGGAATTTTTCCAGAAACGCCTTTAAACCAGCGTTCACCTTGTCTTCGCCGATCATCTCCTTGAGGTAGTACATCACTGCCGAACCTTTGTTGTAGTGGATGTAACCCTGCTGTTCGCATTTGGCGAGCGGCAATTCGCGCAGGGTTTCGCGACCTCGATCTCGAAGGTACTTGTCCGTTTCATACTCCAAAAACTTGCGCATCACGTCGCGACCATATTCGTGTTCCATGACCATTAGGGCGGAGTATTGGGCGAAAGTCTCGGTGGTCATTTCCGCACCCTGCATGTTCGCGCCGCATTCCTGGTGTGCCCACCACTGGTGGCCCATCTCATGTGCCACTACATAGTACACCTTGTCGATATCGTCTTTTTCTTGCCGGAAATCTTCAATGAAACCGATGCCTTCAGAGTAGGGCATGGTGCCGGGGAAGGCTTGGGCAAATTGCGCATACCGAGGAAACTCTATGATCCGGCATTGTTTGTGGTAGTAGGGTCCGAAGTGCGTGGTATAATATTCGATGCTTTTTTGCATGGATTTCAGCATACGCGGCACATTTCTGGCGTGGTCGGCGTGGTAGTACACCTCGTAAGTGATGCCTTCTTTTTGCTCCCGCGCCACCTCGTAGCGGGCAGACAGGAAGGAATAAAAATTCCAGGCTTTGTGGTCGAGTTTGTAGTGGAAAATGCGCCGATTGCCCTCCATTTTTTCACTCAGGAGCGAACCCGGCGCTATGGCAATCTGATCGGCGGAGGTGCTGATCGTGGTTTCTACGGCGACCCAGTCAGCGTCAATACTGAGGTATTGGTTGCTTCGGGCGGCAAGATTGCTGGTGTCGAGTGGCGCCATGCGTGTCTTTTCGGGCAGGCCATACTCGCGGCGTTTGTTTTTTTCGCCGAGTTCGCCGCCTTCGTGGTAGCCGAAGCTGGGCGAGATGTCACCGTTGTTGAAAAAGGTCCCGTTCTGCATGATGCTCGTGTTCGACAGCTCGTTTTCAAAACCTTTGGCACGATATACGGTGTTGAATTTCAACAACATGGAATCGCCAGGAGCAAGTGCGGGGTTGATTTTGTAAAAACGCAGGTAAAGCGTCGAGTCGTTGAGCAAGAGGGCGAGGCGCGGGTTTTCAAATCGAAAATCGCCTTGCGAAGGGATCTGCACGAGCAAGGTGTCAATTGGCTTGGCGTGTAGGTTTCGCACCCACATTTGGCCATCAGCCTCGTAGGTACGGGTTTCGGGGAAAATGCGTATGTCGTATTTCAGGTCGTAAGTACGTGGCTGCGGGAATCCTTGAAAACGCTTGTATTCGTTTTCGTACCGCGCCTTGCGTTTTTCCTGTGTGTTTTCGCTGACGGGTTTGTTTAAAACCTTGGTGTTGTAAAAAACAAAGCCCGCGCTGCAAATCCATACTACGAGCACTCCTAATCCCGCCATTCTGTAGGTTTTCCAAGATTGTCTGGCCAGCGAAAAGCGCTTGCGCCAACCCGACTCTTTGCCGCGTGGCCAAAGGCAGATTGCTGCGACTGCCAGCAGGCCACCAAACAACAGCCAATAGGTATGAAACCAGGTAAGCCCCTGTGCGTAGGGCAGGTAGCCGTAAAGGTCGCTGACCGTATAGGAGGGGGTTCCGCCAAGTTTGACCATGTTGCTAGAGATGTCTATAACGCCCCACACAAAAGAGTTGACCGCCACCAGGACGATGCAGATGAAAAACCCGAGGTACATATTGGGCGACACTGCATGGATGAACATGAACAATGCGGCTAGGAAGGCAAACCCGAGTACGTCGAGCACCAGCAGTTCGCGGACATAAACACCTAGTTCAAAACGATAGTAGCCATGCAAGGCTTGAGCAGCCACGGCGGCGATTATGGCAACGAGATTCAGCAAGAACACCACCGAAACTATGGTGCCGTATTTTGCCAAATAGCCCGTCCAAGTGCGCGTGGGCAGCGCGTCATAGATTTCGTTGACTTTGGCCGTGCGCTCTTTCCACACCAGCGCACCCGTGAAATAAGTGAGGATAGAAATGGTGAACAGGTAAAATGCACCCCGCACTATGTCCACCATTGTGTAGGTCACCGGTAGGTTGTGGGTGCCGTAACCATCGGTGGCGTATTGAAAACTGGGGATACAATTGAGCAACCCGATGAAAGTGAGCAAGATAAACGGAGTGCTTTTGATGACGCCATTGAAGTCGGTGCGCAGTTGGCTCCCCAGTTGGCTGAAAGTGGTGGAAAGGCCGATTCCCGGCGTAACACGGGGCAATTCACCGAGCTGTTTGAGACCGTATTCCTCTGGTTCTGAGCTGGTTCGACCCTTTTTGCCGCCCTTCATTTTTTCTGCAAAATCAAACTTGAAATACCCGGCAACCAGCACGGCCAGACCGACAGTCATCCAAAGCAAACGGTTCGCCAGGATGCCGGGCGCAAAGAGGCTGACCGAGTGGTGGTTCTTCTCGTCGACGGTCCAATACTTCGTAAGTATGGAAAAAGGGCGGCTGCCAAAGGGGTCCAAGAGGCTTGCCACTTGTTCATTCTGTAGGTCGCGCATGAGGTTTCCGGCAATGATGTATCCTACCAAAAGCACTACGGCTGCCACGAAGGAGTACATAGTGCTGCGGGTAAGAACGGCTACTGCGTAAAGAATGCTTCCAGCAAAAATCATGTTGGGGATCACGACGGTAATGTATGCGTTTAGGTGTCCCTGAACTTCAAAAGGCCCAAACCGCGACGCATCCACCCAGCCCATTGCCGGCCCGATCACCGCCCCTAGCCACATTCCCAACGAAACGCCAACCATGGGAATCAAAGCGATCAACAGCGCTCCGGCGAAATGGCCAAAATAGTAGCCCGCCTTGCTGATCGGGGAGGAAAAAACAATTTGAGCAGTATTGCTCTCAAAATCGCGGATAGCGGCGCCATTGAGGAATGCCACCACGAGCAACAAGGAGAGGATGGAAAATACGACATACCAGTTCTGTGCCACAAAGGGAGCGTTTTTCCAGACATTGCCATAGGAGCCGCCGATTTGAATATCGTCGCTGACAGTGGCCCCGAAAGTCATCAATGCGAAGACGACGAGGAAAATCCAGGGCATGGGCGATCGCAGCCAGGTTTTTATTTCGAATTTAAAGAATGTAGATAGCATGGAAAACAGGGTGGGTGTAGTATAGGTTTGTATCTAAAGCGTTTGCAAATTATAACGTGAACTTTGGATAGGTTTCAGAAAAAGCCGCATCGCGGCGACATTATGGTAGCGTCAGCGTTCAATTTTTCCAAAACCGCGTAGCGGTGGCATTATTACGGCGATATAATGGCACCGCTACGCGGTTCTTATTGAAACTCCATTACCGAAAAAAAGGCTATCCAAAACTCACGTTAATTATACTAAGCAAAAATTCGATATTTTGAGTGGTTTTGCGCTGCGCGTCACTCCCCTACATTAATCCTGTCAAAAAACACATCCTCCAACCCCGCTGCTGCCCCTCGAAAACCCTCGCCCGGATCTTCTTCGCTTAAAATGTGGATGATGGGCTTACCAGCCACGAGTTTGCTCGAAATCACCCGAAACCGGTGCTGATAGTCGTCAATTTCTGACTTGGCAATGGTTTTTTCCCAAATTTTTCCTTCCAACTGTGTCAACGCGGCTTCCGGCGACCCGGCATAAAGCACCATGCCGCCGTTGATGATGGCCATGTTGGAGCAAAGCTCCTTCACGTCTTCCACGATGTGGGTGGAAAGGATCACGATCACATTTTCACCGATTTCGGAGAGCAGGTTGTAGAACCGATTGCGCTCGCCGGGATCGAGTCCGGCGGTGGGTTCGTCTACAATGATGAGTTTTGGGTCGCCGATCAGGGCTTGGGCGATGCCGAAGCGTTGGCGCATCCCGCCGGAGTAGGAGGATACTGATTTTTTGCGATGCTCCCAGAGATTGACACGCTCCAGCAAGGCATTGACCACTTCTTTTCGTTGTCCGCCAGGGATGCCTTTCAGTGTAGCAAGGTGACCAAGCATATCCACCGCAGAGATGCGCGGGTAGATGCCAAATTCCTGTGGCAGATAGCCGAGCGTACGGCGCACGGCATCCTTGTCTTTCAATACATCAATGCCCTTTTCTGTCCCACCATCAGGCGGAAGCAGCCAGGCTGTGCCGCTGTCGGCCTCCTGCAAGGTGGCGAGGGTGCGCATCAGGGTACTTTTGCCTGCGCCGTTGGGGCCAAGCAGGCCGTACATACCTGTTGGGATCTCGAGCGAAACATCTTGCAGGGCTTTGACCCCATTGGAATACGTTTTGGAGAGATTGCTGATGGTTAGTTGCATAGCTGAGGGTACAATAGGTGGTGGACGCCGATTTTTCGGCGGCAAATATGACACGCTTTGTTACCAACACGTTGCAAGAATAGAGGAAAGGGGCGTTTTGGTTGACTAACTGTAGGGAAAAGGGTTGATATATGGCGAAAAAGATCGGATATTTTATTTAAAAGTGTTAGATTAGCAATCTATTCCAAACTCCCTTTTTCTCCATCTATCCATCTGCTTAACATTACTCTTTCTGAAGCGCTTTGATGTGTGTCGCCTGCAAGAATATCCAAAAAATCGTCCCATAAGTTTTTCTTTTGTGCGAATTCTTTTTTAACATCATCAAGTGCTACTAAATAATCTTTTTTGTATTCTTTAATCTCTTCAAGAGAATAATCGTCTGGGATCTTAGCCAAAATATTTTTAGCAATTTCATCTATTTCTAGTGAAGTATATTTTTTATTTTTTTCAAAAGCCTCACGCAGATTTTTGATGACTATTGATGTTCGTAGTTTTGGACTAATTTCTTTAGTTTCTTGCATAACCATTTTATTAAAAATTAAGAGAAATGTGAAAATTGGTTTTAAGGAGATAAAACGTTGCGGCAGTTTATTGGAAGGAAATGTAACACAATATCAGTGTAGCTGGTTAGCCTCCGGCTAACCAGTTACACTGTATTTATCAAAGCAAAGTTCAAGTAGATTGAAACTATAAGTGTTGCACAATTTTGGAAACAAGTTACATGATTCACACATTATATGTAGTAAACGAGACTTCCGCTCCAGGTGGTGCCCCCAGGCCGAAAGGCTACTAAAACCGCTCGCCGCAACAAACCCTACCTTTAATAGTCCCTCAAAATGACAAACCGCTTGCCAGCAATCACCCCATCTTCTCGTCTGAAAATCAAGAAATAATTGCCTTGCGGGAAATTTTCGATTCGCAAAATGACCGCTGAACCAGGTGAAACCCGGATTTCCTGCATCTGGATGCACTGCCCGATCGGGTTAAAAATTCCTACCCTGCCAACATGCCCATTCGTCTCCTGTAAACCGGTATGAAAAAACCATCGCGTGTCCCCATCATTTTATGGCTATCTTGGGTCTTATATGATAAAAAAACTACTCTTATCCGGTCTTTCGCTGCTTTTTGCTACTGCAATTGCGGCACAACAACCCAAAATACACATTCAAAATGGTGCCTTTAAAGATGAAAACGGTGATTGTTTTGTTCCCTTCGGTTACAATTATGTGGGTTCAAAATTCCAGGCGCTTTTGGAAGACAATTGGCTAAGCGACTCTTCCTGGGCCATCATCGAAGGTGATTTTCAGGAATTAAAAACCTACAACGCAAATACAGCCCGAATTCACCTGCAGTACCATGAATTCATGGAGGGAGAAAGTACGCCCAACCTGGTTGCTTTCGATCGGTTGTCCCAACTCATTGAAGTGGCCGAATCCCTGGAACTATATTTATTAATTACAGGCTTGTCCGCATATCGGGCATCCGATCAGCCTGCCTGGTATGATGGATTAAATGAGCAGGAGCGTTGGGCTACGCAGGCTTTATTCTGGGGCAAAGTGGCAGCAGTAGTTGGCTCAAGTAAAACGGTTTTTGCCTACGATTTGATCAACGAACCTGTGATGTTGGATACCACTACCTGGCTTCCCGGAGGGACTTTCGGCGGGTTCAGTTTCGTCCAAAACCTCACCCGAACCCCCAATGGCCGCAGCTTTAAGAAGATTGTCAATGACTGGTCGCAACAAATGACCGAAGCTATACGAGCAAATGATTCGATTACACCGATTACGATCGGCTTTATTGGATGCGGGGCAATAAAAGAATGGAGTTCAAATTTGGATTTCACCAGTGTCCACGTTTACCCTCAATCTGATTCTGCCCCCAATGTCATCTGTAACATGCGGCTAACAACTGTGATCAATCTCGTGAATAACAATCAGGATAACAAACCATTCGTGATCTCTGAAATTGCTCCGTTAGCATCTTTTGAAGCCACCGAAAAATTTATGGAGCTTACCTGTCCAAAGGTGAATGGCTGGTTCAACCACTACGGCGGCATAACCCTGGAAGAATTTTCGGATACGACCATATTGGATGCAATTCATAAATACAACCTTCGGACTTTCAAGGCAAAATATGCGCAACTGCACCAATGTCAAACCGCCTGTGGCACAGACATCGCGTGTCAGGAGGCCCATGAACCCGACCCTGATCTGGTCGCTTCCTATGCCTTTTCAGGTAATGGGAACGATGAAAGTGGAAATAACTATAATCTCCTGAATACCAATACCACCGCGGCCTCCGGACAGGACGGAACGCCTGATTCAGCCCTGGATTTTCAGCCCAATGCTCCCGCATACTTAATTGCTCCGGATGCCAGTCCATTGCGGTTTAGGCACGACCGTTCTTTTACCCTTGTGGCCAGAGTCTTCCCGCGTTGGGTGACAAATTCGACTATTTGGGCTTATGACGATAAGGACAACCTTGATGGCGATGCACCCGACACCAGAGAACTGATTCATTTGGAAATAAACAATCTGGGATTGTTTGATGGGCAAGTGGGCGGCGACAGTGTTTTCTACTTCACGTTCTCCTACGGAAAAGATAACAGCACATTTTTCACGCCAGTAGAACGTGTCAAATCCAAGTGCTTCAAATTTGACCAATGGTACACCATCATAGCGGTGTACGATACAGGGAAGGATTCCACCTTTTTATATGTCAACGGGCATTTACAGGATCGCATTGAACATAAACTGAACACGCCCTGGCATTGCAGTGGCCAATACCCCATGATTGGACGAAACAACCGCTTCAGCCCCTTGTTTCCAGGCTTTTTCAATGGAAGGATGGACTATCTCAAAGTCTTTGACCGGGCTTTGGCCCAAGAGGAGGTTGCGGTGTGTTCGGTTTCTGAAGATGACGTTACCTGCACGGTTACTTCAGAGACGAATGATCTTAAAACAGAGCGGACCCTGCAAGTATATCCCAATCCTGCCAGGGACTACATTTCGATAGATTTACCGCTGATAAGCAGTCCTATTCAGCTCAAAATTACAGACATCACTGGCAAGCTGGTCTACGAGCACGCTAGCCAGCCAGCGCAAAGCAGCTTGACTATACCAACCACCGGGATGCCCTCCGGATACTATCAGGTTTGTATAAATGATGCTAGCGGAAGAAGATATTTAGGGCGATTTTTTTTGGTCCGCTCTGTTCGATAAAACTGGTCGTAAGAACACGCAACTGGTTAGCATCTTTTATATCTTTGTCTAATCCGTGTCATCCATGTTCCATTCGCACACGGATGACACGGATTATAATTTCTGAAAATTGAGGTGGAATTCAATATACCCTGGAAGCAAAAGACCCTACTAACGTGGACGCTGTTTATTCTGTCGGCGCGTTGTACTACAACAAAGCGGCTTTTCGTACGCAGGAAATGAATGCCCTGCCGGAAGATTTTTCAGCCGCTGGCATAAAGAGGTTAAACGACATGAGAAATCTAATCATGGGTTTTTTCGAACAAGCACTGCCATACTTCCAAAAAGCGGAAAGCCTGGCACCCAATGATCTGAACACCCTCATCGCGCTGAGCGAAATTTACGCCCGCAAAGAAGACGAACTGTTGATCGAATTTAAAAGGCGCCTCGAAGTGGTGAAAGCGGGTGGCAAAAACCCCGCTCCGTACTTCAGATAGCGGGATAAGTGGGATTCCAGTAAATTCCGTCCCGACTAGCTTGAGGATATCTAACCAAAGAATAAGCATATTCGCCAGACTGCATAAAAATCCCAAGCCCAAAGCACGCTGCCGCGACGCTTTGGCGGCGTGACCTACTATTCAAGCCGGTTGTGCCGGCAAACAGAATAGAATATATGCAAAGAAACCACCTATCGGCAAAAGAAGGTCTTTCTTTTGCTGATGTGTGGCAAACGGTGGACTTAGATTGCGTTAGCCGGCACAGCCGGCAGAAATAGTATGACACGACGCTGAAGCGTCGAGCCAGAATCCAAGCCCTGAACAACGTCATCTGTTGAACTTAGTGCTGTGAGCATGATGATTGGGACATACTATTTCTCGTTTCGAATCTGCTGGCATAGTTCGTGACCACCAACGTGTGACATGACTAAGTCGGTAATGACCAACTTAGGTCGGAGGTTATGAAACAGCTCCATGCCCATTTTTCCATCGAACGCTACTTAAGTCTCGTAGCCCGCCTCTTGCAATGCTCGATTGATAAGTGCAGCGATGTGTGGGTCGTCTTCAACGATAAGTATTTTTTGCATCACCGAACGATAACGAGCGCTTGGCATTTTCGGTTCGCGACTGTGTCCAATTTTCCATATTTCAATGAATCGGAAAGTCAGATTCAACTGATGATAAGGTTTTGTGGAATAAGGCTTGCCATGTATCGAAACGATTTGTTTGTAAAAGAGGAACGCGGCATATTTGAAGATGCCATAACTAAATTGATTGATGGAAAGATTCAAGTTTTAAATGCACCTTTGTTGTCAAATGAAGACCATTCCGATCAGACATATTACTACTGCCCAAAGGGCCCAAAGCGATGCAGGTCGTTTCAGTATTCGTGATTTGCAACAAGTGCTAAACGGAAAAGATTTAGTGCATGATCTTCATAAGCACGACTTCTTCTTTGTTCTGGCAGTACAAAAGGGCCAAGGAATTCACGCGATAGACTTTGTGGAATACGAAGTAAATGACAATATGATATTTATCCTTCGTCCGGGGCAAGTTCACAGGCTTGAATTGAAGGCAGATACTACAGGTTTTTTAATGGAATTTGATCTAACATTTTATCAACCCAAAAATACCATCACGGAACAACGATGGAAAAAGGCATCCAGTAAAAATTACTGTGAAGTAAAAGCAGAAAGATTTTTGAAACTTCATTCGTTTTTGTCCGCTGTATTTAATGAATATGCGGCAAAGCAAGAAGGTTATGTAGAAGCCATAAATGCAAACCTTGACCTTTTCTTTATAGAGTATGTCAGACAGAGCCGCAATCCAAACAGTATAGCAAAAACGGAAGGCGGTTATGCCCAGGACCGTTTTGAGGCACTTGTTCGCTTATTGGAAACGAATATTGGGAGCATGAAGAGCGCCTCTGAATATGCCAAATTATTAAGTCTGTCCTCGTATCAGTTGAATGCCATTACAAAGGGTTCTGTTGGGAAAACAGTATCTGACCTTATCAACGAACAAATTTTACTCGAAGCAAAAAGATATTTGCTTGCCACGCCCAATCCCGTAAAGGACGTTGCTGATCTGTTGGGTTACGAAGATGTTTCCTACTTTATCAGGTTCTTCAAAAAGCATACTGGGCATTCTCCGGAGGCATTCCGGAAGAATTTTAAATAAGTCCTATTCAACTTCGTTTCCGTCCTACAATGACGCTGCTTGCCTATACTACTTTTGTGGTCGATAAGATAATTGGTTAAAAACTAATCACCATGAACGCAAAAGCAAGGCTATTGATGTCATTGAAAATCTGGATGGTCATATATCCTTCTATTACACTATTTCTGTTTCTTTTTGGGCCACCGATGTCAGCGCTGCCCTTATATCAAAGAACCTTCCTTCTAAGCATCTCCCTGGTGCCATGGATGATGTTCATTGGTGTGCCGTTCCTTGATTTTCTCATTCGTAAGCTTTTCAACGAAAAGTAAGATGAAACAGGAAACACAATATGACACAATAATAGTTGGCGGCAGCTATGCAGGCCTTGCGGCAGGCATGGCCTTGGGCAGAGCGCTAAGAAAAGTATTGATTATCGACAGCGGTGATCCTTGCAATAAGCAAACACCTCATTCTCACAACTTCCTGACCAACGACGGAAAGACTCCAAAAGAGATTGCCAGCCGGATAATGGTTAACAAAGAACTTATTGAAGAAGAATTTTGATTGCCATCACTGCCGATAAATGGCAATACTGATATATCAGTATTGCGTGAAATTGAGAATCGGAGGATTTTTGTGCCATCAAATTAATTCAATAATTTAAAACTAACGCATTATGCAATCAACAATCAAATCAGTCTTGGTAGTGGCACTATTCATGTCATTCTCGGCCACATCGTTTTCGCAAACCAACCGGTTCGGCATTTCCATAAATTCACTGACCACAAACTTTAATTACGGAAAGTCAAACAGCGCGTTGCAGCTTTACAAAAAGAACTTTACAGGATTGCAGGCAGGTGTATCATACCAGGCAGGTATCACGCCAATGTTTTCGGTGGTCCCGGAACTCTATTTCGCCATAAAGGGCGGAAGCCTGAAAACGAATAATCCGCTCACGGAAAACAATTCCACCTTGCGCCTTTACAGCATTGAAATGCCTGTACAAGCTCGCCTTCATTTTAATAATTTGTACCTGAATGCTGGCCCTTATGTTGCCTACAATGTAGGAGGGCGGTTGAAAGCAAAAGGTTCTGAAGTATTGCCTGAAAAAAACGTCAGGGTTTCTTTCGGCAATGCGGCCGGAGATTTCAAGCGGTGGGACGCTGGAGCACAGGTAGGCGCTGGCTACAATTTCAATATGAAGAAATCAACGCTCACGTTGGATGTTCGCTATGGCTACGGCTTAGTCAATCTCTCCAAAGATGTAGAACGCTATAATCGAATGCTCAATATTAGCCTGGTAGTTTCAAAACCGGGTAAAAAGAGCTCCGCTAAAAAGCAAGGATAGGCAGCTGGTTTTCCACACCTTCGGACATTTTCTACGCTTCTACATGCGGAACTGGTAAATGGCGTCCCATAAAGAAGCCTCCTGACATTCAAATTTCATTCATCATTAATAATTAAGCAATCAATAAGCATGAAAATTATCATTGTCGGTGCTTCAGGCACCATGGGTACCTTTTTGTCAAATGAACTGGAAAAGGAGCATGAAGTTATTCGGGCAGACCGCCATAGTCCCGATGTTCAGGTGGATATAACTTCAACAGAATCCATAGAAAATATGTACAAAAAAGTGGGCGCTTTTGATGCGCTGATTTGTACGGCGGGCCCTACCCATGTAGGCCCCTGGAAAAACTTAACGGATACGGAGTTTCGCAAGGGTGTTGAAGGTAAAATGATGGGACAAATTAATCTGGTTCTCATTGGGCAGCACCACATCAACCCAAAAGGTTCATTTACCTTAATAACAGGGGCCTTAACGCACGACCCTCAAAGAAATTTTGCCAACGCTTCAGCAGCCAATGCAGCAGTAGAAGGATTCGTCAGGGCCGCAGCAATCGAATTAGAAAACGGCATTCGTATCAATGCGGTTAGCCCTACTGTCATTGAGGACTCACCACAGTACTTCCCTTTCTTTCCTGGGGAAATGCCTGTTACCATGAAGCAGTTAGAATTTGGTTTTCGAAAAAGTGTTTTTGGGGCGAATACAGGGCAGGTCATCAAACCTTATTGATTTTTTTGCATATCCTTCTTATCGGGCCGCTATCTTTAAAAATAGCGGCCCTTTATCTTTTTGACATTGATATAGTTAAACAGCATAGTTCGTGAAAAAAAAATCCAGCCTACGAATTTTCAGAAACTGCGTACGTTTACGAGTTGAAGGCAAGCCTGGCATGGCAAAGCAGATACTCCTATTCGTACGTACATTCTGGGCTACACAAGCCAAAAGAAGCAAAAGATTCAGTCCAATGGCAGAAGAAAACAGTATTGAAGAAATCTTTTTCAAATTTTTAATGGAATATAAATTTGATGAGCAGGATTTGGACTACTCTTTGGTGCAGAAACATACCACTGCATTACAAGCTTTGTCCAATATTGGCAATTCAGGGTTCAACATATTTGATTTATACAAACGCCAGACCTTGTTTTATTCTTCGAACTTCGGGCAACTGTTAGGGTATAAACAAGCTGATTATGAAACTGTAGGTCAGAATTTTTTTGCCAGCAAAATTCATCCGGAAGATGCGCTGAGTTTAAGTTTAAAAAGTATTTCTGTTCATAAAATATTCAAAGGTTTTTCGAGCGATGAAAAGTTAAATCACAAGATGATCAGTGAATATAGAATGTTAAATGCCAATGACAAATATACACGGCTTATCGAGCAATATCAAATTATAGAATTGGATAAAAAAGGCCAGATATGGTTGATGATGGGTGCCGTTGATATTTCCCCGAATCAGGAAGAAAATAACAATATTAAGAGTCAATTGCTCAATTTTAGAACCGGGCAATTTATTCCTTTGGATGTCCCCGAAAAACCACAAATGGAATTAACAAAAAGAGAAAAGGAGATTTTAAAACTTGTAAAAGGTGGTTATTTAAGTAAAGAAATATCTAATAAGCTATCCATAAGTTTACACACCGTCAATACGCACCGACAAAGATTTTTAGAAAAACTGGGCGCGAACAATTCCTTTGAGGCGGTCATGTTTGCTTCAAAGTTTGGCCTTTTGGAATAAGAGTACTGATAAATCAGTATTGTGTGAAATTGTGCTTTGGTGGACCTTTGTTCCATCAAACAACTGAATGAATATGGTGCGTACCGTATCAATTGGCCGACGAGGGCACGGATGAAACAATAAAATTTACTATCATGAAAATAAAACTTCTTTCTTCTGTCATCTTTCTACTTGCATGTTTTGCAGGCCATGGACAGAGCAACAGCCAAACCAGTATTGAGGGATCCTGGATAGGAAAACTTGCTATCCCGAACGGCCCAACCATTCCATTGTTAATGCATTTTAAAGCAGATAACAAAATTATCAAAGGGACCTTTGACAGTCCCGAGCAATCCGTAAAAGGATGGGCCATTGATTCGGTTTGGCTCACTAAAGACAGCCTGTTTGCAGATTTTTCAGCCCGCCTGGGCCCGGGAGCCATGTACAAAGGTTTATTGCTGCCCGGAGACTCCACTATTGATGGAGCATGGATGCAAAACGGGAGTGCTCTTCCTTTAAAACTAGTAACCACAACCTATGAGTATATACCAAAGAGCAATTTAAACCCAAAGTTTGATGGGTACAAAATAGTAAAGCTTATTGAAAGTACACCCCCTAAAGACCAACAAAATACAGGCACCTGTTGGAGTCATGCCACCACTTCTTTTATTGAAACGGAAGCCATAAGGCTTGGAAAAAAACCAGTCGTGCTTTCCCCAATGTTTTATGTTCCCCCTACCTATCTTAATAAAGCTGAGCATTATATCAGAATGCGGGGCAACCAGGGTTTTGACGAAGGTGGTTTAACCTTTAACGTTTTAAAAGCGTACAAAGAATTTGGCGCAATTCCTGAAGAAGTGTATTCCGGAAAAATAGACAAATCCTCTATCCATGATCACTTTTTAATGGAAACAGAAGCGACCAAAAAAGTAAAAAAATATGTGGATGCGGGACACAATAACATGAATAGTGAGGAATACAGAAAGTCATTGGCAGGTATTATTTACAAAACAATTCCTAAAGCTCCGGAAAGCTTTATCTATCAAGGGAAAAATTATACGTCAAAATCATTTGCTAAAGAAATAATTGGAATAAATCCTGATGATTACATCGAAATAACTTCCTATACTCATCACCCTTTTTATTCAAAATTTGTATTGGAAATGCCCTCAAACTGGGATAACGATTCCTATTTAAATGTTCCAATAAATGATTTTTCTGCAATAATTGATCATGCATTGTTAAACAATTATTCTGTTTGCTGGGATGGCGATATTCATGAGGGCTATGGCAATGGTTTTTGCAAATTAAGTAAAGAGGAGATCATTACGCAACAGGTAAGGCAAGCTGCCTTTGATAATTACACAACACAAGACGATCATAATATGCATATTATAGGTATTGCAGAAGATATGGAAGGCAAAATATTTTACATAATTAAAAATTCTTCTGCATTTTCTGATTGTGGCGGTTACGTGTACATGTCAAAGGACTACCTGCTTTTAAAAACAATTTCTGTGATGGTTCATAAAGATGCCATCCCAAAGGAAGTATTGAAAAAAAACTAACAATTCATTTGAAGCGGTCATGTTTGCGTCCAAGTTTGGACTTTTGGAATAGGAGTACTGATAAATCAGTATTGTGGGAAATGGTGCGTTGAAGGACCTTTGTTCCATCAAACAACTCAATGAATATGATTCAAACTGTTTCAAAAGATCCCAATTAAAAGAACTTCCAAGAAGTCCTATTCAACCTTAATTTAGTCCTATTACCTAGGGTGTTGCTCAAAACACCTTTGTGGGTAAATAAAATCACCAATCACATAGGATTCTCAACGTACTGCGTACAGCACATTGGCTTCAAATTCACTTTTGGAGCAAGGCTCTCGTATACTTTTTTCTAAAAAAACAACCAGCTTTTCACATGAACAAACAACAATTATTCGCTATCCTGATGACATTCGCCGCATTCGGCGCATCTGCTCAGGATAAATTCACCCTTAGCGGCAGTATCAGAGACAAATCCTCCGGGGAAGAACTTATTGGTGCTACTATTCAGATATTGGAACTTCCAGGCGTAGGAGCCCGAAGCAATGAATATGGGTTTTATTCCATCACCATTCCTGAGGGAACCTACAGTATAAAATCATCTTACGTAGGGTATCAAAGCCTTCAAGAGACCATTCGCTTACAAAAAGACCAGAAACTGGACATCCTGCTTGATCAAGGTATTGCCATGCAGGAAGTTGTCATTCAGGCCAAAAAGCAAAACGAGTATATTACCCGGGCACAAATGGGGGTTGACAAAATTGAAATGAAGGATGTCCGCACCATTCCCATGCTTTTTGGAGAACGGGACGTGCTGAAGACGATTCAATTGTTGCCAGGTGTAAAATCGGCCGGCGAAGGCAATTCCGGGTTTTATGTGCGGGGCGGAAGTGGCGACCAAAACCTGATCCTGCTGGACGAAGCGCCGGTGTACAATGCGTCCCACTTACTTGGCTTTTTTTCTACGTTCAACAGTGACGCCATCAAAGATGCGACTTTGTATAAGGGCAATGCTCCAGCGCAATACGGTGGGCGCCTGGCATCTGTTCTGGACTTGAAAATGAATGAAGGAAACGATAAAACGTACCACATGAACGGAGGTATTGGAGTGATTTCCAGTCGATTGAGTGTGGAGGGGCCTATTCAGAAAGAAAAAAGCTCGTTTTTGATTGCCGCACGCAGGACTTATGCGGACTTGTTTTTAAAGTGGACAGACAAATTCAAAGACAATTCCTTGTATTTCTATGATGTCAATGTGAAAATGAACTACAGGTTGAGTGAAAAAGATCGCTTGTTTTTGTCTGGCTATTTTGGAAGAGATGTGCTTGGGTTTGGCAGCCAGTTTGGCATCGATTGGGGCAACAAAACAGGAACTTTGCGGTGGAACCATTTGGTAAACAATAAGGTGTTCTCCAACACTTCGCTCATTTTCAGTAATTACAACTATAACATTGAGTTCAACTCAAGCGGCAATAAGTTCAACCTGAATTCTGCCATTAAAGACTGGAACCTGAAAGAGGAAATTCAGTGGTTTCCAAATACGCGGAGCGCCTGGCGTTTTGGCTTCAACAGTATTTACCATACGGTTTCGCCCACGCGCTTTTCGAGCGACATCGCAGGTTCGCTCACGGATCAGAAGAAAGATACGCATTATGCCTCGGAGAACGCAGTTTACGCAAACAATACATTTTCTGCCACGTCACGCTTGAATATTGACTACGGCATGCGGGTTTCCGGCTACACTTTATTGGGTGAAGGCACCTATAATAAATACGATAAGGGCACCTTGAAAGATAGTGTCAACATAGAAGCCGGCAAACTGGGCAAAACCTATTTGAACCTTGAGCCACGCTTGAGCCTGAGCTATAAAATTAACGAAATGAGCAGCATCAAAGCGGCTTATGCCCGCAATACCCAAAACGTACACTTGCTCAGTAACTCGACCAGCAATAACCCGACCGATCAATGGGTTGGCAACAGTTACAACATCAAGCCTGAAATATCTGATCAGGTAAGCCTCGGTTATTTCCGCAATTTGTATGGCAATAAATTTGAGTGCAGTGTCGAAACCTATTATAAATCCATGCAAAATCAAGTGGATTATAAAAATGGCGCGGACATCATTTCGGTACCTGACGTGGAAAGTGAACTGTTGTACGGCATTGGCCGGGCTTATGGCGCTGAGCTTTTCATCAAAAAGAAAACCGGGCGTTTTACAGGCTGGTTGAGTTATACCCTCTCGCGCACCGAACGCAAAATTGATGGAATTAACGATGGCAATTGGTACAATGCCAAACAAGACATAACACACGATATCAGCATCGTGGGAATGTACCAACTCACGCCGAAGTGGAACATATCCGCCAATTGGGTCTATAATACCGGCAATGCCGTCACCTTTCCAAGTGGCAAATACGGTGTCGGCGACAATACATTTTTCGTATACACAGAGCGGAATGGCTATCGCATGCCGTCCTATCACCGCTTTGATATCAGCGCAACCTACGAAAGCAAACGCCGCGGCCGTTATCAGAGCTCCTGGAACTTTAGCCTCTACAATGCCTACGCCCGCCAAAATGCTTACTCCATCACATTCAGGGACAATAAGGACGAGCCTGGCAAAACGGAAGCGGTACAAACATCGCTCTTTAAGTTTATCCCAAGCGTGACCTATAACTTTAATTTCTAAAACACATTTTTATGAAAAATTTGCTTTTTGCTTTCATTTGCCTGCTAACCATAACGCGTTGCACCAAAATTATTGACATTGATTTAAACAGTGCCAATCCTCAATACGTCATTGAAGGCGAAATAACCAATGAGGTGCGGAACCATCAGGTCAAGATCACCAAAACATTGAATTTTAGTGAAAACAATGGTTTCCCCGCGGTATCCTTTGCGTTCGTCACGCTTTCAGACGATGTGGGAAACATAGACACACTAAGGGAAATTACGCCTGGTTTATATGAAACTAAAACGATACAGGGTGTCCCTGGCCGCACCTATACAATGCGTGTTCAGCACGAGGGAAAAACATTTGTTTCGGTAAGCAAGATGCCAGAACCGGTGCCTTTGTTGAGTGTCAGGACAGAAGAGAGTATTTTTGGAAGCGAGGGCCCGGCCGGCAGCTCACAAAAACCTTATTTCGCCATTCCGCTTTATCTGGATCCAGCGGGTGTGAAAAACTTTTACCGTTTTCGCCAAATAATCAATGGAAAGCCCGACCCCGAATTCTTAGTAAGGAATGACAATTTTTCTGACGGGAAACCATCAGTAGAACCTGTAATCAGTTCTTTGACAGACATGTACAAAGGCGACACGCTTGACTTTCAGATGCAATGTATTGATGAGGCGGTCTATAATTATTTTTTCAGCACATCCGCGAGCACGGGAAGCAGCGACACGACACCGTCTAATCCGGTCAGCAATATTGTGGGTGGTGCTTTGGGTTATTTTTCAGCGTGTAGTGTGCGTGCGATGAGGGTCGCTGTGGAGTAAGGGGTGCTTTGTCAATAAATCCCCAAAAACCACGTTTTTTTCTGCCATTTAACCGGGTGCTGGATAGTTATGTAACTATCCAGCCGGTTGCGATACCCGTGGCTGATTTCCGGTACGCCAGGTGTTCTAAGCCTAATTTAAATCACGCCCCCGTGCGCCGCAGCAGTGTGTTTTCACCTGCTGCATACGCATAGCACGATGCTATGTTGCCCCCTTTATCCGCTGAAAGTGCCGATTTTGCGCTGTTTTCACGTGTAGAGCATGATATTCCCGGAGCGTAGTATTAGTGTTCACCCAATCAAATAATTCGAAGGAGTCTGCCATGATCCAATTATCTTTTTTTGAATTAAACGTTAAATTATGAAGTTAAGCACAGCAAAAAGCATGTCAATTAAGCTATTGATTGGTTTGTTGACATTGGTCATTCTATTTCACGGTTGCATCATGGCAAAAATAATTCCGTACGGCATTGCTTGGGGTGGGAGATTGGAAAACGACACACAAATGTATATTTTTGAGAGCGTTTCAATTTTAATCAATGCTTTTTTGATCACGGTTTTATTGCTGAAAGCCAATTATATACACCACCGATTTTCCGATAAATGGCTACATGGAATTCTTTGGGTTTTTCAACTGCTATTTATCTTGAATACGGTTGGAAATATATTGGCCAAAACCAATTTTGAAAAGTTTTTTGCAATTTTGACATTTGCATTTGCAATGCTACTTTGGATTATTTTAAAGAAAGAAAACGACATAACCGACACTTCCAATGCCTAAACCTAAGATATAGGCTGTGTAATCTGATACCATTATCCCACGGCACATTTGAGTTCCTTTTCCATCCTTCGGCGAACCCCGTAGCGGTTGTGGCAGACGTTGTCGCAGCGCCATTCATCAAGCATCGAACCGGTAACTGATTTCATTGCCGTTTGGACGAAGCCACTACTCAGGGCTTGATTGTTGTACAGGGCAATGGACAGCACGGCGGCACTAATGGCCTTCATTCCTCCCTTGTTTTTGTAGCGGCCGAAGATAGACTCGATAATATCCGAGCAGCAGAGGAGTTGATGGCCGTTGGTGTAGCGATCAGTGTAAGTGGTGAAGTAGGTTTCCATTCCGTTGATGAACCCACGAGCTTGCTTAGTCAACAAGGGTTGGGCGAGTTTCCAGGCAGCTACTTTTTGACTAAATTCATCATCACATGACTGCAATCGCTCACTACCGGCAGGGCCAGTTGCCGCAGGGCCGCCAGCAGGTTGCTGCCTTGATCACAAACCATGTAGGCCAACTGCACCCCGGGCCGCTTGGCCAGGCTGCGCCCAATGAAGGCGGCTATGTCCGTACCTGTCCAACTTGATTGAACCTCCATGCCCAGTACGGTCACGTCCGCTTTAGTTAGGGGGCACTCTTTTATCAACTAAAAAAGCCGGGGTGAAAGGTAATCAGATTACACAGCCTAATCTAAAACCCCCTAAAAACAACAAACCGCTCGCCCACAATCACCCCATCCTCTCGTCTGAAAATCAAGAAATAATTGCCTTGCGGGAATTGATCAATTCGCAAAATGACCTCTGAACCCGGGGAAACCCGGATTTCCTGCATCTGGATGCGCTGCCCGATTGGGTTAAAACCAATACCCTGCCTAATCCTCCCCAAACAATTCCGCAGAAACTGTCTGTTGCGGCAACTCAAGGTAAGGGTATACTACTTTTGACAAATAAAGCCCCTGAGGATGTGCTCCTGTAATAATCCTTGGTGTCTTTTTGTCGCGTAGGTAGCCTTCAAAATCTTCAAGGCTCATCCTTCCTGTGCCGATCTCCAAGAGTCGGCCTACAATGATTCGGATCATACCTGTTAAAAACCGGTTGGCGCTGACCTGAAACCGAAGTCGTTCCCCGCTTTTAGCTACCCACAAATGTGCTGAACTGACCCGGCAGATCGTATGTTTAAAGCTTGCAGGAGACTTGCAAAACGCGTAATAATCCTCGTATTGTGGCAGCAAATCCACGGCAGCTTTCATACGCATGATATCCAGGTCCAAATCCGAATACAAAGCGCTGCTGTCCTGCAAAAAGGGGTCCTTCCTTAAATGTATAAAATAATCATAGCAGCGCTGTACTGCATCAAAACGAGCATTTGCCTTGTCGGAGACTGGAATGATGCCAAAAACAGTAATATCCTCTGGCAGGGTACGGTTTAGTTTAAAAAGCAATTCCTCCACAGCCGTTTCTACCATATCTGCATGAAAAAAATACTGGCTTGCGTGAACCCCTGCGTCTGTTCGCCCGCAGCCGACGACGGGGGTGGGCGTTTTGAGAATCTTTTTTAACGCAGCTTCTATGACTTCCTGTATGGTCAATACGTTTGGCTGCCGCTGCCAGCCGTGGTAGTTGAGCCCCTTGTAGGCAATATGGAAGAAGTAGCGTTTGATGATTTTCGAGTAAAGTAAGCCTATCTTTAAAACCCCCTCAAAATGACAAACCGCTTGCCCGCAATCACCCCATCCTCTCGTCTGAAAATCAAGAAATAATTGCCTTGGGGGAAATGATCGGTTCGCAAAACGACTTCTGAACCAGGGGAAACCCGGATTTCCTGCATCTGGATGCGCTGCCCGATCGGGTTAAAAATTTCTACCCTGCCAACAGCCCATCCGTCTCCTGCAAATACAACCTGCAGCATTTCGTCCGCCGGATTTGGAAGTAGTGTGATTTGGATGTCGTTGGGATGTTTATGGCCAATAAACTGCTCTATGAAACCGACATTAATTGAGTCATCTACCATGCCATCGCAGTCGTCGTCCAAACCGTTCACAATCTCAGTGGCATTTGGATAGATGGCAATATTGCTGTCGTCACAGTCATTGGAGTTGGCTACATACCCGGAAGGTTGCAGGCATGCTTGAATAAATACCGGAGCATTGCCGTACCCATCACCGTCGGCATCAACATACCAGATCGGGCCTACATTGTCGTCAACCAGACTATTACAATCATCATCCAGGTTATTACAAAGCTCCTGGGCGCCAGGGTGAATAGAAGGATTTTGATCGTCACAGTCATCGGCGTTGGTTACATACCCGGATGGTTGCAGGCAAGCGTGAATGGCTACCAGGGCATTGCCGTACCCATCACCGTCGGCATCAACATACCAGATCGGGCCTACATTCTCGTCAACCTGACCATTGCAATCGTCATCCAGACTATTACAAAGCTCCGGAGCGCCCGGGTGAATGGAAGGATTTTGATCGTCACAATCTCCGCTGTTGGCAACATAACCTACAGGTGTGTCACAGGCTTGAATACTGCTGCCTGGATTCCCAAAACCATCGCCATCCAAATCGGCATACAACGTAAGGGGAATGGACGGAAACGCTATGCTCCAGTCATTCAAAACACCAGCATCCTCATATACATCTATAACCGTCAAGGTCCATATCCCGTTCGGGTTTTCTCCGTCGAAAGCGGACAAAGCAGAGAAGGGTCTATAAGTCCCGTTGTTGGTCGGTGGGCAGGGGAAAGTGCCATAGCCGGCGATGGATTCGTCGTCGAAGTTAATTAGCATGTCATCCTGATCCCCACAGATGGATTGCAGCAAGGTAATTTCCGTGCCTTGCGGGCTTCTCAAATTAACGGTTAGATCTCCTATCCAGACGTGGGAAATGTTGAGGTTTAATACATTTAAATCTATCAGGGAAGTGGTCGGACTGTTTACCAACAGGGTAGAGGTAATGGTCTGATTTTCTGGAATGGGAACAGGTACGTTGGTACTGGCAACGACATTCGGGAGGTCGTCTGCGATTCCACTGCAATCGTCATCTATTCCGTTGCAGATTTCGATCGCTTCCGGGTTAACCAAAACGTTCTGGTCATCACAGTCGGTCGAATTTGTCACCGTCGGGCCGGTATAGTTGCAGCCTACGATTGCAGCGCCGAAGCCATCCCCGTCCAGGTCTTGATACAAAAATGAAGGCAGGTCACCCGAAACGACATTCGATATGGTACCGCTCATCGCTAAATTTCGAACGGAAGCCATTCCGTAGGAACTTGCCAGATTGGAGAAATTCGTGACCCCTACATTGTCGCCGAAGGCTTGCCCGGCTTCAAAATCAAAATACGCTTTCAAGTTCGGTTCATTGCCTGTTGGGTTGCAAACAAGGTCTTGCTTCAACTCGTCCATCGTTCGAATGCCCGTCCAAATCTTGATTTCATCCAGTGCGCCTTTGAAATTAGCCCATGCGCCGTTTTTCCCTGCACCAAAGATCATGTCTGTGGTGTTATCCCCCGGCTGGGCAACGGAGCCACCATAAGTTTGGCTTTGAATAAAATTCCCATTCAAGTAAAAATTGACGGTTCGATTGGCCGTCAAGCGGGTGATTGCAATATTGGTCCATTGACCCTGCTCCAGATTGCCGGGGAAGATCATGTCTACCGTGTTGTCGTAACCACAGCAATCGTCCGAGTGTTTGTATCGGATCTGGCTGTTGCTCAAACCGACGATAAATTCACGACCGTTAAAGATCAACGTCTGTTCACCGATCAATCTATCGGGTTTTATCCAAAATGAAATGCTCATATCTCCCGACAAGGCCTGTCCATTTTGCCCAACCGAGAGGTGGTCATTCACACCATCGAAATGCACCGCTCGGCGACATGGATTCGGGTTGATTGAAATTGCAATGGCCTGGTCATCTGAACTGCCACAGTCGTTCACCGCCTTTACGGCCAAAATACCGCCTGTTCCATTGGCCGTCACTGCAATACTGGTGCCACTCGAACTGCCCGTCCAGCCGGAGGGCAAAGTCCACAAATAATTGATTGCGCCGGCAACCGAAGCAATCGAATACGTCAAAGATGCATTCGGACAAATCAGCTCTCCCCCTGAAATCGCGCCGGGTATGGCGGGTGCAGAGGTGGTGCAATTTACCTGCAAAGTGGCTGTCTCCGAAGTGTCGGTTAGGCAGGCGTTTGAAACAAGGCAACGGAATTTTCGGTCGTCGTACGATAAGGTTGCGGCAGGAACGGAATAGGTCGCTGTGGTCGCTCCGGAAATAATGGAATATGTTGCGCCGTTATCGCTGCTTTCTTGCCAGAGATAGGTCGTTGTCCCACCGTCATTCGATACCTCCACTGAAAACTGAACCGCAGTGCCTTCGTTGACCGTCTGGGAAATGGGCTGCGTTTGAATGGAAACCACCACTGGCGCAACCGAAAAGGTTTGCATAGCGGTGGATGCCCCGCAAGCATCTGTTCCTGTCACGCTGATCGTACCCGCACTAGCAGTTGGTTTTACAAAAATCATGTTTTCAAAATTCGTAACCGTCCAGCCTGCCGGAGTCACCCAGGTCCAGGTAACAATATTCGGATTGGGGCTTACAAAATAGGTGTAGTAGTTGTCTGCACAAGGGCTTGCAGGCCCGGTGATAGTACTCAGCGTTTGGGCCGGGCAAGGCAAGGACAAGGTTGCCGGGGTACTGGATTTCAGGTCGCAGCCGTTCGAAACGAAACATTTGAATTGCCAGCCATTTTGTGCACTGCTGGAGACTGTTAAGCTGTATTCGTTGGTTGTCGCGCCGGATATTTCTGAAAAAGTGGTGCCAGCATTGGTGCTGCGATACCATTGATAAGACAGGTTGTTGCCCGAGGCGATCAAGGTGAAAGTTGCCGTGCCCCCGATGGAAACGGATTGGTTGGCGGGGTCGCTTGTGACCGAAACGGCCCCGTTGGAGCAGTTCGGGCAATCGCTTAGGTTGACCGTCGAAAGACTGGTGTACGCACCATTTTGCATGAATCCATGATTTTGATTGGCTGTTTTATCCAGCAAAGCGTTTGCTCCTCCGGAACAAACGCCACAATCCTGACTATTCACTGGATAATAGGCGAGCAAACCGGCCTCGTTGCCTAGCAGCGTGCAGTTCATCTTTTCGTTGATCTCAAAGACCGTACGGGAGACGTTCCAAATACGGATCTCGTCCATGCTGCCTGCAAAATTGTGTCCACCACAAACGATATTACCAAGGGTGATCTTTGCAGGATTGTTAAAGTCCTGGCTGGAAAACACCGTCAGGTCCAGCACCCCGTCTACATAGAATCGAAGGGTTGTCCCTTGGCGAACAAAGGCGATATGATGCCAATTGCCGTCTGCCAGTGTGTTGTTGGAACCGGTATTATTCAAATAGTTGTTGCAAGTGTTAGAGGTGGAAAATTCCGCCCTTAGCCGCCCGTTGTCAATGAAAAAATTCCAAAAATTATCACAGTTACAGATCGCTCGTTTGCCAATCAGTGCACAGTTGTTGTCTGTGGTTTGCGTCCACATTTCGATGGTGAATTCGCCCGTGCCAAAATTACCCAGGTTCTCGTTCTGAATTTCTACCTGATCATCCATGCCGTCCAGTTGCAAAGCATTGGCTTTCACAATCGGTGTGCTATTGGTTTCAATATTGAAATCAGCATTGGAAACATCGAAAAAAATGTTGCCTACCGCTTCTATTTTGATCCGGGATTTGTTCGAGCAGATTCCAGTGGGCAGGGTAATGGATTCCGAGCCGTCATTCGGCGTGTTTGCGGCTAAAACGTGTTGATAATTGTAACCTCCATCCAGCGACAGGCTGATTTTTACATTTTTACAATTGACCAAAGCATTGTCGGTATTGGCCACCTCCCAGGTGATGGTCTGGCTGCTGCCAGCTTGCCAGGTCACACAAGTGTTTGGATTGCTGACCAGAAATGGGCCGGCCGTACCATCTACCTCAAAACTGACTTGCGGGTGTGTAGTACCACCCGCCCCCGGATGGTTGTCGCGCACGTACATCCGATATTTGATGTTGCGAGCGTAGGTTGGGAGTCGTTCGTTTACGTTCGATGTGTTGGATAATAGGTCAGAAAGTTGCGGAATGCTGCGGCGCGGGGAGCTGGAAGGGTTGAAGATCCTTGCAATCGGTACATTGCCGTTGGCTGGGACAGGGGGTGTTTGGATGGAAATATTGGACGCTGTAAAATCAATATTTCGGATATTGACTTGCTCCCACGAATATGTCAGATCATCTCCATCCACATCGCTTGCAGATCCAACGAGTTCAAAAGGCGTTGAAATCGGGATGTAAAAACCATCTGCCGGCACACTTGACGTGGGGACGTGATTGCCCGTCTCCAGTGTTTTGTAGCAAGTTCGAGCGTTAATGTGATTGGTCATTTGGATTTGCGAATAGACCCCGAAGTACGTCTCGTCGCCAACCGGCAGGATGTTGTCTATGCCACAGATGTAGGCATAAGACATAATGCTCGTGCCTGAGCCGTACTCATTGGTGCCGAATTGCCCATTGTTGGACGGTCCGCAACTTGTCCAGGTATGGTCAGCGTCGAACTGATGCCCGATTTCGTGGGCGGTAACCCGCAGGCTGTAAAATGCGCTAAAGTTGTACGCTTTGTAGTCGCCGCAAATCGTAGGTTTGCCCGCCGCGCAACATGCACCTGTGACGAAGATCAGGCCCACATCAAATCCTTCCTGACCAATGAGTTGGTTGGCAACAGCCAGGTTCTCGTTGGCCGCTTCACCACCGCCCAAAGCCGTGAAAGGATCGTTGGCAGCACTTACAAAAATGATGTTATCCTGCTTTTCCGGCAGCACAAACCGGACGGACAAGTCCCGCTCAAATATGACGTTCAATTGACCTAAAAAGGCCACCAAAGCAGCCAGTGCCTGCGGTTTTGTGGTCCAGCCATAGTTTTCGGAAAGCTTGCCCGGGATGGTCATCGCCAGCCTGAAAACGCGCAACACATCGCCGGTTTCGTTCGGGCCAGGGGCTAGGTTTTTGTGTTCACCACGGGGCGGTACGATTGAACCCTCCCATAAGCAGTTAAGGGGCTGTTGCAAGGAAGGGTCGTCTTTCCCCCAATAACTGAGGTAAATGGAAGCGGAATTTTTCAAAACCTTTCGGATATATACCACCTGCCCAAACTGTTGGGAAGTGAAAAATGCGCCGAACTCATCCGGGCTTACAGACATGCGTCCATTCGCGAAGGGGTCGTCTATGCCCTTTAATAGATAGGTTTTAATCTCCGGGAATTTGGCCGCCAGTGCTGGCTCCATCAACGGGCTTTCCCATATCTTGAATTTTTGAAAGCTGCCATCGGGTAGCGGCAAATCTATAATCGTGGTTAAGCCGCGTGAGCCGCTGGTTTCGTTTTGGGCGGTTTTGCCCAGGTTTTGCATGGTTGGCACGTCAAGCTGCAAGAGGGCGCCTTTTTCGAGATCGGGCAAATCAGGGATGTGCTCTGTTTTTGCCAGGTTTTTACCCGCTGGGACTGGCGACCAAAGGTTTGTCTGGGCTTGCAGGCCCTCGATGAAAAACAATAAGGCGAGGATTAGCGCGATCTTAAATCTTGGTTTTTCTTGTAAAAACACAAGGGTTAGGGAACCGAAAGGCTGGTGATTGATTTTCATATTGCGGATAAAATGAACAATGGCTTCTTTACTTATTTGATTGGCAAAGATGTTTCATTTGAATTTAGAAAGGGCACATATTTTCTGGGCTAGAGACCGGAATTAGTTCTTTGAAATGTCAGAAAAGAACTAAAGGAGTAGAAATTTTCACCCCGTGTGGTGTTCCCCTCGCAGGGCGAAAACGGTTTAGGATGCATAGTTTTGGGTCCAAATGTTTGGCCTCTCAGAGCCTTGTTTTCGGACCAATGCTTTTCAAGTACAATTATGGAAAAAAAACGCTGGATGCAAGTAATTTAAGATTATTACTTCCTCAATATATCTTTACACGTTCTAACTCCCGATCGAGATAGTCAACGGGCGACTTACCTTGGAATGTCAAACTTATGAAATACCTCCTTTTTTTTCTGTTCGCATCCGCCTCCTTTCAAGTTTTTTGCCAGGTCCACCTTGGCCCCGGGCAGCCTTTTCCCAACATCCAAGCCGCCGCTAACGCCCAGGCCATTCACCCGGGCGACACGGTGTTTTTACATGCTGGCAACTATGCTGGATATCAGGGTGTGACCCAACTCAAGGGAAATGACACCGCCTGGATCGTGATCCGCCCGTACCAACAGGATGTGGTCGAGATTGCAGGAACCTGGCAATTTATCAGCTGTGCCTACCTTCGGTTTGAACACCTCACTTTCAAGGGGAATGCCGCCCACCCGGGCCGTTTGTTCAGCGTGGACAATGGCGGGAGCTGCAGCACCCAATCCAAGTTTATCGTGGTGGACAGTTGCCACTTCTCCAACGTGACAGATCCAAGCGCCATCGCAGCGTTCAAATTCGGCGGGGTTGACAGTTTCGCCGTTACGCATTGTGTGTTCCAAGATTTCCCCGCGGTCAGTGCCATGGATTACAATGTTTGCCATGCAGGCCTGATCGAAAACAATCGATTTGAAAACTGCCTTACTGGCGGGCACATCAAAGGCGGCGCCTCCAATATCCGCATGGAACGCAACCTTTTTGTCAATGCGTCTATGGCTCCCTGGGTAGCCTTTGAGCTGGGCGGCGACACTGGGGCACAGTTTTATTGCCCTGACGACGATTTCGAGGTCAAGAACCTCGAGTTCTTCTCCAATATCATCGTGGGCGGGTATCGGGGGCTGGCTTTGTCTTCCGCCAAGGATTGCAAAGTCATAAACAATACCTTTTACCATTGTGGTCAGGCCACCATGCGCTTTTTGACTACCAGCGTGCTCTACCCCACCCTTTCCGGCAATATCCTGGAGAACAATCTCTTCGTATTTGGCAATTCGGCTTATTTTAATGGAGGGCAGCAGCCTGCCAGTGCCGCAAGTTTTAGCAACAACCTGTATCAAAGCACGGAACAAACCAACTTCAATGGGGCCTACTGGGACTCGCCTGCATTGGACGCTATCAAAGATCCGAATCCGCTCTTGTATGGCTCCTCTGTCAATATCCTGACAGATGCTCCGAATGGGGATTTTCACCTGATTGCAGGCTGCCCGGCCGAAGCGGCCGGAAAGATTGTCGCGCAACCCGCCCTGGATTTTTATGGCCTGCCTTTTTCTACTACGGCGCGTTCGATTGGCGCGGCCGAAGTCCCGAACCAGGTAGGGGTGGATGCATTGGCTCCTTCTGACCCAATCCTGATTTTTCCCAATCCTGCCTCCGATTATTTAGACATACCTGTCCAGGGCGATGCATCGGAAGTACTGATTTACAATAACATTGGAATACGGGTCAGGCAGGCAAAAACAGGGCAGAGGATTGAACTTGGGGCACTGCCTGCCGGCATGTATTTTTTAATAGCAGGCAAACGCAGAGCGAAGTTCCAGAAAATTTGAATACGCACCGCCCCCTGCTCCCCCGCTCGCACAAGGCTACATAGCCCAAAAACCATTGAAAACAACCCGCCACAACAACAGCCTTGCCGGGACAAGCGGGCTTTATGCAATTTAAAATCGGCACAGGTGTCTTCCAGCGTCAGAACAATGTCATGTACCAAGATGGCAGAGAAATAAACGGGAAAGAGGGTCCGAGTCTCGATATCTATGGTGAACTTAAGGCAGGACTGGCTTTTTAAAAAGTGATCCAAACCGACAAAAGCCCCAAGTGTTTGTAATAACCCTACCGACATTCTTCTGCACGAACCTTTATGGTAGCGGCCAAACTTGATGCCTGATTCAAGTGGGTTGTGACCAAGCTCCAGTTTGGAGCAGCCAGTATAGCCATGCAGGCTTTTATCCCTTCTTGAGCGGCATTAAGAACTGATTCACAATTGTTGAGTCGGCTTGTCAGCAATTCGGTATCATAAAAAATCCGCTCGGCGTTCGCAACTTTTTGCGACAGGATATGAAGGTCTTGCGATGCCAGGCCGTCGGCTAAATCGTGCTCAATGGTTTCGGCATTGGATCGAATGACATCAGCCAGTGAAAAGCTACGCTCCACCGGTTTTTTTGCAACATCTTGAAGGCAGCCAACTGCAGCGTTTCGCATCCTGAAGGCCTGTTGACGGGCTTCTTGCGCTCGCAGGGTCAATGAATTCAAATCCTTATCTCGGGTGTAATAATTGAGCCAATTGCAGTAGCTCCCGCCCAGCTCTGCAGCGGTGCGCACTTCATGGCAGTACAGTCCGGTCAATGCCACGGATTTAAAATCGTTAGACGATTCCATCAGCTTAATGAGTAAATTAGCCTCATCTGCAACGTTAATGGCGTTTGTCAACCGTTCTTCGAGGAGCGAGGCTATCCCGGATACCCATGTCAAAGTCTCCGGGCTATCACCTTCCTGTGCTTTTACTGGAGGCGCTGGCAACAGCATTAAAGCAGCAATGGCAATTAAGGGCAAAAGGTTCATTTTCTGTATTATATTCACATTAAAAATGGGTTCAAAAATCGAACAGATCCCCAAGGATTGATTTCTTTTTGCCCCTTGGGGCATAATGTTCGTTGGGTCTTCTGAAATCAGATATTCTCGGAGTAGGGCTGTCATGGTGGTTGGTGTGGTCATAATCACTTTTCTGGTGCGTTGTTGATTCATTGGCTCGCTCAATGAGTTTATCGAGTTCACCTCGGTCGAGCCATACTCCGCGGCAATCTGGGCAGAAGTCAATCTCAATCCCTTGACGTTCGTAAATCGATAATACAGTGTTGCATTTTGGACATTTCATAGTGAGCAATGGTTGAATGATAAGCGTTTGGTGGTCAATGTTATTTTTTATGGCTACAATCAATATTCACAAGCGTATTGATAATGAAGCCGGAATTGTGTTGAAAAACATTGCGCCCATTGGGGCTGTCGGGCAGGGTGATTTCCCGAGGAAGTTGTAGTATTTGATTAAAAAAGCCGCCTTCGATGCGGATTGTTTTATTGAAACGATAGCCCAACAAGAGTCCGATACGGTTTTGGTCAAATACGTTTTCGTTGACGTTTTTCCCAAAACCGATAAAAATTTCGTCGTAGGCGACGGCATATAACTCCTTGTCATCTATCGCTTTTCCCATGAGCGGGCATTGCATCCGAAACATATAGCGTAGGCGGTTGACGAAGAAGTATTCGTCTTCGGGGGTCACTTCTGGTTTGGTGTATCGGCCTATCCAGCGTTGTTCGAGCATGAACCTATGCGACACATCCAGGCGACCAGGTTTATCGGTCAGGGTCGCCATTTGAAATGCCCGATGTTCCGTGAAGTCCCTTCCAAGTCCATTGATCGGGTAATCCCCATAGTTAAAGGTTTCGATCCAAGCATAACCGGCACGTAGCTGGATGCTGGGCGTGAGTTGGTAATTCAGGCCGACCCGTGAAAGCCCCTGCTGCCAGTCGGTCACAAAATTTTCGCGCCGCCACTGGTACTCCGTAAGGATTCCCCATTTAGTGTTGAGCTTGATGGTGGCAAAACCAGCCCACCAGCCTACTTTGTTGCGGTCGGTGATGCGGGTGTTTTGAGCCATTGAATCAGCGGCCAGTGAAATCAGTAATGAACAAACCAAAACGGAGCGAAAAAGCATATTAGAAGAAATGAGTTCCTGTGATGTGTCGGTAAAAGGGCATAATGATTCGTACTCCCTTCAATATTTAAAATACAGCCGAACGCAGTTGCGCGTCCGGCTGTCAAATCCAAAAAAAACTGTATGAAACCGAACAAGTAAAACCATATGAATTGAACACGCATTAAAACAGGTATAATTCAATGGATAGAACTATGATATGCGTTTGATGAACTATAAACACTCGACCTATTCTTGTCCAATTGGTGAAACAAAAACAAATCAGCCCTTTGAAATCTAAAGCTGACTACGGAAGCAATATTTACCCCAAGCACGTCTTCCGAATCGGTATTTGGGACGCCTCTGATCCAGTCGACCAGGCCATATAAACCCTGTCGGGTGTTACAATCTTGGCTCTGATCTGTATCAAACTGATATTTATTACTCATAATCAGGGTTGCTGTTTAAAGAAACTCAATTTGACCCGTCTCCAAATGGTAATAAGCCGGGATAATCTTGATTTTACCTTCTTTCACATATTGAGAAAGGATAGGGTCCAACTTTTTTAGGGCCTCCACTTCTGCAAGTACGTTGGCTTTGCTTGCCTCTTCCAATTTTTCCGGTTTGCCTATGAATTCCTTAATACCAGGCCTAATAATGTTTACCAAATCTTCGATATGACCCGGTAATTTGGCAGTGCCAATGGCGCCGGCAACCGCACCACATTTTTCATGGCCCATGACGACAATCACTTTTACACCCAGCACCGCTACCGAAAACTCGAGCGACCCAAAAGAAGCGGTTGCGGGAGCTTGACCAGCGGTGCGTACAATAAAGAGGTCGCCCAAGCCTTGGTCAAAAATAATCTCTGAAGGCACCCGGCTATCGCTACAGCCCATGATACTGGCAAAAGGGGTTTGTTTTTGAGCCTGTATGATCTTGCGGTTGTCGTCGCGGTTGGGGTGTGCCGATTGATCGTTGATGAACCGGGCATTCCCTTCTTTGAGTCGCGCGATGGCTTCGTCTGGGGTCTTAGGATGAGGAAGTTCGGTCGCAGATGCCTTGGCATTAGAATCGGTTATGGGTTTTAATTCAGGCTTGTTTTTTGATTTGTCACTGTCGGTTTGGCAGGCTGTTGCCAAGAGGAAAATGCAGGTTGCAAATGCCAATGAAAAAAATTGCTTTATCATGTGTGGTGGTAGTTTTGGTTTAATGAAGGGCTAATTCCCTTCATTTCCCAGCATGTTCACGATCGGCGTTTTACCGTCTGTGATAATAGTCTTGGTATTCGGCGATGCGGAAAGTTTTTGGAATGCCTCTATTTGTTTGAATTTCAGAACATTCGGAGTCAGGCTAACACTAATCAGGTCATTCGCCTTTTTGATGCCCTCTGCTTCTATCTCATTGCCGCGGGCGCGGGCTTCAGCGTCAATGATGGTCGCGTTTTTCTTTCCTTCTGCTTGTATTCTGGCTATTTCTTTGGCGCCTTCGGCATCAATTATCTGGCGCTGGGCTTCCTGTTTTTGGCGGTCCAATACAAACTGCATCCGCAAAGCCTCTTGTTCTGCTTCAAGTTTGGATTCTATGGATTTTGACAATCCGGCCGGCAAAGTAATGCTTTTCAAAAGCACGGCTTCGATGACAAATCCCTTGGGCGCACACACTTCGATCAGTCGCTTTTTAATCTCTTCTTCTATTTCGGCTCGCTTGGCACTATGCATATTTTTGGCATCGTACTTTGAGCATACATCCGAGGCTGCAGAGCGGAAAACAGGCAGAATCAGCATTTCCTCAAATTCCATCCCAGTCTCTTTCAGAATTTGAGGCACCGCACTTGGCTTGACTCGGTACAAAATCGAACTTTCCGACCGTATCGTCAGGCCTTCCTTAGAGGGCAGGTTTTCAATGATGGCCAAGTTCATGGTCCGAACAGGCACTCTAATGACCCGGGTGGAAAAAGGATTGAACCCTACAATGCCAGGTTGCTTCACGGTATCTCCTATTTTTCCAAATGTACGTCTCACCCCAACTTGGTCGGGCATGACCGTCGCGCAGCCGGTCATCAAGGTAGCCAGGGCTACAATTGCAATAAAATTGATCTTAGTAATTTTCATGTTTCAAAACTGTTTTATTTTGAAACAAAGGTGGGTGGGTGGGTATTAGAAACGCATAAGAGCCGATTAAGAACCACATTAGATTTATAAATCCCCCTAAAACCGTGCGTTATCCACTGGACACGGTACTAAGCACAACGGGGCAACAAAATTTGGGCGAGGGTACCTTTCCCGGCTTCTGATTCCAAATAGATGCTGCCCTCGTATTTTTCTACAATGCTTTTTACCAGAGAAAGCCCGATGCCACTGCCTTGGACATGGCTACTTTGTTTACCCCGATAAAAAGGCTTGAACAAGAGTTCCAATTCATCGGGAGCGATGCCCATACCATGATCCACCACTTGCAGGCAGATGGATGGTCCTTTGAGAAATAATTTTACGGTCACAGCCTGGTCGTTGCCGTATTTGACGGCGTTGTCGAGCAAATTGAAAAAAGCCGTCTGCAAAATAATCGAATCGCAGCGTACTAGAAACAGGGAAGGGTCCGGGGATTCAATTTCCAAATGGACGGAATGGCCAGCCTTCGGATATTTTACCTGCAACGCATGTAGGGCTTGCAACAGTACCTCATCGGCAGGGCAAGCCTGATCGTTTAAATGGTTATTGGAGTCAACGCTTGCCATGAGGAGAAGTTTTGCGACCAATTCGGTAAGGTTTTCGGCTTGCGTGCGCACATTCTCCAAGGCGAGTTGATATTTTTCAGGAGTACGGTTTTCCATCAAAGCGAGATCGGCCTCTGCCGTGATTGCAGTAAGGGGGGTGCGCATTTCGTGCGAAGCATTGCGAATGAATTGCTGCTGGCTTCGAAATCCTTGCTCAATTCGTTCCAGCATTTCATTGAAAGTAAGCGCAAGTTCTCCCAGTTCGTCGTGGTTGTTTTTAACGTCAAGTCGCAGATTTAGGCTTTTTGCTCCAATTGCACGCGCTTTTTTGATTTTGTTTGCAATGGGTTCCAGCATCTTTTTTACCCAGAACCAGCTTGCAAACGTCAATAAAAGCACCCCAATGAGGATTCCGGAGATAATCCCGGTGCGCAGGTTGCGAATTTTACTCTGGCCATAACGGTCAATTGCCGAGACGACCAAGGTGTGATGAGAAATTGGATCGTGTCGAATGCCATAATCGCGTTTTCCAACATGGGCAAAACAGGAATTGCACAAATCAAACTGTGCGGTATCCAATACGTCCACCAAGTGCCTTTCTTCATTGGGCAGCACGATTTTGCCCGGGTCGGTGGCGTAAATAATCTTTTCGTCTGGCAGTACTCCAGGTGGAATCGCATTGAGGGCAGTAAATGGATGCAGTGGATCACGCGCAATGAGCGAATCAGCCTCCTCCAATCGTTCTTGTATCCGCTCCCGAAATTCCTGTTCATAGAACCGAACCGAGAAAGCATAGATAAAGTAACCTTCAAGCAACAGAATCAAGAGGGCCGAAAAAGATATGAACAAAGGGAGTCGCTGTCGAATAGTAAGCTTTGGCAGAGGCATGGCGTTGTGGTTATTGCTTTAAGATAAAGCCCATCCCGACGTGGGTGTGAATCAGTTTCTGCTCGAAAGGCTTGTCAATCTTATTGCGCAAATAATTGATGTACACATCTACTATGTTGGTGCTCGGATCGAAACTCATGCCCCAAACTTCTTCCAGAATATCCATTCGAGTCTTCATTCTGCCCTTGTTGCGCATCAAATATTCCAGCAAGCGAAACTCCGTGGCTGTGAGTTTAATGGGTTCGTTATTGCGAAAAACCTCCTTGGTTTCGTGGTTAAGGCTGAGGTCCGCCAAAGTGCTTATCTGTTGCGCTTCGGGCAGCTCCATACGGCGCAACAAGGCCCGCACCCTGGCGAGCAATTCGGGCACCCGGAAGGGCTTAACCATGTAATCATCGGCTCCGGAATCCAGTCCTTGCACTACGTCTTCGGTGCTGCTCATGGCCGTAAGCATGATGATAGGGATATTGCTATTTCGGCTACGGATTTGCTGGCATAGTTCCTGGCCGCCCAACAAGGGCATCACCAGGTCCGTAATCACCAACTGGGGGCGGAGGCTTTCGAATATACCCAAGGCCATTTTCCCATCAAATGCAACAAAAGTCTCGTAACCACTCTCTTGTAACGTTCGGTTGATGAGTGCGGCGATGTGTGGGTCGTCTTCAACAATGAGTATTTTTTGCATCGCCACATGATAACGAAAGGTTGGCCTTTAGGGTTCACGGTTGTAGCCAATTTCCGTATGCGTTCGGCCAGGTACCAGCTCAAAAACTATAGGAATCTTCACCCACATCACTAAAAAAAAGGACTCTTCGTGACATTGCCACGCTATTACGACTGAAGCAGGAAGGCCGGTTAACGAACGACCAGAAAGCCCTGGTAGTCGTGCCAACTACGCTGTTAACCAACTGGAGCAAAGAAATTGCCCGCTTTGCACCTGATTTGACGGCTCATGTGTATCATGGTGCAACGCGCCAGCAGTCGCTCCCGGATGTTGCCGACATCATACTAACCACCTACGGCATGGTGCGTTCGGGGATGGAGGCATTTCAAAAAAATTCGTGGCAACTTTTGGTGCTTGACGAGGCGCAGAACATCAAAAACATGAGCGCAGCCCAGAGCATGGCGGTTAAAAAGATCAAGGCGTCTGTGCGCATTGCTATGACCGGTACACCGGTGGAAAACCGCTTGAGCAAATATTTTTCCATTTTTGATTTTACCAATCATGGGTACCTAGGCTCCCTGAAAACTTTTACCGAAGAATATCCCAAGCCCATAGAACTGGAACGCAATCACGCAGTTTTAGCAAGCTTCCAGCGCGCCACCATGCCCTTTGTTTTGCGCAGGGTAAAAACCGATAAAAGTATCATCAGCGACTTGCCTGACAAAGTTGAGATCAATCAGTATTGCAGCTTAGGCCCCGAACAGGCAGCACTGTACCAAAATGTGGTGGACGAATCGCTCCGTGCCATTTCATCCGCCGCAGAGGATACCATCAAACGCCAGGGACTGGTATTGAAAATGTTGACTGCGCTTAAGCAAATTTGCAACCATCCGGCGCATTATCTGAAAAAACCGGATGCTGATCCGGCGCTTTCCGGCAAGGCCCAGCGTTTGCTTGAGGTGTTGGCGCAAACGCTGGAATCAGCGGAAAAGACCTTGATTTTTACGCAATACCGTGAAATGGGCGAACTCTTAGTGCCATTGCTCCGCGAACGACTCGGGGTAGAAACGGCATTTTTACACGGCGGCGTTTCCCGTTCCGCACGCGATAAAATGGTGGATGACTTTCAGCAAAGACAAAGTGCAAGGGTATTATTATTGTCGTTGAAGGCGGGAGGAACGGGGCTTAATCTGACAGCTGCTTCCAACGTCATACATTACGACCTTTGGTGGAACCCGGCGGTTGAAGCGCAGGCTACTGACCGGGCATACCGGATCGGGCAGCACCGGAATGTGCAGGTAAACCGGTTTATAACCCAAAGTACTTTCGAGGAAAAGATTGACGCCATGTTGCAATCAAAAAAGGAACTGGCGAATCTGGCTGTGGCAGCAGGTGAAAAATGGGTGGGCGATTTGTCGGACAAAGCGTTGAGCGAATTGGTTAAGTTGGGTTAGGGAATTAACATTGCCGGAAAGCCAATCGTCATCTTTGTGGAACTCCGTCTACAAAAGGTTTACATCATAAATACCCTGGGGATTGGTGGTAGCCTCGCGCGAGCAGAGCGCGAGCAGGAGAACCACGCAGGGCGGAAAGGGGTTTTCACCCTACTCGTCAGGCTATGGTCTTTTGATCTAAGGTATACTTAAAAAGACCTTTTCAGGATGCCTGGTGGCCTCTAACAGCCTCTTTTTTACTGCTTCAAAGGATATTTTTCTTTTGAGCATTGGTTTTTCAATCTCAAAATCAATGTCTTCAAACCACGTAATTCCTTTTAGTGGAATAATGGGGTTGGAATTACTGTATTTGGTTTGATAAGCCTCAAGAAGATTTTGTAACGAATGATGCTCTAAAAGGAAAAACAAATCGTAAAAATCTTTCTGCCTGCTTCCATTGTGGGCAATCGCATTGAGTTTCATAGCACCAATGTCTTCCAGGGTAGCAAGCGACAACCCATCTTCTTGCACTAGAGGCTTGACCAAAGGGTAAAAATGGGTCAGAAAATCAACTTTGACATTTTGGATGGATCCCTTCAGGGTATTGTTAGCGACATAATCCGTTTGAAACCGATATTGTTCTGATAGATATGCTTCTACTTGTTGGTTGTCAAATGGCCGCATAGTAAAGAAATCCAAATCAATCGAGAGGCGGTGATCTATTTGTAGCGCAAGGGCTGTACCTCCAACAAGAAAAAAGGCATCGAAGAATGAATCTTGCTGAATTCGGTGTAGTAAACCAAATGTTTCAGGAAGTATGACTTTCGGGTCTTTGAAGATCATGGATAAAGCCAGATTGAAGATAAACGCGGGTAAAATTTTTGTGCTTTCGATCGAGACGGCTACTCTTTTTTGCTATTCCCGAAATTTTTTCAACCCCATAGAAATTCACAATCTCCTGCCACTCAAAAGGATTGCCACGTTCAATAACCCGCTCAATAACGACAGTAGCCAAGCGAGAAAAGTCAAAGCTTTCCCATTCATATTCCCAAAGCAAGTGCTTGCGAATGGTTGGAATTCGTTCACTTTTTACCATAATTCTTATACAAAGATAGGCATTTCGCTCCAATAGATACGCGAAGTTGAAACTTCGCGCCAACGTGCGTTGGGCTTGGGATAGGTGGTAGCCTGGCGCGAGCGGAGTGATCCCCTCAATCCTGGTAAACATTACACAATTTAAGGAAAGATATACATGAATCACAATTTATCCAGGGCGCGCAGGCGTTTATGCTTTAATTTCTTGAAGCGGGAGGGGGTCAAACCGGTCACTTTTTTGAACTGGTTGGACAAGTGCGCCACGCTACTGTAATTTAATAAATAAGATATCTCGGTGAGATTGAGCTCGTTATAGACAATCAATTCCTTGACGCGCTCTATTTTGTGTATGATGATGAAATGCTCGATGGTAGTGCCAACCACCTCGGAGAAAAGATTGGAAAGGTAGGTATAGTCGTACTGGAGTTTTTCGGCAAGGAAATCCGAAAATTTGATTTTGAGCGGAGCATCAGCGTGATGGACTATCTCGACAATCACGGCTTTAATTTTTTCAATCAGGATGCCTTTTTTGTCATCTATGAGTTCCAGCCCTGATCGGTGCAGGGCTATTTTGAGCTGCTCCCGTTGCTCCATCGAAATATCTTCCATAATTTCTACCACACCCAGTTCCACATTGGTATAATGAAGCCCCAGCTTTTTCAATTCTGCCTTCACCACCATTTTGCAGCGAATGGTCACCATATATTTTATGTGCAGTTTCAACATATAAATATGGCTGCTAAGTCTTCATCCTTGTGTCAGAGTGAACACTACTCTGGGCATATTTTCTCGCAGGTGCTACACGCTCTCCCCATGCCGCTCCCCCACCCTCCTCGCCTTCCTTATCCTTACCGCCACCACCTTAAACTCCGGACATTTCGCCTCGCTATCGCTAACATTAGAAGTAACCATATTCACCAGCAATTCCGGGAAGTGGAAAGTAGTGCTGATCACCCCCGGTTTTACTTCATCAGAAATACGCGCCTTGATGTCCACTTTACCCCGGTCTGATTCGATGCAGACCCAATCGCCCTCTCCGATATTGTGCTGTGCCGCATCGTCCGGGTGGATGATTACTACGTCTTCGGTCACAATGTCCACATTGGGTGTTCTGCGGGTCATGGTGCCCGCATTGTAATGTTCCAGCACGCGGTTGGTGGTCAGAATATAAGGATAATCCTTGCCAAAGGCCAGGATTTCAGGGCTTTCGACGTATTCCCGGAATTGGAAATGGCCTTTGCCGCGTTTAAATTCGTCAACGTGCAGGATTTGGGTGTCGGTACCATCAGGCGCTACGGGCCATTGTTTGCCTTGTTCACCCAGTTCGTCCCACCGTACGCCAGCGAAGAAAGGAACGATCTGCGAAATCTCTTCGAGCATCCCTTTTGCCGTGTAAGGTGCTTGCTTGTAGCCCATTCGGTTCATGATGTCCACCATGATTTGTCCGTCCGACTTGGTTTCGCCAATGGGCTCCACCACTTTGTTGACGCGCTGAATGCGGCGCTCGCCATTGGTAAAAGTGCCTTCTTTTTCAAGGAAAGATGCCGCCGGGAGGACTACATCGGCATGTTTGGCTGTTTCGGTCATGAATATCTCCTGTACGATGAGCAGCTCCAGCGATTTGATGGCCTTGACGACATGGGTGGTATTCGGGTCTGACTGCACCAGATCGTCGCCCATGATCCACAGGGCTTTGAATTTGCCTTCAATGGCCGCATCGTACATCTGAGGGATTTTCAGCCCGGCTTCCTGTGGGACTTTAACCCCATAAAACTCGCTGTACATCTGGTTGACCTCAGGTAACGTAACATCAAAATAGCCCGCACCTTGATACGGTTGAGCGCCCATATCGGCCATGCCCTGCACGTTGTTTTGTCCACGGAGCGGGTTCACGCCGCAGCCGGGTTTGCCCACATTGCCCGTGATCATCGCCAGGTTGGCAATTTGCATCACAGTATAAGTGCCCTGGTAATGTTCTGTAACGCCCAAGCCGTGAAACAACATGGCCAAGGGAGCGGAAGCATACAATTTGGCGGCTGCGCGTACTTGCTCGCGAGGCACACCAGACACGGCCTCCAGTTCGTCAAGATTGATTTTCAGGATATTCTGCTTGAATTCTTCGTAGCCTTCCGTCCTCGCTTCAATGAAGTCCTCCTTTATCATACCGTCTTTGATGATGTAATACAACATCATGTCGAGCACGGCGATGTTGGTTCCGGGACGCAATTGAAGGTGTATGGTGGCGTATTTGGCCATTTCCGTCCGGCGCGGGTCAATGACGATGGTTGGCTTGCCTTTCATGGCAAACTGACGCAGTTTCGCGCCCGTCACCGGGTGGCCTTCTGTCGGGTTGGCGCCGATGACCATGATGCAATCGGTCAGTTTGATGTCCGCTACCGAATTGGTGGCCGCTCCGGTACCAAAGGCGCGCTGCATCCCGATGGCGGTTGGAGAGTGGCAAACCCGGGCGCAACCGTCAATGTTGTTGGTGCCGATGACTGCCCGGATGAATTTCTGCATTAAATAGTTCTCTTCGTTGGTGCAGCGGGAAGAAGATATGCCGCCGATGGCGTCGGGGCCGTGTTTATCCTTGATGTCCGTGAGCCTTTCCGCAATATAATCGTAGGCTTCGTTCCAGGTGACTCGTTGTAATTCGCCATCGCGGCGTATCATGGGATATTGCAAACGCTCCGGGTGGTTGTAAAATGAAAACGCGTACCTGCCTTTGAGACAGGTGTGGCCCTGGTTGACCTCGGCATCCCAGGGGGCTTGAATGCTGAGAATGTTGTCGTTTTTGACGCTGACTTCGAGGTTGCAACCCACACCGCAGTAGGTGCATACGGTACGCACTTTGTCTTGCCCAACATTCGCCTTGGACTGGTAAATATCAGAAATGGCCGATGTCGGACATGCCTGAGCACAAGCGCCACAAGACACACAATCAGAATTGAAGAAACTCTCGTTCATTCCTTTGATGATCTGGCTGTCGAAGCCGCGGCCCATCACGCTCAAGACCAATTGGCCCTGCACCTCATCGCAGGCGCGGACGCAGCGATAACACATGATGCACTTAGACAAGTCGGAGGTCATGTACGGGTGACTGAGGTCTTTTTCGCGGTCGAGGTGGTTTTTGCCTTCCGGGTAGCGCACTTTACGAATGCCGACACGGGCCGCCACATCCTGCAATTCGCAGTTGCCGTTCACCTCGCAAGTCAGGCAATCGAGCGGGTGATCGGTGAGCACCAGCTCGATTATATTCTTTCTAAGTTTTTGAATGTCAGCCGTTTCGGTGAAAATGAACATTCCAGGCTCCACCATGGTATGGCAGGAGGCTTTGGTGCGCCGCGGACCGTCTTGATCCAAGGCTACCTCTACGCTACACACACGGCAAGAGCCGAAGGCTTCCAGATTCGGCGCGTCGCAGAGGGTCGGGATGGTATCCTTGTCAAAATTCCTGCGGGTGAATTGCAGGATGGTTTCGCCCGGCTCGAAAACGCAGGGTTTGTCGTTGATATAGGCTACGGTCGTGGTGATGTTGGACATAATTCTATCTGTTGTTCGGACCCCCTACCCCTAAAGGGGAGTTTATCCGAAAAGTGGATAATCTGTTGATAAAATGAAGCAATCATGCACTTTTTGCGATGGACTCCCCTTTAGGGGCGCGCTCGAAAAAAACAAACCTTAATCTCTAGTTCAATCACTTAAAATACCCTCCCAATTCCTCCGGAAAATAATGCAACGCATTCTTCACAGGCAGGGGCAATCCGCCACCCAGTGCACAAAGCGAGCCTTTTTCCAGGGTATCAATCAGGTCGTTAAAGAGCGTTCGGTCAATTTTGTAATCACTCGTCCGTGCTTTTTGCAGCAGTTCTTTTCCGCGCACTGAGCCAATCCGACAAGGGAAACACTTCCCGCAACTTTCATGGGCGGTAAACGCGAACAAATGCTCCAAATATTCCACCAGCGGAAACCGTGCCGGAATACTCAAGATAGAAGCGTGTCCGAGCAGAAAACCGTTGGCTGCAAAGGTCTCAAAATCAATGGTAAGGTCGTCAATTTTGCTGTTCGGAACCAGTCCGCCGAGCGGGCCTCCGATATGATAGGCTTTGACAGGTTCTTTCATGCCACCACCCAATTCGTTTATAGCACGCGAAAGCGGAGTGCCCATATCCACTTCATACAAACCGGGGCGATTGAAATGGCTGTCAAGCGACAACAGTTTAGTGCCCGAAGACTTGGCGGTTCCGATGGCTTTGAAGGCCGCACCGCCCATGGTGAGGATGGCAAATAAATTGGCGAGGGTTTCCACGTTGTTGACTGCGGTAGGTTTGCCAAAAAGTCCGTATTGCACCGGGAAAGGTGGCCGCGTGCGCACTTCCGGTCGCAAACCTTCGAGGGAGGACAACAAAGCGGTTTCCTCCCCACAGATATAGGCGCCCTGCGCTTTTACGACGTACAATTTGAACTCCACCGTTTCGCCGTTGGCTTTTTTGTAAGGGAAAATCCGGTTAAACGGCTCGATGGCTTTTTCACAAATCTCAATGGCCTCGGGATATTCGGCACGGATGTAGATCACACCTTCCTGCGCTCCACTGATATAGCCACTGATGGCCATGCCGAAGTTTACGAGATGCGCCCGTTGCTCCAATAGGTAACGGTCTGAAAAAGCCCCGGGATCGCCTTCATCTGCATTGCAGACGATGTATTTATGGTCGGAAACTTCCTTTTTGACGCCCGCCAGTTTGATGGCGAGGGGGAACCCTGCCCCACCCCGTCCGCGGAGGCCAGCATTGGAAACTTCTTCCAGCAAGGCATCGGGGTTGCTTTCCAGCAATTTTACCAGCAATTGCAAACAGGTTTCAGCACTTGGGCTATTCGTGGTGAGCAATCCTGCACCGAGTGAACCTACGCGATAATGATCCTCAATGGATTTAATGGCGCCCGACTTTAATTGACCGAGTTGAGCGGCTGCTAAACCAGAGTAATTCAGTCCGTTGTAGTGGAACGCACTGTTTTCATAACAACGCCCCAGACAATATACCTCCCCGATTTCCGAAGGCTCAAAATGCTGTTCCAGGGTATGGTGCAGTGCGTGTTGCGTACCTGCAAGCATACAAGCACTGCCCGCGCAAGAGAACACCTTTTTGTTGCTTTTTTCCGGGTTCAGGAAATCGTAAAAAGTGGCTGCGCCATAGACATTGGCATTGCCGATCAGGTATTTGTCAGCAACCGTGCGCAGGGCGTCCCGATCCAGGCCCTTGTCTTCCGATTGAGCTTCAGCCAGATTTTCGAACAGGTTGTCATCCAAGCCTTTGCGAAACGACAGATTTCTGACGTTTTTCGACATATAATTTGTTGGTTAAGGCAGATTTTGAGAGAATCTGTGATTATTTGAAATGGAATTTCAAAAGTACAGTGTGTTTTGGAAGTGGGGGGAAGTTTTATGTGTTTTGGTGGATTGGAAGGTTTGGGCAAATCTTTGCCAGTAACTTTGACCTGCTTTGTCACATTGTTCAACATCCAGATTGCCTGTACACATGCACTACCTGCCTTTCAAACAAATCGCTGCGCTTTTTGTAGCGATTCTTTTTTCCCAAATGCTTGTCGCACAGCACTCAGTCGCGCGCGAATGGAACGAGGCGTTGTTGAAAACCATACAAGAAGACCTTGCCCGCCCCCATGTTCAGGCCCGCAATATTTTTCATTTTTCTGTGGCCATGTATGATGCCTGGGCTGCTTACGACGATGAAGCCGGCACTTATTTGCTTGGTAAAAACGTAAACGGTTTTTCTTGTCCCTGCAAAGGCGTGCCAAAGCCTGCAGATGTGGAAGCAGCGCGCAAAGAAGCCATGAGTTTTGCTGCCTACCGCTTTTTGTTGGCCCGGTTTGCGAATTCCCCACAAGCCACCCTTGCTGTAACCCGATTCCGGGATGTTATGAAGAATCTCGGGTATGATCCCCGCAATTATTCCTCCGATTATACTTCTGGCTCACCTGCAGCCCTTGGGAGTTATATCGCACAATGCGTCCTGCAAATGGGGGGACAGGATGGCGCCAACGAAAGAAACAATTACCTGGACACTAATTACCATACCCTGAACCCACTCTTGGAAGTAGTTGCTCCCGGCCCGGGAAAGGGAATTGACCCCAACCACTGGCAACCCCTTAAATTGAAAAGTGCCATTGACCTTGACGGATATCCTGAATTGGAATGCAATTGCCTTGGGCGCTCCTACGCCACGCTGATAGACTCTGTGGACGAGAAAGGCCGCAAAAGGTTCACGGGCACCCAAACTTTTCAGGGGGCCGATTGGGGACGGCTAAAGCCCTTCGCTTTGAAAAGGCAAAACCGGAAAACTTATCGCCGTGACGGGCACGAATATTACCTCTACCATGACCCTGGCAACGATTTTTTTCCGCGTCTGGACACGCTCAACGGAAGCGGAACGTCGAAGGACTATATGTGGAATTATAGCCTGGTAGCCGCCTGGTCCGCGATGTTGAACCCCGACGACACCACCCGCTGGGAGCTTTCCCCAGGGAGCATGGGCAATGTGCAGCGCTACCCCCAAAACCTGTCGGAATTGCCCGCCTTTTACGGGCTTCAAACTGGTCGCGACCCTGGCACAGGGCATGCGGCCAATCCGCATACCGGAAAGCCGTATACCACCAATCTGGCACTGCGTGGCGATTATATCCGTGCTGCGGTGCAATATTGGGCGGAAGGCCCGAACGAAGAAACCCCGCCGGGACATTGGTTGGCGCTGTTGAACTACGTCAGCGACCAGCCGGATTTGATTAAAAAATTCAACGGCAAAGGAAGCCTGATGAGCGATCTGGAGTGGGATGTCAAGACCTGCTTTACGCTCGGCGCCGCCATGCACGATGCGGCCATAGTATCGTGGGGGATCAAAGGGTGGTATGACGGTGCGCGACCCATCACAGCCCTGCGCTATGTGGCAACCCGCGGTCAAAGCTCGAACCCGGAGCTGCCTTCTTATCATCCGGCAGGTATTCCACTCATGCCTGGACGAATCGAGCTGGTGAAAAAGGGCGACCCCTTGGCCGGCCCCAAAAATGTCAATTTGGGTAAAATTAAGTTTTATGCTTGGAAAGGCCCGTTCGCGGTGACTGACGCGAAAACCCAGACAGCGGGCGTTGGCTGGATGTTGGCCGAAAACTGGTATCCTTACCAACCCAAAACTTTCGTTTCCCCACCTTCTGCCGGATTTGTTTCAGGGCACGCCACCTTTTCCCATTCGGCAGCAGAGGTACTCAGCTTGCTCACGGGCGATGCCTATTTCCCAGGCGGCTTGGGCGAGTTTAGCGTAAAAGCCGATAGCCAATTTCTGCGCCTCGAGAAAGGCCCCACCGCTGACGTTTCCTTGCAATGGGCCACTTATCGAGATGCCGCCGATCAAGCAAGCCTATCACGCATCTGGAGTGGCACCAACGCACCCTTCGATGATATACCCGGACGGCTTATCGGCGACGAAGTCGGGATGGGGGCGTTTCAGTTGGCCAAAACCTATTTTTACAAAGACCGCGACCGCGATGGGTTCCTGAGCTTTGAGGACTGTGACGATAACAACCCTGCCGTACACCCTGGCGCGGTAGAAAAGTGTGATGGGAAAGACAACGACTGTAACGGAACCACAGACGACGCAACGCCGCCCTGCGGCAGCGGCGGGCAATGATGGCGCTATTCTGGTGACGGATATTGCCGGCAAAGTGGTGATGCTATTAGGTTGTATCAGTTTTGCTTCAAGGCAAATTTTCAATCTTAACCAAAATATTGAACAACAATGGAAAATCACAAAATTCTTGACCACTTGGGAGAACTACCCTTAAGAACTGAAGAACAAGAAAAAGAAGTTTACAGGCTCCGATTCGATGCCAGCGTGTCACTAAGCAGCATTCGGAATGCGCAATACGCGCTTTTTGCCCTTGGGATTATTACCATCGGTTCCGGGTTGATAAATTCAAACGATAGTGTCCTCAATTTTTCCATCATCATGTGCCTCTATTACTGGGCCTGTGGGCTTATTGTTATTAAATTTCCAGTCGTGGGTATTGGGATGGCTCTTGCCCTGTTTACAATCCTTATCGGATTGAGCGTGGTAGAAAATATCTTAAATATATTTAGTGGTATTTTTGTGAAATTGGGAGCCTATTATTTTATGATCCATGGTTTTTTAGGGGGGCAAGCATTGAGGAGGACTACGAAAAATGCCTTTGATCTTGGAATTTCCGAGGAAGAATTGCGGGAACCAATATGAACAGTAGGTGCTCGGAAGATTCACCACCTATAAAATCAGGCTTGCAAGAAGTGGAAAGGCTCATAGCCACAGCCTAGGGCGACCTTAAAACTCCCACACCACCACCCGCCAATCCTCCCCAGCTACCTCGTCCGAAAAAGTGTGCAGCGTCTCAAACCCCACCCGCTCGTGCGCCCGGATGGAGCGTCCGTTCCGCTCGGCAATTTCAGTGATGACAAAATCATAGCCATCCCGGCACGCCTCCTTCATTTTCAGGTACATCCCATCAAAAACGCCCATGCCCCGATACCCCTCGGCCACGCAGATTTGCCCCATTGCAAACCAGCGTGAGCTGTTCTGCAGATTTGTGCCGCGCCAGGAAAGCGTGTCCAGCAAATCAAACATCGGTTGCAGGATCGGGATGTCTACAGCAAAGCTGCGCGGCATGACCAGTGCGTAACCCACCACCTGCTCGCCATCTTTGGCGATAATGCTCGGTGCGACCTCGTTCATGCGCTGCAACACCTGGGGATTGTGCTTCACGGTGACAAAACCTTGTTCTTGTGCTACTGCGGGCGAGACCTTAGAAACATGGTTTCTCGCCTGTAAATCAAGTATTTGGGTCACTTCTTCAGAAGTGGAGACAGAAGAAAAAACGATTTTCATGACGCAAATTTTGGAAACAATTTCTGACTTTTAGAAAACGCACTACTTTCGGCCTCCGAAAAAGTGATTAGTGATTGGTTTATTGGTGATTGGCTGACTGCTGCTTGATGAATTTCGTGAAGCAAGGGAGTGTTCAAAAATGTGTGTCAACTGCTGGTTACACCCCCTACCCCTAAAGGGCAATGTCGTTGACTTAAGGGTTTGTGTGTATAAAAGGGGCGTAGCCTCGACACCGTTTATAGAACAATATTTTGCGTGTTTTATGGAGGGGCGTAGCCCCGGCACGATTTGTCAGGGGTGCCGCCACTACGTGGCTCGTTCATACACCCGATTTTTCTATAAACGGTGTCGCCACTACGTGGCTAAAACCCTTAAGTCAACGACATTGCCCTTTAGGGGTAGGGGGTGTAACCAGCCAGTTGACACAGATTTTTGAACACTCCAGGTGATTGGTGGGCCTAGTCACCAATCACCAATCACCAATCACCAATCACCAATCACCCAATCACCAATTAACCAATCACCAATAAACAAATCAACAAATTAACAAATAACCAGCCTAATGACACTTGGCATATTGAAAGAAAGCGACGGCGAAAATCGCGTGTCCGTCACCCCAGATTCCCTCTCCGCCCTGACCAAATTGGGTTTTGACAAAATACTTGTAGAGCGAGGCGCCGGTTTAACGGCCTTTTTTGACGACGCGAGCTACGAGGCACAAGGTGCAGAAGTAGCTGACACCGACGCGGTTCTGAAAAACGCGAATGTGTTGACAAAAATCCACCCGCCATCCACTGCCGTCCTTTCCAAATTGTCCGCAGGTCAAATCGTGGTCGGACAATTCAACCCGCTTGGTAATCGCGAAGCGGTGGAAAACCTGCTCAAAGCAAACATCACCGGGTTCAGCCTCGACATGGCCCCGCGCAGCACCCGCGCACAAGCCCTTGACGTGCTTTCCTCCATGGCGACGGTTGGAGGCTACAAAGCAGTGTTAACCGCTGCCGCAAGCCTGCCAACCTTCTTCCCCATGTTTATGACGGCTGCTGGTACCATCAAGCCTGCAAAAGTCCTGATTCTTGGCGCAGGTGTGGCAGGTCTACAAGCCATTGCAACAGCCAAACGCCTCGGCTCTGTGGTAGAAGCATTTGACGTGCGAGCCGCTGCCAAGGAAGAGGTGATGAGTCTCGGTGCGAAATTCGTGGAAGTAGAAGGCGCCGTGGACGATAAAGCAGCGGGTGGCTACGCCGTGGAACAAAGCGAAGAATTCAAGCAACGTCAGGCGCAACTCATTCACGACAAGGCCGTTGCGGCGGACGTGATCATTTGCACAGCGCAGATCCCGGGCCGCAAAGCACCTATTCTCATCAAAAAAGAAACGGTGGCCGCCATGAAACCAGGCGCGGTCATCGTGGACATGGCCGCCTCTACCGGAGGAAACTGCGAACTGACCGAAAACGGCAAAACCACCCACCCGCACGGCGTAACGCTTATTGGTGACTCAAACCTTGCTGGCTCGGTGCCCAAAGACGCGAGCGTGATGTTTGGCAAAAACATCGTCAACTTCCTCAAACTCATCATGATTAAGAATGAATTGACCCTCAATTGGGAAGATGATATCGTGGCCGCTACCTGTGTGGCGCACGAAGGAATAGTGGTGAGTGAGCGGGTGAAAGGGGCAATGGGATATTGAGATATTGAGATATTCTCGATACGCTTCATCCATTAAAAACGCCACACTTCGATGGAACAAACTGCTCAACATCTCTTCGAAACCATTGAAAAAGCCTTGCCCTTGCTTCATCAAATTTCGGAGGCAGCAGCATCGGCAAAACCCCGCCCCGAAAAATGGTCGAAGTTGGAAATTCTCGGCCACTTGATAGACTCGGCATGCAACAACCAACACAAATTTGTGCGTACGATGGAGGCTAAACGACATGTTGACTTTGTAGGTTACGCTCAGAACTTTTGGGTTGAATCTCAAGCCTACAATACTGCGAATTGGTTGGATATCATTGCTTTGTGGGAAAATTTCAACCGACACCTGGCACATATTATACGGAACACCCCGCCCGAAAAACTGGAAAACACAATTTCAATTGATGGTTCAGAACCCTTTACCCTTGGATTCATTATGACCGATTATGTGGAGCATTTGAAACATCATTTGAAGCAGATCCTGCCCGAAGGCGGATTCACAAGTTCTTTTGAAAATCTGTATTAACCAATGATGTATGATGTATGATGTATGATGTATGATGTATGATGTATGCCGAGTGCAACATCATACATCATACATCATACATCATACATCATACATCATACATCATTATGATAAAATGGCAAGTTTTTTTCTTGAAAATCAACACCTTATCTACATCGTTGTCCTCAGTATTTTGCTGGGCATCGAGGTAATTTCCAACGTGCCGGCCATCCTGCACACCCCGCTGATGTCGGGCGCAAATGCCATTCACGGCGTGGTCATTATCGGGGCCATTATTGTGATGGGCCACGCACACTCAGACGATTATCTCGCCCTGATTCTGGGCTTTTTAGCCGTTTTGCTCGGCACCCTCAATGTGGTCGGTGGCTTTGTAGTCACCAACCGTATGCTTGCAATGTTTAAAAAGAAAAAATGATGTCCACCTTTCTCCTCGAACTCTCTTACCTCGTCGGGTCTATCACCTTTATCATAGGCTTAAAACAACTCAGCGGCCCTGATACAGCCCGCCAAGGCAACCTGTTGGCAGCCGCAGGCATGGGCATAGCGATTCTCGCTACCATCCTTTTTCACCAAAAAGACGGCCAAGCCATTGGCAATATCCCCTGGATACTGGGCGCAATGGGTGTTGGCACGGTCATCGGCTGGATGATGGCCATGAAAGTAAAAATGACCGCCATGCCGCAGATGGTGTCGTTTTTCAACGGCATGGGTGGCGCTTGTGCGGCCATTATTTCCCTGGTTGAATATCACTCTCACCCTGAAGGCTCCTCGGGCTATTTGCTCATCGTTTTCTTAGGGCTGATCATTGGAAGTGTGTCGTTTAGCGGGAGTATCGTAGCTTATGGCAAGTTGGATGAAAAGATCAAAGACATTTCGTCCAAGGCACTTACCTACTTTAATTTATTGCTGTTGATAACCATTATCGGTGTGTTGGCATTGGCGGTTGCTCAGCCAGAAATGCTTGGCCACTCGGTTTTGTGGATATTACTGGTGCTTTCTCTGTTGTATGGGGTGTTGTTCGTGATGCCCATTGGCGGCGCGGACATGCCCGTTGTAATTTCCTTGCTCAACTCACTCACGGGTATGGCTGCTGCTTTTGGCGGCTTTTTGTACAACAACCCCATCATGCTCACGGGTGGTATTTTGGTCGGCTCAGCGGGTACGATTCTGACCGTCCTCATGTGTAAAGCCATGAACCGCTCCTTGCTCAACGTCATCATCGGCTCCTTCGGGGGCGGGGGGGCTGCGGGTGCAAAAGGAGCTGCAGGCGACCAAACCGTAAAAGAAATCAGCCTGACCGACACGGCCATTTTATGCGCCTATGCGGGTAAAGTGATCATTGTGCCGGGTTATGGCCTAGCCGTGGCTCAAGCCCAACATATCTGCCATGAGTTGGAGAAAAAACTCGAGGAAAAGGGCGTGGAGGTTAGTTTCGCCATCCACCCTGTGGCCGGTCGTATGCCGGGCCACATGAACGTCTTGCTCGCTGAAGCCGACGTTCCCTATCCAAAACTCGTGGAAATGGAAGACGCCAACCCTACGATGAACTCCACCGACGTGGTCATCATCGTAGGCGCCAACGACGTAGTGAATCCCGCTGCCGAAAACGATCCCAGCAGCCCGATTTACGGGATGCCCGTGCTGAAAGTTTGGGAGGCAAAAAATGTGATCGTGCTAAAACGCTCTATGCGCGCAGGCTACGCTGGCATCGAAAACGAACTTTTCTTCCACCCAAAAACAAAGATGCTTTTTGGGGACGCTAAGGATACATTGCAGAAGTTGGTGGGAGAACTGAAAGACTTATAAACGGTTCCATTCTAATGATGAATGATTTGGGGTGACACCTCCGATCCCGAGCATCGGGATCGGAGGTGTCACCCCAAATCATTTTAGATAAAGCTCACAGCACCTAAATAATATAGCATCAGTCCTTCGCTTCGCGGCGCTTCATCTCGTCGCGGATTTTAGCAGCCATTTCATATTCCTCATTATCGAGCGCTTCTTGCAAACGCCCTCGCAATGCGTCAATTGGCCAAGTCTCCATGGCGTTTTCGTCAAGGTGCGAAGTCGCGGGCACTGCTGTAAAGCCACCTCCTTCTTGTTCTTCCAAGATTACACCCGCAGCTTCGAGAATAAAATCGTAGGTAAAAATAGGGCATTCAAAACGAACCGCCATCGCTATGGCGTCCGAGGTGCGCGAGTCAATTTCGAAAAGTTCACCATGCTTCATGCACACGAGTCGGGCATAAAAAATGCCGTCGAGCAAATTACTAATAATGACCTCTTTCAACTGGATTTCAAAAGTGTCGAAAGCATTTTTAAATAAGTCGTGCGTGAGTGGCCGATTGGGCACCATCCGCTCCAGGGCTACTGCAATTGCCTGGGCCTCAAAACTACCGATAACAATAGGTAGCCGACGTTTTCCACGGCGTTCGCCCAGTACTACCGCATAGTTATGCGATTGCGTCATGCTGTGCGAGAGGGCCACTATTTCAAGTTCGATGCGTCTCATACGTGTAGGGCGAAATTTATTTCGCCTTATTTGTTTTCGTTGTTTCAGGAACCGCGAAATTTATTCGCTGTGTTTGTTTTTGATGGATAATCGGCGAAATAAATTTCACCCTACCCTGCCTTAAACTTCTTAAACGCCTCATTCAGTCGCGGCACAATTTCAAATAAATCGCCCACCACGCCATAATCCGCGGCCTTAAAGAACGGGGCTTCAGCATCTTTGTTTATGACTACGATGACTTTCGAGTTGTTCACCCCTGCCAAATGCTGGATTGCACCACTGATTCCGATGGCAATGTACAAATTTGGGCGAATCGCTATGCCAGTTTGTCCCACATGTTCGTGGTGAGGTCGCCAATGTGCGTCGGCAACTGGGCGTGAGCAAGCCGTAGTAGCACCCAAGGTCGCAGCCAAATCTTCTACCATGCCCCAGTTTTCGGGGCCTTTCATGCCCCGCCCCGCCGACACAACGATCTCCGCCTCCGGCAACGGCACGGTGCCTTCCTGGGTTTTAACTGATTTTACCCGGATGCGGCCTTTAACTGAAGCAACAGAAACTGTTTCAACTGAAACTGCACTGCCCAAAGTTTCTGGTTTCACCGCGTTGCCCATAAGCGAGAGCACTTTTACCGCGCTCGAAATTTCGTATTCTGCAATAGCTTTGCCCGAAAACACCGATTTTTTTACCCGGAGGGCTGCACCATTGGCCGTTGGCAAACTGTTCACGCCCGAAACAAGCCCTGCGTTCAGTCGAACTGCCAAGCGACCGGCAACCGATTTCCCGGTGGAGGTATGGCTGAGGACGACAACGCCAGCACCGTTGTTTTTTGCCACTTCCGCAATGGCTGCTGCATAGGCCTGGCTGTCAAAATTGTCGAAAGACGCATCGGCAACATGGAGCACACGGTTTGCACCGTAGCGCCCCAATTCTCCCGCATCTTTGGCAGCGCCAAGCGTGAGCGCAATGCAGGTGGTACCCAGCAAGTCGGCTACTTTTCTTCCGTAGGTGACGGCCTCGAAAGCCGATTTCTTGAACTGTCCACGGGGGGATTCTGCAAAAACCAAAACCATATATTCTGGAATGATGAATGATGAATGATGAATGATGAATGAGGAATGAGGAATGATGAATGATGAATGATGAATGCCGATACAGCAAAACCATCATTCGCCTATTCATCATTCATAATTCATCATTAAATTACTTTCGCTTCTTCGTGTAGCAGCCGCACCAACTCGTCCATTTGGTCAGGCTGCACGAGTTTCACACCTACTTTAGCGGCCGGGAGCGTGAATTTCACAGCTTTTGCTGCCTCTTCGAAAGCCACGGCGGGCACTTCTTTGAGCGGTTTGCTGCGTGCGGTCATGATGCCGCGCATATTTGGAATCCGTTGTTCGGCCATGCCTTTGGCAGCACTGAGCACAAAGGGCAAATCTACTTCCAGCACCTCTACCCCACCCTCGATGTCGCGCTCGAGCGTCGCCGTTGAGCCATTGAGATCGAGTTTCGAGGCATAAGAAACATACGGGAGATCAAGGTGCTCTGCTACCATGGCACCGACTTCCGAGCCGTTGTGGTCGATGGTTTCTTTTCCAAAGAAGATAATATCGAAGTTCTCTGCGCGGGCGTGTTCCGCAATTTGTTTTGCAACAAAGCCCGCTCCTTTTGGTTCGCAGTCAATGCGCACGGCTTCGTCCGCACCAATGGCGAGGGCTTTTCGGATGGTGGTCTCGTTGGCTGCAGGGCCTACGTTGAGCGCGACGACCGTACCTCCAAGCGTCTCGCGCAGTTCGCAAGCGCGCACAAGTGCATACCATTCGTCGTAAGGGTTCATGATGAATTGCACACCCGCAGCGTTGAACTCCGTGCCATCGGCATTGAAGGAGATTTTTGAGGTGGTGTCGGGTGTTTGAGAAATACAGACCAATAATTTCATTGTAAAAATAGCCGCTACTTTTGTGGGCGCGCAAAGGTAGGGAGCAGTAGAGTAAAGTTAGAGATTCCTCAATCTTTGTGCCTGTAAATTTTCAAAACGATGCAAACAACTCGCCAACAATACCTGATCAAACTCCTCGAAGCCACCCCAAATGACGCTTTTTTGCTTTTTGCCCTCGCCAAAGAACTCGAAAGTGCGGGTGACGATATGCAATCCCTTTCGTTTTACCTGCGTTTGATAGAAACCGAACCGACCTATGTTGGGACATATTACCACCTTGGCAAACTTTATGAGCGACTGGAGGATTTTCAAAACGCCATATTAACCTACAAACAAGGTATCGAAATCAGCAAAAATGCGGGCGACCGCCACTCCATGAGCGAGCTGCAGGCTGCACTTTTAAATTTAGAAGACCCAGAATGAAGTATCAAGTATCAAGTATCAAGTATCAAAAGGCAAGGGGCAAGGGGCAAGTTGCAACTTTCAACTTGCAACTTGCAACGCTTTTCGTTGCAGTTCTAATGCTGCTTTCAGCCAAAGAAACGGGTTGCCGAAAAAGTTCAAACTTTGCCGAATCCCGTCCAGCCACCGAAGTGCGCAGCCAGGCGTTTTTGAAGAAAAAACTGCGAAACAATGAACACCCTAACCTGAATTTCGTAACAGCACAGGCAAAGGTTTTTATGGAAGGCGACGGTCAGTCCTTGGGTGCAACAGCGAACATCATTTTGATACGGGACAGCGTTATGTGGTTGAATATCAAGAAATTTGGTCTTGAAGCGGCCAGGGTTTTAGTAACGCGCGACTCCGTTTTTGTACTAAACCGGTTGGAGAAAACCTATTCTGCGCGGGCGCTGGAATCTTTGCAGCGGCAGTACAGCCTCCCCGCTGGTTTCGACCTCGTACAAAGCCTGCTATTGGCCTCGCCTTGGTTTTTTTCTGACATTAAATTGGATTCAGACATCAAGGACGGACTGCACCGGCTTTCAGGAACCAATGGCCGCTTTGCAGCCGATTATCGAATGGAAGAGGAGTCTTTTTGGCTGCGGCAGGAGATGTTTTTGCAGCCACGAGATGCCCGAAATTTGTCAGTTCTGTTTGAAAACTACAAAAAAACCGAGTTGGCGGGTTGGTTTCCCTATCTTCGCACCATAGAGGCATTCAGCCCTGAGTCTGGTGACCTTCGTCTTTCCATCGAACTCAACGATGTCGAATTCAATGTTCCCAAAAGTTTTCGCTTTGAGATTCCCAAACATTACAAACCTGCGAAGTAGCTTGTTTTGCAGGAACTACCCGAAAGTTCAAAACTTTCGGGCAGTAGTAAAGTTGGCAGGCATACTGCTCGCCATTGTACTCCTATTCCCCGTTTCAGCATTCTCCCAATCTAAAAAAGAGCTCGAGGAAAAGCGCAAAAAAATCATTCGTGACATTCAGTCCACCCAACGGATGATCCAAAAAACAGCCAAAACTAAGGAAGCCGCTTACGACCGTTACCTCGCATTGCAAAGTCAAATTGAAAGCCGCGAGGCCCTCATTCGAACATTGCAACAAGAAATCGTGGCTGTTGAGGATGGCATCGTTCGCAACCAGACAGTGATTAATTCGCTCAGCTCCGATGTGACGAAAATGCGCGACGAATATGGCCGTACCGTTCGCAATGCATTCAGGCGCAAGACCTTGAGCAACCCGATCCTATACCTCCTTTCTGCGGAAAACCTCAACCAAGCCTTTCGTCGCTGGCTGTTTTTGCGCAAATACGACGAACGGCGGAGCGAACAGGCAGAAGCTATCCGGTTTACTCAAGAAATGTTGTCGAAAAAATCCACTAACCTCGAGGAAACACGTTTGGACAAAGAAAACTTGCTCATTTCTATTCAAGGGCAGAAATCAACGCTGACGGGCGAGCTCACGGAAAAGAATTTAATGCTGAAAGATTTGGGCAATGACGAAGCCCGATTAAAATCTGATTTAGAGAAAAAACAATCCGCCCACGAAGCGCTCAACAACGCGATAGAAGCCGTGATTCAAGAGGAGGTGCGAAAACGAGTAGAGGAAGTGCGGAGCAAGCCAAAGCCCTCCGCGCCCAAGTCAGAAACCCCTGAAAAAGACCCGGTCAGGACATCCACTCCTGCCTCGACCAAAGCCCTTGCATCGGAGGCAAAGCCACGCGCTGAAGAAGACAACGTAACGTTCAATTTCCGAAAGAACAAAGGCCGCCTGCCGTGGCCAGTGGAAAGTGGATTTATTTCACGCGGCTATGGCAAGCAAAAACACCCGACTTTGAAGAACATCGAGATCACGAACAACGGTGTGGACATCCGTACCGATGAAGGCGCAGCCGTGCGCTGTGTGGCCGATGGAAAAATAGCGGGGATACAATTTGTACCCGGACACGACTACACCGTGATTGTACAACATGGCGATTATTACACCGTATATACCAATCTCGCTTCCACCAACCTCTTAAAAGGCGATGAAGTAAAAGCAAGACAAAATATTGGCCAGGTAAGCACCAATAACATCACCGGAACCTCTGAATTGCATTTTGAGTTGTGGCAACAAAAGGAACGGCTGAACCCTGCGCTTTGGATAAAAAAATAAATTAATGTGGTCAATGTTTCCCAAATCTGCTTTCTTCTTGATCTATTCTGTGCTAATAATTGCACCCTTAATGGTGACAGCACAAAAAACGTCCACCCCAAAATCGCCGCCAAAAACCGCTGTTGATTCCATGATGCTTGAAAGCAGCGTCTTTGTTTTCAAACAGACAAGCCTTAGTGCCGACACGTTCAAAGCAACATTGCGGGTACGCGTGTTGGAAAAAGGTGGCGATACCGAACCGATTCAAGGTGCTACAGTGTTGCTGCGCCGAGACAAAGACAAGATGCTGGGTCGGGTAACGAAGCACGACGGTCGTTGTCTGTTTGCACCTACACCCGACAGCTACACCGTGCGGGTACAGATGACAGGACTTAAGTCATTTGAAAAACCGGGCTTCACGCTTGAAGCGGGCAAAGTGTACGATATGGAAATCTTGATGGCGCGAAATTGACGTAAAAAAGCCATTCCGAACATTCGGAATGGCTTTTTTGTGATGAAATCTTGAAACCCAAGGCAATTACTCTTCTTGTTCGTAGTAGCCTTTTGCCCTGTATTTTATTTTTTCTACAGGTTTGAGTTTTTTCTTTTTGTGGTCTTGGTCTTGTAGACGGAAGTCCAGGTCGTCGGCGCGACGGGGGTCTTTTTTGTTGTTCTTTTCCCAATGTCTCATGGCAAAAGTGAAGGAAGGTTTTTGAGTTCTCTTATACTGTCCTTAGAAAGTTTTTGCAGAGAACGCAGGTGAAAAAAATAGGTTTTTATGTTTCGGCAAACAGCAGGTTTTGAAGGTGATGACCGCCGAATCGTTTTACAAAAATAGTCCCTCTCTCCAAAATAGCAAGCGGCCTAGTGTTAAAATTTTTGGAGAAGCCTATTACATTTGGCTCGGCTAGGAATCACGAGATGGGAAAATAATGATTTTGTAAAATCTTTTAAATTATTTTCTAAATGTGTTTTCTTCGCAAATGATTAATAATCAACTAATTATCTATTTGAACTCTACTAAAAAACTTTCCTTACTTAGCATGAAAAAACTTTTTCCCATCTTGCTTTTGTTGCAGGCAATTTGTTTGCCGGCGTTTTCTCAACGCACATTGCCCGTGTATTTTGCGCATGGTACAGAAATTTTTCCCGAAAATTTTGCCACTACCCGACAAACCCCCAACGTATCCGCGAACGAGTTGGTGAACGGTGTGTACCCGCGGTACATCCAATTGGAAAAAATCATGAACGCTCAAGAACGTTCTGATTTTGAGGCCACTGGAGCGCATGTCATTGGCTATGTCCAGTTCGGGGCATACTTGGTTTTGTTGCCGCAAAATTTTGATTTTCAAAAAATTGATGCGTTTTCACCGCGGAGTGTATTGCCGGTTAAATCTGAATGGAAAATGGCACATAGCTTGCGCGAACAACCATTTGGCGCATGGGCTGTACGCGGTGATTACGTTGACGTGAACCTCCAAGTTTACCCATCGCTCAGTATCGCCGAAGGTGCTGCCTTGTGCCGCAAACATGACCTGGAAGTAATTAAAGAAGGCACACAAAATGGCTTTGTGCAACTTCGTATCCACAAAGACAAAATAAGCGAAGTGGCAGCCATGCCTTTCGTTCAGTATCTTGAACTGGTGCCGCCCCCTGGTCAAAAGGAAGATAGTCGGGGCCGTTCCCTCCACCGCTCAAACCTGGTGGCCAGTGATGCGCCTATGGGCAAAAAATATGATGGCACTGGCGTGGGCGTGCTTGTGCGCGACGACGGCCAACTTGGCCCACACATAGATATGCAAGGCCGATTGTACAATTTTGCCCTGGAAGAGCCAACCGTTGGAACGCACGGCGACGGAGTAGTGGGAATAGTAGGTGGTGCCGGCAACCTCGACCCGACCAAAAAAGGGATGGCTGCCGGGGCCGATCTGTTTTCGGTGGATTATATCAATGACTTTCAGGACCTTACCCTGCCGCTCCACTTCAACGAAGGGGTCACGTTGACAAACTCATCGTATTCTGACGGCTGCAATGCGGGCTATACCTTGGCGACTCAAACCGTTGACCAGCAGTTGTTCCAAAACCCAACGTTGATGCACGTCTTTTCGGCAGGCAACTCAAACAACTTGAGCTGTGGCTATGGTGCTGGCAATCAGTGGGGTAACATCACAGGTGGACATAAAATAGCAAAAAATGCCATCGCAACAGCCAACCTTTATGCAGACGCTTCTTTGGTCGCTAGTTCGAGCCGTGGCCCAGCCCACGATGGCCGCTTGAAACCTGATATCGCGGCCAACGGCGAAGACCAGGAATCGCTCAATCCAAACAATGCTTATCAAGTTTTTGGTGGAACTTCTGGGGCAGCGCCCGGCATCGCGGGCTGTCTTGCACAACTTACACACGCGTTCAGAACTATCCATGCAGTGGATGACGCACCTGCGGCACTATTAAAAGCGACCATCCTCAATACCGCCAACGATTTAGGAAACGTAGGTCCTGATTTCAAATTCGGCTGGGGGCATGTGAACGCTTGGCGTGCATTACGGCTTTTGGAACAAAACCAATGGCACGAAGGGGATGCCGATCAAAGCGGAGATGTAACCCATACTATCCAAATACCTACGGGCGTGCAGGAAGCCAAAATTATGCTTTATTGGGCCGAGCCGCCTTCTGCTCTGAACAACGCCAAGGCTTTGCTCAATGATCTCGATCTGACTGTGGAGGATACCAGCGGGACAGTGAGCCTGCCTTGGAAACTCAACCCTACACCCAACCCAAGCCTCTTGGATTCACCTGCCGGAAAAGGCCGCGATTCCTTAAACAACGTAGAACAGGTACTGCTCACAAATCCTGTTGCTGGCACCTACACCATCCATATAAAAGGAACAGAAGTGCCTTTAGGCCCACAGCATTACTACCTTGTTTGGGAATTTGTTAAAGATGAAATCAAAGTCACTTACCCCAGTGGCGGTGAAGGTTTCGTGCCAGGCGAAGTAGAACGGCTTCACTGGGATGCTTATGGCAATACCGGCATTTTCTCTTTGCGGTACTCCACAGATGGCGGCACTACTTTTTCGGGTATCACCAACGTAAGCGGCGACCGCCGAATGTACGACTGGACAGTACCAAACACTGTAAGTGGCAAAGTACACCTTTTGGTGGTACGCGGTTCGAAACGCGATACCTCAGACTTCCCCTGCAGCATCGTTGGGGTACCCCAAAACCTCCAGGTGGTAAAAGTTTGTCCGGACTCCATGACGCTGACATGGACAGAAATACTTGACACGCTTAGTTACGACGGCTATCTATTGGGAGACAAGTACATGGAAATCAAAGGGACCACAGATACCAATATCATCATTTTCCCCATCCAAAATGCCGGTGCTGAAAAGTGGGTTTCTGTGCGTGCCAGTCATCCTGATGGATTGGCTGGGCGTCGCGCTATAGCGATAAACTGGCCTGGCCAACTGTACAATTGTCCCCAACCCTACGATATCGCTGTTCGAGAACTGCTTTCGCCGGGCGGCAATGCCATCATCACCTGTGGCGAGTCTGAACTGGCTGTTGCCATTCAGGTACGAAATGAAGGGTTGAATATTTCCACCGGAGCAACCGCATTTTACCAAGTGAACAATGATCCGGCAGTTTCAGAACCCTTGCCAGACATTCCTTCAGGAGGCTCAATAGATTTTTCTTTCCAAACGCCCCTGATACTTGGCACAAACGGGAATATTGACCTCAAAACCTGGGTCGTTTTCCCTGGTGATGTGGCTACATATAATGATACGCTTGCCTTGTCTTTTCCTGTTATATCACAGGCCATCAATCAATTTTTTATCGAAAATTTTGAAGCATCACCCGGCTACCCAGATGGGTGGGATTCTGTTAACCCTGACGGTTTAATTGGATGGCAGACAACTGACAACTTGATCTTGCCTGTTGTAGGCCCTGACGACTTGATCGGACGTTCTTTCCACCTCAACTTCTACGAGTATGGCCCAAATGATATCGGACAGGAGGACTACCTCTATATGATTCCGGTTGATCTGGCTGGCTTGGACAACCCTGGACTTACATTTTCGGTGGCACATGCCCGATACAACAATACTTATGTAGATGGCTTGCGCGTGGAAGTTTTTGCCAATTGCGAATTAGGGGGAACACCCGTAACCGTTTGGGAGAAAAGTGACCCAGCGCTGGCAACAGTGCCAAATCAAACCGCTTATTATTATGCCGGAAGCGGAGCAGACTGGCGGGCAGAGTCGGTGGACCTCAGCCCTTTTGCTGGACAAAAAATTATCATCCGTTTTGTCTCCATTAATGGCTATGGCAATAGCCTTTATCTCGACCATATAGGCATAGCGGCGTTTCAAACACCGTTTCCACCATTGGCAGAATTTATCGCACCTGATTCTATCTGTCGATTGGATATTTTGACTTACCAAGCTACTCCTTCAACGAACGATGCGGTCTACACATGGAGTTTTGGCACGGGCGCACTCCCCAATTCGGCTACTGGCATAGGGCCACACAATGTCTCCTACCCTACAATAGGCAACAAAACCGTGCGCTTGATCGTAAACAATAGCACTGGTGCTGACACTATGATTCAGATCGTGACGGTACGTGTGCTCTCCATCGCAAACTTCACAGCAATACAAAACGGACTAACAGTAACATTCTCCAATATGAGCACGAATGCAAGCTCATACCTATGGGATTTTGGCGATGGCATGACGAGTACACTGGCCAGCCCGGTACACACTTATGCCGCTTCTGGCAATTATGTAGTAACGCTTTCGGCAACAAATATTTGTCGTACACATCTGAAGACCCTGAATGTAGGGGTAACTGGAGTGAACGAACTGGCTGAACGTATCGGGATCAACATTTTGCCCAACCCGACTGAGGGTGACTTTACCGTTGAGTTGGATAGCCGTATCGTGGGCAATGTGCAGCTTGCCTTGTTTGACGCTGCTGGCCGAAAGGTTTCGGTGCAAGAAACAAGGGTCATACAAGGCATCACTCGGGTTGCGTTTGAAAACCTGAACTTGCCAAAAGGCTTGTATCAACTGAACGTACAGGCAGAGGGGAAGCAGGCTACCTTTAGCGTGGCAGTGCAATAGCAGAGATTTTTCCAAGTTTTTTCAAATATGAGCCACCACTTCGTTGGGGTGGCTCATATTTTTTGATGCCGTATCAACTGTCGCTCAAATCCTATGTACAGCTTACATTTGCCCTGAACCCGGAGGCTGGGCCAATTCAAAAGACCTGAACTATGAGCAAAATCATTTATCGTGATCCCCACGTCACGATTTTTCAAAGCGCACTCTTCCAAACCAATTCTACAGTGGTTTGTATGGAAGATGTCGTGCTCGTATTCGACCCGGCATGGTTGCCCGATGAGGTGGAGGCCATCCGTCAATATGTGGAAAGTGTTCGCGGCAAACGGCACGTTTTCTTGTTATTTACACATTCCGATTTCGACCACATCATTGGCTATGGAGCGTTCAAAGCCGACAAGGTTTTCATGTCTAAGGCAATGGCCGAAAACCCTGACCACGAACTTTGCGTGGAGAAATGTCTTGAGTTCGACGAACAATATTACATACAGCGCCCCTACCCCATCGTGTACCCAAAAGGCGATTTTCTGGTGTTTAGAGATGGGGTGCAATACCGATACGGCAATACTAAAATGTCGTTTTACCTCACCCCGGGGCATACTGCCGATAGCATGATGGTCATCGTGTGGCAGCTTGGCCTTTGCATTGCAGGTGATTATTTGTGCAATTGCGAGTTTCCCTTCATTTACCACAGCAGCGTAGACTACGAACAAACTTTGGAGAAACTCCCGCGCATTCATGACCGAAACTGGTTTACCCGAATGGTGCCAGGACACGGAGATCCTTCATTGAACATCAACGACTGGTTGCAACGCCGCACCGAGGCGCAGGCTTATTTGTTCGCGCTTCGTGAAAGCATTGCAACCGAGGTGCCTTTTGATGAAGATTCATTGTGGTCACGATACCATTTTCCGCGATTGCAGCGCAAGTACCATCTGGATAATATTGCGCTCATGACCCGCGAATATGAGCAGGGCTTGTGGGCTTGGGACCCTGACTTTGAACTGACTTCTCCTATGCTGCAAGAGACGTATATCTCTGACACTCCTACTATTGACAGTGATGACGAAGGCTGAAACCCGGGAATGGCTGGAAGCTCAAATCCTCGCCGAACACAGCAAGGCACAAACGATGCGCATCGTCCGTTGGGTTGGTCACGATTCCGGGCGTTTGGAAATCCTGATGGAAATCTTCTTGAATAACCCGCCTTCCAAGCCCTTACCAAAAGGAAGGGGCTACCAATATATTTTTACCCAAAGAAGTTCTTGGGCATTACGGTATGTGGGAGAAAAATCGCCCGAAATCATGGCACCGTGGTTGCGCATATTGGTGGCTCACCTGCGCCAACCACACCTGCACGATGCGATAAAACGCAACACACTCAATGTTTTCGAACCCCTCGATTTCCCAGCCGAATTGGACGACGAATTGGCCGACCTGTGTTTTGGCTACCTCGCAGACCCAAAAGAACCCATTGCAATTCGATGTGCGTCAATGACCGTTTTGGAAAAAATTTGCCGACGTGTACCTGAATTGACAAGTGAATTGCGCCTGCTTTTGGAGGAACATTTGCAGCACGGTTCGGCGGGTTTCAAAAGCAGGGCGAAGAAGGTTTTGAAAAATTTAAAGGGCTAGACTGCCATTTTGTGCAAAACACAGGTGACATTCTGGCACTTTTCCCAAAAAGAAGCCTTACTTTTGCGGGCGCAAAAAGCGCAGCGATTTAAATGCTTTACGATTCAAACCCGACCCTTGAAGGGGTTAAGACAATAGATGAAGCCTTGCAAGGCAGCGTGTTTTTCAAAGAGCACGGTATGGTGGGCAATACGCCCGGGCTGAAGCATTTTTACATCGAGAGCTATGGCTGCCAGATGAATTTCTCCGATTCGGAAATCGTGGCCAGCATCCTCGGCGACATCGGTTACGCCCCTACGCGCAACATGGAGGAGAGCGACCTGATCCTCGTAAATACCTGCTCCATCCGCGAAAAAGCAGAGGAAACCGTGCGCAAGCGCCTGAAAGTGTTTGCTTTAATGAAACGTGCCCGTCCCGGAATAAAAGTCGGCGTACTCGGATGCATGGCCGAGCGTCTCAAGAAACAATGGCTCGAAGAGGAAAAACTTGTTGACCTCGTAGTCGGCCCCGACGCTTACCGTGACCTGCCCAATCTTATCGGCGGCGCAGAAGAGGGCGGACGGATGGTGAACGTGCTCCTCAGTCGTGAAGAAACTTACGCCGATATCAGCCCGGTGCGCCTTGATTCAAACGGTGTTACGGCTTTCATCTCCATCATGCGCGGCTGCGACAACATGTGCTCGTTCTGTGTGGTGCCCTTTACTCGAGGCCGCGAACGTTCTCGCGAACCGTTCAGCATTGTTGCAGAAGCACAGGACTTGTTTGAAAAAGGCTACCGCGAAGTAACACTACTGGGCCAAAACGTGGATTCTTACAAGTGGGAAAATCCAGAGACAAATGAGCGTGCCGACTTTGCCGACCTGCTGGCCATGACCGCAGCCATTCATCCTGACCTTCGGGTTCGGTTCAGCACCAGCCACCCGAAAGACATGACAGACAAGGTGTTGCACACCATGGCGACCCACGACAATATCTGCAAATACATCCATTTGCCCGTTCAATCCGGCAATTCGCGCGTGCTGGAAATGATGAACCGCACGTATGATCGCGCCTGGTACATGGAGCGCGTAGAAAGTATCCGACGCATCATGCCAGACGCCGCGATTTCGAGCGATATCATCACGGGTTTCTGTTCGGAAACGGAAGAAGAGCATCAGGATACGCTTTCGATGGTCGAATGGGCGGGCTACTCCATGTCGTACATGTTTTCCTACTCTGAGCGACCAGGAACGCTGGCGGCCCGAAAATACGCCGATGACGTCCCGGAAGACGTGAAAAAACGCCGTCTCCAAGAGGTTATCGCGCTGCAACGGGCGGTGGGTTTCCGATACAATCAGGGCGAAATTGGGAAGACGTTTCGGGTTTTGATTGAGCGGGATTCGAGCAAATCTGACCAGGAATTTTGTGGCCGGAATTCACAAAACAGTATGTGTGTTTTTCCAAAAAAAGAGGGCTTGAAACCGGGAGATTATGTGATGGTGAAAATTAGGGAGGTGACGAGCGCGACGTTGTTGGGGGAGCTGGTTTAGAGCTTTTTAAAATCAATAAAAAGATGAATGACATACTTGTTCTTCAAGAGCGAATCAAAAATTCGATTTTGGTTGGAGAAAGCGATTTTAGAGAATTCAAATCAGCTTGGGAAGGCAAACCAGGCAGTAAAAAACCTATTTCTGTTGTTAAACATTTGTGCCAATACATCGCAGAAGCATTAGTCGCTTTTGCAAATTCTGATGGTGGAGAGGTGGTTATTGGAGTTGAAGATGACGGTACAATAACTGGAGTGCCTCATGGAGAGGAGGAGTTAAATTCTACGCTAAATGCTATAAGTACGCATGTTTTTCGTGGCCAACATTTGCCTATAATTTACAAACTTAAGGTTGAGATTGATAATAAAACTGTACTGTTTTTTCAAGTAGATAAAGGCTCTACTGAAGTTTATCAACTTCCTGATGGGAGGGTTATGATTCGAAAAGATAAAAGGACTGTTCCTGGCAGTTCAACCCTATTGCAGTTTGAGCGGCAAGAAATTAGATCAAGAGAATATGATCGTCAATTTGTGGATGGGGCGACAATGGCGGACTTGGATTTATTGCAGATTCAAAGTCTTGCAGACAGGTATATTAAAGGTTTAACGCCAGAAAAGTTTTTACAACAAGTTGGGCTTGCTGAATATTCAGTTGGGGGTCTTAAATTACGAATGGCATCTCTTTTACTTTTTGCTAAAGATATACAAAAATGGCATCCACGTTGCCAAGTAAGATATTTGAAAGTATCAGGGACAACATTACTTTCCGGTGATCAATATAATGTTGTTAGCGATGAGTTTGTTCAGGGAAATATATATGAGCTGATTGTAAAGAGTTGGGAATGGCTAAGGCCATATTTGGCCTATAAAACTGAATTTGGGCCTGATGCTCAGTTTCAACAAAGGTATATTTACCCAGAAGAGGCATGTAGAGAAGCGCTTCTTAATGCGATAGCGCATCGTGATTATAGTAGTCATAATGGAATTGAAGTACTGATTTATGATAATCGATTGGAAATTAAAAGCCCAGGTGCGCTCCTATCCACTTTGACAGTTGATGATTTATATGCTCTTGAAAATCGTCATGAATCAAGAAATGTGAAAATAACGTACATATTGAAGGTGACGGCTTTTATGCGAGAGATAGGGGAGGGTATGAAACGGATATTTAAGTTGATGGAGAGTATTGACCGACTAAGACCTTCTCTTTATTCAAATACAAATTGGTTTACAGTATCATTTTTCAATATTTCAATTTTTACGCCCCGGAAAGATGTTTTTTTAAGAAAATTTAGATACTTTAATTTAACGGAGAATCAACAGAAAATTGTACTCTTAGGTATTGATGGGGCTGAAATTGCTCCTGAAGACATATCCAGGGCGATGAATACTTCTGATAGGGATACTTACGACCGTGAAGTAACGGGTTTGAGAAAAATGGGCCTTTTAAATGAAACTAGAACAAATCCACAAGCAGGTAAAATTTCAGAAGCTACAGGTATCCCGAAGAAAAAAATCGCCAGGTTCAAAGTCAATGTGCCGAAGTAGCTTAAATTCTAAACCGCATAAATGGCTAACCATCACCTCCAATCCATAAAAGCCCGTTTCGGCATCGTAGGCTCCTCGCCTGCGCTGGATGCGGCACTTGAAACCGCTACCCGTGTGGCGCCTACCGACCTTTCTGTGCTCATCACGGGCGAGAGCGGCGTGGGCAAGGAAGTTTTTTCGAAGATCATCCACGCGCTGTCGGCGCGAAAGCACAACGATTTTATCGCTGTCAACTGCGGCGCAATACCCGAAGGCACCATCAATTCCGAACTGTTTGGCCATGAAAAAGGCTCATTCACGGGCGCGGTGGGCGAGCGCAAGGGATATTTCGAGACGGTGAACGGCGGTACGATTTTCCTGGACGAGATCGCTGAAATGCCCAACGACACACAGGCCTACCTGCTGCGCGTGCTTGAATCGGGCGAGTTTATCCGCGTGGGTGCAAGCAAGTCCATGAAGACCGATGTGCGTGTGATTGCTGCCACAAATGTCAATCTGGAAGAAGCCGTGCGCAAGGGCAAGTTCCGCGAAGACCTTTTTTACCGGCTTAATACGGTGCCGATCCGAGTGCCCTCGCTAAACGAACGCCCTGAAGATGTCACCTTGCTTTTCCGTCGTTTTGCGGGCGATTTTGCAGAGAAATATCGGATGCAGCCCGTTCGCCTCGACGAGCGGGCCGAGCTCGTGCTCGAAAACTACCGTTGGCCCGGCAATATTCGCGAACTCAAAAACGTGGCGGAACAACTTTCGGTCCTCTCTGAAGAGCGGGCCATCACCGCTGAAGCCTTGCAGCGCACCATGCCCCAACTTTTCAGCCGCCATCTGCCAGTGCCCTCGAGCAAAAATGGTTTTGCAGGAAAAAATGGCGGCGAGTTCCAGGAGCGGGAACTGCTGTACAAGGTCTTGTTCGACATGAAGAACGACCTGAACGAACTCAAGTCCATGTTTTTCAAACTCGTGGAAAGCAACAATCTGCGGATGCCGGAATTGGGCAATTTGAGGCAATTGCCCTCGAATTATCCCCAAAACACGGAGTCGATTTTTGAAGAAAACAGCTATTCCAACGATACCTCCACCCGCTTTCACCCCTTTGAAAATGAACGGGTAAAACCGATTATCATTGATCCAGGCAACACTTCTGCCAACTTCGACGACAGCGAAGAAGAAGACGTACCGCTCACGATGGATGAGATCGAAAAAGAAGCCATCAAGAAGACGCTTACAAAATACAAGGGCCGTCGCAAAGAAGCAGCCGATGAACTTCGCATCTCCGAGCGAACGCTGTATAGGAAGATTAAACAGTATGACCTTTGACGATTTACGATTTTGGATTTACGATTTACGATTTTGGATTTACGATTTTGGATTTACGATTTACGATTGTTTTGATCCGAATAAAGCATGAGTCGTCCATTTTTCGGATCAAAACAATCGTAAATCCAAAATCGCAAATCCAAAATTATCCACCGTGTTAACAATTGCAAAAACGGCCATCTCTCGTGCCGCGACTGCCGATATTTGCGCGTCTCTACGCCCATTAATTTCATTCCCAAACAGTTTAAAACATCTCTCGGATGAAGCGCATTTTCATTCTCTTTCTCTTTTCAATCCTCTCATTCTCAACACTTTTTGCCAATAGCGGACCAGGTTACAAAATCCGTGTAAAACTCGAAAACTATGCTTCCAATGAACTTATCATTGGCTTCCACTACGGCGAAAAGCAGTATGTGAAAGACACTGCTACCTTGGGCGCCGACGGCTTTTTCACGTTTGAGGCCGACACGCTTTTCCCGCCAGGTGTGTACCTTTTGGTGTTGAAACCCGATAACAATTTTATCCAGATTCTGCTCGACGACAAAAACCAGCAGATCACGGTGACTACTGATGCGAAGGATTCAGTGAACAAAATGAAAGTGAAAGGTTCTCTGGACAATGAGGTTTTTTACGAGTATTTAGGCTATTTGAACAAGCAACGCCCTATTGCGGACACGCTTCGCGCTCAATTGAGCCGGGCTAAAGGCAATGTGGCAGATTCCACTCGCATTGCCAACAAAATATTGGACATTGACAAGTCGGTAAAAAAGACCCAGCAAGACCTCATTGCAAAATACCCTAATAGCATGGCCGCCAAAATTGTAAAGGCTGCCATTGAACCTGAAGTTCCAGAATTTAAAGGAGTGGAAAAAGAAGTGGCGAAAAAGAAGTTCTACTGGATACGCGAGCACTTTTTTGACAATATCGACATTGCCGATCCAGCCATGCTCCGCAGCCCCGTTTTGCACAGCAAAGTGGACTACTACATCACAAAACTTACCCCGCAACACCCGGATACCGTAAATGCTGCACTTGATTACCTGTTCCAAAAAATGCAGGGTAAGTTCAATGGCGAAAACTACAAATACTACCTTATCCACTTTTTGAACCACTACGCAAAATCGAATATTGTTGGCTTCGATGCCTGCTATGTACACATCGCTAACGAGTATTATTGTAAAGGCCAAGCTGCTTGGACCAAGAAAGAAGACCTCGAGAAAATCTGCGATAATGCCCGCCGATTAGAACCCATCCTGATCGGAAAAATTGCGCCCAATATCACCGTGATGGACCGCAACAACCATCCCAGTGCTTTGTGGGACGTGGATGCCGACTATACGGTGCTGTTTTTCTGGGCAACAGATTGCGGGCATTGCAAAAAGGCGGCGCCGCACATGGTTGAGTTTGCCAAAAAATTCAAAGATCGAGGCGTTAAAGTCTTCGCAGTGTGTACTGGGGTTGTAACCAGCAAAGAGGAATCCAATACCCCCGAAAAGGTACACGAAAGTTGCTGGAAAGGCCTTGCTGAAAAGGAATTCAGCGATGAGCTTTTCTTCAATACCTACGACCCTTATATCCGCAGCCGCTACAAAATGGTGTACGACGTTCAAACCACACCGCAGATTTTCATCCTAAACCGCAACCACGAGATATTAATGAAGCGCATTGGGGGCGAACAACTTGGCGAGGTGATGGAGCAGGTGATGAAATTTCAGGAAGAAAAAAAGAAAGGGAAATAGATTTTGGAATTACGATTGGGTTCCTAAGGGGTCTTGTGCCACTAGTAATTTTTGAAACGGTATGTTTTCCAAAAAATATTTGGAAAACATACCGACCTTTTCTTACTTTTGCGCCTCGATTTTTGAAAAACAAGTTTGCAACAAATTTTCAGCAAAATAGCGTCATGAAAAAAGATATTCATCCAGCCAATTACCGCCCCGTTGTGTTCAAAGACATCTCGACGGATGAGGCGTTCCTCGGCAAATCTTGCGTGGCCTCCAAAGACACTGTTACCTGGGAGGACGGCAAAGAATACCCGCTTGTAAAAATGGAGATTTCATCCTATAGCCACCCGTTCTTTACGGGGCAAATGAAACTCGTGGACACCGCCGGACGTATTGACAAGTTCAACAAGCGCTTCTCGAAGTTTTCCAAGTAGTTTCCCTTTTCGAGCAGTGTTTAAAAGTCCCAATAGGCATTTATGCGTGTTGGGACTTTTTATTTCCGTTGGTTCCATAAGCTTCATTTTCATAATGCCTGCACTTGAGCGCCCAAAGGGCACAAGTGCAGGCATTATGAAAATGAAGCTTATACCTATTTGCCGAAAGCCGTAAGTTTGCCCGATTCTCTTACTTTGGGACTGACATGAACATTATTCTCTTTGACACTGACGCGCGCAACCAACTACTGCCACTCACGGCCACCCGGCCCATGGGCGAATTACGGGTAGGGATTCTTACGATTCGGGAAAAATGGGAGCGTCGCCTGCGTGGGGCGGCTTCCTACATCACGCAAGAATATCTGCAAGAAAAATACCCGATACGTATTGAGGATGAGAATCTTATCATCAATGGCGGGGTGCTGGCCACGGCTGCACTTTGCAAGCGTATAGACGAACTTGGACTCAACGAAGCCTTGCTGGCCGATGGCGAACTCATAGCCGCCAGGCTCAACGAAGCCCAGTTTGAGTCACTCATTGAGGAGGAGGAAGTGAACGAACTGCAGGGGCAGGAATTGGACGAAAGCATCCCATTGGTGCAAATCACCCAACTCTGGCAACTTGTCCGGCTGAACGAACAAGCACTTTCCGAAGACTTTGCATTGCTCACAACCGGGAAAAATTCGAAACCGGTTTCTGATACAAACAAGATCATCGGTCCGCCCGAAAACCTTTTCCTCGAGGAAGGCGTGAAAATGGAATATTGTACGCTCAACCTCATGGCCGGCCCCATTTACATCGGCGCAAACACCGAGGTAATGGAAGGCTCAATGTTGCGCGGCCCGATTGCAATTGGTTCAGATTCAATCGTCAAAATGGGGGCCAAGATTTATGGCCCAAGCACCTTTGGCCCCGGTTGTCGAATAGGAGGCGAGGTGGCGCGCTCTATTTTTTTCGCCAACTCAAACAAAGCGCACGATGGCTACCTCGGCGATTCGGTATTGGGGGAATGGTGCAACCTTGGTGCAGATTCAAACAATTCAAACCTCAAAAACAATTACTCCGAAGTGAAACTTTGGAACTACGAATCGGAGCGTTTTGAAAAAACTGGACAGCAATTTGTTGGGCTCATCATGGGCGACCATTCCAAATGCGCTATCAACACCATGTTCAATACGGGCACAGTGGTGGGTATCTTTGCCAATATCTACGGAGCGGGATTTCCCCGCAATTTCGTCCCCGATTTTTCCTGGGGCGGCCCCGATGGCTATCGAACGTATAAATTTACCGAGGCCTGCGAAACAGCCTCCATTGTTATGGCGCGGCGTGGACAGGTTTTTAACGAATTGGAAAAAGCCATTCTTTACCACATTTACGACCGCACGGCGCGGTTTCGCAGTTGGGAAAAATGACACATAATGGCGGATAATGACGCCCCTCCTACGCCAAGGCTCCGGCGGGTAAAAATGACGAAATACGACCAGCGCGGTGTTTCCGCCTCCAAAGAAGACGTTCATGCAGCCATCCAGCATCTGGACAAAGGCTTGTATCCCAATGCTTTTTGCAAGATTCTGCCCGATTTGGCTGCAGGAAATGCCAAGTATTGCAATCTGCTCCATGCGGATACAGCGGGTACAAAAACGAGCTTGGCCTATGTGTATTGGCGCGAGACCGGCGATCTATCCGTATGGCCAGGTGTAGCGCAAGATGCCATTGTGATGAACCTCGACGACATGGCTTGTGTGGGCTGCACCAACGACATTATACTTAGCAGCACCATTGGGCGCAATAAAGGGCTTATACCCGCAGAAGTCATCGCAGCTGTTATTCGAGGCACTTCTGATTTTGTGGAAAAAATGCGCGATCATGGTGTGAATCTTCATCTTGCCGGAGGCGAAACCGCTGATGTGGGCGATATTGTACGCACCATTGACGTGGGTTTCACGGCCTTTGCACGGATGAAACGCAGTGAAGTGCTCGTGCCCAGCATCCGCGCTGGCGATGTCATCGTAGGACTTGCTTCGTTCGGAAAGTCTACCTATGAAACTGAATACAACGGTGGCATGGGGAGCAACGGTTTGACCGCTGCGCGCCATGATGTATTGTCAAAAAACTATGCCGAAAAATACCCCGAAAGTTTTGACCCTGGTTTGCCCAAAGAGGTGGTTTACACAGGCAATCGAATGGTGACGGAAAAAATTCCTATTGGAAATCAAATGATTAGTGTTGGGAAACTCATTCTATCGCCAACGCGAAGTTACTTGCCTGTCTTGCAGGAAATCCTCCAAATGTATCGCAAAAAAATCCACGGTATCATACATGTTACGGGCGGCGGGCAAACGAAAGTGCTGAAATTTGTAAGGGATGTGCACATCGTAAAAGACGATCTCTTCGAATTACCACCGCTTTTCAAATTGATTCAAGAAAGCAGCGAGACCCCTTGGCGCGAAATGTATCAAGTGTTCAACATGGGGCACCGAATAGAGATTTACCTCCCCGCCCGGCATGCTGACGCAGTGATGGCAATTGCTGAGAAATATAGCATCGAAGCCCGCGTTATTGGGCGCGTACACAGCAATGTGGGCGAAAAAGTAACCGTAAAAAGCCCGTTTGGAGCGTTTGAATATATTTAATAATGGAATCACATTGACCACTTTTTTACCCGCCGAAGCCTATGCGAAGGTGGGAATCACATTGACAACATTATTTTTACAATATGAGAAAACTAATCACCCTCGCACTCCTAAGCATCGTTTTTAACGCTTGCCAAACCGACCCTGTGAAATCCCTTCAACAGAAACTCATTGATCTAGACAAGGCAATGGGAGGTGCCACTGTCACCGACAAATCCAAAGCCGAGGCGTTCATCAAAACTTCTGAAGAACTCGCTGTTCTGGTAGAAAAATCCAACCCAGATCAATATGTAGACGTGCTGTTGAAAGCCGCTGGCCTTGCCAAAACAGTGAAGCAGCCTCAAAAAGCCATCGAACTTTACTCAAAGATTTCCGAAGGGCTGCCGCAACACAAAAAAGCACCTACTGCACTCTTCATGATCGGGTTTGTACAGGAAAACGACCTTGCCGATCTTGAAAAAGCCAAGGCAACTTACGAGTCATTCCTCCAAAAATATCCGAACGACCCTGATTTTGCCGACGATGCGCAGAATGCAATTAAGTGGTTGGGCAAATCACCGGATGATATTATTAAAGAATTTGAGAAGCAGGGAGAAACGCAATAATTTCTTCCTTTTCCAAAACATTTTCTGTTAAAAAATCAAGCCAGAAACAAACAAAAAGTCATGAGCGGGGTACATTTGTCCAACAAATCCTTGAATCATGGACGACACCTTACTTTTACTTCTTGGAGGCATCCTGCTTATTGTCCTCGTATTTCTGGTATTGCGCCAACAATCGGGCAATAGTGCACAAATCTTTGATAAAGAACAATTTGTGCCCCGCGAACTACATACTGCCATCCTGGAAGAGACCGAACGCCTACGCTCCGAACTGTCTTCCAAAGAGCGCGAAATCCGAGACGCGCATGCTCAGCTTGCTGCCCGCGAACAACAACTGTATCATTTAGAAGAAAATTTAAGGAATCAAAAAGCCGAGGTGGAGCAGTTACAAGTCAAGTTCAAAACGGAATTTGAGAACATTGCGAACCGACTGCTGGAGGAAAAATCCATCCGCTTCACCGCACAAAATGCGCAGCAATTACAGACAGTGCTGAGTCCGTTGCGAGAGAAAATCAAAGAGTTTGAAGAAAATGTAGACCGCAAGTTTTTGGAAGAAACCCGCGAAAAATCCAGCCTCAAAAAAGAACTGGAGCAACTCACCCAACTCAACCAACAGCTCAGCCAGGATGCGCACAACCTAACATCAGCACTCAAAGGCCAGAGCAAATTGCAAGGCGATTGGGGCGAGATGCAATTGGAAACTTTGCTCGAAAAATCGGGGCTTCAAAAAGGCATTCACTTCCTCTCCCAAGCCACTTTTCGAGATGAAGATGGCGCTGCAAAAAGGCCCGATTTTGTCATTCAACTTCCTGAAAACAAACAACTTATCGTGGATTCTAAAGTATCGCTTACGGCTTTTGAGCGGTATTTCAACGCTGCCGACCCAACGGAACGCGATCAGCATTTGAAAGCGCACGTTACGAGTCTCCGCAGCCATGTGGACAACCTCAGTCGTACCAATTACCAGACGCTTTATTCCATTAACACCCCCGATTACATGCTGTTGTTTGTGCCGCTTGAAGGGGCGCTTACTGCGGCATCGCAAGCCGATCCACGCCTTTTTACGGATGCCCTGGAGCGGAACATCGTCATCGTGACCACAAGTAGTTTACTCGCTACACTGCGCACAGTGGCGCACCTTTGGAAACAAGAAAAACAAACGAAATCCGTGCTCGAAATAGCTAAGCAAAGCGGATTGCTTTACGACAAGTTTGTGGCATTCGTAGACGACTTGCGGACTATTGGAGCACGCCTTGACAATGCGCGCTCAGCCTACGACGATGCCATGCACAAACTCACAAACGCAGGCCGTCCAGGAGACACCCTTATAGGTAAAGCAGAGAAGATCAAGGAATTAGGTGCTCGAACGACCAAATCACTGCCGATAGAATTGCTACCAGAAGAGGAATGAAGCATCGGATGGAAACCCATGACTTGCTGAGTCAGCGCCAATTTAAGGCGATTCAAAAAACGGGGTATTTCGTATTCAACGAAATACCCCGTTTCAATTTCTTCCGTCTTCAAAAAGACTAAAATTTTCGGTCATCTCATAGCTTCACCAATTTCATTGCCGCGCTAGATCGTCCGGCACTCCGAAGATTGGCAAAATAAACGCCTGGTTTCAAATTACCTCCAAATGTAGTAAACCCTGTTTTGGAAGTAAGTTTTTCTGTGAAAACAAGCTGTCCCAAAAGATTGCGCAGCTCGACCGTGGGATTTTCTTCAGAATTTTCCCAAGAATAACGAAGTCCAAACGCACCAGAAGCAGGGTTTGGCAATACCGACAAAGAAGCAGATGCATCCAGCACCGATTGGATGCCTACCAGGGCCGGAACTACGCTAAATACATCCACTGCTCCTTCTGAAAGATGCCCTGGGTTGTCATCACGTACGATAAATTCGATCCGGATATTGTCGCTCAAGGTGGTAAAATCCTTCAAGTGTATATCGCCGGAGAATCTCCAATTGCTTTCGGAGTTGGTGATGTCAAGTATGTTAATTGTTTGATTGCCCTTCAACAAATTCACTTGCATTTTATCATTTGGAGTGCCGCTACCACCTCCATTGAAAAACCAATAGTAGAAAGTAAGCACTGCATCCTGATAAGCACCAAGTTTCATAACAGGGCTAACCAAAGAAACAAAACCGTCGTCCACATCATCCGATCCAGCTTGTCCGCCCCCGTTTCCTGTAACATAGCATTGGACATTGTTGTCCACACTCGCATCAAATTCAGGATTCACCTGGTCGCCGTCATACGTTGTACCGTCTGGCTCACCACGTTCCCAGTCGCCGGAGCTTGCAGCACTGGCTGTTGTCCATCCTAGATCAGCGATAAAGTCGTCGTAATAGCCTGGAGCAAGTTGGATCAAAATAGGTGTGCCGAGGTTAACCGACACATTACCAGCGAGATAGCCCCATTTGCCCGCTGTTGCGGTGTAAGTTCCTTGCGGAACACAATCCTTTGTGAATTGGCCGTTGGCATTTGTGGTCAGCGTGTAAGAATTAATCGTGCTGCTGAGCGTAACCATCGCGTTCGCGATGGGGGTGTTGGTGCCGATCTCTGTTACCGTGCCATTGGCTGTAAAGACCACACCAGCGTCCATGAGAACATCTAATACGGTCACTTGGGCAGTTGAAAGGGTAATATTGACCGTTTTAGATGGAAAGCCCGGAGCACTGATGAGGGCAGTAAAATTGCCTGGTGTGACTTGCCCCGTTTTGTAAAGACCATCGGCCTTCGTTGTGACGATTTTTGCTGGATCGGTGCTGCCAGTGATCCTCACCGTTGCACCTGCAAGTGGTTGTCCATTGCAGCCGTTGGTAATTTTTCCTTCGAGGTAACAGGCGCGTTTATAAGTCGGGGTCAGGACTGTCAGTTGGCCAGGATCAATGTCAGAAGCGATAATAGTGCCGGAGGGAAAATACGGAAACGCGCCCCAACAGCCTTCAAATTCTAGATTATTGCCGGCATAGGTATCGTATTGTGCAACCGTAATCAAGTTCTGAGGCCGATGTGCATCTACAATTAGAACGCCGCTTGTGTACCAGGAAGTAACGGCATAATCATTGATAATGTGTGTATTGTGCACATAAGTGCCATTGCCATTGTTGGGCGATATCCGGTCAAGTTCACGAATGTCAGAAGGATCGCTCACATCATAGGCAGTTAGAAATGAAGGCGCCTTTTCGTCCGTCGTTAGCACATGCTTGCGGTCGTCGGTCATCCAGGAATTGTGGGCGAATTTGCCAGGGGTTTCTACAGTGCCCAGCACCTGCGGGTTGCTTTTGTCAGCCATGTCAACAATGGACATAATACCTGCACTTATGTGACAAGCGTACAAGGTGTCATTGTCCGCATACCCATCGTGGATGTAGCCAAGTTGTTCAAAACGAGCCACATATTTCGGGTTATAAGGGTCCAGATTGAGGTTGAAAATTTTCGCGCCACCGGGATCATTTTGATCAATGCTGCCACCATAAGTATAGAGAAAGCCCTTTTTCACATCAATGTGCAGTGCATGGATGCCATCGAGTTGGCCCGCGATTGCGCCATCGCCCTTATAGTAGTGATAGTTCAAATTCGCACTTGGAAGGTTGCTCAAGTCCACAATTTGCACCCCTTGTCCCCCTTCTGAAGTGACATAAGCGTAATGCGAATAGACTTTGATTTCTTTCCAAAGGTTGTTTGGGCCGGGGATTTGGACAATTTGCTGAGGAGCGTCAGGGTTGGTGATGTTTACAATTATCAGCCCAGCTTGCCCGCCAACCAAAGCATATTCCTGGCCATTTTGCCAATAACCGCAAACATTGGCGAGCGTTTGACCAGGGAAATCCATGGTAGAACGGAGTTGGAGATTGATGTTTTGGAGTTGGGCAAAAGCACTTTGCGCGACAAAAAAGCAGCACGCGCAAAGCGTAACTTTGAATAAATTTTGCATGAAATACAGTAAAGGTGGAAGTTTTTTGAAATAAGGGTGCGAACATACACCCTTTCGGAAAAAGCAAGGCGGATAGGCTTTAAACTGTCGCCCAAAAGCAATTTTTGATGGACTTTTGACCATGTTCCACCTGTTGCCAAATTTTCAACAGCGATTTTTGCTCTCGTTCCCAATTCCACTCCTTTCGAGCCAAAAGGCAATTTTGCCTCAATTTTTCGTATAATTCTCTGTCGTCCAACAACCTTTGGATGGCATCTGCGATCGATTTCGGATTCGTATCCTGGATGAGGACAGCAACCTCGTGTGTGGCGTTCAATGCCCTGTATTCAGGAAAATCCATTGTCAGTACAGGTACGCCTGCCTGTACGCTATCAAAATATTTATTGGCGAGTGAGTAGTAATAGGAAAGTCCCCGATTCTCCAAAAGATTTAGCCCCAACCAAGCCTGATCCGTTAGAATTTTTAAGTCGTCAGGCTTCACATTACCCAAAAAGACAACACGGCCTCCCAACCCCAAATTAAATGCTTTTTGTCGTAGTTTAGCGGAAAGATCGCCTTCTCCTGCAAGTACAAATTGCACGTTATCAAGGTGTTGCATTGCTTCTAACATTGCTTCTATTCCCCGGCCTTCGTTAAGCGCACCTTGGTAAAGAATTTGCAGGGGTATGAAATTTGAGATTCCCGTTTTTTGTCGAATTGCTAAATTTGAATCAAAAGAAACTGGCACATTCCGAACCACCCCGAACTTCAACCCATATTTCTCTTCAAATATTTGTGCCAAAGCAGGGCCTACCGTATAAGCATGCCGGTAAAAAGGAAGACAAATCCGCCCCACCATGCCCCAAACAAACTTGATAAAGGGGCGATGAACAACTTCAGGCACTTCGGTGAAATGCTCGTGCGCATCGAACACGCGCTTTTTGCGGCGAAGGATCGTTGCAAAACATCCGGCGGGCAAAGTATCGAGGTCAATAGAACATACTGCATCGTAGCGCGCAAAAAGCAAAAACAGGAAAAGACGCAGGTTGTACTCAAAATAAAAGCCAAAGCCTTTTTGAAAAAAACACTTCAGTCTTTTTTGCTCAAATGGCCTGGTTTCCAGTGGGATAGAGTGTGGCAATATGCGTCCCACGAGCGTTACCGAATAGCTATTGGCAACCAGTGTATTGCAGATGCGTTGCATCCGTTGGTCGTAAGTAAGATCGTTGGTAACAGTAAAAAGTATCCTCATCGGAGGGATAAGTAACGGTTGCGGCTCAATTCCCATAGATTCACAGCTTGCTCAAAATTGAGCCATCCTGAAATAGTTACGTGCTGTTTTACAAATTGGAAACCGATCTTCTCCAGCGTCTTGTTTGGTGCAGTGTTCAGGGAAAATGGCCCTGAGTACAAGGTTTCCAATTCGTAGTTTTCAAAGAAAAATGGCAGGGTCATTTTGACAAAATCTGCACCCAGTCCTTTTTGCCGGATGTCTGATCTCCACAGATGCAGGTGCATAAAGGCTTCTTTTCCGAACTGAATTTTGTTGATGTTCGAGTGGCCAACAGGCTCCTCGTTTAATTGCCAGTCCAGAAAAACTCAACCCACTAAAAATCCTTCAAAGCTGCATACACCAAATCTACCGGCAGCCCCATCACATTCTGGAAAGTGCCTTCAATCCGGCTGATTTTGCAGTGCCCAATCCAATCTTGTGCGCCATAAGAACCCGCCTTGTCAAATGGTTCGCAGGTACGGATGTAGTAGTCAATCTCTTCCTCAGAAAGTTCTGAAAACCAGACTTTGGTTGTTCCCGAAAGCACTTTTTCTTTCTCTTTTGAGAGGAGGCAAACACCTGTTACCACCGTATGTTGCCGTCCTGAAAGTTTGCGAATCATGCTACAAGCCTCTTCGTAGTCGGCAGGCTTGTTGTAGATTTTTCCGTCAAGGATCACCACCGAATCTGCTGCAAGGACGATTTCCGCTCCAAGAATTAAATGCGCTGCCGCCTGGGCTTTGCGCTGGGCAAGCCAAGGGGCAACTTCCTCAGGAGGCATTTCAAGAGGGAAAGATTCGTCCATATCAATGGCTTGTACCGTGAAATCAAAGCCCGCTTCGCGCAAAAGTTGACTACGGCGCGGGCTTTTGGAAGCGAGGATAAGAGGTCTTCTGGACATTGACTAAAATTTTGCAAGATAGGTTTGCGCTGCTCCCCAAATATCTTCTGGCCAACAACGTAAAAGCAGGAATACCCCTGCGAACATCACGATTTTGACCAAAAAACTGGCCCTGGAAAAATCTGGTTTGCCTTGGGCGCGATATAAGATGATGGTAGTAAAAAGGGCAGGCAAAAATAAAAGGAGCGTTCCAACACCCACCTGCCACTGCGGCGCTCCGGTTTGATGCCAAAAAATTAAAAGCAGGCCTATGAACACGCTCAACACCAATCCTGTCATGCCGGCAGGTTTTTTAGCAAAACGTGGGCCTTTGAGCACAGCAAGTGTATTGCAGCCACAGGCAGCATCACCTTGAAAGTCTTCGAGGTCTTTGATTTGTTCCCGCAGCAGATTGGTAAGAAAAGCGAAAAGGGCATATAGCCACACCAGAGAAACGCCTTGCTGGATCAAATCCGGTTGCACAAAAGAGGTAAGCCAAATGGCTCGTTGCTCAGGCAAAAGCATCACCACTGGTACCAGCGCGCATAGCACCGACACGAGCAGATTGCCTATCAAAGCAGTGCATTTGAACACCCAGGCGTAAAGAAAAAGCAGGAACGATATGCCAGGAAACACCCACATAGGCCAGTGATCATGCGGGCGGAGTTCCTGGTCAATAAGGAAAGCGAGCCAATGCGCCCCTCCTACGATCAAACCGTATAATATCAGGGCGAAGGAGGGTGCCAATACCCGACCCCAAACAGCTCGTTTAGGCCTGTTCATGGCATCAATATGGCGGTCATAAAAATCGTTGAGTATATAACCGGCCAATGTGGTAAGCACCGTTGCAGCAGCAATGAGGTTGAAAGTTCGTTCTGTAAGCAATGGAATTCCACCCGCCTTCAACAGCGCAGGACGCAGGGCAAACCAATATGGCACATATTGCGTAAGGTACACAATGAGCAGATTGGGAAGCCGGAGCATCCGAATGAACGCGAGGGGATAATTCACGCTGCGAATGTAGAACTCCCGACGAAGCCCTGCGATGATGCTTATCGAATTTTTTTGAAGGATAGATCAAGCCCAGACCCGCTCAGGGATCGATAATGAAGCCGGGTAGTGTCGCAAACTACTACAAAATTACACTGAGCCCCATATTTCCCTTGCTCTATCGTCATTTCTGTAAAGCACCAACCGTCAGATGTATCCACACCGCCGGTTCTGCAAACAGGACTTTCACAGGCCCCATCCACATCTATCATGCTTTGGTAGGAAAGATTGCCGCTGTTCAAGTGGCGCATCTGTGTGTCGGCGATTTCCAGGGTATAGCTGGAATCCTGTTCGCTCTGCCAACGGCCTTGCAAGGTACGGAGAAGGTCATTTGGGTCCGGTATGGAGGATTTTGTAGTGTCTTCAAGGTTGACTAGAGCGGGCGGTTTCGGTGGCGTAGGGGTATTTTTGCATGAAGCGAGGAGTAAAAGGCTCAATAGAGCCACCAAGAGGCTGTGTTTGTTCATGTTAACGAGATGATCCCCTATTCGGGAACTAAAAATAATTTGTAGTGCGAATTCCAGAGGGGCAAAGAAAAGGCGCTTTTTCAAAAAAGCCCTTATACAGCCTTTCAAACCATTTGCAAACGCGCATTGAACTTTTGACAATCAATGGTTTGCCTTATTTGCAGGCTTCGCATCGATGCACGGTGATCCCGTGGCTGCCACCGGGAGGAAGATCAACCGCTATTTGTACGCCACTGGGAAATTCTTGTAAATACACATCAATACTAATCCCCGATTTATTGTCATAATGAAATGAAAGCCCATCAGGGAAAAGTTGGAAATTGGCCTTGTTGGAAAGGCAACCAGGGAGGTTATCGCTCGTGTAAATATCAACTTGATTGCCTACTTTGTACAAAATGAATACAGCAGAAAATTGCCCATAAAACACAACCACCCTGCTCGGTATATCGCTGAGCGCAAACAGTCGGCGATTGTAATTTTTAGGATCAGCATTTATGAGCGCCGCCTCTCGGAAATGGAGGTTACACCAGTTATTGGGGTCTCGCACGTCCATACTATAAATTTCTTTGCTGTATTTGAAAGAAATATAGTTTACATTTTTGGGGACACTGCCAGCATCTTTGGGAGGCTGAGAGCAAGCAAAAAAAACAGTTAGGCAGAGCGCGAACAATAGGTATTTCATGTGCCAAAGATATTGGGATATTGGGATATTGGGAGTATTAGGATATCAACCCTGAGATCCTAATATTCCAATCTTCGTTTATCCTATCTCAGAATGACGATCTCCCCTGGTAGCAAACCAGTGCGGAAAGAAGCAATTTTTGTACCATCAGATTTGAAGACATAAACTTCTCCAGCGGAGATATAATCCTTGGCATCAGCGCAATACAGCAGTTTTTGGTCAGTATCAAAAGCCAGGCTGTAGGGTGTTTGCAAACCGGAAACACTCGCCAACAGCCATTCCGAAAGCAAGGGAGCAGGACCACCGGAATCTGCTTTGTAAACAGTGTTGCCGCCGAAAAAATACATGTCTCCGGTAGCCTCATCTAACAGCAAGTCATCCGATGAAGCAGGAGTTTCTACGCCTGGCCCTCCATTGACAAAATCCAATCGCCCCATTTGGTCAGCATCCAGATAGAAGCCTTTGCAGAGGTAAAAAAGTTTTTGGCCATTAAAAACAAGCGACGATGGGTTTATGCCAGAAGGAAGGGTCACTGTCTGCGGGGAATCACTTGAAATCAGAATTTCAGTTACCGTAGAATCCTTGCCGTATCCGCCCGAGTTTGCAACATATACTTTGTCGCCTATTTGTATCATTTTTTCTGGACCAAGGCCTGTAGGGATGGTTGTCAACACCGTATTTGTATTCAAATCTACCTTGGCTATACTGCCTGTAAGCCCGTCATCGCCCCATTGGCTGATGTAAGCGGTGTTGTTGTCGAGTGGAAAAAAGTAACGAGGTTGTTTCAAGCCTTCGATTACTTGGAGAAATTTGAAAGTTGAAGTTTCAACCACGACGACCCGATCAGCCCCATTGACCACGATGTAACCCTTGCCGTTGAGGAAAGTCAACGACTGAACGAATTGCCCCAACTCCGCGCCGTTATTGGCTTTCTCAAAAATGGAATCCTGGGTTTCGCCCGTGTCAGGATTGTGCCAACTGATGGTTCCTGAGCCGCCAAAGGGGCCTTCATTCACAACGAAGATACCCTTTGAAAAATCGGCTTGCGGATTATCGCAGCAAACTTCATTTTCGCCACAGGAGGAGAACAGCCACGATGCAGTCAGTAAAGAAAAGAGGAATAGTTTGACCTTCATAGAGATTTACGATTTTGGATTTTGGATTTTGGATTTACGATTGTTTCGATCCGAAAAATGGGCGATTTGTAGATTTTCCGGATCGAAACAATCGTAAATCCAAAATCCAAAATCGTAAATCCAGAATCTAACAGCGAAGGTAGAAAATGGCTCGAACGATTTTGGGATCAGGACATTAAACCCCAAAAAACCTTTATTCCCAACCCCAAAAAGATCAACCCTATTACCAAGTTGGCTTGCTTTGCAACTGTTGCTGAACGTTGCAAAACACACTGCCCTAGCCAAGCATACAGCGAGAGCGCAAAAATTGTCCCAATAGATACCCCTGAAGCGAAAAGCAGTGTCGGAAGTAGCCCCTCCTGCCACCAGCCTTCTACCCGCAACCAACCGCAATACACAAACCAATATGGAATAGCCAAAAGATTGAAAACGCTCACTACCACACCTTTCGCAAATGGTCGGTGCAGTGAAACAGGAGCAGCGTGGTTTGGCAGTTGTGGCGGTTTTGCAAAAAAAACAAGGTAAAGACCAATCAAAACAAACACGGGAACCGCCGCCCAATGGAAGACACGTTCAGCCGAAGGATGCCCTATAAACCAGTTGGTGAACACAACTGCTGCCCAAGCTTGGAAAAATTCGGCGGCGGCGGCACCTGTTGCCACGGCCAATGCTGCTGCCGCCCCCCGTGAAATAGAGGTCTGTGACACCGTGAGGCTGATTAAACCGGGTGGCAAGGAACCAATAAGACTGAGCACAAAACCCGCGACGAGGTTGACCATTTGTACTTTTTTGTTTTTGGAAAGAACAGAAGGCTACTACCAACCATAAACTTTCCCCACTTTTGCAAAGATTTTTGAACAGACAAATATCAATGCAAATGACACGAAAGAATACTTTCTTCGCCTTCCTGTTTTTTATACTGCTCTCCCCCACCCTCTGGGCACAGACCAATAACGAATGCAGTGGGGCTACGGTCATCGTCGACCCTAGCGATTATTGTACACCTTCTGGTGAAAACAACAGTGCTGCCAGCCCCAGTGCAGAGGCCTTCCCAAGTTGTTGGTCCAATGTTGGGGCTGACGTATGGTACACCTTCACGGCGGTTGCTGAAGACTTGGTCGTTATTGTGAAAGGCCAGACACCTTCCAACCCTACCGGAACAATGTTTGGGCCGCAGGTGGCGGTTTATTCCGGCGACTGCAACAATCTGGGCGAAATTGGCTGCGCTTCTGACCTGACTTTCACCAACAACCTTCCATTGACAGTGGCAGATTTAGTCATTGGCCAGCAATATTTTATCCGTATTGACGGCGTTGTGCCCGGTCTTTTTGAATTGTGCATAAAAAACAGTGAAAATGCCAATGTTGCTTCGGGTGATTGTCCAACTGCGACCATTGTCTCATGCACCGTTCCTATTGTAGTGGATCAGGTTTTTGGCCCAGGTATTGACCCCTCAGAATTGTCTGACGCACCTTGTTTGACCGGATTCCCCGGTGAATCTAGTTCCGCTTGGTATGTGTTCACTGCTGCCAACAACGCAAAACTTACATTCACCATTACGCCCAGCGATCCCAATGACGATATAGACTTTGTGCTTTATCGCCTTCCAAATGGGCCTAATGACTGCACTGGGAAAGTATCGGAACGCTGTATGGTGGCTGGGGATTTTGGACCTGCCAGCCCTTGCATGGGGCCTACGGGTCTCAATTTAACAGCAACGGATATCAATCAACCACCTGGTTGCGCGCCAGGAATGGACAACTTTCTGCGCTTCCTGACCCTCGTGCCCGGCAGGACGTATGCACTTTGTATCAACAATTTTACCACGCTTGGCAATGGATTTACCCTTGAATGGGGGCAAGAAGCTCTTTTCCAGCAGGGGGCAGTAACAGCCAACTTCTTTACCGACGAACCAGACAAAAAACTCTGTCTCGGGGAGGAATTGGTTGTAACAGATTCTTCCTATTCAACTGATGGGTTGCTCAGCGAATGGCACTGGGATTTTGGAAGTGGCGCACAGCCAGACACCATTGGAACCCAAGGGCCGCATACTGTTCAATACCAAACTGTTGGCCCAAAACAAATCATCCTCACCGTAAAAAATGATGTTGGTTGCGTGAGCATGGACACGGCCCTTGTTTTGGTGGAAATTTGCTGCGTCATTGAGTCAGAAGTAAGTGTGGCCCCCGGTTGTCCATATAATCCCCCTTCCGTCGCAGTTGCTACCGTAGATATTCAAAATGCACTCGCTCCGCTTACCATTTCTTGGAGCAACGGACAATCGGGCACTAGTAATACGACTGATATTGATTCTTCCGGCACGTACTACGTCCTGATAGAAGACGCCAACGGCTGCAAGGACAGCGTGAGCTTTATTGTCAATACGCCATTGAATGTCAGCGCATTCTTCCCACCTGACACTTCCACTATATTGGCGGGGGAAAGCATTACGCTTACCGTGACTGGCGTGCCCACAGATTCACTCTCGGTCTCCTGGGATGACCTCGGGAATGGGCCTACACTTACAGGCCCAGTTCAACCATTGACTCCAACCGAAACAACGACTTACTTGGTGACCGTATCAAACAGCGGATGTGTTTTCAGCGACTCCGTAACAATTGTCGTCGAACAACCAAAATATGAAAGACCCAATGCGTTCACGCCCAACGGCGATGGTGCCAATGACACGTTTGGTCCTGTGCTGGTGGGCCATACCCTCGTACAATTAGAAGTGTGGTCACGCTGGGGAGAAAAGATATTTGACTCCATCAGCGCGGGCAGCAATACCTGGGATGGTAAAATCAATGGCGAAGTCGCAGCTTCTGACGTGTACGTATATAAGATGCGGGTTCGGCTTGTGAACGGCGAGGAAAAAGTGGATAAGGGCGACGTTACGTTGCTGCGTTGATGTTCTGCCCTTTTGCTATAAAAAATCCGTCTCCGGCTTGATTGCCGCGGACGGATTTTTACTTGTTGGGGGAAGCAAAACAATACCTAACTCATTTTTTCCACTTTGCCCGCAGTATTCCTGCCAACCCGTTCAAATCCTCTGAAACTCGAAACCGCAACACCAATACCGTAAAAGTTAAGGCATAAAACCCGGAGCGGAGCACCAAATCGAGCAAATCGTGGCCGGATAACGGAATGAGGTTAGCAAAAAAATACGCCGCAAGTGCGAGGCCAACAGCTTTCACCGTATCACGAGTGAATGGGAAAAGTCGGAACTTAAGCCAAACCAACCAGAGGCTCACGGCATTATACCCAAAAATGCTCAGCAAGGTTGCCAAGGCCGCCCCAGCAATGCCCAAAATCGGGATGAGCCAGATGCTTAGCAGAATGTTCGCTGTAGCCAGCACTCCTAGGGAAACAAGCGTATAGCGGTAATATTGAGAATAATACACCATGTAATTGTTCAATCCTGTGCCCATTTCCACCACTCTGGATAATCCGATAAACAGAAGAACCCATTTCCCAACCGCCAATTCATCGCCATTAGGCAACAACCCAAAAAGTCTGTCAATCGAAATCCAGATGCCCCCAAACAAGAGCAGCCCAGCCACTAAAAGGTTTATTGAAACGCTTTTGTAAAGTTTCTCCAGTTCAACAAAATTGTTGTCCGCCAAATACTTAGACACCGACGAGGCACTGGCTGCATACAGGCTTTTGGTAGGTATTTCAATGACCGTAGCCAAATAAGCTGCAATGGCGTACACCCCTGCCGCTTTCACTGCGCTGAGCGAGCCTACCATGAACACGTCCGATTTAGCCGCTACCAGCAGGGCAAAACCGCCAAATGCCCCAAATCCTACAAATTGCAATATCTCCCGGCGAAGGTCGGGGGTGATAAATGCCCAATTGGGCCTCCAATACCATTCGCCAATGTGGCGTAGGTAAAGCACCATCCCGGTCGTTACCAAAGCAGCATGGAGCAGCAGTCCGATCATTGCTGTTTGAAGCGGAAGCCATCCTTTCCAAACGGCAATGAGGAGCAAGGGCAAAGCAAGTTTTTGAGAAAAATCAAGCAGGATGGAGGGGACTACAATGCGCTTGAAATTGGAGGAATATACCGCCAGTACACTGCTTGTAATATAACAGAAAGCAAGGGGAAGCGCCATCCACAAGTATTCGCGCAGCAAGGGCGACTTTGATTCCAGTGCAGTAGAGAATGGCTCCCAAAACGCCCAGACAAGCAATCCTCCTAGCGTGAAGCCCATCGCGCACAAGCTAAGAAGCAAGGGCAGAAACCCATTGTGGCCAGTAGACTTGTTTTGAAATCGGGGGAAAAACCTAATTGCTACGGTATTTGCTCCCAAGGCCAAAATCGGTAGACCAACCAGGCTTACCGAAAGCAGCACTTGTGCCAAACCATACGCCTCCAAAACATGGGGGTACACAAAGAAAGTGCTGACCGCACCCACGCCCAGTCCCACCAAATTGACGGCGGAGTGCTTCAAACTTTGCCTGCGGATGACACCCATGAACGATGAACGATGAACGATGAACGATGAACGTTGAACGATGAGTTTGAGCAGCGTTCAGCGTTCAGCGTTCACCGTCGGTTACCCTTCTTTCTCGCGGACGTAGATTTCTTGATCCTTATACTTTGAAGGGCACTTGAGCAGCATATCGGATGCGGCAAAGGTTTCGCCCTTCATCTGGCCAGTGAGCACGATGGATTCGGAGCGCTCAAAGTCCTGAGGCTTGGCCGCAAGGAGTTCTACACGGCGTATTTCTCCTGCATCATCCTTAAGGTAGAAAGCCATAAAGTTGGGGTCTTTGGCAGGATCGTATTCTACGGGACGGTCTTTTACGAGTTGGCCCACGAGCTTCACCTTGTCCTCGCTTTTGGTGGCTTGGGCAAAATTGGCGTAGGTCGTCACGTCTTTGCTTGCTGAAATCAGGATGCCAATAGCGACGGCAACAACGATGATGGCAAGGAGATGCGATTTTTTCATGTTCTTGTGTGTGTTTGGAATATTAAACAAGCCTGTCAAAGATTCGTTCAAGCCATCTATTTTAACCGCTCCATTGCCTTCCTAAACCGCTGTGCATTCGCCTCGTCGCCCATGGATTCATATATCCTAACCGAAAGTTCATAAGCAAGCTTAAAAGTTGGGGCGAGTTCTATTGCCTTCAGCAGATTGGCGAGTGCCGTTTGATTGTCTTGCTCTTCCGTTGCAATAATGGCCAGATAATACCACGCCATCGGGTTGTTGTAGTCTCTTTTGATGGCCAACAAAAACTGCGCTTTTGCCTGAGGAATGTCTTCCTTGTTCAACCAATACATCCCAATCAAGTTGTTAGCCTGCGTATCGTTCGGGTCAATACCTATTGCCCTTTCGGCGGCCGCTTTGGATTCTTCGAATTGTTGGATATTCATATAAGCCATTGCAAGTCCTATCCAAGCCAATTCATTGTCTGGCACATTTGCAACTTCCGCCTGGAACCGTTCAATGGCTGTAGCCCAGTCCCCTAATTTATAAGAAGCGGTTCCAAGAGCACAATTTCGGCCATTATCTTTTAGGATCGCAAGTATAGGGGCTCCACCCGCTTGGACTACATGCACCGAGTTGTCTGGCGGCCACATTCCTTTTTTTAGGGTGCTGCCGCTCAGGAATCGTGTCGGGTAGAGGGCATAGTCCCAAGCGTCGTCGCAGCGTTTTTCCCATTTCAGGTACTTCACAAGCACTTTGTCACCGTATTTCGCTGTCAATATTTTGGTCGAATAGAACATATTGGTGGCAATAACCACCTTCTCTGGCATATCAGGCTTCAAGATGCCTTGGCTTTCGAGCCATTCTATGCCTTGCCGCGTACTGATGCCCCAATAATCAGTCTCAAATTCCCCATAAGCACCTGCAGTGCCCCCTACAATGGGATTAAAATAGATATAGGGCATTTTTGGGTTATTTACGATGAATGCTGCAGCATCCCCCAAGAGCAATGCCATTGCCCCATAAACTGCCCATTGTGCATATTTTTTTTCTGAAAAAAAATGGGCCAACTCATTCCAAAATAGGGACGCACAAATCACCATGGGCGGGTAGGCAAAAGACAAGTGCCGCCAACCGTCGTGAAGAACGGAGTCTTTATAAATAACGTAAAAAACGGGGAAGATGGCGGTAAAAAACGCCAACCCTACCCACAAAGGGTTTAAGCGTCGCAGCAAACGCGGCAATAAAAGCATCCCTCCTGCAAAACCAGCCAACGTAACAAGCGGGATGGTATAGCCAATCCATTTGAGTGGATAGTTCCATGGTGTTTTGTTTGACCATATGTTTACCCCTTCAAACAGCACCATAATTCTCCCTTCAAGATTTGAGAACTTAGAAAGTGCCACAAAAGGATTTTTTAAAGGATCCTGCAGGGCATAAGGCCAGAACAGCAGTGCAAAGACATATCCAACTGCCGCAACACCGAGTGTGACCAGCACATATTTTTTTAAATTTTGACCATTTGAAAACGCCTTGAATCCACCGTTTTTAAAGAAAAAATGCAAGCCTGCAAACATTCCGAGAATCCCGAAAGAAAGCAAGCCACCTGCACGGGTACTCAATGCAATACCCAATCCAACGGCCAACCCAACAAGGTTCCAGCGACGAGGATTCGGCATGCGGTCCAGCACTGCCACCATGTTGTAGATTGCCATCATATAACCCGCTGCGAAAGGAATGTCCTTAGGGTTCATCAGTGAATCGCCCACGAAACGCGGCGAAACAAGCATGATAATCAAGGTGATAATACCTGCACGTTGTCCGCCTAAGAGACTGGCAAACAATGCGGCGCAAAGCATAGCTACCCAGCCCAACACCGCGCTGGAAGCGTGGCGAATATTGTGGTAACCAATATCAGTAGTTTGGTAGCCAAGGCTTTTACTGGCAAATCCTGTGACAGTTTCGAAAAAACCGCCATAGAGGTGCATGCTGCCGTCGGGTATGTTGAGCGCCGTAGTGTCCTTGCCGAATGTGCTGTAATAATTTACGAGTTTTTGAGAATAATCCACTTGAAATTTGTCGTCAGCATTGATGCCTGTACCAAACGAAAGTGCGACCAAAAAGACCAGGCCAAACATAGCCATTCCCCAAAAAACTTTGCTCGTTATCAGGTCTGGGGCGGGAAGCGGCGGGCGTTTGAGCCAATCTCGAACCGGGGTTGCTGGTTTCAATGTAGAGCGTTGTTGCGGACTGCCACTATGCGACTTAGGACTATTCTTAGGGGAGGGCTTGCCTGATTTTGCCATGGTGTTTTTTGTTCAAAAAAGCGGGTGCAAGGTAGGCAAAGTTGAGAGCTTGAGAAAGTTGAGGGTTGAAAAGCTTGAGGGGCTTGCGCCAGATCATGCGTATCTAGGCACTAAAGGACAGGAATAGCCGACAATTAAATTTAAGCGGAAAGATAATTAGAGGGAACGGCGGGGTTTTGCAAGGGAAAACTACTTTTGTGTTTCAAAAAATAGTTGCAACCAACCAGACTGAATTAATCATGAAGCAATTTTCCAAACCGATCTTATTCACAATCTTGTTCTTTTCCTCTTTTTTGCAGGAATCCACAGCCCAAGACCCTCGTTTTTCTCAATACTATGCTTCGCCCTGGAACCTCAACCCGGCACTGAATGGCGTGTTCAACGGCAAATGGCGCGCTACCCTCAACTACCGCGATCAATGGGGCAGTATTATCTCCCCAGTGCCCTTTCGCACGTATGCAGCATCCTTTGAACACCGTTTGCAAGTCGGCTACGGAGACGATTACGCCTCGTTCGGTGTGGGTGCAATGCACGACGAGGCTGGTACCGCCCGTTTTTCTCAAGACAAAGTGCAACTTGGTGGCGCATTTCTCAAGCAACTCTCCGGTGGCCGGCGTCAAGCGGATCATTATCTTTCAGCTGGGGCGCAGATCGGCTTTGGCCAAAACTCGATTGATTGGGGCCGCCTTTGGTTCAGTCGGCAATTCGACGCCAGTAGCGAGACGCCAAATACAAGCCTCTCAAACAACGAACCTAATGCCAACGCGGACTCGAAAAGTTACCTGGATTTCAATGCCGGACTGCTGTGGTACGCTGTTTTTGAAAACGACGGATTTTTCTACTTAGGAGGCGCGATGCATCACCTCAACCGCCCAAAAATTTCCCTCCTTGCCGACGACAACGAGACGCTCTATACACGCGTTACTGGCCATGTCGGCGGACAATTTCCACTAAATGAGACGATTAGCCTGCTGCCTGGTGTATTGGTGATGAATCAAGGCCCAGCATTCGAGACAGATTTGGGCCTTAACCTCCGCTATTCAAACAATGATTTCAACGAACTTGCCCTTCGCGCTGGCACTTGGGCCAGAATAGGCAACAAACTTGAAAAAGGCTTACAGGTTGATGCCATTACTGTAGTTGGAATGCTGGAACTCAACCGTTGGATGTTGGGGCTGAGCTATGATATTACCGTATCTTCGCTTACACAAGCCAACAATTCTCGCGGCGCATTTGAAGTATCACTCACTTATTTTCATCCGGGAGAAAAGCGTTCCCATGTAGTGTGCCCTAACTTTTAGTCGTCATTGGGTCATTGGGTCATTTATCGTCATTAAGTCATTGGGTCATTGGGTCATTTATCGTCATTAAGTCATTAAGTCATTGGGTCATTGGGTCATTGGGTCATTTATCGTCATTGGGTCATTGGGTCATTGGGTCATTGGGTCATTTATCGTCATTGGGTCATTGGGTCATTTATCGTCATTGGGTCATTGGGGCATTGGGTCATTAAGTCATTTATCGTCATTAAGTCATTGGGTCATTATGCAATGACCTAATGACGATAAATGACGACAAACAACCTTTATCTATGAAACAACTATCCTTTCTACTGCTTTTCCTTCCTGCTCTTTTGAATGGGCAAAACTTTACTGTAAGCCCAACCGCGCCAAAAGCAGGCGACATGGTGCGGCTTGAAATTGACCTTTCCAAAAGCAAACTTCGCGGCGCCACGGAACTCGAAATGGTGGTGCTCGAATACGCCAACGGCAAAGCCGCAACCACCGAGGCGGCCACCATGCGCATGGGCGATAAATTGGTGGGTATTTTTACCCTTAGCCCAGATGCCAAATCTGCGGTTGCTGGACTTCGAGAAGGAGAAGAGAATTGGGATAACAATGCGGGCGAGGGCTATTTCGTGACAGTACACGACGCTGCCGGGAATCCCCAGCCTGAGGGCATGGTGGCAACGGCTATCCTCTATCGTGATTTTGGTGGACTGATGAACTTGAACCGTACCCCAACAGTGGCTTTTGGCCTTCTGAATCAAGCCTTTGCGGCGCAACCAGACTTGAAAAGAAAACATTTTGGCACCTATACCAGCTACTTGATGGCGGTGAAAAAAGGGGATGAAGGTAAGAAAGAGGGTTTTGCCTTACTCGCTGAAATCGAAGCAGACCCCAAGGCAACAGAAGATGATTTGTATCGGGTCAGCCAATTCTATGATCGCAATGGCGAAGCCGAACGAGGCAAAACCCTGAAACAAAAAATACGCACCACATTTCCCAAAGGCAGTTTTATTAAACAAGAAAGCCGCCGTGCCATCCAAAACGAACCAGATTTGGCAAAAGCGGAAGAAATGCTTCTGGCTTACTCGACGCAGTTCCCGCCACTAAACAACGACGAAATATTGAGCATAATTGACCTCCGAGAAAACCTGACCTATAAAGTATCCGATGGGGGGGATTGGGCAAAATTCCGAACCTTAGCCGCACAACTTCCTGACGCAGAGCGCGCTGGGACCTACAACAACGTCGCTTGGGAACTTGCCGAAAAAGGCGAAAACCTCGAAGAAGCCCGTATTCTCGCCGCCTCCGCCGTGGAATGGACGCGTAAGGAGATGACAACGCCCACTACAACGAAACCACCCTTCAGCACCTCCAAACAATGGACTGAACAACGCAAGCAAACCTTTGCCATGTATGGCGACACTTACAGTTTTGTCCTCAGTAAATCGGGTGACGCCATCAGTGCAGCCGCGCTCCAAGCCGAAGTGGTTGAAATCACGAAAGGCAAAGAAGCAGATATGAACGAGCGCTATACCTCTTATCTGGAGGCTGCTGGCACTACTGACTTGCGCTATCGCTTGGAAGGCTTCATTTTGAATGGCCACGCAACTGCAAAAATGAAGGAGCAGTTCAAAAAACGCTTCATGGCTGAAGACAAAACAGAGGCTGGGGCATCCGCCTACCTCAGCAAATTGGAATCGGGTGCAAGAACCGCCAAACAAAAAGAATTGGCAGCAGCAATGCTCAACGAGCCCAGCATTCCATTCAGCCTTACCAATTTGGAAGGCAAGGCTGTGAGCCTCGAAAGTCTGCGCGGCAAAGTAGTGGTAGTAGATTTTTGGGCCACCTGGTGTGGGCCATGCAAAGCCTCGTTCCCTGGCATGCAATTGGCTGTTAACCAATACAAAAACGACCCAGAAGTTGCCTTTGTCTTTATAGATTCATGGGAAAAAGGAACTGATAAGGCAAAGAATGCCGCTGATTTTATTGCCAGCAAGGGCTATACTTTTAACGTTCTTCTGGACAACGATGATAAAGTGATTGCTTCCTACGGTGTATCAGGCATCCCCACGAAATTTGTGCTCGACCGCAACGGGAAGCTCCGTTTCAAAGCCATCGGTTTCGAAGGCAGCGACGAAGGCCTGGCCGAAGAACTTAGCCTCATGATCGAAGCGGCTCGGGGGCAGCCTTGATGGTGATTGGTGGACTGGTGATTGGTGGACTGGTGATTGTTGACTGGAATGACATTCACTAGCCTAGAATTTTTTTCTCCTAAATAAAAAGCCACTATTTTTGCAACTTAAAATCAATCACCAGTCACCAGTCACCAATCACCAGTCACCAGTCACCAATCACCAATCACCAATCACCAATCACCAATCACCAATCACCAATCACCAGTCATGCTCCAGAATTGGTTTAAGGATTTAATAGAACGGCATGCATTTGGCGTTTGCCAATATTTGGGCGAACGCATGCGCGTAGCCCCTGCTGAAGTGCGCAAATACTTTATTTATACCTCTTTCATTGGAATGGGCTCTCCGCTCATCGTCTATCTTTTTGTAGCGTTTTGGATGAATGTGCGACGGTATATCCGTAGAGGAAGGAATGAGATTTATAATTGAGGTAGCCCGATCCTTGCAGCCAATTCCTCCACGCCCCAAGCATTTTCAATATTAAATTCACCTATAGCTGTGCGCCGCAAACCGCTCAAATAAGCACCGCTGCCCAATGCATGACCAAAGTCATTTGCCAAAGAGCGGATATAAGTCCCTTTACTGCAAACTACTTGAAAATCAATCTGTAATCCCGATGCATAATCGGGATGGAGCATGATAGGCGAGCCTTTTTTACTGACCACTATTGAAGATTCAATGCCTGGGAGCACTGGGCGAAGATCACCTTGCAATTCAAATGAATCAATGCGCACTGGGCGATGTGGCATTTCCACTTCCTGGCCTGTGCGGGCATTTTTGTACAATCGCCTGCCTTCAACTTTTACGGCTGAAAAAATAGGTGGAACTTGCAGGATGTCGCCAATAAATTGGTGTCGGACTGTTTCCAAAATTTCTTTGGTCAAATGCGCTGTTGGGAATCGCGTGTCAGGGGCTTTTTCCAAGTCGAACGAAGGCGTGGTAGCGCCGAAAGTGAATGTGCCAGTATAGGTTTTGGGCATGGATTGAAACTGCTCAATCCGCTTTGTATAGTCACCTACACAAAGGATCAGCAAGCCCGTAGCCAGCGGGTCGAGTGTCCCGGCATGACCCACCTTTATCTTTTTGTTGCCTGTCTGGCGGGAAAGGAGGTAGCGAACTTTGTTCACCACCCCAAAAGAGGTCCAAGCCAAGGGTTTGTCAATTAAAAATACAGCACCTTTGGGGAAAGGGTCGGGGAACGGTTGTCCTGGGGCAATCACGGTTAGCATCGGGCAAAGGTAAAACGGAATGACCTTGATTATTTTCTATGGTTTCAATTGGTTCAACCAAAAGCCTCCCGCCATAACGTCACCCTTTATCAATCCTCACCGACAAATTGACTTGCCAACGCGAGAATAGCTGTCATAATTTCACCCCCTATTTATTGGCTGGAAATTTGACCATAGCAAAAACCAAAGCACCATCAATATTGCACCCGCAAAAAAAAGATTCCCCTGTAAAATAACATGACTTACGACAATTTCACCATCAAGGCACAGGAGGCCATCCTTCAAGCCCAGCAAATTGCTGCTGGCTACGAACAACAGAGCGTTGACACTGGACATCTCATTAAAGGGATGCTCAATGTAGACGATTCTGTCACCGATTTCCTTTTGAAAAAAACCGGGGTCAATATCACGGCTTTCACCGAGCAACTAGATAAACTCATCTGGGAAACCCCCAAGGTACAAGGCGCTGACAAACAATACCTTACCAACGAGGCGAACAAAGCCGTTGCTGCCGCAAAAGCCCTGCTGAAAGACTTCGGTGACGAGTATATTTCCCTCGAACTCCTCTTATTGGGTGTTGTAAAAGGCAACGACAAGGCTGCTCGCCTGCTTCGCGAAAACGGGGCAACGTTTGATGCGCTCAGTGCCGCAGTAAAGGAACTCCGTAAAGGGCGCAAAGTGACCGAGCAAACGACTGACAATGTGTATAATGCACTACAGAAATATGCCGTCAACCTGACGGAACAGGCGGAAAACGGCAAGCTAGATCCCGTTATCGGGCGCGACGAAGAAATCCGCCGGGTACTGCACATCCTCAGTCGCCGCAAAAAAAACAATCCGGTCATCATTGGCGACCCCGGCGTAGGAAAAACCGCCATAGTGGAGGGCATTGCCTGGCGCATTGTCAAACAAGACGTGCCTGAAACGCTCGCAGGCAAAAAAATTTTCAGCCTTGACATGTCTTCACTCATAGCGGGCGCGAAGTACAAGGGTGAATTTGAAGAAAGACTTAAAGCCGTCATCAAAGAAGTGGTGGACTCCAATGAGCAAGTCATCCTGTTCATTGACGAGATACACACGTTGGTCGGCGCAGGTGGGGGCCAAGGCGCGATGGACGCAGCCAACATCCTTAAACCCGCCCTGGCGCGCGGCGAACTCCGCACTATTGGTGCAACCACGCTCGACGAATATCAAAAATATTTTGAGAGCGACAAGGCGCTTGAACGCCGCTTCCAATCTGTGTATGTGGATGAGCCTAGCGTAGAAGACACTATCAGCATCCTGCGCGGCATCCGCGAGAAATATGAGAATTACCACAAAGTGCAAATACTGGACGAAGCGCTTATTGCTTCCGCAGAACTTTCGCACCGTTACATTTCCGAGCGAAAACTGCCCGACAAGGCCATTGACCTGATTGACGAGGCCGGGGCGAAACTTCGTCTTGAACTTGACTCCGTGCCCGAAGACGTGGATAAGCTTGACCGCCAAATGCGGCAGTTGGAGATCGAACGCGAAGCCATTAAGCGTGAAAAAGATACGAAGAAACTGGAGACGATGAACAAGCAAATCCAGGATTTGCGAGAAAAACTCGATGATCTCCGGGCAAAATGGACTTCTGAAAAAGAAATCGTGGAGGCCATCCAGACCAGCAAACAGAAGTTGGAAGAACTTCAAATCCAATACCAACGGGCCGAGCGCGAGGGCAATCTGGAGGTGGCATCTCGGATCAAATACCAGGACATTCCAGCCCGTGAGGCCATGCTCAAAGCCGCTGATGAAAAACTCGCGGCAATCGCGCCGGAAAACCGTATGACCACACAAATCGTGACAGCCAACGACATTGCAGAAGTGGTGGCGCGTTGGACGGGTATACCACTGGCCAAAATGATGCGCGGTGAACGAGAACGGCTCTTGCACCTCGAAACAGAAATGCACGAGCGCGTAGTCGGCCAAGAGGAGGCTGTGACGGTGGTGGCTGACGCCATACGTCGAAGCAGGGCCGGTTTGAGCGATCCTGACAAACCCATCGGTTCTTTCATTTTTTGCGGCCCAACCGGTGTAGGCAAAACCGAACTCGCCAAGGCGCTTGCCGATGTTCTTTTCGATGACGAGAAGGCCATCACACGCATTGACATGAGCGAGTATCAGGAAAAGCACGCTGTTTCGCGTCTTGTGGGTGCGCCTCCAGGCTATGTTGGTTATGACGAGGGCGGACAACTCACCGAAGCCGTACGTCGTCGCCCCTACTCGATTGTCTTGTTGGATGAAATTGAAAAAGCGCACCCAGATACGTTCAATATTCTCCTGCAAGTGCTTGATGATGGCCGGTTGACCGACAATAAAGGCCGTACCGCAAATTTCAAAAACACGATCATCATCATGACCTCCAATCTCGCCAGCGACCGTATTATGGATGCATTCGAGGATTACGAATCATTGAACGAGAAGCGCAAGGGTGAAGTTTTTGAAACTGCAAAAAGAGCGGTATTGGACGCACTCAAAATGAGCCTGCGACCCGAATTCCTGAACCGTGTGGATGAGGTAGTGGTGTTCCACCCGCTGCAAAAAGACCAGATGGCCTTGATCCTCAATATTTTGATGAAAGACATCCGAGAGATGTTGACGAAGCAGGAACTGAAACTCGAACTTACGAAAGAAGCAGCGAAAATGCTGGTAGAGCATGGTTTCGACCCGCAATTTGGCGCGCGTCCACTCAAGCGAACGCTCCAGCGCGAACTCATCAACGAACTTGCCCGACACATGCTCGGGGGCAACTACCACAAAGGCGATACGGTATTGATTGATGCGGATGGTGTGGGATTGATTTTCGGGCGGAAGTCTGAGGTGGATGGGAAAGAAGTGATCTCGAAGAAATTGGCAATGGTTTAATGAGTAGGCCACAATTTAGCTTGGTATCAAAAGGGTGTTCAAAAATAAGAACTTCAAAATCAAGGCAGTTTGGCATCCACGGCCAGACTGCCTTTTCTTTGTTCTTAAAAATCGTTGTAATTTTGCGCTCTATACACGCTATAAAAGATGAAACTTCGGGAAATAATAAGATTGCCGCGCCGGATGCTTTGGGCAATGGTGATGGAAGGTGTTGAGACAACTCAGATGGTAAAGGTATTTGCCCGTCAAGGCACGGGTAAATTGCGAATTACGCCAGCGCACCGCAATCCAACCCCAGAAGAATTGCGCCAAGCCGTGGAACAACTGAAAGATATCCCGCGATTCCTGCCATTTTTTGTAATAGTAGTGGTGCCTGTTCCTGGTATGGCGGAAGGGTATGCATTAATGGCATTGACGATGGAGCGGTGGTTGGGGGATCGGACGAAACTGTTGCCGAGCCGATTTAGGCACTTGTTGAAGCCGGAGGAAAAGAAGGATGGAGGGCAAAAGACTAAATAGAACGCATTGTCAGAAAGCATTCAATTCTTGATATTGATTTCATTAAAATGTCATAAGCGGCTAACTCGATACACGAGTTAGCCGCTTATGTATAAAAAAGTAACGCCTTGAAAATCAATTAGGATACAAAGCTTCATAAGCCTCCTTATCACAGTTCGTGAAATCATCCCAAAAGTCTACATGAGGCTGCATTACGGAGTTGTGATCAGCGTTGTTCTTACAAGTAGTGCTGACATTGGTGATGAGCGCACCCAGCCCTTCATCTGTATGCCGAAGGCCGATGTTATGACCTATCTCGTGTATCATAGCGAAGATTTTTTGGCTGTGCAGCATGTAATTGTGATGAGAATTTATCAAAATTTGATCACCAGGCCTGCCATTGCTGGTAGGATATTTGCCTTGGGCAACTACATCATCCGGCAGAAGGTCGTGCATCCTGAAATTGATTGCTCCAACTACTGGAACATCGGAATTCATGCCTTCAAACTGGAATTTTCCATCCAATTCATTCCATTCAACGAGTGCCGCGACAATGGCCCAACGCCAGGATGTCGGAACACTTGAATGCACGTTTAATTTAATGATTTTTGGTGTAGAAGTTACCAAATATGTACTCCGGTAGTGTTTGCGGTCACTTGCCGTACCTTCTGTATGGGAAGCTGCCACAAAAAACTCGTTGGGGCTGCTCATTCCATAATCCTCCCAAAAGTTTGCTTTTGGAAAAACCTGATCACCTTCTACAATGAACTCATCGGCTGTTTCTTCAATACTTTCTGGTGAAAATCCATAGGTATCCGTCAGATAAGCTCGAATGCGTTGTGTTTCAATTGGTTCTGTATCCGTGAGCGGGTTGTTTTTTTGACAGGCGTTGGCAGTAAAAAGCAAGGCCGTTGCCAAGAGCAACAGAGAATTTTTCATTTTAACAGAGAAAGTTTGTAGTTGAAAAAATATGGTTTCTTTCGTCACAGCCATCCACCGTGGTTGCCGTTTTGATGAAACAAAGGTGGGGGAATGAGAACCTTCAAAAGATAAAAGCCTTTACAACAAAAATAAAAAAGGATAAAAAACGCAGCGATTGATTGCATTACTACATTGGGAAAAAAACATCCTCCACGTGCCTGATTTCCAACACTTTGCCATGTTTTAATATCACCGCTACTACGTCAAAGCGAATTTCCCAATTATAATCAATGGACTCCATATAAGCTCCCGCCGCGCGGACAAGCATATCCTGCTTTTTGGCATCAACGGACTCTTCGGGGCCACCATAACCTGAACCTTCACCAGTGCGGGTTTTCACCTCTACAAAAACAAGGATTTCTTCTTCTGACCAGGCAATGAGGTCCACCTCGGCCCGCCCGGAGCGCCAGTTGCGCTCAGCAATGCGCCAACCTTTTTGTTCGAGAAATTCGGCAGCGGCAATTTCGCCGAGTTGGCCGGTTTCGAGATGTTTGGCCATGATTATAGTGACTGGTTGACTGGTGAATGGTGATTGGTGAATGGTGGATTGGTGGACTGCTGGACTTGTTTATTCTATAGCTATACCGGGAAGGGAGTGTTCAAAAATCCCCGTCAACTGCTGGTTACACCCCCAACCCCTCAACGACACTGCCCTAAAGGGGAGCAAATTCGAATAGGTGGATAATTGTTTGTTATTCATTGAGTTATGCACTAGACGGAATAAACTCCCCTATAGGGCGATGTCGTTGGCTTAAGGGTTTTAGCCACGTAGTGGCGACACCGTTTATAGAAAAATCGGGTGTGTGAACGAGCCATGTAGTGGCGGCACCCCCGACAAATCGTGCCGGGGCTACGCCCCTCCATAAAACACGCAAAATATTGTTCTATAAACGGTGTCGGGGCTACGCCCCTTTTATACACACAAATCCTTATGTCAAAGATATTGCCCTTTAGGGGTAAGGGGTGTAACAAGCAGTTGACACAGTTTTATGAACACTCCCGACACACCAATCACCAATACACCAATCACCAATACACCAATCACTAAACCACCAGCTCCCCATACAAATCAAATTCCTCCGCTCCTGTAATCCGCACATTTGCAAAATCGCCCAGACGGACGTAATTATTTTTGGCGGGAACGAGCACTTCGTTGTCCACTTCTGGCGAATCGGCCTCGGTGCGCCCGATAAAATATTTGCCTTCCTTACGGTCGAACAAGGTGCGAAATACCTGTCCAATTTTTGCCTGGTTTTTACGCAGCGAGATTTCCTGCTGCACTTCCATGAGCCTTTGAGCGCGTTCGGCCTTAATTTCGGCAGGGATATCGTCTGGCAGATCGTAAGCGCGGGTACTTTCTTCGTGGGAGTATTCAAACACGCCCACGCGCTCAAATTGCTGTTCGCGCACAAAACCCAACAGGCTTTCAAAATCTGCCTCCGTTTCGCCAGGATGGCCCACAAGGAACGTGGTTCGGATGGCTATTCCCGGCACTTTTTCTCGAATTTTTGCCATCAAATCCTCGATTTCAGCACGGGTAATTTGGCGGCGCATCAGGTTTAGCACGTTGTCACTGGCATGTTGAAGCGGTATATCGAGATAGTTACAGATTTCCTTTCGCGCTGCAATCGCATCCAGCGTTTCTAGCGGAAATTTGCTCGGATAGGCATAGTGCAAACGAATCCATTCGATGCCTTCGATATCAGCCAGCGCGTGAAGCAAGCGCGGAAGTTCACGGGTTTTGTAAAGGTCCAGGCCGTAATAAGTCAGCTCTTGCGCAATGAGCAGGAGTTCCTTCACACCACATTTTGCCAGGTTTTTGGCTTCCATGACCAATTCTTCCAAGGGCCGACTGATGTGCTTGCCACGCATGAGCGGAATGGCACAAAAAGCACATGTGCGATTACAGCCTTCGCTGATTTTGAGGTAAGCGTAATGTGGGAGGGTTGTGATTTGCCTCGAGCCTAGGAGCTCGTGTTTATAATCGGCTTCGAGGCGGGCGAGTAAAGCGGGCATTTCAAGCGTACCGAAAAAAGCGTCAACTTCCGGGATCTCCACCTCCAGGTCATCCTTATAGCGCTGAGAGAGACAACCCGTAACATAAAGTTTGTCAATACCGCCCTCGCGTTTGATGTTTGCGTATTCTACAATGGTGTCAATGCTCTCTTTTTTCGCTAGATCAATAAAGCCGCAAGTGTTGACAATCACCACATTGGCGTCGCTTTCGTCCTTTTCGTGCGTAACCTCGTAGTCATTGCCACGGAGTTGTGTAATGAGGTTTTCGCTGTCCACCAGGTTCTTGGAACACCCCAGCGTGATGACGTTTATTTTGTCTTGTCTGAATGTTTTTGTCTTCATACACGTATCCCGGAACTCCGTTCCGGGAAAAAAGAAAAATCAAATGTTTGCAATGCGCCACCGGAACAGAGTTCAGGTGTAAGAAAACGGCGGCAAATGTCGGTAAATAATGGTGAATGAACCTTCTTAGGTTTCAGAAAAGTGTGGCACACCTAAAATAGGACTTTGGCAATCAACATGGTTGGCGAGGTGTGCCACACTTTCTTGAACCTAAGAAGGCTGCTTTATCCGCTCCCGCAAAAGTGATGAAAACTTCTGCTCCCCAAAATTATCAGGATCCACCCGTCCCATAAATGGTGCTGAGCAAGCGTCTTTCGTGAGGTAAATCTTCCCTTCCAAATCCCAGACCAGCGTGTCCAGTTTTTTTACTAAATCAAAAATCTTAGGCGTGCGGGGGAAATCCAATGCAAGCGAATATCCTCGAATTGGAAAGGAATGCACGGCTTCAACCGGACGCTCGCCATGCCGTTTCAACACTGTGAGGAAAGGCACTTCCGGGCTTTTGCGAATGCTAGCAAGTACTTGGCGCATACCCTCAAGGGCATTCTTTTCAGGAAGGCAAAACTGATATTGAACAAACCCTCGCTTTCCATAAAACCGGTTCCAGTTCTGAAGTGCATCGAGGGGATAAAAATATTTATCCAGCGTGACGACCTCTTCCGCGCTACGTTTTTTGTTGAAAAAGAAGTGATTGTGGGCACGAATGCTGAGGGGATTTAAGAACCAGGAAGGTGCATAAAATGGGATATTGCGTTTTGGGGCTTCAGAAAACACGAGTGGCGTTTCCGCTGCTTCCAGATGCTCCGCAAAAAACACGGTACCCCGCCAATGGGCATTCGTACAATCTATCCAGCCGGCAGCATAGGGCCATGCACTATTTTCCTCAAAAGCATAGAAAAGGCTATCCAAGTCCTTGGCAAGCACCGTCTTCTGCCGCATCATTGTGGAAGTTATTCTCAACAGACTGAATTTAGACGAAAGCACCACGCCGGTCCATCCCATCCCGCCGCAGGTCTGCCAAAAAAGATTTGTGTTTTCTTTGCGCGAACAGGTTTTGATTTCGCCGGTTGCAGTCATCAATTCAAAGGAAATCAGGTGCTTAGAAAAACACCCTGCCATCGGGTGGTTTTTGCCGTGAACATCGGAAGCAATGGCTCCGCCCACTGTGATTTCCTTGATGCCGGGTGTGACTTGAAAAAACCAGCCTTTTGGGACGATCATTTCCAACAAATCACTAAGCAACACACCCGCTTCACATTCTATTACCCCGTTTATAGCATCGAACGCCAGCACCCGATTAAGCCGTAGGGTAGAAATCACTTTGGGAGCGAGTGCCGCGTCGCCATAACTTTTACCATTCCCTCGCGCGATAACCCGTTCGTTTTCAATAATATTGGCCCGCACCCCTACCCTATCGGACGGTTCAAAAACCTCGGCTTTGAGGCTTGGATAATTGGCCCAGCCAGAAATCGAGCGCAGCAATACTTTTTTCATTTTTTAAAAACAGGCCAACAAACATTTCGCAAAAGCAAGGTGTCGTTCAAAACAAAATAGTTTGTGGGGTTTTGAGAAGACTGAAGCACAAATGGCGCAAGTTGACGACGATCAATTTTTTGCGCTGACATTTCTTGTTGTACAATTAAAGGGTGCAAATGAAAGATTGTCAATGTCAAAGGCTCCGCTTGAGGTTCGAATAGAAGACTGATTTTGGCATAAAACGAATCGCTTGCGTGGCTCTCGTCGAACAAGTCAGCAAAATGGAGGCCATGTAATCCGGCAATCTTGGAAAGCCAGATTTGGACACTGTCGTTTTGGTACGTTCGTACACCAATAGGGCTTTCCCAAATACCCGTAGTGTCGTTTTTTTGAAAAAGAAGGCTGTCCCTGTTTTGCCCAAAAATGCAAAAGCCTCGAACTTTAGACGGGATAAATCGCACAATTGTTGGATTGCGAAAATCCTTCAGCCTTTTAGAAAAAATATTGCGCAAATGGTTGTTTACCAAGTAGATACCCTCGTGTCTGGGTAATTGAACGTAACTGGCAGCCAGGCTGTTTTCGATGGTTTCCCAGCCAATGGTCAACGTTTCGTCTGGGGCATTGTCCTGAACAATAGAAATGTGGATGGCCGTGGAAGATGCAAATCCAAGCGTATCAGGCATATTGGTTTTTGCGATGCGGATGGAGCGCAAATCGGTTAAAGTAGCCAGCATTTTTTGTGAAACATCAGGTGTAAGATTTACGCTTCTGTCACCCTGTTCGGCAGACCAACCAGCGTCACCACGCAAAAGATACAGGATGTCTTGGCCGGGCAGAGCGACATGTATCTGTTGTACCGCTGTCGTGTCGAGCCTCAACAGATTCGTCTGAAAAAATTTGGAATTCTGCCAAGGCGCGCGGCGGATGGCTATACCCACCAAAAAGGTTAGAAAAAAAAGTAGGACGAGGTGCTTGTTTTTCATACATTTTAGAATCCACAGACAAGTCGCCGAATATCTTCAAACCAGGTTATACCAAGCAATTGTTTCACCCGGTTGTAGTCTTTGCAGGCTTCTTCGCGGCGGTTCTGGTTCATGTTGGCCGTGCCACGATAATAAAGCAGTTCGCAATTGTCAGGTTGAATCAAGAGGGCTTCGTTCCATTTTTGAATGGCTTCCTCGGGTTTATCCTGCTCCATTAAAGTCGCACCTTCGTCAGCCAGAATCATGGCGCGATCAAAGTTTGCATTGATTGTTTTGCATCTTTCGGCATCGGATTTGAAAACAACACGGAGTGGCAGCGTTGTATTACAGGCCTTTCCGGCGTATTCGGCAGGAATCCACAATCCCGCCGAGCGCCGCGCGAGTCGAAGTGCCTCGAACTGAAAATCCATGCCTAAGTCGTTGAAATCCAATTGGTTTGAAATATTTATCGAGCCATCGGATTTGATTACCGTAGCCATTTCAATTACGCCTGTTTTGCAGCTGTCTACCCAGGCTTTGGGGTAATCGAGGCGGTTGACCAGGAATTTCAACAAAGAGTCCATCCCACCCTGAAAGTCTGGAGATTTATCCAAAACTGTATGTATGGTATCACCTTCCATCGAAACATAATAGGGCAATGCTTCCTGCAATCGGAATCGTATGGGCAGGGCATGTCTTAAGCGCACCGGTTTGCCAGAAAGCACTGCTGGTTGCCAACGAAGGCCTGCTTCATCAAGGGCTTGCAGAACCCGTAGTGCCTCCGCACCACAGCCTCCGCCAATGTCTTTGAGGATTTGGAGCTTGCTCATGCGACCTGTGCTTGGTTCTACAACACAGGAAACCACTACCGATCCTTGCAGATTGTTGGTGCGCGCTTCTTCCGGGTAGCGGATGTTGGCGGCGAGAATACTAAACAATTGGGTTTCGGCGCAGCGACGGATGCTATCGGCATTCCCGTTCCAGCTTGGATGCCTTTCCGGGATGCAACTTTTGAGCAAAGGATACGGCATTACATCTGCGACGTTGTAAATCGTAGTGTCCGAATCGGTTTGAGCAATGAGAAAAAGAGCGGAAATGGAAAGGAAAAATGTTAATGCAGTGGATTTCATGTCGAAAAATGATTCGGCGCGAAGGTATTGCAAAAGTTCGGCACGGTTTTTTCCGTTGCTATTTTACCTTTTATTTTACTTACCACATAGTTCAATAGACCACATAGATTTTTGACTGGATGAGTTTTTTACTATGTGGTCTACATGAACTATGTGGTAAATAGAAAAACAAAAAAGCCCTGCCGCGTTCGGCAAGGCCTCTTAAATTGGATTTTAAAATCCCATGAACAATTCTTCGGTTTTCGGAGCAAGCCTGTCTAAAGCGGAGGCAGACAACCTCAACGGGGGTTCGACACGCGAACAGTTCCGTTTTTGATTTTGATTGTAACAGGTGTGCTCATATTGCTGCAAGAAATTTGGTGACAATGAATGATATTCACTTGGAATTCGCGCTGGGGTTGCAAATTGTGAAGTACTACTAATCCCGTCCTTCGCGACGAATTTGTCCCGTTATAATCCCATGCGCATTTCCTACACGGAAGGGGCCAGCCATCAGGGTTGGCCTTTTTTTATAGCCAATCGGGAGTGCAAACCTCGGACGAATAGTGGTTGTTGCCAACTACAATTTTGGGGCGTTGTGAACTATTGGTTTCCTCATTTTTATCTTGATCCTCTAGCCCAAGGAATCCTGTTCTATTTTATAAATTATTGACTAAAAACAAGTTAGACAATAATCCATTTCTTCAACTCCCAGTTTGACAACCTCGTTTTTCGTTCGCTTTAGTGAATATTAAAATTGAAAAAAAGCCTAGGTAGCTATTCCTAAATTGTCAAGCATTTGACCAAACAGAGGAATTGAACAATCCCTGCCAACTTATTTACCTTTGCCTGCCATTTATGAAAAATCTCCTCATTATCGGCGCTGGCCGTTCAGCCACCGCGCTCATCAATTACATACTAGAGCAAGCAGGGTTGCACAATTTTTTCGTCACTGTATCTGATGCTGACATCGAATTGGCTCGCCGCAAAGTGAACGACCATCCACATGGGCGCTCCATTTGGCTCGATGCCTCCAAGCCAAACGACCGCCGGGAGGTCATTGCCCGTCACGATGTAGTGGTGTCGCTGTTGCCCCCACAAATGCACCTCGAAGTTGCGCAAGACTGTATCACGCTCGGCAAGCACATGGTCACCGCCAGTTACGTCAGTAAACAGGTGTTCCGCCTTGGCGACGAAGCACGCCAACGCGCCCTAGTGTTTATGAACGAGATTGGCCTTGACCCCGGCATTGACCACATGAGCGCCATGCAGCGCATACACCAAATCAAAGCTAAAGGGGGGGAAATCACTGCGTTCCACTCCTATACGGGCGGCTTGGTGGCTCCCGAAAGCGATGACAACCCTTGGCATTACAAGTTCAGTTGGAATCCCCGTAATGTGGTGTTGGCGGGACAGGGCACGGCGCAGTTTCTGGAGGATAACAAGTTGAAATACATCCCTTACCGCCGCCTTTTTCGGCAGTACCGCCTGGTAAACATACCCGAGATGGGAGAATGGGAGGTATATGCGAATCGAGATTCATTGCTCTATCGAGAGGCCTATGGGCTGCAAAACATCCGCACACTTTTTCGCGGCACTATCCGCCACCGGGGTTTCTGTGATGCTTGGAATGCCCTCGTCCGCATTGGCCTCACGGATGCGACTTTCCCAATCGTTGACAGTGACAAACTTACCTATCACGACCTGATGGAGGCTTTTCTGGGAATCAGTCAGCACACAGGGTCGGTAAAAGACCGTATGGCTAAAATGATTGAAACAGAGCCTGATAGCGATATTATGCAGAAATTGGAGTGGCTTGGTCTGTTCAGCAAGCGTCGTATCAAAGTAAAGGACGCAACCCCATCGCTGATCTTGGAAAACCTACTCCTGGAGAAATGGACATTAAGCCCTCAGGACAAGGACATGATCATCATGCAGCACGTTTTTGAGTACGAGTTGCAGCGGAATAAGCGCAAATTGACCTCCACGCTTGTTATGAAAGGCGATAACAGTTCAGATACCGCCATGTCGCGACTGGTCGGCTTGCCACTTGGAATTTTTGTCAAACTGTTGATGCTGGGCAAAATCTCCACTACCGGGGTCAATATCCCCACCATGCCAGAGGTATACGAGCCTGTAATGGCCGAATTGGAGGAATATGGAGTGAAATTTATTGAACAAGAGGAGTAGCAGGGTTGTTGATGCGGGGATTTGGGGATTTGTTTATTCGAATGGCCAAACTTGAGTGCTCGAATAAACAAATCCCCAAATCAACAAACACCATCTTTCCCATGCTCGGTTTCCGTTTCACAGATTACAAGCCCGACCCTAATCAGACTACGTTTGATCGGCTGTTCAAGATTTTTCAGGAGCTCATGCTCTACACTTCTGGCGATGTTTATGAAGCATTGGCATGGCTCAACGAACTCGACCGGGAGTACAAACTCACGACCGAGGAGTATGGAATGGGCGATTTCATAAACGAATTAAAGGAAAAAGGCTACATCCGTCCCGATGGGGATGCCGAGGGCGGTATGGGCCCGACCTCAAAACTTGAAATCAGCCTGCGACAAAAAAGCCTTGACGATATTTTTGGCGACCTCAAAAAAGCCAAAAGCGGTCAGCACAATACAGGCACTATTGGGCGCGGCGACGAGCACACTGCCGATGTAAAGCCCTTTGAATTTGGCGACAATCTGGAAAATATCGCCATTACAAATTCACTTCAAAACGCTTACATCAACCACGGTATTGACGAGTTTCACCTGACACAAGAGGACCTGGAAGTACACGAGACGTATTTCCAGAGTCAGATGTCGTCCGTTTTGATGATTGACATTTCACACTCGATGACGCTGTATGGGGAAGACCGCATCACACCCGCTAAAAAAGTGGGGCTTGCGTTGGCAGAGTTTATCCGCACCCGATTCCCAAAAGACACCCTGGATATCATTGTTTTTGGAGACGACGCCTGGCCCATAGAACTCAAAGACCTGCCCTACCTCACCAATGGGGAATACCACACCAATACGGTGGCTGGATTAGAATTGGCCTTAGACATATTGAAGAAACGCCGCAACCCCAACCGCCAGATATTCATGGTCACGGACGGGAAGCCCACCTGCCTTAAAATCGGGAAAAATTACTATAAAAACTCATTTGGCCTCGACCGGAAAATTATCAATCGCTGCTTGAGCCTTGCGCTTCGCTGCAAAAAAATGGGGATTCCGATCACCACCTTTATGATCGCCCGCGACCCCTACCTGATGCGTTTTGTTGAGACGTTTACGCAGACGAATAATGGCACGGCGTTTTATTCCAGCCTTTCGGGGCTGGGGTCGTTTGTGTTGGAAAATTATAAGAAAAGGAAGAAGAAGTGAATGAGATCAGTGCTTCGCCACCAACCCAATCTTCCTACCCTCCTCCAACATTCGTTGAAAAGCAGCCTCATAACTGTTATCAATCTCCCCTTCCAGTATCGCCTCACGCAAAGCAGTTTTGATAATCCCAACTTCGCGTGAAGGTTGAATCTCAAAGGTTTGCATGATAACTTCGCCTGTAATGGGTGGTTGCCAAAGGCGTAAACGGTCGGCTTGAGTTACCAAGGCCATGCGTTCTTTCAGGTATTCATACCCCTCAAGGTAACGACGCATTTTCTGCGGATTCTTGGTGGTTATGTCAGATTCGCAGAGTTTCATCAGATCCTCAATATCTGGCCCTGCATCGAACAACAGCCGGCGCACTGCCGAATCGGTCACCTGTTCTTTCGTCAGCGAAATGGGACGCAGGTGCAGCAACACCATCTTCTGCACAAATTCCATTTTTGAGTCGAGTGGCAAGCGCATCTCTCGGAAAATCTTGGGCACCATTTTCGCGCCCAACCATTCATGGCCGTGAAAGGTCCAACCACCTGCCTCTTTGTCAAATTTTTTTGTGGCGGGCTTCGCGATGTCATGCATCACGGCTGCCCAGCGAAGCCAAATGTTGTCGCTGCGACGACACAGGTTATCCAGCACTTCTAGCGTGTGGTAGAAATTGTCCTTATGACCGCGCCCGTTGCGGTCTTCTACACCCTGCAACGCGACCATTTCCGGGAAAATCAATTTAAGCAACCCACTGTCGAACAGCAACTTAAAGCCTACTGAGGGCTTGTCAGTCATCAATATTTTCTCCAATTCCCCGGTGATCCGCTCCTTGGAAATGATGTGTATGCGGCTTTTGTATTTGGCAATTCCGTTGAAAGTAGAAGGCTCAATCGCAAAATCCAGTTGGTTTGAAAACCGAATAGCACGGAGCATCCGCAGCGGATCATCCGAAAACGTCTGTCCGGGATCGAGCGGGGTTTTGATGATTTTTTGCTCGAGGTGTTCGAGGCCGTTGAAAGGATCAATGATGTGTCCAAAGTCTTCTTCGGCGAGGCTCATGGCCAATGCGTTGATGGTGAAATCGCGACGGTTTTGGTCGTCCTCCAAAGTGCCTTGCTCCACATCAGGCTTGCGACTGTCAGGGCTGTAACTTTCGCGTCTGGCACCCACGAACTCATATTCAATGCCCTCACAGCGCAACATCGCCGTGCCAAACCGGCTGTACACGGCCACTTTCGGCTTGGGCACCAGTTGCCCTGCCACAGCTTCTGCCAATCGGACCCCATCACCAACGCACACAATATCAATGTCTTTGGTGGGGCGCCCCAAAAGACGGTCGCGCACATATCCGCCCACTACATATGCCGGAACACCCAGTTCGAGGGCACATTTGCTGACAATATCTAGAACCCTGCGCTCGTCGGGGTGTATGGTGAAAAACATGGAAATTTTCTATTTTGCCACTAATTGCACTAATTTTCACTAAAATAAATCTATTCTTTCGATTCTGCAAATCTATTTAGCCACTAAATGCACGAACTTTCAACAAGGCATTCCAATTCGTGAAAATTCGTGCAATTAGTGGCTAAATCCAAATTGGAATAAACCTCCTCAATCTCTTCTAAAATTGCAAATAAAGTGGCTGGTTCCATTTCGGTCACAAGCCTTGCGCGGTAAGGCTTGATGTCAGGTAGACCCTTGAAATAAGGCGCATAATGTCTGCGCATTTCGAGCACCCCGAGCTTTGGGCCTTTCCAGGCAAGACTATCGCTCAAATGCTGCCGGGCGGCATGTACACGCTCATGGATATCGGGGGGGGCAAGCAATTCACCTGTGGCAAAAAAGTGCTTGATTTCACGAAAAATCCAGGGGTAGCCGATGCTGGCACGCCCGATCATGATCCCATCCGGGCCAAAACGGTTTTTGTAATCCAGGGCTTTTTGCGGACTGTCCACATCGCCATTTCCAAAAATGGGTATATGGATGCGTGGGTTGTTTTTAACCCGAGCAATCCATTCCCAATTGGCCTCGCCCTTGTACATCTGGGCGCGGGTGCGGGCATGGATGCTGAGTGCCTGAATGCCCACATCCTGCAGACGCTCAGCCACTTCCATGATGTTGATGGTGGAATCGTCCCAGCCAAGTCGGGTTTTGACCGTGACGGGGCGCTTAGTGGTTTTCACAACTGCTTCGGTAAGTTTCACGAGCTGAGGAATGTCCCTGAGAAGACCTGCACCAGCCATTCTGCAAGCTACTTTCGCTACCGGGCATCCAAAGTTGATGTCAATTACGTCAGGGTTCTTGGCCTCAATGATTTCCGCGGCTTGGATCATGTTTTCCAGTTGCCCACCGAAATACTGAATGCCTACCGGACGCTCATAATCGAAGATTTCTAGTTTCTGAAACGTCTGTTTTGCCTCGTGTACCAACCCGTCTGCTGAAATAAACTCGGTGTACACCATGTCCGCGCCCTGCTGCTTGCAGAGTTTTCGGAATGGCGGGTCGCTTACATCCTCCATGGGGGCGAGCAGGAGTGGGAATTCGCCAAGTTCTACGTTTCCAATTTTGACCATGGGGCAAAGGTCGGGAATTTTGTCATTAAGTCATTGGTCATTAGGTCATTGGTCATTGGGTCATTGGTCATTGGGTCATTAGTCATTGGTCATTGGTCATTGGTCATTGGTCATTGGTCATTAGTCATTGGGTCATTGACTTAATGACCCAATGACTAATGACCCAATGACTAATGACCCAATGACCCAATGACTAATGACCTAATGACGATCCCCCCACTTGCTTTCCACAAATTCCGGGACCGTCAGTTTCTTTCTATGTTCCAAATGAAAACGCAGGCCAAGCAAGGCCGCCACTTCGGCGCCTGCCTTTTGACTTTCGATCAATTTTTCAGGGCTGTAATATTGCTGTACAAAATGTGTGTCGAAATCCGCGGTCACAAATGCCGGGTGGTCGAGCACAAACTGGCCAAAAGGCAGTGTTGTTGCCACGCCCTCCACCTCGTATGCGGCTATGGCTTCTTTCATTTTTTGAATGGCTTCGGAGCGGGTCGCGCCATGTACCACGAGTTTGGCGAGCATTGGGTCATAATAAATCGGCACCACCATGCCTTCTTCAAAACCTCCGTCCACCCGGATACCCGGGCCGCTGGGCAGACGGTATGTTTCCAATGTTCCGACCGAAGGAAGGAAATTGTTCAAGGGGTCTTCGGCGTACACCCTGAGCTCGAGGGCATGACCGTTGATCTTCAAATCTTCTTGTGCAAAGGGCAGTTTTTCGCCGCGGGCTACGCGGATCTGGAGTTCTACCAGATCCAAACCCGTGATCATTTCCGTAACCGGGTGCTCCACTTGAAGACGGGTGTTCATTTCCAGGAAATAGAAATCCCGTTCGGCATCAACGAGAAATTCCACGGTGCCTGCCCCCACGTAATCGCAGGATTTGGCGACACGAACAGCGGCCTCGCCCATGGCTCTTCGCATTTCAGGGGAAAGGATGGCCGAGGGCGCTTCTTCCACCACTTTCTGATGACGCCGCTGGATACTGCACTCACGCTCAAAGAGATACACGATGTTACCGTGTGTATCGCCCATGACTTGAACCTCCACATGGCGCGGACCGGTGACGTATTTTTCGATAAAAACAGAACCGTCGCCAAAAGCCGAAACCGCCTCGGAGATGGCGCGTTCCATCTGTTCCTGTGTGTCTTCTTCACGCTCCACGATGCGCATGCCTTTGCCGCCGCCACCTGCCGACGCCTTGATCAGAATCGGGTAACCCACGCGGCGACCGATTTCTTTTGCCATGTTCACATCCGTAATAGATTGATCAATACCCGGCACCATCGGCACATTGAATTTCTTGACTGCTTCTTTTGCGGAAAGTTTGTTGCCCATGATCTCGATGCTGTTCGGGCGCGGGCCAATGAATGTAATGCCCGCCGCTTCCACCATTCGAGCAAAATCGGCGTTTTCGCTCAAAAAACCATAGCCTGGGTGAATGCCATCCACGTCCAATCGCTTGGCGGCTTCGATGATTTTGTCGCCCCGCAAATAACTCTGGGCAGACGGCGCTGGCCCCAACAGCACAGCCTCGTCCGCGAATCGGACATGCGGCGCGTGTCGGTCGGCCTCTGAATATACAGCCACCGTAGATATGCCCATGTGCCGGGCTGTGCGCATGACGCGGAGGGCGATTTCGCCGCGGTTGGCAACGAGGATTTTTTTCATGTTTATGCTGCTTGCAATTGTATTACCTCCAATTCTGCGCCGTTTTTGAAGGATGCCTCCGCTTTTTGAAGCACTTGACGAGTTGTCTGGCTATCCAGAAAATAGATCTCACAGTTGTTACAAACCTGAGCAGGCACCTTTTTCAGCAATACGATGACGCCTTCACGTTCAAGCGCGACCGTCACGATTCCGGGGTGCAATTCTCCGTTTTTGCAGATTGGGCAGATATGCATTGTTTGATACTATATTCAAATTTTGAGCAGACCATCAGCGGCAAAGATAGGAAAGGGAGGATGAAGTCTGCACAGGGAACTTTTGGAAGTGTGGCCCTTCACGGTGTCAGATTTTAACAGCCTCTTGCTGGATATGCTTTTTTACAGCAATCCAAGAAACCTTCTCGAATAAAATAGGGTCAGCATCTCCTTCAGCATCGTCGAAGTATGTGAGACTTCGGAGCGAATGGAACACGGACGCTTCACCATATTTCTCGGCATAACAATCAAACAGATATTGCAGTGGAAATTCTCGGAGTAAGTAATACAAGTCGAAAAAATCACGCTTACGGCCACGGCCTGCAATGGCAGCAAGCTTCATTAGGGCAATATCTTCCCGGTGTAGTAGTCGCAATCCATCTACCTCCAAGAGCGGATTTCTGATTGGGTAAGGATGCACAACAAAATCCACCTTCACCCCTCCGGTCATAGTGATCAGGATATGTTCGCTTGTGCTCAACATTTCGCTCTCCCATTGGATACGTAAATGCCGCATCATATCTTCGGTCGAAAAAGACTGCAGGCTGAAAAAATCGAGGTCATAGGACTCAGGGTGGCCGATCTGTAAGGACAATGAAGTACCACCCACAAGAAAGAAATCACTCAAATGAGTGTCTTTGGACAACCCTTTTAAGAGTTCCAGAGTTGCTGGACTGACGGTTCGGTATTGTAGCATCGAAACTGTTCTTTCGGCGTATTAAAAAAAGCAGCACAATAGTTCAGCACACGCTTATCCAGATAACGAAGATGGGTTGCGATGCTTTTGATTTTTTCTCGCCCATAGTAGGCTAAGACTTGATGCCAGTCATTGAGGGTGCCGTAGTGCAGCACTCTGTCCACGACGTAGGAAGCGTTCTTTTCCCAATGGATGGATTCATAGTGGGTGTCCCAGAAAATAGCGCGGGTGATCTGCATGATGATGCTAAGAAAGGTCAAAAATACGGTTTTTTTTGAAGATGTTGGTCACTTCTGCTATCATTTTCCTAGTCCTTTTCTGCTTTCAAAAAATACTCTTGAATAATCCGGTGCCGCCAGCGCCAGGAACCGCCAGCGGTTTCGGTGTCGAGATCACCATCGAATTCCAGGAGGTGGCGGCGGGACATTTCGTTGAGGAAGTGGACTAGGCGGAGGGGGAGGCGCATTTCTTTGTATAAAGAATATCTTATTGAAAAGTGTACAATTATAGCTAAATCAAAATTCCAAAGTGCGTAAATCAACCGTTGATAAGGATTATTAATCTTTAAAATCGAGGAAATAAAAATTCCCGATTTTATTGAAGATAGTGCTCCGCAAATAATACTAAAACCTATCCCACACTGAGTGCCGATAATTATTATACCATAAAGCAATGAAAAGGGCTGATTACCCAGCGTAAGATCACTAATGAATAGGAAAATTACTGCAAAAATTAGAGATGAACGCCCAAAATAAAAAAAATGAGTCTTCCAAAATTCTGGCCACCAATTCTGGTAAAATGCCTTCCAATTCCATGATATCCGATCTCTTATTTTGCTTCCGATACTTACCAAAAAAATATTCAAGTTAAACATAACACCAAATATTCCTCCAATAATTATGAATTTCACTTTTAAACTAGTACCTTGAATAGCAATTAATGGTTTCATTATACTCCAAATCAAACTTGTACTTAGTAACAGAATTGGACCGCCCAAAATGATGAATATCAAGATTAGAATCGCCTTTTGTCTTCCCCACCAAGGCTGCAAGTCCGCCAATTCAAATACCCTCAATTTCGCCTCCTCCATCTTCCCTGCCAAAAACCTCAGCCACTTCTCCGACTTCTTTGCCGAATAACCCCGCTTAGCCTTGTGCGTCAATGCATACTCCACAAACTGCTTCACCAACTCTCCCTGTCGCCCTTCCACATCCGCAGCAGTAAAACTGAACTCCGACCAGTTCTTCCCAGAAGCAAAAAGCAATTGAGCCGTATTGAGGTAGAAAGGGTTTTCAAGGCTTGTTTGAGCAGCGGATCTTTTTGAATGGCATTGAGCAGTGGCTTGGCTTCGGGCGTGAGACCCGCGTAAGCAGTGA